>JACKZZ010004091.1_pt1 | contig 22999 bp, 25 predicted proteins | sample 8027871 | NCBI WGS metagenome assembly JACKZZ01 (sample SAMN15724774, study PRJNA655200) | protist metagenome | isolation source: fluorescence activated cell sorting (FACS) single amplified genomes of... | place: USA: West Boothbay Harbor, Gulf of Maine | collected 2000-07-19 | reverse complement strand
TTTTATTTATATTATCTGAAAATAATGTTATAAACGCAACGTCTGTAGAAAATGACATGTCTGTAACTGTAGGTCCATACTGAGGATAGTTGTTTAGTATTGTTGGTATATATACATTATAGTAGTCTTGCTCTTTTTGTTGAACAACTATTTTGTAAGTATACCATCCTAATGGGTTTGTTTCGCTATATAATCCTGCGTATCCTTGCGAACTTATTTCGCTTGGTATTAGATTATTCCAATCAATTTTTAAAGAATCACCATAGTAAGTGTCATTAGATGTTATAAAGCTAGAAGAAGAGACTATATATGGATTATATATTGTACTGTTTTGAGAAACAATAACATCAGACTGTCTTCCAAATTTATCGGCTAAAACTACGCCAACTTTATAAGACCTATTTTGTTTCAACGTATGATTAGGGTATTCCAACTTGTTTATAGAACCAAACTGACCTATATTATATTTTTTGCCAGCAGTTATACTGTAGTCTAAAAATGTTGGTCTAGCTGTTCTTACGAGATAATTACCATATATAACTCTATTGCCAGTAATTTCTTGTGCTTTTGCCCTTATTGGAACTTTATCTGATGCTCTTCCAGTCTCATTAGATGGTAATGTTCTTATAGGAGATTCTGAAGTATATTTATAAATATACTCAGTACTATTTAAAGTAGATAAATCTTCCAATGTTATAACATCTACAACTCTAACAGCTAACCCATCAGACTCTTTATAAAGTATATCTATTTCTTTTACTTTTAATTTAGAACTTAAACCAGATGCAGTAGAAATACCTTGTGGAAGATCTATAATTAATTCAACTTGATTTATTTTATTTTCAAAAAAACTAACTATTGTACTTTTTATAGCTTCGTTTTCATTTGAAGCAACATCTGAATCTATGTTTTCTGGCACACCATCTGCTAAAAAATATCCATCTTGTTTAGGTATAAACGCGGCTTGAGAAAACGGTGCCATTAAAGAATATTCGTCATCATCATATTTAAACCTATAGCTAAATCTTGCAAACTTATCTGATAAAAATCGGGTATCACCTTTAAAGCTGGCATCGTAATATGGGTTTGCTCCAAATACTATAGTTTCACCAACAGATATAGAGGTGTTAGCCGGTAGAGCAGTACATGTAACCGCTAAGGTAGATATACTTACAACTGTAACTCCAGCAGAAACTGGTAAATTTGGTCCACTTATAGTACACCCATACCAAAGTCCAGCCGGAGTGTTAGTAATAGCAGTAGTTGTATTAAACGTTGTACCTCCAACACCTATTCCGCTAGTAGCTTCGTTTTCTTCAAACTTTGGTAGTTTTTCAGAAACAACGTCTTTCATTGTTGACTCTTGATTTAAATCTTCTTTTAAAAGAGTAATAACCAAATCGTTACTAGCCCCAGATAGTGGAGGATTAGAAATAGTTATAGTATCTCCAACGGCAAAGTTAGATCCTGAACTTAAAACAGTAACACTTAAAACTGTTTGAGCTGATACTAATACTTCGACTTCTGCGTCTTGCCCACTTCCAGATGTTGTAAAACCAGCAGTTGGACTTGATCCACCAACTATGCCGGTATATGTATTGTTTGCTATTCCCGTAGCGTTTGTAGTTATATTTAATGTAGCTCCAAGCAATAAATCCCCGTCACCTGTCAACTTAGATAAACGCAATGGTTGCCAAGGATAATATTTTGCTACAGAAACATGTATTTCTTCTGTGTAATAACTAGGGTTGTTTAACGCTGTTAATACATTTATTTTTCTTGGTTGGTTTCTATTGTCTGTAAAAAACAATAAGTCTTCAAGTAAGTTTACAGCATATATTGGACTATTTTTAGAGAAGTTTAAAAAATTGCCGCTAACTAAAACACTTCCAGTAGAAGTAATAGTATCATATCTACAAATATAATGATGTGAATTTATTGATGCATAATGTGATAAACCATCAGAAGAAGTGTCATTCCAGTCTGTTACAAAGCAAAACAAACTATTGCTAGTTGTATCAATAAAAAACCCTATGATCTCAAGATTTACACCTGTTAAACCAAAATCAGTAAGTAAAACATTTCCACTTACATTTTGAATTAAGCCAGAATCACTACCTTCAGAGTTTATTATTGCTGCGTTTCTTGCATCTATATATTCTTTATTTGAAATCATTCTTGGGTTAAGATCTTTATTCATCTTAGCCCCAACAAATATATTTTTAACTTCTGGCATATTATATTATTTTATCCACTTAGATTTACCTCTCATAAGCTGTGTAAGTTCACCTATCTTAATATTAGATAATCTTATTTTAGCATTTCTTAGTTTAGCGCTTCTTTCTCTCTTTAATCTTTGAACAATATATTCAGGCTGATTAATACGTGTAGAAATGATCGCATGGCTTATATGGGCGTACATAGCGTCCTCTATCATCTTAGGGACCCTAGTATCCAAATCGTAAGCTAAACCATCAGAGACGTACTCTATGACGATCAAACGATCTTTTAAATTACTTGAGAATGTAAATACCCCTCTTACTTTATCAATACCAAACCATCCATTGCTTTGGGTTAGTACAGGATCTAATCCATATCTTTGACCATATGCTCCGCCCCAATATATGTTACCCATATTAATTCCATCAATGTCATATCCTGCGTTAACAGAGTCAGCATTAAACAATCCTGTTATTCTCTTATCATCTGCAGTTCTCCATCTTTCTACTGTTTGTGGTGGATCTGTATCTATGTTTTCTTCTAGGTTATCTTGAAGTATCTGGCCTGTTGAGTCTTGCTCGGGAGCTTCTGCTGGGTTTATTGTAATATTTGTATTTGGATATATAATTCTTTTTACACCCAACGCATCAATCCAAGATAATCTAACGTAGTTAACGTAGTCTTGTGGTATAACTGCTGTTAAACTTGGAGATATAGTTAGCTCTTGTGACTTAATTGTTTTTAGTGTATCGTAACTAAACTCTTGCATCCCACGTTTTGCGTGAAATATTATGTCAGTTCTCTTAGCACTTGGGATAAGCTTACCTGCTCCAACATAAGCAACGATAAAGTTATTGATAACATCGTTTAACGATGTGTACTGATATCCACCATAGTTGCTTTCTTTTGCAGTCTCAATAAGGCTTACAACAACTGCGGAATCGTTAACAGGCGATACAGCAAATGTAATTGTATTTGCTGCAGATAAGGTATAGTTAGTTACAATTATTCCGTTAACTGTTACAGAAAAGTTTGCATTAGAAACGTCTGCTACCGTTGCAACTAAATCAGTATTAAACGTACAAGTAAAGTCTACAGTTACACCATCTCCTTTAAAAGACTGCTGTCCAGCGTAGTATTGTGAATTAGTTTCGGTGATTAAACCACCATTTGGGTTTGACATATCTTATTAGCTTTTTTCGTTCATTTCTTCTCGTTGCACTTGACTTGCTGCAACCTGTATAATTTGTGGGTCTTTTACAACAACACCAAAATAAAACAACGTTTTAAGTATTACATCTGTTTGCTCTGATACATCTAATTCTATCTGAGTAGAACCATAAGTGCTATTAGCATTAAAGTCAGCTGCATTTAATGTAATTTGTACCTCACTACTACCTCCGCCTAGCACACCTGCTGCAATAGTGACAATGTCTCCAACAGAATAACCAGATCCTGCGATAGCAACGTCTATTGAAACTTGTGTGCTAGATCCAACTGTTGCGTTTACTATAAGTCCAGTTCCAGTTTCACTTGTAGTAGCAATTCCGTTATAAGTGCCTATAGTCAAGTTTGTTAAAATTGAAGAAATGCTGCTTGTCAATGTGTTTACACCTGTATTTATTAAGTTTGGCCCATAAACAGTTGCATCATAAACAAACTGTCCAACACTACCAATAGAATATCCCCATCTAGGATCTAGTGGCTTTCTTAAAAAGTTTACATTTATTTGATTAATAACTGTGTCAGGCTTAACATAAAGCTTATCGTTTTCAAGTAAATATGTTGGGTATGTTTCTGTTGATTTTGTTAAGGGAGATTTTTGGATGTTGTAGAACTCCATTCTTTGAAGTCTTTGTAATTCAACTTGCTCTTTGTAAGACACAGTGCCTAACGTAAATAGCTCTACAGTATTACCATAAATATCTGTAGTTGGCAAAGAAAAATGTGCTGGGACTGATCCTGCTGTAGGAACGTAAATTGCTGGGCCTTCTGTTTTAAATATAGACAAATGTTCATCAACTGAAGCAATACGATCAGCATAGTCTGTATCGCTTTGCGGCACCCTTAATTGTTGATTTAAATCGTTGTGGTAATTGCCGAATATTTCTAATTGAACTTGTGCAGAGATTTTATTAAACTCGTCAGGAGTAACATAGCCTCTTTCTTCTTTGTTCAGTATCAGCAATACAGTCTTGTAAACTGTATTTATATTTATTGCCATATTTACATTTTGTTTTATCTAAAAAGGTAGACCAACTATCAAGTTAGTCTACCTTATAGATATAGTTACATATTAAGAGAATTTTTTCTCTATACTTTTGTATACTAGCATGCCTTCATCAGTTTTAAACCAACTAGCTAATGCTGAGTAAGGATGTTCATCAAAAGGAACTATCATAAGTTTCTTATCATTAGCTGCCCAAGAAAAAGTTTTTTGATCTGCAGACAACCTAACAATACCTGCTTCTACTGCTCTAATCCCAAAGCTTCTAAGCTCTACATTTTCATCTTCTGCAAGACTTATAAATAAAGCTGGGTTGTTTTTGGCTAATAGCATCAAGTCTCTTTTTAACTCTTTTGTAGACATATTAGATACTGAGCTTCCAACTTCAGTTCTAAGAATTGCTTCTGCGTGATCTATATCTAAAGTATTAGCTAAATTAAGAGCTTCGATTTCTAGCTGTATATTGTCTAACTCATCAATTGCATTTGCAACTTCATCTTGTTCAGTGTATGTTTTGTTTTTTTGTGGGTGGTACAACGAAAGCAACTTTTGTAGCGCTTGCATTTTTTTAGGTACCATTAAAACACCATCTGTAAAAACTATATGAGCAACTGTAACAGGCCCATTTTGTTCATCTACAAAAGGAGTTTTTTTATTTGTTGCATATCTCAACTCTCTTTCGTACCCTAGTTTTTCATCAAAGTACATTAAAGGGAACTGGTGCGAGTGTTTACTAGCTAGTACCATAGTTAATGGAGATTTACCATTCAATAGATAATATGCTCTGTCTTTAATTTCCCAGTTATCTTTTGGTGGAATAACTTTTTTAGGGGTTTGCACTATAGTTTCTGATTTTACAGGTGCTTCTTTTGTTTGTGTTTTTGCTTTTGTAGCCATAATATAATAAAATTTAATAAAAAAATAAATAAGAGTAATAATTACCCCCGCCTAACTCTATGATCTTTGTTTCAAAATCAACAAGACGAGGGTAACATTACAATAATTAATACTAAGCTGGGTTAGTAGCAGTAAATAATACGAAATTATTAGCCGCTTGAGTAACTAAACATCTTTCAGATAAGAAGTTAACTCTCATTGAATCTTTGTCAGAAGTATAAGCACCTCCAACAGAACCAGTCACCCAAGACTTCATTCTTCTGTCGTCAGCTTCAGAAGCTCTGTAGCGCACGTGTAAGAATGGTCGTCTGATGTTAGTACCTAGCATTTGATCGTATACTGTGCTTGTTCCAGCAGGAACAATAACACCTGAAACGTTATTTACCAAACCTCTAGTTGTAGCATCGTTTAAGTATTTCCAGTCAGTCTTGTAGAAGTCGTAAGAACCTCTTCTGAAACCGTCAAATCCTAAGTTTAATGCCATCTCCTCAGAGTTCTCAAATACACCGTAAGAAGTACCACCAGCACCGTAAGAGTTCTGAGCAGCTAACATATCATCAAAGTCTAAAGAAGTAGCTCTGTCTAAAAACATCATGTTTTCTTCAATTGCTCCTTGCTTATCAAGATTTTGTAATATAAAGTCAAAGTCTTGCAAAGCACTTCTTGCTCCACCTGCTCCAGCAGGATCTACAGAACCACTAGCATAATTTTGGTATACATTACCTCTTTCTTCAATAGCAGAGAATAAACCTTGAGTACCTCCAACTGGCGCAGTAGATGCAGCAGCTTTTAATTCTCCTTCTACAACTGCCATTTCTAAGTAATCTTGGAAACGTAATCTTGTTTCTCCTTCAGATTTCAAATACCATAAGTATCCGCTTGCTCCATCTTCTGTAGCAACTTCAACCCATCCAATTTGCGCAGTATCAGATCCATTAATTTCAAAGTTGTCTTTGATAATAATAGGCTTGTTGTCAAATTGTTTGAATGAAGCATCTAGTGTTCCATCCATACCAGATGTTCCTTTAGCAAATTCAGATCCATAAACGAATAAGTTTACTGTTGTACCGTTAGCACCAATGCTTGTCAAATCAAGAGTAGTGTACGACTTAACTGTAATTACACCAGCAACCGATGTAACAACGTAACATTTAAGTGTAGCGTTTGTTGCAGGGTTAGTTACAACAATTGTGTTACCAACTCTAATTGCAGTGTTTCCATTATCATCTAATGCAGTTCCAAGAAAAGTAATAGTTGAAGATGCAGCGTTGTTTCCAGTTAATGTAACTGTACCACCAGCTTTGCTTTCGTAACCGATGTGTAATCTTTCTTGCTCAGACCATACAACTTGATCAGAAGTCATTGGCATTTCAGCACCAACCATACGTAAGAATCCAGATAAAGTTCTGTTTCCGTATCGCTCTACTTCAGCTTCGTAAAGCTCTGGTAAATATTGTTGTGCAAAGTTATTTGAATTTGCTCCAGCATCTGTAAAGCTTAAGTAATTTGCCGCTCCCGTTTGTTTTGTTGGCATTGGCGTGATGCTAAATGATCCTAGTGGATCATTTGCAGTTGGAAAAAATTGTCCCATTTTGTTTTGTTTTTTTAATTGTTAAATTTTTTGTTTTTAATTCTTAATTTTGAAGAATCTGCTCCGCTTATAGATTTAACTCTAAGACCATTAATAAAAGCACTATCGCCAGAAGCTTTCCTAGGTTCGTCTGATAAGTTTTTAGAATTATCAATTACGTCTTTGACAGCGTCGGCTTTACCTTGCTCATAAAAATGACTTACAATCTTGTCTATGTTAGACGCAGCATACATCGCTTTATGATAACCTTTGTGGTCTGTTACCTCTCCTTTTTCGTTTAAGAACTTCTTAACTACATTAGAAATATCAGACTGTTGTTCAGCAACGTTAGTAGGATTATTAATACCATACCTAAATTTTTTTTCTCCAACTTCGAAATCAAAACCTTTGAAATCATTGTTGAACATTTCAGATGTGGCCTTTTTAAACCTGTCGTGCTTTTGGTTATTTAAGAGACTTTCTTCATTGTATCTGTTGAAAAAATCCGTTGCTTTTTTTTGTTCTTGGGTTACGCCTGGTCTTAACTTAATCTCATCGTAATATTTACCCTTTAGATCTTCTAAAAAGCCTCGTGCTTCTGCAACTTTCTCTTTTAACGCAAGCTTTTTCTTACGTATATCTCTTTCTTCATCTAATTCTTCATCATACGAAAAACTATCTTCTAAAAGGAAATTAATCTCATCATCATTAAGATGTGGCTTACTTTTTCTATAATATTCTTTTAATAAGGCATCGTTATCAATTCCACTGTAATCAGCGTTTAACCTTACATAATCTTCTACAGTTCCACCAGTCTCTTCCATAAAAGACACTAGCTTCTCTACATTCTCAGGTAGTGGTTTGCCAGTATTGTTTGATTCCGCAACTGCTTCTGATAATTCTTGAGTCACAGACTCTACGTCGTCTTCTGCTACTTCTTGGATAGCAACAAACTCCTCATCTTGAACGGCGCTTTCCCTTGATGGTACTTCTGTATCCACTTCTTGTACAGTTTCGGTTGGTTTGTCTTCAACCACTGCTGCTGCTTCTTGCTTTTTATCGGCATTGTCTTGGCTTAAATCAACCTTAGTAACATCTTCTTCAACTTTATTTTTAGCAGATAAATCTACTTTGATTGTTTCGTTTTCCTTACCAAGGTTTTTCATTTTAGGTTTACTTTTGATTTTAAAGTCACCTTCTTGTTGTACTTCTTTTTCTGACATAATATAATATAATATAAATTAAAAAATTATTAGCTAGGATCAAATTGGCCTAAACCCATATCCCCTATTATATCATTACCTGCACTTTCAAAGTTTTTAGGTAATGAATTGTTTTTTCTTTGATCAATAAGCTCAGATTGCTGAGTTGCTTGTATTTTTGTTCTATCGTCTTTTCTATTTTCTTTAAACTCTTCATTTCCTCTACTTGCGTCTGCTTGAGCCTTTGCTAACTGTATGTTGTAATTAAACTCTTCAGCCATCAATTCTTTTTTTACTTGTGCTTCTGCTTGAAGCTTTTGTATTGCGAATTGAATTTTTGCTTGTTCAATACTAACTTTTTCAGCAGTTATTATTTGTTGCTTTTGAGATTCTGCTAAAGCAGTTTTTTCTGCAGTTTGTTGATTAGCTTGAGCTTGAGCTTGTATATTTTCAGTCTGAGCTTTTCTTGCTGCTTCTAGTTTCTTTCTTCTTCTATCTTTTAGCATCTCGTTTGCTAGCTTCAGATTATTTACTCTTCTTATATCAATAGCATCTTCAAGTTCTATTCCTCCTGTTTTAAGAGCTATCCCTATGTTTTGCTCTAATTGGGCTTTTTCCTCTTCTTCAGGTTCTAATTCCATGTATATCCCAAAGTCATGTAAATTAAGCTTAGAAGTCTCTATCATAGTAGCAACATTAAACTTAGTAATGCTTTGTTCAAGAGAACTTGCCGTCAACACAAAATTTAAAGAGTCAGCAATTCTTTTAGATATGTTTTCACAAGCTCTAAGAGTTAAATAACAACTTGCTTGCAATATATGTCTAGTTGCGACATTGGATTGATTAGCGGCCATCTTTTGCAGTCCTACAAGTGCGTCTTTAGCTGGAGCTGAGCCATCTCTTGCCTCATTTAATCCAGTTACGTCTCTTATCATTTGTAAGTAGTACTGATACGTTTGAATCAATGAGTTTATTTTAGCACCACCGCTTGATGACTGTAATTCTTGAATTGGAACTTTTCCTCTATTCAATTCGCCATCTTGCGTTAATGATCTACCTAAAACACTACCTGTTTGGAAATACATATTAAGTGCTTCCGCTGGATTATAACTTGTTCCATTACCTAAGTCAACCTCAGCTAAACCGTCAACATCTAAGAACACCCCATCAGGAACCATTCTTGTCATTACTTGTTGTAGCTTTAAATGAGTTATTTGAATCATATCAGCAAAGCCTGTAACTTTACTTACAATAGATTCAATTCTTCCATTATACATTCTAGGAGCACACAATACATAGTTCATTTCTACTTTAGTAGTATCTGCAAATGGTCTAGTCATGTTTTCTGACAATTCCCATCTTAGCATTGTATTAGTTCCCAAAACTTTTGCCCCGCTGTATAAAACCTCTATGCTTCTTGATACTTTTTTAAATGTATCGTTCTCAGGTGGATTAAAATCGTCTGATTTTTGTATAACCTTTTCTAATCCGTTTGGCCCTTTCTTTATTTTAAATACTTGATTGTTATAAGTCTTGTAATCAAAATACAATACCTGCACTGTGTTTTCATCATAACCTTTCCACCCAGTTATATATTCTCTATTACCTGGCATATCTTCAATCTTTTTAAGTTCTTCTTGAGATATGTTTGGAAATTGCTTTTTAAGCTCTGGTATTGTAATTGCTTTAACTTCTCCAACGTAGTATACATCTTCAAAGTTTGGGTCTTCTGTATATGAATAAACTAAATTAGCGGGGTCGCAGTATTCTACTTTAACTCCATTCGCTTTATTCCAGTTTGTTTTCACAGCTCCTATACCTAGTACTGTTAAATCATAATTAAATCTTTTCCTTACTTGATCAAATCTATTTTTAGCAAGAACGTGATTAATGGCTTCTTCTTCTGCTATTTCAATTGACTGCTTATAGTCTAATTGCATGTGAAGCTCTAATTCTTCTTTTGATTGCGGTAAATTTTGAGGATTACTAGTTTGAAAAGCATTTACTCCAAGATCTTGACTAAGCTGCATAGCTTCATCTTTCACTAGCATGTCCATCATTATTGCCTCTACGTAATCAGTTCTTTTCTTTGATGACTCGGGATCTTGAGCATACGCCTTTATTTCGTACTTCTTTTCAGTCATACCGTTTGTAACAATATCTACAAACTTTGAAATAACGGGTACTGGCTTCCAATCTAAGTTTAAGTAAGATAAATCGCCATTTATAGCTAACTCATCTTTGTATTTTTGAACAGGCTGTTCTCCTCTAGCATATAATCTTAAACTATGAAAATGATTATAATTCGTAGCGAATCTATTTCCATATCCTCCTTGATTAAACCACTCAGATTCTATAGCTTGAGCAACTTGCCTCCCGTATTCTTGACTATTTTTTTCAGCGTTTGTAACAACCTGACTAGGAAATACACTATTTGGATTTGCAACTACATTCATTTAATTTCTTATTTTTGAATAATCTCCAGAGTTATCATACTTCTTAAACCCTAGATTTATGTTTTTTCTTACTACTTTATTTACTGGTGCGTAACGATTTCTGTTACAAGCCATGATAGCCAAGCCTGAGCTAATGGAAGCATCGTGCTTCGTTCTATTATTTATATTAAATCTTGCCCAATCTTCTAACGTTCTTTGAAAGTAAACATCTCCTACTTCATCATCACCTAAAATACCTACAAGTTCCTCAATATATGTTTCTATTGCAGCAGCATGCGCTTGCATAATGTCTTGACTTGAGTTAGGTATTCCACCTATTTCTCTTTCTGTTACAGATAGTTTGTTATAATTTTTATCAGGTCTATTCATTGAATAGCCCCTGTACCCTCTATTTTTAAAGTGATACAGTAGTCTTGGTTTGTTATTCTCTGCAAGTATTGGCATACCGTAAAATACGCAGGCCATTAATACATCCTCAAAAAATATCTCTGCAGTTTGCGGTCTAGCGATGTACTCTAAGAAAAAGTGATTAGCTGGCGCTTCTTCCATGCTAAACTTTGTTAAACCATGCAAAGCTCCATTAGAGCCTCTACTGTCAACAGTTCCAGATATATCATAACTATCACAACCAAATGCACCTAAATGATCATTACCAGGATATTTTACTCCATTTTTTACAACTAATCTATTTTGTAACGCAACTGGAGGAATCCAAGATATATGAAACCTGCCATTTGAATTTGGCATAAAAACTACTCTTGTGTCTTTAATACCATTTTCCCATTGAAAGTTTCCTTTAGTAACTAGCGAGCTAGCTTCCATTGACTCATTGTGGTCTATTTGTTGGTATATTTTTGTTAAATTAAATAAAGATTCTTTAGCTTCATCTCTAAAAGCATGTTGCTCTGTTCTTGGAAACTGTCTATAAAATTCATTTAACCCGTCTTGATCATCTTTTAAACCTGCAACTTCATTATTCCAAAATTCAATAACACCTTGTTTTATTGGTATGCCGTAAGGATCTTCTACCGGCTCTTCTGGAGTGTCGAAGACAGGTAGTCCATAAGAATCAATGTATCCCTCGTAGTTCCATTCCATAGGTATGAACAAAGAATATAATCCTGAAGCAGTCTGTCCATTGCTGTTTCTTTTCGTAACATCTGATGCATAATATAATTTTTTAAAATTATCTCCTCCTTTGTCTAAAGCGTTAGATGTTGAACCCATCATACACTTCCCAATAATTCTACTACCTAATCTAAGACAAGTCTTTGTAACCCTCCAGTTATTTAGTATGTTATTAGGCCTTTCCCATTTGCCTGATTCATCATGTACAAGTAACTTTAATTTTTCTCCATCATAGGAGTTGTCACCTGTATTTTTCCAGTCAATCGTAGTATCCAACCCTTTGAGATCCTCTGGGTTTTCATTAGCATCAAGTTTCCTTCTTGTAAGTTTTGAAGCAGGTATCCTATATGCAAGCTCTGTTTTCGGTCTATCCATACCATCTTGTATGGGTTTAAAGAAAAACGGGTAGTTAACCGAGATTGGTACAACTTTATCGGTAAACATTTTCTTTGCATCAGGTCCTGACTTTGAAAGTATTCCATATCTTGAATCTGTTGATATGGTTGCAAGGTTAACAATTTCTCCAGACGACATGAACGAAAATCCACTCCGTCTATTTTTAAGGTAGTCCATCCCGAAACATCTATAATCTGCCTTGCAGGCTTCCCAGAATATATAGAATAATCTGTTTGATTCTCTAAAATCGGGTGGCCCAACATCAATCTTTGACCATTGCAAGTACATATAATGAGTGCCAGTAATGTAAGTAGAATTACCCTTATTATTAAACCAAAATCCTTGTTCTCTTCTTTCAAATTCTTTCTCAATATAATCGTACCATTGTTCTTTAAAATCTTCAGGATACTCCTTCCAATCAAATATTGTTTTTATTCTACTTAATTCTTTTGGGTACTCTGCATGAGACCACTTCTTGTCTTTAAAGTTTTGAGTTTCAAACTCAGCAGGTAACGCTATCTTAAGATTTTGTATTTCATAAATCTCTCCTATCTTACCAGTTTTACTTATAATGACCATGTCATGATCTTCATCATAACCATACTTCCAGGACTTGTGCCTGTTTTTCTTTTTTATAGTAGATGCCTTTATGTAGTTGTCTAGAACTTTATATAGTGTCTGCTCGTACATACTAACTAAATTTGGCTCTACCTTCTGCAAACCCTTTAAACTCACTCTTCTTCTTAGTGTCATCTTTAGGCTTATCCTCTAACATTTCTTCCTCTTGCTCAATTCTATTTAGAATTTCAAATGCGTCAAATATTGCTAACTTCTTGGTTGCAGCAGCATTCTTTAACTTGTCTGCCGTTAAGTCATCGTCTGAATCAACAATAGCCTCCTTAGCGACCTTTATTAATTCCTCAACCGCTCTTTGCCCAGCTTGGATTATATTCCTCTTCGTTTCCTTTACGTTCATGTTTCGCAACAATGTTAATTAATTTCATACAATATAATAGTTCGCCATCAATGATAAACTCAAATTCTGACGTTGGCCTGAAAGATACTAAATCTTCTTCATTTATTCCTAGGTCGGCTAAACCTTTGTTTCCAAACTTTAATATCCCAACAAGTGGCTTTTCTTTGTCTAAGGAAAATATATCATAGCTTACTAAAGGTTTTACAAAACAATAATCAAGATGAGCCTTATTTGCTCCATACATATATATCTGCTCAAGTGAGCAAGCATACATATCCTCTTTAATAAAACTTCTGCTGTTTTTCTCGTTGCCTCTAATGTCATAGAATCTTCTAAATACGTTGTGGTGTACTATGACTTTATCCCCAACTTTTATGTTAGTTTTTATAGCTAATGGCAAAGCTACCACCTCGGCAACTTTACTTACACTTTTAAATTCCTCAATTCTTGTGTTTATAATGAGGTCAATATCGTCAACCTTAACAGTATTATTGTATCGACCCTTTATAGGTTTTACGATAAAATCGTGAATACTTTTCATTTAATACTGCAAATCGTACTCAACTGAAATAGCCATGTGGCTATTAAACTTTTTCCAAGGTAGTACTTCGTCACCTTTTTTTATATAGATGTTGTAAGAACTATCTTTCTCGTCAAGAAGAATATTAGATATTTCGTGTCCGCCATACACCTGCTGTCCTACAGAATAATGCATTGCGTCATTTTTGTAATCAGATCCTATGCTGATTTTTCTTACAACACTACTCATTACTTAGATTCTTCTTCCTCAACATCGGTATAAGTACCGTCATCAAGATTAATGTTTACACGACCATACTTTTCTTCTAGTGTGGTTTTTGTTTCTTCAACTTCTTGATTCACATCAAGCATTACGCCCATGACCTCGTGTTTCCTAAGTTCTAGTGTCCCGATGTCTTGTTTAATCTGAGCAATCTTTGTTTGTTGCTCTCTGATGAGCTCTAGCTCTTCATCTGTTATTCTCATTATATTAAATTTAATTTGATTACTTACTTATTATTATTACCTGTGTTTTTTATTTTTCTGCACTGCTACCGTAGTAGTATGCAAATATGTTACTGATTACAACACCTTCAACCATACCCATTAGGTGCACAAAGAGTTCATTGTGTAAAACACCCTCCTCGTAAACTACTGCATATATGATGAATAAGAATGAAACTAGTCCTACAATGCCCGTAAGCATCATCATAATATCTTTGCTGCCAGTCTTTTTAACTTCAACCTCTCTACTTCTTGCTGAATCTCTGTCTTTAACCTCTAGCTCGTACATCTCCTTTGTCTTTGCTAAAGCAACCTTCCTTACTTCGGGGTCAATCTTGTCATCTTTTTCAATTAGGTTCTTTACCATACCTAGCACACCAGCATCTGGAAGTAAATCTCCAGCTACCTCTAGTATGTGTGGTGCAGCATTACCTAAAAATGCACCTAGCTTTGTATCCTTGAATTTTTTAGACATTGTATTTTTTATCTTTATATTTAGTCTTAGACTTACTGTAGGCTTCTTTTTCCCAAGGAGAACTTGCAGGACTAGCCATAGCTATCTTAGCATTATTTTTTGAATAAGCCTTTCCCTTCCAGTAAATGTTCTTTTCGTCATAATCTAAGTCGCCTCTAGCCATTTGATTAATGTGAACCTCTTCGTGTCTAATAACCTCATCGTGAAATTTGGGGTCTAGCTTCTCATTTATTATGATAGTGCCGTTGTTATTGCTCTGCCCAAGAACACCAGGCCCCAAGTCTGCTTGATAGACTGGGGTAGGTTCGTTCTTATATGGTGGGTTAGATAACTTAAACCCCACTGCTAGGAGCATTTATTATTAGATCCAAATACATCTCCGGACGCTATCCCCTTTTTTATGCTTCTTTTCACTTTGCCCATCATTTTTGGACCACCCATATGCTTACCTATTTGGCAACCACACTTCATCATTAGCCCACTACCTTCCATCGCAGGCTTGTCGTATCCACCTTTCATCATTGGCTTGTTATAAGAACCCATAGAGGTTCCTGCCATATAAACCATACTTTTATCTTTCATCTTTATATATATTTATTGTTTACCACTTAACTTTATCCGCCCAATATGCAGCAGACATTTTACCTTTAGCTATATTCTTTCCGTGTCTAGCCTTAAAACTTTTTCTTTTAGCCTTCATCTTAGCAGACTCACCAGACTTTGGCTTACCTGCCGTACTAGCACCCTGCTGACCAAACCTAATTATTTTTTCTTTTCCACCTGAACAAGCCTTCACAATGTGAGACTTCTTAGGGTGACCAGATGTTCTCTTAGGCTTATTGCAAGCCATATCTTTCTTACTTACTTTACTTGCCATTATTTTACAATATAAACAGTTCTACCATTTTCCTTTACAGCTCTTAAGCACCTGTTCCTGTTTTTGTCTTCCGACACATAAGAAACGTGAACCCAATCAGGATTCTCATCGTCACCAAACTCCCATATCATTTGGTCAAAGCTAAGGTTGTCCTTAATAAACTTATACATATCCGCGTTTGACATATGACCGTAAGAGTCATCTAAGTCAAAAGCTTCTCCCCTGCAATGTTGAGACGTACCACTTCCACCTACTGCTTTGTTAAGCTGCTTACATCTAAAGAAGCTATTAATGCGTATAGGGCCATTTACGGCCTCTCTAAGGGGTTCAAATATGTTTTCGGATATAGACTTCATTTTCTTCAAATCAAACTCGTTAGGAGTGTTGTCTATGCTTAATCTTTTAGCAGTAGAACTTCTAACTCCTTCCTTATATGATATGTGTTTACTTATCTTTTCCATCTTTATATTTTTTAGCAACAGACAACCACTTAAAAGTAGTGTAGCCTATCGTGACTAATAATAAAAGTATTTTAAGTATGATTTCTATGTCTGACATAGTTATCATCATTACCAACGCGTTAGCAATGTACAGCTTAAAGTCTGCCACTATTACTTAAAATTTAAATCCCTTTGCTTTCTCTGTAATAGGTCCTGGCTGGTATGCTGGCATATTCTTAGCCAACAACTGAATACCTTTAGCACCGCTACTTGAACCGTAACCTCTTGGCATGTTATCCATATTTAATGGACCATCCCATAATATATTGCTACCTTGCTCTGTAGCATACATTCTTTTTGTTTTTACCATATTTTTACTTTTCATAGTATTATTGTTTTATAAACCTCTAGCTTCGCTATTACCAAACTTATAGTCAGCGGCTTTCTGGGTCAGTGGTGAAAAATTATTTGCTAATGGATCAACTGGTGGAATAATAGAAGCATCTGCCGTAGGTACCATAGCGTTAGGTGCCATAGTGTTAGGTGCCATAGTGTTAGGTGCCATAGGCGCTTGAACTGCTGGGCCCATAGGGTTCATACCTAATGCTTGCATTTCCTGTGGAGTTGCTCCATCTAAGTTAGATGCTGTTGCTCCTAATTGATTGAGTATATTCTTCATATTTATTTTATTTGTTTTTTCTTAAGTTTGCTTTACCAAATGCGTCACTAACGCCTGGATAAAAATTCAAAGATTTTTTCATATCTTCAACAGATGTACCTTTTATGTCATCAAAAATTTGGTTTACACTTTCAAATAAAGATTTATTTAATTGTGGATCTAGTTTTTCAGTTACAGCGTTGCTTGATACTTTTTCGCTTTTTGTTCCAGATCTTTCAGCTTTTTCTTTTTGCTTATCATCATAGTCTTTTGTTTTATTTATTTCAACTCCAGGACCATTACTTTTTTCTCCTCCAGTTGTTCCACCAGGCTTCGTTCTTTCTAATCTGTTTTCTTTTACTCTTCTAGCAATTTGTTCTTTTCTTTCTTCATTAGACACTCTATTTTTTCTAAGATCAAGAAGTCCTGTTTTTTCTAAAGCTTTTACTGCTTTACGATCACCAAGATTTTTGCCTTCACGGTTTTTAATTAATTTTGTGCGATCAAGGTAATTAATGAATCTTTTATTGTCAGGAGTTAAATCTTCTTTGTCTGTACTAAATATTGGCTCAGTTCCTTTTCGCTCAGCATATCTAGCAGAACCTCTCTCTTGTCTTCTTTGAAACCCTGCCTGTTTCTTTTCTAATCTTGCAGCTTTTTTAAGTTTACCATCTTCGCTTGCTTTGTTTATTCTTGTATCAAAGCCTTTCATTGATTTGCCACCTTGAAGGTTTTCTGCAAGTAATTTACCTAGCCCAGATATAGAGCTACTTCCAGAACCAGAGCTTTGAGAGTAGTTGCTAGTAACTTTCCTTGGGCTGCTATAAGGACTAAATTTTTTAGTTTCTGCCACTTGATGTAGCATTGATTTTGTTTTATAACCCATTATTTATTGTTTTATCTTTGTTTATATATTTTATAGACTTCATGAGAACTTTATCAGTGTAACATTTTTCTTTATTTATTTTTTTTTGATGTTTTTCAACTGGAAGATCTTCTTCGCCAAGCATTATTTTGTAGATTTTATTTATTAACCTCTTGCCTTTAAATGAAACCCTATAAACATTGCTCATTATTGTGCTTCTATTTCTTTTTGAAAAAACACTTATCCAACCATCTTCCTTTAGTCTTGCCCATCTTCTATTGTCCCAACTATAACTGTATGTTCCTTCTATAAAATCTTTTCTATTAAAAAACTCTATACAATCTAAATATATAAGTAGTTCTAAGTCCGCCTGAGATATATCATTGTGTCTACTTGCCCATTGGCGTATCACCCTGTAATGCTTTAAAACCTTAAACTCTTTTAGGTCAGTAGACTCTAGCCTATTGTTTCTCATTACAACACTACTACTACGTCTGACTCTTTAATTACTTTATATATGATTTTATCAATCTCCATATCAAACCCAGCGTGTCTATCGTAATATATAGTGTCACCGTCTTTTACTCCTTTTACTAGAGTGCCTATTGTTTTAACAACTGCCTCCCTATATCTTATATTTTCTCTATGGCTTTCGGCTAATAATAATCCGCCTTTTGTTGACACATCGGTTTCTTTAACAACTTCTATCAACATGTATATTCCTACTGCTTTCATTACGCTCTCAAGTTATTAATTACACAATCAGTTGCTAGTATCGTATTGGCTACAGATGCAGCATTCTTTAATGCACTTTTTGTAACAAGTAATGGATCAACTATCCCAGCTTCAATCATATCGACAAGATCTCCTGTTATTACGTTAACTCCTAAACCTTCTTCTGAGTTTACAAGCCCAATCTTAACACCAGCATTGTCCATTATCGTTTGGAACGGTGCTTTTATTGCCCTTAGCAATACCTTCTCTCCTATGTTGTTGCCTTTAATATTATCGCTAGCGTTAAGTAGTGCAATACCTCCACCTGGAAGTATACCCTCTTTAATAGCTGCTTTAGTAGCGCAGATTGAATCCTCAACTCTGTCTGCTTTTTCTTTTAGTTCAACTTCTGAATTAGCCCCTACTTTAACAACTCCTACTTTACCGCCAAGTCTTGAAAGTCTTTTCTCAAGTAAATGTTTCTTGCCGTTAACCTTTGTATTTTTTAATTCTTTTTTAAGCTGCTTAATTAAGTCTTTAACATCGTCGCTCATTCCATCTACTTGGATGATTGTTTCATCCGATGTTGTAATTGACTTTAAACAAGTTCCTAAATGACTTACCTCTATTAGATCCATGTCGTCGCCAAGATCCTCGTTTATCACCGTTGCCCCTGTCAATACCGCAAAGTCTTGCAAAGTTTGCTTCTTGTTAATGCCGTAATCAGGTGCGTCAACAATGTTTGCTTTGATATTACCTTTAGACACGTTCATTGAGATAGCCGTTACAAGCTGCTCATCTGCGTCACCTATAATAAGTAACTCTTTTTTGTTTTTAATAACATACTCTAAAATGCTTTGAACCTTTCTTACGTTAGGTATCTTGCTCTCTACAATTAGCACCAGTGGGTTATTTAACTCACATGAACCTTTCTCTTTGTTATTAATAAAATGATGGTTTTTTAAGCCTTTGTCTAGTGACGCGCCATCAACAATCTCTACAGATGTTTCCTCGTCATTAGATATTTCCATACTTACCACACCATTCTCACCAACGTCTTCAAAAGCTTTAGCTATCATAGACCCTAAGTCGTAGTCATTATTAGATGATATTGTAGCGACTTGCTTTAGCATATCACCACTTACGTCTACGGCTTTGCTTTCTAAGTATGCTACAACCTTTTCAACAGCAGAGCTTATTCCGTCTCTTACCTCTCTTGAGTTGTAGTCCTTTGTTTCAAATGCCTCTTTTAAAATAGAGTGTGCTAGTACCGTAGCAGTTGTTGTTCCATCTCCTGCTTCTTTAACGGTTTGTCTAGCGGCTTCCTTTAGAAGCGTAGCACCCATATTTTCAACGGGGTCTAGCAGCGTAACTGAGTTAGCTACTGTCACCCCATCCTTTGTGATTAATGGTTTTCCAGATGAGTCCTCAAGCATAACACACTTGCCGCTTGCCCCTAATGTAGAGCTTACTGCCTTGGTTAGCTTTGAGACCCCTTGAAAGACTTTATTTTTACCTTCGTCTCCGAAGTTTAGTTTCTTAACGATTTCGTTAGACATAATTATATTTGATTAGATTAAATTAAATTGTTACTCCTTTGACCTGGAGTTAAGGTTTTACTCTGTCCCTAGTTGTACAAAAACAAAAGAGTTCGCTGCTATGCAAACGTAAAGTTTGTTTGCGCCTAAATCAAATACCATATCTCCAGCAACGCCTTCTGTTGGTTCTTCAGATACAAATTTAATAAACCCTGCGATGTCATTGATTTTTACACCTTGGTTGTTTGTTCTTGTGTTCTTTGGTTGTAAGTCTGTTCCACTGTTGAAACCACTAAATACCGTGTTTAAGTTAATTACTTCGTTTCCCATTTTAATTTTTGTTTGTTATTGTTGTTATATATAGTTACTTATTTTTTTACTTTTTTACTCTATTCTTTGCAACGTGCAGCATTCTTTCTTCTAATTTAGATACCCTAACCGTTAACTCAAGTATAGTCTTGTTAGCTTCTTTCAGCTCATCCTCTAGTTCTTCTATTCTTTTTTGCTTGTAGCTATTATGGCTTGAGGACACAGAGTGGTTGATGTCCATCTTCTTTTTTATGATGTTCCAAACCTCTTTAATCCCAAACGCACCAGCTAAACCACTTACTATTAATATAAGGCTCTCGCTATCCATATGCTTTTGTTTTTATTGTTTATGTCATAGAGTAGATTTAATTAGATAAAGTTGCTTTGTTGTTTTATAGTTCTTCTGGCTCAGGTGGCTCTGGTTGAGGCGGCAAGTTCGGGACTGTTGGTAAAGTTGTTGGATACTTGTTATTTACAAGGATATAATAAAATCCTTCAATCATAATAGGTATCTCCCACCTGACCGTAACTCCAGAGTAGTTTTCTCCTGCCGTTACTTCAGCGTTATACGCTAAACATTGTTCTTCTGTTCCTTTAATATACATTGTTAGTAAATTTTGTAATAATCATTAATATTAGTTTCAATTTCTGTTCCGCTAGAAGATTCGTCTGAAGGGTATAATATTGCTTCTGAAAAATAAGATTCTAACCCAAGGTTGTTTCCCGCTAGCCCCATAATAGATAACTTATCATTAGAGGTGTTTCTTGCAGGATTAAGCACAGTAACAGAATTAGCGCTTCCATTTACTGAAGTACTAAGAGTCGTTGTACTTCTAAAAAATGAAGATACAACAACAGAGTTAGCAGTAGCAGGTGACGTTACTAAGAAATTATTCGTCCCACTTGTATCAGCAGTTTGTATTCTAAGACTCGTATTATTTATATTAAAATACCTAAATGTAATTGTGGCAAACTCTAAAGTCATTACACCACCAAAATCATCTGTTAATTGTGAAACAAAAAATCCCGAACAATTTCCATTCGCTCCATTAAAATTAGGATTAGATGCTGTTTGGTAGAATGTTGATGCAACACCAAGTACGGAAGGTTTTCCATTAAGAGTATTTAATACTCCAGATAAAACTATGGATGCTTGTCTTGCTGCACTAGACATTATAGCGTTATTGCCTTGTCCACTTTGGTCGTACCAAGTTGAAACAAACCCATCTCCTGAACCAACAAAATCTAATAAAGAATCTGTATTTAAACTTCCATCATAAAGCAAACTAATGTCTTTTTCTGTATTGTCGCTTGACCTTCTTACCTTAATCGCTGCACCTGTATAAGCTGAGTTTAATGCTCGCAAAGAATATGCTGCCGAAGCATTAGAATAATCGTCTAATAAACCTGTTTGTGAACCATCCCAAAAAATGTTATAATTCGTATTTATGTTAGTTTCAATTGATGCTCTGTTTGCTGATTGGTTAGATTCGTACATTATCATCTCCTGGATATTTCCATCCATTGGATAACTTCCTCCCCTTGAACCTATACTTATATCATTAAAGTTAGCTCTAACTAAGTTACTACTTACGCCCTCTACTGTGTTATTAAATGTTTTAGAACTTGGACTTATAGCTAAAGAACTAATTATATTTTGCCCTGTAATATTACCGCCTATAGTTCCATAATTTGCGCCTAAAAAAGCATAAGTGTTATTTGCTGAACGATTATAAGTTATTGCATAAATATCTCTTGTATCTGCAATATTGTATAAGTTTTGATTAGCTGTTGCATTATTTTCAGCCACTGCAAATATTGATTTTTCTGTTGCACTTCCACCTGAAGTAAATGGGTATTGCGTTAAATTTAAATCCATAACAAACGCAGATATAAACTGCATAGTAGGCTTTCCATTTAGCGTATTTACCACCCCACTACTTACTATTATAGGTTGCTTTGATGCAGACGATTGAGTTGAATTAATACCATTTCCGCTTTGGTCATACCAAGTAGTTACATAACCGCTTCCTGAACCAACATAATTTAATAAATCTGTCGTATTTAAACTTCCATCGTATCTTGCAAAAATATCTTTTTCATTATTGTTGCCTCGTCTAACCCTAACTAATGGCCCTGTATAAGCTGAGTTTAATGCTCGTAATGAGTAAGCTGCCGCAGCACTTGGGTAATCATCTAACAACCCTGTTTGAGAGCCATCCCAATACATATTGTAAAAACTATTTATGTTAGATTCTATTGCTGCTCTGTTTGCTGATTGGTCAGTTCCATAAATAAGAGTTATTGCTCTATGTCCTCGTGTTGTTGATTGACCTACTGATGTATTTGTAGTTCTTCTTGACATTGTACTTGCCGTTGGCAGTACAGTTGAATTGTCGTGTATTAAGGAAAGCATATTAAATTTTAAATCTCTCTGTATAAAATTAGGCTCTCCTTGCACAAATTCCTCTAAAACACTATTTCTATAATTATTACCATTTTTTACAGATGCCTTAGCGCTTATTGATAAATATTGTAACCCTATTGATGCATTAGCACTTCCTGAACTTATGTAATCATTGTTTGCACCGCCTATTATGAAATTGGCATAAGCACCGCCAACTGCTGATAATTTTTGAGCAACAAAAACACTATAAGGTGTTATAGGTGTAAATTCTAACCAACTCTCAGCAACAGTCCACAAAACCGATGGTTTACTATTTACTGTTGTAACATTTCCACTTGAATCCGTAATAACAGGTTGATTTGCCGCAGCAGTTTGAATGGCGTTATTGGCATTCCCACTTTGGTCGTAGAATGTAGTAACGTGACAAACTCCACCGCTTGCAAAAGTTTCTAAAGATGATATATCTATTTGACCGCTTACAAATCCAACATCTTGCTCAGCATTGTCAGATGCCCTTCGCACTTTAACACAGTCCCCTGTATATGTTGAAGATAGCTTTCTTAAATCATAAGCTACTAAAGCATTTGGATACAAGTCTAACAATAAAGGTGTTGTCCCTCC
>JACKZZ010008241.1_pt1 | contig 23003 bp, 9 predicted proteins | sample 8027871 | NCBI WGS metagenome assembly JACKZZ01 (sample SAMN15724774, study PRJNA655200) | protist metagenome | isolation source: fluorescence activated cell sorting (FACS) single amplified genomes of... | place: USA: West Boothbay Harbor, Gulf of Maine | collected 2000-07-19 | reverse complement strand
GCCCCACAATGCCGAGGTGGAAAAGGGTCCACGAGTCCAGACGGTCCACCTGCGCCCCTGACATTAATTTTTCATTCCTTCAGTTTTTACAAATTCATAAAACTTCTTACTGCTGTTCGGAACATTGTTACTCTTGTTGTAAATTTATCTCTATTACTAACATCTAAACTTCTTTGTAAATTATCAGTTAATCTTGTGAATTCTGCCGTTAATTTGGTTTGATTTTCCATTGATTGTGTTGATAACAATTGTGATTGAAATTCTGCATAACATGACTCTGATATTAGTATAATACTTAATATTGGTCTAGTTAATGGCCAATAATTACTAGTACTATTAAATAATAATGAATTAAATAAAGTCACTAATAATTGTAAAAAGCATTCAGGTTCTGTTTCTAAATGACTCATTATTCTTTGCACAGTAGGTTTTTGTCTTGCTTGATTTAAAAAGATATATGTTGCTAAATGATCAATTGCTGATGCACATTGTGTCATTACAGTTAATTCATTTGATTGTAAACCTTCATGATTTGCTTTTACTAATTGTAAAAATATTGGTGCAGATAATCCTGATAAAACATCTAAATGTTGACGAAAAAAGATTTCTAAGACCCCATAGTATGCTTTACTGAGCTTCATATACGTCATTACATCCTCTATTGGTATTTGTAATAGAATTTGTAAAGCTACATCTAATGAATTTTGCAAACATGCATCATTATATAATGAAAAAACACCAAAATTGACATATCCTCCACATAGAGAACAAGTCAATGTATTCAACATCAAACGTATACCTTTGTATTTTTCTTTATATACATCACTTTTTGGTGGTGTTTGCAATATACGACTCCCATATGCACATATAATTTTACTAGTTTCACGAAATAATAAAATACCATTTGCACTACTTTGTTCGAATACAATTCTTTGTGATCTATTTTGTACAAATTCTTGCATAAATTTAAATAAGGCTGTCATAACAATAGGATCATCAGATAAATTTTCAGCTATACTCAATAATAATGGAAATGCTGATGGAAATAATGCTTCAAATAACAATGTATATGTTCTCTTATTATAAGATGACATTGCCATACCACGTAAGTCTCTTAAAAGACCTATACAAGCTATTCGAGCTGATGGTTCTCTCACATCAACTGTTGATAATTGTGATATAATTTGTAAATTAGGTGCCATAAATGAATCAAATAAATTATCTAAATCTTCACTACTACTAAATACTAAACGTGCCAGTGCACTATAAAATGTAACACGATGCTTATTATCATTATCATAACCTAAAAATGCAAAATTACTACCATCATGATTATGTATCAAAAATTTAACAGTATCAAGTTGTAGTAAAGTTTTTGATGAACCGTAACTGCCGACTAATTCAACAAAAACATCCAATGTTTCTTTCAATATATCTTCATCACTGTGCCAATATTTGATATTATTGCATATTTTATCAACTAATAAATTCATAATTGCAGTACAATCTATTTCACCTCCGCCTAATTGTGGGCGGAGTGCCTCAAAAATATCTGTAACTTCTTTTCCATCAGTTAATTCTTTATCTTCAGATCCCATACCACTAGCTGCAGATGGTGTACGTTGCGAATAACTCAGTGCTAAACTAAGCAATGGATGAGAAGACACGGGAGAACCTACCAGAGTAGATTGTGGGCCTCCTCCTGACATTGAATCTAATAAATACATTTTTTTGAATGATTTAAAAAATTCTAATAATGCTTTTTCTAATTTAACATCAACTTTAGATGCACCATTTGAACTTTGTAACTGTTTATTAATTGCATCACATAATAAAAAACAATAAGATGATAATTTTGCATCAATTAATAAATCTTCATTTCCAGTACCTTTTCGTGCATCAATTGATGATGTACCAGTTATAATAGATGCAGTGATACATACCAACCATGTCAATCTTAATTCAACTAGTTCATTAGATCCACATCCTTGGGAAGATGCAATTTGAAATGCTTGAAAGTTTTCATCCCATAGGGCACATAATCCCGCTGCTACAGATGAATAGTGTAGTCGTGCTAGTACTGGTAGACGATCCATTGCCTCTCGTAATGAACCTTCATCTTCAAGTGGATCTTCTGCACCATTACTTACTACAGCTGTAGTACTATCAATAACCATAGTTTGAATAAATGCATTTGTTACAAGAAGTACTCCATCACGAAGATTGGATGCTTGAGCTTCTTCTGCTTCAGTACGTAAATAGGGTAATGCTGCAACCATTCTTCCCCATAAAGCTAATAAATAATGTATACTATTCATACTGTTTTGCCACCCTTGGAAGGATAACAAAGTGAATTCACCCGCTTTCTGAAGCCATTGCGTGAAATGCGGTACTTTGACCATTTCTGATAGTTGGTATGAGGCTTTCAGTCTTCCTAATAATCTACAAAATTCATGATAATTTTCTTCTTCCTCCAAACGATGTTTAGTGGACATAATCTTATATATACCATCCATTAAACAATTTAAAAAGTCTGATCTCTCCTTTTCTCCACTAAATAGACTACGTCTTACACTTGAAAGTTGAATGAGACATTTGATAGCGTTGCTACTGTCCTGAGGTTCTTGACATTGATCATAAAATGTAAAAAATAATTGTAATGTTGATACATCTTGTATAATAGCTCTCCATGATGTTGGAACTTGTACTGTACCTACATCTTCTTGACTGTCTTCAGGATTTGTACCAATGAAGTCAAATGTTAAGCACGTTAAGCTCAGGTGCAATGCTAAATTGATTAAATTCATAATATTACTATTATTACTTAATTGTCCCAATGATATGGATTGTAACACTTCAATTGATACAGTGAATGCTTGTAATAATCCTTGATCACGGAAAGATACAGCTGTTTTTCTGTGTACAGTAGCAGTCTTACCTGGTGTTGGAGTGTTCATTTCCTCGACTAAGGTCATGAATATGCGTAAACCGACTAACATACGATATTCAGGTGGTGATGTACTAGTTGTACCTGCAGCTTCACCACCCATTAAACGTTGTACTTTACCTATGATTTCTCTTTGTTCAACACTGTCAAACCAACCCAATTTAGTGATTCTACAACAGCATTTTGTTAGTGCTAATAATACAAATTTATCTAATGATTGATTAACAACATAATCAAACAAAGAATTTCTCATGTCAATACGTCGTTCATTTGTAAACGATGCCCAGTATTTCGTTACTAATGATTCTAATGATTGTGCTGCTAACATTTGAGCATAATTCGATTTACTATGAGATAGAATGAACATACATTGTGGTACGAACTCTACATTAGATCTGAGTGCAGCAAGTTGATGTTCAGCATCAACTCTACTAGATGGATCAACATTACCATATACTACTGAACATAGCCTCTCTAGCTCAGATAATTGCGTTTCTGTAAGCGACATTTTTAGATTTTAAGAAATCTTATCAATGGGAAACAAACTTCTTAACAAACAACTATAGTTTTAGATTTGGGTCTTGAAAGGTCTATAACTTCTACTTCTATCTAAAATATGGATTTCACTCGAGTACTCCTCTCTGGAAATGCTTGATAGAAGAAAAAGAGAAGAAAAGAAGGAGCACACGACGTACGAGACAACGCCGGGCCACAAGTTCTAATCGAAAAAGCCTAGGGAAGAACATCTTATTTGCCACGTTATTTCATTATATCGAAGAATAGTAAACTAATTCCTACTAGAAATCTAGTGTTTGTTATATAAAGGGGTATCCTTTATTTTTATAATAAGTTATTAGTGATAAATTTAGTTCTTTGAATACAGGAATATAGTCTCGAATTATACTCCATGATGCCATATGATGGAGACGATGAAAATGCACTCGCATTAAGTGCCTGGGCTACTGTGGATAAATGTATGAAACTTACCGATCCACGCTGTAAGTTATTTTTGATACTATGGGATTCCCTCGTATTCTTCATATGTCAAATAGATTGAAGAAGACCCCAAATGAACACTACTAACATCATCATATTCCTTTTTTTAAATAACTCTTATTATAAATTATACCCTTCTTCTTGATTATAAAATACAAATGTTATAAATACAAATGTTATAAATACATAGTGGAATATGATGCTAGTGTGACAAGTTTACAATATGCAGCCAATTTTCTACATTTACCACAATGTTTGGTATTTTTAAATAATAATTTATTCAATATGATGAAAATAATATTAATGCAAAACCCTATAAAATTAGGACATCATGAAAAAAAATCAATTAATTTAAGTTTAAAATACGCCATTAAAGCAATGCTGCAACTTCCCGCGGAGATATTATATGATAAATTTTATGGATGTATTTCTCTCATATTTGATGATTCTAATATATATTATAGTGGTTCAGGAACATCATCATGGAATACATACACATCAACAGCGTACCGTGATACGGGGTGCCCAATTGAAAGAGAGAAGGCTATAGAGATGTTCATTCGAGGTGGTGGTATCACAAAATTTTCAGAATATTGCATTTTATTATCATCAAAGAATACTGCTGATTCTGATGGGGCTGAATCTCCTATATGGAAAGATGGTAATTTTTATGCTCTAAATAACATTTTAAAAGGATTATGTATCATTAAAGATTTATATGAAGAAAAAGAGATTTTCTTGCAACAAATTTTTATTATTTTATCAAAAATTAAAGTGAATGAAATCAAAAGTACAGAAATGGTAGAAGTTGTGACATCTATATTAAATTCATTACGTACAATATGTATATCTGATGTTGATATTACAAAACCACAATTTCAATTAGCTTGTATATTTCATCCATTTTGGCAAGATTTTATTATAAAATTAACGAGTTCGGATATATTCATGTGTAAGTTATTAGGATGGGATCAAATGAATGATCTCATCATAGAAGCACATAAAACTAAGCCACGAGCTTCATCATATATTGTGAGTAATGCTGGATTAGACTGGATTAATGGTGAATATGTTTTTACGGCATATGACACAATTGACCAATCAGTGAAATACACTTATCAACCAGGTGACAAAAATCCTAATGTGAATTTATTAACATTATCAAGATGTAAAATGCAAACTGGTGAACGTTGGTGGTATATATCATATGCTGATTTAGTACAACCAGGAACAGAAAAAGATATTGATTATTATCAAAAATCATGTGATACAGATAAAACAGGCGACGTTGATTTAGAAATGACTGGTCCGCCATTATCTGGTTGGGTTGTCGCAGCTAATAAAACTGCTAGAGGTATTAAACCTCCACCTATATTAGAACCTCAAGGTGCTATTATGAATGATGGTATGAAAGAAGAAGATTTTTTAGTTCATAAATTGAAATCATATATACTAACTGCCAATGTAATAGAATCTGTATTTGGTCCTAGTATGCATCGTGAAGTCGTCACTAGATGTAGTAAAATGTTATTTTTTATGGCAGAATTAGAATGTATAAATAGTAAACATTTAGAATTAATATGGAATGCAGCAATGAAAACAGATCCTGAATGTGCAAGAGGTGTTTTATTTACATTAATGAATTTGTCAACAAAATTAAGTAGACCACTGTACTCAAATCTAATGGATTTAATTATTAATTCATTCAGTACTACGAGTAGTTCTGGTACTTTTACTTATAAAGCTACACATACTTTAGAACATTTAAATCGTATTGTTATGTATCTTGAGAAGTTTACATGCAATATTGTGTATATACTTGACAAACTCGAGCCAAATCGTGCATTAGACTTGGCATGGTCAGTGTACAACAGCCCTCACTTTGATAATTTAAAACCACAAGCAAGTGAAGCTATTACTACATTAATAGAAACATGCTTTAATGCAGTTTATATAAAAACAGCAAATTTGAGATCTATTATGGTATGTGATACCACGAATACTCCGACTGGATCATGGTTATTAAATAAACTTCAAGAATGTTCTCTCCAAATTACACAAGTCAGTAATAATAAAAAAGTAGATGAAACCAATGTGACAAGAATATTACAACGTGTACGTTTCTTATTAAATATGAATTGTGCACATAATAATAATTCATTAGTTGAAGCGTTAGAAAATAATCAATTTGGTAAAACATTTGTAGGGGAAATTTATCGTTATGTAAGAGCTTCCGAGACTAAGAAATTGATTGGTGTGAGTGAAAATGAATATAAATTGCAATTAGCTTTAAGATTAAACATATTACGTATATTTTATGGTTTAGTAGAACATGTCAATATATCACATACATTCACTGAAGCACTATGGACATTATTAAATACACGAAGTCAAGATCTGGAAGAAATGTTCGCATTCATAGATTCAGGCTCACAACGATTTGATGACTTTTATGTAATATTTAGTGATGAAGATTTAATTATTGTCTTTACAAAATATGTATGTAGTCCTGATATTGATTGGTCATTATGTTCATCACATGCATTTGCATGTTTAAATTTAAGTTTCAATCATATAAGTGCCGCTGAAGACGATTATTTAACACTTGTAGAATGTTTATGGAGAGCTACATTAAATATGAGGGATGATGATAATACACGCTTAGCAGCAAAGAAATTATTACAAGCATATGACGACTTAAATATGGTAGATTCATCATATGATGGTAAATTATTGTCACGTGCATTCGATCATTTACGCAAAGTACAAGCTGAATGTGCATCTGCTAGTCCTGAAAATGGCGGAGCACCCGGTGCTATCAGTCATGTAAGTGAAAGAAGAGCTGTTAGATGTGTTGATCTTATTATGATGGCTATCACAAATTCTACTAGTGTGTCATTTCCTCCACACGGAACACGTGGATGTACTGGTCGTATTGAGATTACCGTTAAATATCGAAGAGCTACATCATGGACAAATCCTAATGGGAGTATGACTTCATCCATAGAAAAAAGTTCACACAATACAATACAATTAAGTATTCATCCATTACATACATTACAAGAATTAAAAACAAAAGTTGCATTTATAGCTAAATTTCATAAGAAAGCTATAATTGAAGTTGACTATCCTGCCGGAGTCGCATTGGACAACTTTAGCTCCAAGGAGCGTCTCTGTAACCTAGGAATAGAAGAAGGATCTGTTGTGACTATAACGGGCGTTACAAATCATCATGATATGTATAACCGTGGACGAAGTATAGATACTACGGGAAATTATGGTTCATCACTTGGCGGGGGAGGAGGTCTTGGTGGTCAATATGATCATGATGATTTATACGTCAATGATGGTGATGATATTAATGATGGCGATGATTTTAAGATTCATGCAGGTCAAGCTATTGCATCTGATGAAAGTCATTTTACTACATTATTACAATTATGTGATGATTTAAGTGCGGCTTGCCCTGAAGTTAGTAATAAAATATGGGATTTATTAATGCTAGTACCTACTCAGACGGATCTTGAAGGAGTGATTACAAATCATAGATCAGGAGAAGCATCTTTTGATTGGAGCACATTCCTCGGTGCACCTAGTGCAAGAACATCATATATATTACAAATTATTGATAGTACATTAAAACCAGCACCTGAAGTAGATGATATTGAGACACAAGAAAAAGCTGAATTATTTCGTGAATTTTTCTTATCCTCAGCTGGATTCGAGTCACTTTTAGATGTCATCGCTTACAATGACATGTCTAATGGCAGTGGATATCACAAAGTTGCAACTGATGTTGCATTGCAAATACTAAGACGATTATTACATCCTAGTATTAATCATTCTGTAACAACAACCGCATCTGCACCATCTTCGCCTTCTGGTGCTTTAGATAGTAGTAATATCAGCAATACGAGTTATACTAGTTGTGCATCTTCAACTGGTGGACATGGGAGTCCATCAAGGACTAGTTATACAGTAACATCAACAACTGATATTGATAACAAATCTATCGAATATCAACAAATGATAGAAAAACGTGAAAATAAGAAAATTATATTATTTGATATTATGCATAAAAAATCTAATGTATTAGTTGCGCAACTGGTAGCTGCAGCAGCCTGTGCAGCAGCTGCATCTCAAAGTAAAACAGTTGAACATGCATTAGTTACGATAACAGATTTATTAAGATATAATGAAGTTGCTATACAATTGACAAATAATTTAGAGAAACAAACTAGTATATTAGTGATAACATCACTTCGAAGCAATTCTTCTAAGGTTAGAGCTATGTCAAGTAAATTTGTTGTTGAATTAGGCAAAACACAACCAAAGGCATTTATATGGTTAGTTGATGAATTAGAAACAGGCGTTATATCCGAAGATAAGAAACATACAGATCTGTTTACAGCTATTAATTTATTATTATTAGCTTTTAAAGATGCACAAACTTCTCAATGTACTGATGGTATTGATAAATTAGCCAAATTACTATCAGTAAAATTAGTGAATTATTCTAAACATTTTACTAATATTGGTAGTCACATGGAAAATACAACAATAGATAGTTACGATAATGAGAAGAACACATTACTATGTTATTTAAATCTATGTGCAACTCTAGTAAATATTCATCCTAGGCTAATATTACTTGGTGAACTCAGAACAGTACTTGTACCATTATTGTTATCTGATTTCTTGTTTACTGTGCCAAGTGATAGTAGTAGTTGCAGTAGTGATATCAGTCCTGTATCTGATTCTAGTACCATTGCCAAGGAACCACTATGTAATACCCCCAAGACACGGAGTGCTGCATTCGCACTACTGCAGGCTTTTATAAATATATCCCCAGATTCGTATTATGATATCACTGAAAAAATTAATGATTTGTTGCAATCTAGTTCTGCATCAGGTGGTACCAGTAATAATCCAAAGTCAAGTATGGGTTCACAAAGATCTTGGGGCAGACAATTAAGTTTAGATTTGAAGGAACCTGGTGTTCAATTTTGTGGTCTTAAAAATCAAGGTTGTACTTGTTACGCGAATTCGCTATTACAGCAGTTATATTTAAATACAAAATTTAGATCAGCTATCATGTCATGTCAATTAAAAGAAAGTCATCGTAGTAGTGTATCTCATCGTACTGATGAAGAATTAGTAGGAACAAATATTGTTTTTGAAAATCCAAAATATAAAGCTCTTCGTGCCACTGTTGTTAGTTTTGATAAATTTACTGGAAAACATAATATAAGAGTAAAAAATAGTAAAGGTGGTGCAAATGCACCACCATTGCCCACATTTTTACGTAGTAGTGGTTCTCATATTCGCATAGATACAGATGAAGAAGACATGAAATTATCACCTGAAGATGCGGCTTCATTTCGAATTTTAGATCAGTTACAAAGAACATTTGCATATCTTGAATTATCTAAAAAAAGATATTTCGATCCTAAACCTTTAATAGATGCGTGTTCAACATTAAATATGAATTATCAAGTATATCAACAAAATGATGTTGCAGAATTTTTTGATAAGTTAAATGAATCAATTGAGAATGCTACTAATAAAGGTAAAAAACATATTCAAGGTATGCTTACTGATGTTTGGTCTGATTTTGTTATGAAAGAAGTATTTAATGGTACAACATTATATCAGAAAATTCCACGAGATTGTGAAGCATTTGATACAAATCGTTCGACATGTGGTCATTGGCAAAGCGAAAAAACAGAAACAGCCACAAAAATAGAAGTATCAGTTAGAAATATGACTGAAGTTCATGAAGCACTTGCAAATTATTTTACTAGTGAGTTAATGGATGGAGATAATGCTATCAATTGTGATGTATGTTGTCAGAAGAAAGATACTATAAGGCGTACTGTTCTTGGTACTATCCCAAACACAATGTTATTGCATTTAAAGCGTTTTGATTTAGATTATGATACATTTGAAACAGTAAAATTAAATAATAGATTAGAATTTCCATTGGAAATAAATGTTATGAGATATACTAAAGAAGGTATGGAAGAAGAAGAAAGATTAAAGCAAGCTGCTGCTGCTGATAATGGTGATGATGATATTGATGCATCATTAAGTAATAATTCCTCTCCTAGGGTAAGTGCACCGAACTCACCACTACCTACACGTACAAAGGTACGTCTTGAAATTGAAAATGAATCTACGAAACAATTAGATCCTGCTGATTATTTATATGAATTACAAGGTGCTGTAGTTCATGCTGGTATTGCTGGTGGTGGACATTATTATTCATTTGCAAGAGATCCAAATAATACAGAAAAATGGTATAAATTTGATGATGATGATGTTACACCATTTAATTATAATACAGAAACAATCGCATATGAGTGCTTTGGTGGACCTCAATCTATGTCCAATGAAATTGATCGCAGTAGCAATGCATTAATGTTATTTTATGCAAAGAAACAGAATCCAAATAATACGAACAATGACACTACAACATCATCCCTACCAATTCCACCATTAGGCAAGCCATCTGCTTTTCCTGATGTAGGTAATAGCGATGATACTGCAGTACAACCACCAGTACCACCAAGTTTAAGCGAAGAAAAAGTAAGAATAACGGATGCAGAATTAGCAGCAACAGCAAATCCTCAAAATAAATTAGTTGATGGCTATACTGCTTATGCGTCTGAAGTTCATGAAAGTAATTTACAGCACATGGTATCGCAATATCTTCTTGATGGAAACTTACATGATTTTGTAAGAACATTACTAGTATGGCATTGTGATGGTGATTATAGTTCTGATAGTGATACCACTAAAAATTCAAGAATATTAACTGCTATACAATTTAGTATTGATTTTTTGTTCAGTACTGTCCTGAGATGTAAGGATAAACTAAATTTGAGTGCTTGGGTGACATCAATTAAAACATGTTTCCAAAAATTTCCTATAGCTAAAAATTGGTTTTTACATGAATTACTATTGAATGATAATAATACATGGCTTGATGAATTCTTATATTTATGTCCAGATTCACGTGCATCGCATGTTTTTGCATCTGTTGTGAAAAGTGCTATCGAATGTATTGCCCTTGATCACAACGGCAGTACCACGCAGAATGACAATATCTTAGACTCTTATAAGGACATGCCTTTGGAGGCATTGCGCAGTTATTGTATTTCAAATAAGAATGATATAGATTCAACAAATGTAAAGAAAGTACAAGATCATTATAACAGTTTAATAGCATTATTTGTCATACAACTCAAAGAAAATATGTATAGTAAAGTTGTTCACAATATACATACATCGACAGAAGTGTTCATACTATGGAGAGAACTAGCTTTATTTAATATAATAAGATTATTTTTGATTAAAATAGAATGTATAAGTGTAATATCGTGGTTCATACTATTGGAAAGAGGTGGATCACCGCCAGAACTTACTGCGAGGTTCGCCGTACCGTCCGTAGTAGCTAGTCATGGAAGTGCAAATACAGGATCTATTACAAAAAAACCGTTATCTATGATAGAATGTAAACATATAGTACCAGCGGCTTATGAGGCTATTGCTGCTATATTAGGTGTACCTCAACCAGCAAAAGTGCCATTATTAGCAGATAGAACAGGTATTCATGATTATTCTTTATCAATTGCTGCGAAAGAAGTAGTTCGAGAAATCTTCAGTGAGATATGTCGCAATGATATCATGAGTGAAATGGATTTACGAGAATATTTAGAAAAAGTATATGGTAGTAGATCAAAACAAGCATCTAGTGCAGCATGTAGTGCATTATACACACGCATGACAAATTCTCATCATGGAGGACAGAACAGCACAAGCACGAGTCATTATTACATTCGATATAAAAATTTCTTACGATATATGACTGATTTGGCACTTTTAGATGAATATCAAGTTTGGATACATTTCACAGCATTTGGCTATAGAAATGATTTATCACGCACTATGTCTAATAACGTTAGTAATAACAACACAAGCAATACTAATTTACGCTTAAATGAACCTATATCAGAAATGTTACATGATATTGATATTATTATGTTAACTGCAAATTTCTTTTATAAAATTGCATATCATTATCAAATTACGTCGGCACCGTATGCAATATTATCACAAATAACACATCATAATTCAAAATTAAGTGTAAAAATTATCGATGATGTTGTTGTTGATTATTTTACATCTTTGAACTCCAATGAACGCTTCAACGGACATGAAATGCAGCTCAACATATTAAAGATTATATTGAATCATGATGATCAATATAGTGTTCCGAGATTAAAGTATACATTATTAAATGAAAGATCTGGTATTATAAGTTTGATTGAACATGACCATGATAATTATGGTAATCTCCCAACTCATTCCAGTGGATTTCACTTTAATGAATTACTACATGATCTTACCATTTCTAGTGACAATTTGAAGACATCTATTGAGTCGTTGGCTTTTGATGAACCACGCATAGCAGCTATACTTAAAAGTTATTGTCATGATAACATGAATAATTATGATAATAATGGTATTACTACTACGAGACAAAGTCATGGCGATAATAGTGTAGAAATGAATCCTCTAGCGTATTCTTATATTACTGTTACAAATGCTGGTGCAGAAGAAGTGAATGGTAGGTATGATTTTAAAGCATTGTCGAAAGGTAAAGCATGGTATGTCAAAGACTACGAATCTGACTATAAACAAAGAACATTTTTTTCATTATATCAATGCCCAGTGGAACAAGATGGTGTAGATTATCCTACTTGGTTTATTTCTGAACATCAAAAGTCTAAAGAACCTGGTACTGATAGTGATAATGATTATTATTCTTCTCGTATAATACCAAGAGCTGATATAAATTTAGAATATCCTTCGAATCATCTTAAGTGGGAAGTTGCTGATTGTGATTTCGGCGAGGAACCAGTTCCTGTTATTAGATGTCACCAACTAGATCCTGGTACACATACTGATGTATCTATTGATTCATCGTTATGGGATGAAGATATAAATGATAGTATAACTAACACAAATCAACATCATCATGGTGATGTAAATGATCATAGTTTAGATGTTACACCAAGTAGTTCTTACCCAAGTTCGCCCATTCGCAATAGAAGTAATAGATTAAGTAGAAGCAGCACCCCGAGAAGTCTTTCACCGAGTAGTATTGATGGTGCTGATGGTGATGTAGATGATTATGAAGCATTCAGAGAATTAAGTGGACATGACATGGATTCAGATGAAGATTCTAATCATGCGTTGGATGGTCTACAATAAGTGTAAAGTCTCAAATATTAGTAGGTAGGTATGTAGGTAGGTATGTTAGAGAAATATGAAAATAAATGAATTGAAATAAATTTTAGAATATTTGTATGTATATAAGGAAGCTGTGAGGAGCACTTGCCTCTAAGTAAATATATGAAAGAAGAAATCGATTGCATTAAGTTACACTCACACACTCACAACACTATGTAGGTTATTTTTCGCTACCGGCGATTCCCACTCAAACTTTATCACTACGTGCTACAGTACCTTCCTCAAGTCTTTACACGATGTTTCGCAATTTTACCCATATTCATTTGAAGTTGAGAAGTCATGTTCTTGGTAGATTCCACGAGTAGTAAACAGCGTTTGTTGTTGTTTTCAAATGCAGCTTTGAATTTCTTCGTGAGCATGTCAAATGAATTTCTATTTCGTGAATTATTGATTTCATTCTCGATAGCTACATCAGCATCTTCCATCTTCTTAGTTAAAACATCATGCAACCCGTTGATATCGGTGCTAAGCTTTTGCTGTCCTTTCATGATCCTATCATATGATTCTTTGTAAAGAGAAGAAGTGGATTCCTTAATCCTGCTAAGATTTGAGCTGGGTAAAGTTGAAGTGTTCATCTTCACCGCTTTTTTCCCCATCATGGGCAGAGGTTTCACAGCCCTACTACTCTTTTGCCGAACCATATTAATTATCTTTTAAAAGTTGTAGTAGTTGTAGTGTAATTTGATGTTGTAGTAGTCAAAAGTGACGACGGCAGCTCGAAAACTTGGATCGTGTGAAAAACGAGAATTTTCGGGTCAGAGGCTTTTAGTTGCATTTATTGTTAAGTGAAAGTTAATAATAATTTATATATATCTATTGGTTATTGTGAGGAGGTGCTGAAAAATTTGTTAGAGAGAAAAATTAGGCCTCAACAGTAGTGTTTCCAACAACTAGCCATATTCTACTTTGTATAAGGAACTGAACAACACATCTAGATAATGCCTCCACCAATGTCTGGTAGAGCTCAGCCAAGCGTTCCGGGTTTTTCAATTAAAGGGTCTGGTACACGCCTTGGTGCGCGTATAGCAGCAGCACGAGCTACTGATGGCACGGAGTCTGAGTCTTCGTCAAGGGTTGTATCGGCAAGATCAACTCAATCAAAACTTGAAGCACAAGAACCCTCTGAAATGGACAAAGCAGCATTAGAGGAAGAGAAGCGTTCATGGTTAGAATTGCAGCGAGCAGAGGAAGCAAGGAAAGCTGCCATTGAAGAGAAAGAGAAAAAGGTATTAACACGAAGGTTAAATTTAAAAGTAAGTAAATACAAAATTGAAATACAAGAGGCATCTAAAGTTATCGATGACTTAGTCGATAGTACTAAGTCTGAACTGTATAAAAGTGATGATATTGTGGATTTAGCAATGGGTCTAGTTGAAGCAGAGGAAGGCAAGTTACGAAGGAAACCTAAAACCATCAATGAGGACAATGAAAATGCAGCAGCAGATGCAGAACAAGGAGAAGCTGGTTTAATAAATAGTGTTAAAAAATTATCACAAGTAACAATGAAAATTATAGCAAGAAAAGGACGTTTAGAAGATATTATTAAAATGATACGTAGTGAATATAAAGTATTGAAAACAGATTATGAGAAGCAAATGACTGATATTCGTGATTCTATGAAGAAATTAGCTCTTGATAAAGAAAATGCAGAATTTAATCTTAAAGATCGCAGTATACAGTATGAGACCAAGCTAAGAACATTAAAACAAGACTATGCGGATGCATCAGAGAAACTACAGGTATGTGTATGCGTTGTATATGGTATACCCTTGTGTGCTTGAACAAGGAGCAGTAGTGTGCTCCTGCCCTCCTTATGTGTGCACTTGACTAACCCTTATTTACTCATTTCATTCTTCTTCTTATTATTATTTGAATATAGGTTTTGGAAGTTGTGAATACTCAACTCAAAAATGAAAATTATAAACACGCGGGCGAATTAATGGAAGTTCCTCGATTAGAAGAAACCTATCTGCGTAAAGCTCGTGGCATAGTTTTAGAGAAAGAACGCATAGTAACACAAAAAGATATTTTATTAAAATCACAACAAAAGGATATTGAAGCTGCAGGTTTTTGGCAAGGTAAAGCAAAAGCCTATAATGAAGAAATTAAATTAAAAAATAACGAAATTTCATCATTAAAACAACAATTAACACGATTAACTCATAAACATTTATCAACATTAAAATCAAATGAAGCTTATAAAAATGATTTAAACTATATGATGACAACTGGTAGGTTATCGTTATCAAGCCCGCATAGACCAAAATCACCACAACGCCAATCGAGATCTAGATCACCTTCGCCAACAGTTAGAAAGCATTATAAATCAAAAGAAAATGATAGTAATACTGATTCAGACGAAGAACCACATCTTCATAACAGCAGGACACCATTTGGCAGTAATTGTCAGACGGATAATACACAAACAAATCATAAACCATTTTCCAAAAATAGTAATAATATTCACAAAGATCATTCAGAAAAACAACCTTCACCAGTATATCGTAATAAAGAAAAGAAAAAAAATCCATTAAGAAGAAGAATGAGTGCTATAGAAGTTGCTGCTAGTAATAAAAATCCATTAGAAATACAAGTTGAAAAATTAAAAGAAAATAATGAAATATTACAAAAAAAATTAGATAAAGTAAACAAAGCTTTAGCGATAAGTCGAGCTTATCCATTGTACAATATGGGTTCTGGGATGTCGAATGTAGATTCTGATGATGAACAAATGAATAATAATGGCATAAAAAAACCAAAATTAAATGAACAAGAACAATTAGATGAGTTGTTTGATAGCGAGGAAGATCGAGAAGAGCTCGAAAACGGTTACTTGCCAATGGAAGAAGAGAATAGGATTTTCCAAGCTAAACAACTTGCTCAACAAGAACGTATTAGTCGAGCTGTGAGTGTGAGTACTGCATATAAAGCAAAGCTACAGGCATTACGACAAAGTAGACCAGGTGTACAACATTTGAAAGAAATGCGAGATAAACAAGAAGCAGAGGAACTTAGCCATTATGGTACTCTCTTCTAATAAATATTTATTGCAGTTTATTGTATCAATGTAAAAAAAAACCTTAATTAAATATGCATAAAATTACAATATATTTTCGTTTATTTTGATTCTATAGAGCACTGCAGGTACGTACTGCATGCATGGCTTTGTTACATTCATCCCTAATCATTCTTGGTAGGTTTCTTCAAAATATTCTTCATCGTCACTCGTCGAGAATCCTGACAAGGATTCGCTGTATGTATGTATGCATGTATGTATGTATCCAAATTAAGCTATGGACAAACTATCTGTAATAATTTTTCCATTTTTAACTGGTTCATCTGTTAAGCTACAATCTTCTAAATCTGCAGGATATGCATATATATACATACGAAATTCCCATGGCATTCTTGGATCTTCCATTGTCAATCGATGTCTCGAGACATTACTTGCCGCATTATATATAGATCTAACACAATGTTGTAAAGTCAAGGTGCAGGTACCTGCAAGAGGTATATCAAATGCATAAAATTGATGTTGTAACGTCCATTCTTCTGCATGCGCTATTGGACCAATACCAACATTAATTCGAGGAAATGGGTCATCTCTGGTATAAACACTATATTGATTAGAACCATACAACTCATAATCAAAAGCAAAAAATGATCCAACAAGTTTCCATCCTTTGTACATAAATAAATATGGACCTTTTTCAATTCTAACAGTTAGACCACTACCACCTTCTGATTCTAATGCATCAGATACAACAACTTTTTCTAATATAAAATATTGTGTTGTTGGATAGCCTGCAAATCTATATAATCGTCTTAAACCCAAATCTGGTTCAGGTAAGGCGGAGATATAGTATCTATCAGGGGAATCTTGAAAATCAACACATAAGTTACATGTACCAGGTATTCTATCAGCACCAATATATCCATTTAATGTTTCCCTATATACCCATGTTGATGTATCTCTACCATTTGTTTTGCCATTTACAATGTATTTATGTCGTCTTGGCGGTCCAGTTGATTCAATTCTTAATTCTCTTGTAAATTCTGTTTTCATATTTAATAAAAAGAAACTAAATACAGCTGACCATTTTGGTGTAACTCGAACTCTTCGTGATTCTTCTATATCTGTGGTTGCTTGTTGACAACGTGGAAAATCTAATTCAAAAACATCAACGCGTTTTAATTTAACACAATCATCTATATCTGGCCATACATACTTTGATGCTTGTTTACCATCAGCTACTGAAGCCATCCAGGGTTTATTAAAGTTTGATACAAATGTATTATAATCTTCTAATTCCCATTCATTTGTTTGAGGTTCACCAGCCAGAAGTCGACCATCCTTATCAAGAGTTGCACCATCTGGTGGTGGGTATGCATATGGGTCCACTGGGTCTTCCCAAAGACCCGTTTCTTCATTATAATATTGACCAGTTTCTGGGTTATAGTTGGGATCAGAATAAGGATCATATTCTGCCATATTCAACGATTATTGAAACAATGCAAACTCTATCAAATATTTATTAAACACTCCAAAAACCTTTTCTATATATACAAACACACTTTCGAATTTGTTGTCAATATGGGTATGAGATTAATAACAATAAAATGAGGTCTCTTCAGACAATTAGGAACCTGTTGCTGATCTGACTGACCCGGCGGATCCAGTCTTAAGAAAAACAGGGGAAAAACAGAATATACAACAGAAAAAAGTTCTTAAGCGCAAGAGATATGCGCTTCCAGCACCTCTGATATGGTGAGTAATGCAACTAAGTACCTGCCTGTAAGATTCGTTGCGAAATGTGACAGAACTGTGGGTGCAAAGTATCTTGATACCAAGGGCCAAATCTCGACCTGGAATGGCAAGATGTTGAGGTGTGAGCATGAAAGGGAGAGGTCTAGGTGCAAAGACTGTGGTGGATCACAGATATGTGAGCATGGTAGGGTGAGGTCGAAGTGCAAGGAATGCCGTCAATCTTCAGATTACATCGATTGGATTGAAATATAAGTGTCTCTCGCTGTTGTGGGTCTGGAGGCACACTCCACACTCTCCAGAACTTCCTGCACGTTGGAGGATGTTATTGAGTGTATGTATTGTATAGCCTTATTGTACTTGTGTAAAGAGAACTAGTAAATACCTGCTAATGTCATCACTCTGTTGCACCTTAGAAACGTAGAATCCAAAAAGCATCATACATATAATACTGCACAACAGTGGCTCACCCAGAGCACACGCAAAAGGATAAACAACAAATCAGACCTCTGTTCTCTCCCGAATGAGTGTTGTTGTGTTTTTTCGGTGACCTCGAAGTACCGGCGGTGAAGCCATTTCAGGATCACTTTCTCGTCTTGTTAGGATTATTTACGAATGCGACCCTTCTTGTCAGTTTGCCGGTTCTGTTTCATTGCAGTTGCGGTCGTTTATCACCAAGTGCTTGCGAGGTGTTCGGTTGAGCCTGATGCAAATGGACACGTGGATGTCCCTGGTTGGCTGAATATCCCTAAAATGGGATTCCAAAGTTGTAAAACACTTGTGAGTATTACTATTCCACATTTTGTAAAGTCAGTTGATAAAATGGCTTTTCATGGTTGTGAAAATTTAGTTAGAGTTATTGGTCTTGATGATCCTAATTCTCAATTACAATCTATCAAATCTGGAGCCTTCTTCGGAACTGGATTAACATCCATGTATATACCTAAAACTGTTACAGAATTAAATGATACAGCATTTATGAAATCTAAATTAAAAACAATTAAATTTGATGATAATATTCAATTGAAAGATTTCGGCAACAACTTATTCGACTCAAGCCTTTTAACTCACATTGACATTCCAAAATCTGTTCATGCTATTGGTGAAGGAGCATTTAATGGCGTTACATCCTTGAAATCAGTGACATTTCCTGAGAACTCACAACTAAAATGGATTAAGCATAAAGCATTCAGTAACACTGGACTCGTGAATGTCACTTTACCCAAGAACATGGAACAAATGTCATCATTTGCGTTTTATAATAGTAAGTCATTGTCAAATATATATTTCAAAGCAGCATGTCATAATAATATATATTTAGAAAGAAATGTTTTTAAAGATACACAAATAAAATATGTAACATTTTCATCAGATGAAAATTTGGGTTTTTGCATGGAGTGTGGTGTGGACATCAAACGCGGGTATCCATGTGGGGCACCACCGTCGGAAACAGAAGAAGTGAAATCTGATGATGCTCGAGCTGCTACTATAGTAGATTCACCATCTACTGCAAATAACATACAATCTGAGGCTAAAGAAGAGACTAACACCAAGATGAACTCCATAATCTCCATAATAGGTGCATTGGCTATCGGCGCGTTTGGATTCTATCTTATGACATCTGAATCATCTTCAAAGGCAAAAGAGGAAGTATCAGAGGAAGTATCAGTACATTCTAAGGGTTCAAGTAGTAAGAAGAAGATAAATGCTTCTACTAAGGTTGATGCAGAATCAACAGATAAGAAAACTTCGACCAAACGCCGTTCACGGTCAAAAAAGAGGTAATCAATATAGCTATAATCACTTATATATATATGTATGAATATATATATATGTATGTAAGTGATGAGCATAATTTGGAACATTTTTATTGTATTGTTATTTGCACAGAATCATATAATTTGAGCACTATTACATTATCTACCTACATACCTACCATTTCTCACGGACTACTTCTCCTCCTCCTTCCACTACTACTACTCCCACTATTATTATTACTGTTACTATTGTCATTAGTGGTATCATCGCTACTACTTATATCGTCTTTTCTTCGTTGTTCTAGCAAAATGAGTATTTTTCTTGCCATGGCATCATTACGATTATCCGCTAACTCTTTCCAATAAGTCATTTCTGCAGCTACTTTTGTGTAATCCTTTACATCTATATTATCACTATTTTCAGATTGCGATTTATCTATTGTGTCATTGGCCATGCAAGTATGAGAATGATCAGTATCATCGTCGTCTGTGATGCATGTAGTCCCAGTTTCTTCCTTTTCTTGTATAGTATTATTCATATTATCATTCTTTGAAGAATTCATTGCAGAAGATAAACTAAGTGGCATAATTGGTTCTGGAATAATTTCACCTAATATAAATTGCAGTACTAGAGCACCTGATGGAGGTAAACCTTTACCTTCCATTCTTATCACTGTTCTAGGTAGTGTGGCCTTCCCTGTTCGATCTATGTTTAATCTAGGTAGTTTTTTAGTTTCATTCTTCAAATTGTTATCAATTGTATTATGGCGGCTATCACTGTCATTAAAGAAGTAATATGGTACGATGGCTGTATATTTGAATCCATACAAGGCATGCATGGCGGAGAGCTCTACATTGAATAGGACATCTCCATCGAGCATACTAGATTCTTTTGATTGTACAGCAAATAATCCAGATTCTATGCTAGTTATATGTATGTATACATCCCCTTTCAGTAGTTGACGCTCTCTAAACACTTCATGGCCCATAGAGGGGAGTGTATGGACGTATCCTGGTCTCATCAATGGCATTGGTATTGTAACATTCAGAGATTCTTTGATCTCGGTGTAGATGCTACCATAGCACAATGGACTCATAATCCCTGCACCTAAGCAATGTGGACAGGGAAGAGATAAATCTATAAGTAATTTACCGCTATTGCTATTTTCGTGAGATCTATCTGAACGATGTGTATAAATGTCTATGTTCTCATCAGGGACTGTTTCTGTCTGATGTGATGACGAATGATGCACACCTGTACCACCACATACAGGGCAGCGTTGTACACCACATTCTTTTTTAACTATTGTTCTTGTAAATTCAATTTCAAATGGTTTCATTGTAAGAACCTCAGCTATACTGAAGTTGCGGTGGAGGATAATGTGAGGATCCACAAAATCACCCCACAAGTATTTACGTTCCATGCTGACGTCGAGTCCAGCAAGGCTTAGTTGTAAGTCGAACTGTGTAGCAATTTGACCGACAACGTATAGAGGGAAAAGACTGAGAAGAAGTACCAAGAGTATCCAAGCCTTCAAGCATGATGCTTTCACGACCATTGTGGCTCACACAACTCACACTCAATATATCAATATACCACCAACTATATATGCATCGCTTGACCAGATATATGATGAGAACTGCTCATAGTTAGTCAAGTCTTTCTTTTTTATATTTCACTCCACAAAACGTACCCCCGGAACCCCGGAGGAGCCTTTTCTCTTTATACTCTACCACAACAAGAAGAGACGGGTTTCCAGTGTTAAGAGGGGGAAGCGAAAGCCTTACCTATTATTACATATTGAGCCCAAAATTTATTATCAAATAAGGATCAACACAGTAGAATCTCTTGCCAATACTCAAAATCTCAAAAAGGGGATGTTGTCCTCGATCTTTGTGCGACCAGCAATGAGGGCTACAACTAGACGCACAAGGGTGAAGTTTTTGAGTTTGAAATCGGAGTATATTTTTGCGCGGAATATGGCCAATTGGGCTGTGAAATATGCTGAGCACGGTGTACCCACGGAAGTGTTAAAGCTAGTTGAAGTACCCGCATTAGACACATCTACTCTTGGAGATAATGATGTTCATGTCCGTATGCTTATGGCTCCTATCAATCCAGCTGATATTAATATGGCAGAAGGAGTGTATGGAATATCCCCACCACTACCTGCTACTGCAGGTAATGAGGGTGTTGGTATTGTTGAAAAATGTGGTAAAAATGTAACAACATTTAAAAAAGGTGATAGAGTCATCCCATCTGAAGCTGCTTCAGGTACATGGACATCAGAAACAATTATATCAGATAATAAATTATTATTAGTTCCAGACGATATACCTCTAGCAGCAGCTGCTACGTTGACTGTAAATCCATCTACAGCTTACAGAATATTAAGAGATTTTATAGATTTAAAACCAGGTGATGTGATTATTCAAAATGGTGCTAATAGCGCAGTAGGTATGGCTATTATACAAATGGCCCGTGAAATGGGAGTACATACGGTGAACGTAATTAGAAGTGATAGACCCGACGGTGATAAAACATTAAAATTATTAACAAATTTAGGGGGTGATATTAATATACCTGATACAATGCTAGGAACTAGCTATTTGAAAGACTTAATGTCATCATGGCCACAACCTCGATTAGGTATTAACTGTATTGGAGGAGAAGCTACCACTTATCTTGTACGCAGTCTGGGGTCAGATAGCATCTTGGTGACGTACGGTGGCATGTCTAAACAACCATTGCAAGTACCTGCAGATTTATTAGCATACAAAAACATACAATTAAGAGGATTTTGGGTAAGTTCATGGTATCAAACATGTGATATTAGTGAAAGAAAAGATATGATGTATGATATATGTAATATGATTCGTGAACATAAATTGTCTAATTTTACCATAGAACATGATATTGATGATTTTGATTGGGCATTAAAACAAGCTGTATCATCATCATCAAATAGATCATCAATAGCACCATGGGGTGTTAATCGTAAAATATTATTAAATTTAAATCCACCTGATCGCATGAAGGAACATGATGCGATGAATGAAGAGCAATATTCGATTTTTGAAACTGATTATAAATAATTTTTTAAGTAATAATTTGATTGAAATGTGAGTGAATGAAAGTAAAAACAATATTATAGATGGGGGTGGCCTGAAATATGTATCCAGCATCGCGGAGGGCAGGGCGTCGGGAGGAGATATGTCA
>JACKZZ010023616.1_pt1 | contig 23004 bp, 15 predicted proteins | sample 8027871 | NCBI WGS metagenome assembly JACKZZ01 (sample SAMN15724774, study PRJNA655200) | protist metagenome | isolation source: fluorescence activated cell sorting (FACS) single amplified genomes of... | place: USA: West Boothbay Harbor, Gulf of Maine | collected 2000-07-19 | reverse complement strand
ACATATAAAACAAAATACAACGAATCAAATCGACAAGGTTTATCGTAGTCTAACATTCCAATTAAGTACAAAAAGACAAAGATGTCCATTTTATTTATGATCCTTAATTACCTGCTATGCATATGCTATTTGAATATAAAAGAAAGTGCAAAGTTGATAGGAGTGAATTGGAAATTTGTACTTGTTGCAATATTTTTTGTGTAAAAAAAGATATGATACCGGCTTACAGCTGATGTGTCATCAACGCTACAAATTCTTCATCGTCTAGCACACCATCTAAATCTTCATCATACTCATGGAACAATTCACGAATTTCCTCATAACTCATATCGATTCCTAAACTCTCAAGTTTTTCTTTAAATTCACTAGTAGTCAATGCACCGGAGCCATCGTCATCAAGAATCTCAAACATACGCTCTGCCATACTCTCCATCGTTTCACGTTGTTCTTCTTCTTCAACAATTGGCTCCATCATTTTTAAGAATTCATCTTCTGTTACATCACCATCACCATCGTCATCTAACCCTTGAATCATAAGGGTCAATTGTTTTCTATAAGATTCACTATCATCCGATTCTGGGAATAAAGCGCCCAAGAACGTTTCAAGCTCCTCTTGGTCAATTGAACCATCGCCACTGTTATCAATTGTTTTGTAAATTTTCGATAATGCAACGCGGCGGTAAAATTTCAGCGCATCCTCGATACGACCTTGATGCTGCTTGTGCATGGCAGATTTTTTCATTGGGGTAGGGGATCTTGCCCTTTCCTTTTCATGCCGCGCATGCGCTTTGCGAGCACGCTCTGCTTCAGACTCGTTCTTGGAACCTTGCTCTTCTTCCAGCCGTCCTGATGCAAGGTGTTTCAAATAGTCACTCTCGGATAATATTAAAAGAGTCACTGCGGTTTTTGCTACTGCGTTGCATTTTACATTGGTTTTGTTCACCATTGAATTTTCACCGAAAACTTCACCTGATACATGTTCACCCAGTGATGCGTTGTTCGCGTCTAAAATTTCAACTTCCCCGTCCACCAGTATATAAAATTTATTATTTTTTTGCCCGTAGCTCAATATTGTTTTGCCAGCAGGAAGACGCTTTGCGTCACACGTGTCTAAAATTTCTTGTTTTGCTTCAGTACTCAAATGGGCGAAGCATTCAAATTTAAAGGCGTCGTTTCTCATTTTATGCGCCAAGCGATCAACACTATGCATGAAACAACTCATGTTGTGCAACGCTAGCATAGCATTTCGGGATTTCATAATTCGAAGCGTACGATTGATGCCCTTTGCCTGTATCATTTCTTCCACACTCGTGACTATCGCGTAGTTTGCCAGTATATTGGTATATGCGTTTACATGCATAATAACTGGTATGATTGCAATGAAATATATTATCATTGGGGAAACAATATCCTTCGTTTCTTCAGTAGTGTTTCCAAATGCCTCCCATATTGCCGGCTGAAGAGCGACAACAAAGCAACCAATGTACACTGCAATCATAACAAGTTCCACACGAATGTAGCCAAAGATGATTTCAGTGCCTTCTTTTCCACCCCAAAACAATTTTTCATGGTGGTTTTCTTCGCCCTCCATCAGCACTTTTTCCTCCCCGTTTAGATGGTATTTGTAAGATGGGCGATGATCAAAATTTACATCTAAATGATGTTCATCTAGCAAAGGTTGGTTTTTTTCCTCATCGTTCAAGTTTAACGATAATTGTTTTTGCAACATTTTTTCCAAATGGTACAAATGTTCGTGATGAATTAATTGCCCTTCCACGTATTTCAAATGGCTATTAATTGCAAATAGCAAGAACGAGGAGATGTATGCAATAATGATTGCTACGTATGCCACCAGCATAGTCTTTTGGTTTTCATCTAAATCAATCAAATCAACAAGTAAGAAGCACATGAAAAACAGCCAAATACCAAACCAATTTTTTGGTGTTATATCAACCATTTCAACAAGAACCTTGGTAAATTCATGGTCAGCATACTCAGCAAAGTCGAAATCCATTTGAATTTTATGGTCTTGGTTTTTTGCGTCGTCTTCAATGTTTTTATTGGCAGTATGAATAAAACCAATACGCAGCGCAGCGTAACGCAGCCTTTCGTGGTAATCGTCCGCCTGCGCATCTCTACAGCACAAACGAACACAAAAGTTTCTTTTTTGCGCATTTAATTCTGCGTCATGGGTTCTTGATTTAATTACTTGCATTGGTGTTACCAACGAGTAATCTTCCAAGTATCTCCAACGCGATTGTTTCTTTTTGCCAATTTTCACAAGCAACACGGCGGAGCCTAGGAAAATCATCATTACCATGAACAAAACCATGTGAACCGTTTCAGTCAATTCTATTAAAGGGTTTTCAGGGCATACTAAATCCTTTGAATCAAGCGGAAAGTTAAGGCATCTATCTGGAAACCACGTGGACGCAAGTTTGTCCAACTGTCCTTTCCCATATTTCGTCAATAAAAACATTACCAGGCCAATAAATCCTAGAATAGTTAACTCACCAAATATATTTCTAAGGATAGGTTTCATTGATTCCCGTGTAGCTTCTTCCAAAACATCTTTTGTGATTTCAAAACCAATTGAAATAACAATAATAGCAGTCACAACACACATAGCAGTGTACAAGTCAATGTGTTTTTGAAAATCTGTTTGCTCCTCCTCCTCCCCGAAGTTACTTTCACTTAATTGCCGCATAGGTTGCTGTGTGCGCAAGTCCATGCCGTTCGCTTCAGCTTTATCAACAAGTCCATTTAAGTAGTTGATTTCATGTTGTAACTTTTGTACTTCATGTAAATCCAAGCCAGCAACTTTAACGCTACTAGCAGTGGTAAATGTTGTTGCGGTTAACAATAAAGCAAACGAAGTAAACAATACTTTTGTTAATGATGTTTTCATATTGTCTGATAATTTTGTATTGAAAAAAAGAAAAAAAACAATTAACGCGTTTTGTTCCTTTGCGTATATCTATGATTATTGTTTTTCGTTCTCGTCAAATAGTAAACAAGTTATCAGTTAGTAATATTTTTGTTGTACATTGAAAGTGTGTGTGCATCACTCAACCAAACACGAGTTGATAAAATAAATAATAATAATAATAATAATAAATAATGTTACTATTATTATTATATATATAATTAATAATAATAAATAATAATAAAATAACCACAACACAGAAGAAGAAAAAAAGTCTGGTGGCGGCGTGTGGTGGGAGAAAAACACGTGATGATGCTATATACTTCTTTGTTTGTAAATACAATACGGAAATGCTAAAGCTACCAAGTACCAAGTTTTCATCGACCTATTACCACAATTTCACGGACGATCTCTCTCCTCCTTTTTTTCCTGTTTGTTGTTTTATGGCGACACTGACAACTGACAAAGGCAGGCAACGAAGCACAATATAAAACACTGAAGCATAATATAGAAAAGCTTTAAATTAAAATGAAGGTATCTATTCCAGTGAATGGCATTCATATTATACTATGTTTTATATCAAGATCCTGTTCCAAGAATGCCCACTCAGCCCTTCAGTTTTGTTTTCGATCCAAACACCAAAAATGGTTGCGTGCAATGTAACTTCTAGAAATTACAAGAATTGTCATGTGTTGGAAAAACCGTACGCCTTGGATTGGTAAAGTGAGTAAATGTGTTGGCTGTAAAATATAATGTTATCTTCTAATACTATGCAACTCGGTGATTTTGTAGATGCCTGGTTTATTTTCATCCAAAAGGTTCTCAATTTAAACGAGCTATTTACATTACCACAAATTACCAATTACCAACTACCAACTTAAATTACCAATCCGCAGACCTAGACGACACAGAGGTTTCAGAGCCTGCATTACATAGTTACGTGTTACGTATACTATACACTACAAAAAAGACTGCAAGCGAAACCACTGCAACACATCTTTTAGATTTTAGAAAGAAGATTCTAGATTTCAGATTAAAACATTAAAACTTGCTGAATTGACCCACCATTATATTTCATTTGCATAAATTATTATGAATTCTGATGGGATGGTGAACTTCTCGCTGGATCGAAAGCATTGTTTAAGTTCGAGAGTCGAGAGTCTCTAGTGTTCGTCTCACTCGTGCAGGGGTGGCACTATGAGTTTGGGTTTCGTAGTCTAATATTCCAATTAAGTACAGAGATGTCCATTTTTATCCTAAATTACGTGCTATGTATATGCTATTTAAACGCAACAAAAAGTGCAAATTTGATAGGCGTTTTAATTAAAATTTTGTACATCGCAGAAAGAACAAACCATACTTATGGAAAAATCCCAAATGTAAAAGATTTTGTTTAGAGAGATAGAATTTTCTTACTCATTTAATAGATATAAAATGTAAAATATGAGAGCGAATATAGACCAAGGTATATCGCACGACCCGTGAAACGTAAAATATGATATATATATATAAATATACGTCGTAGAGATATTTTATAAAAAGAATTATCATAAGTAACTTATGTAGAAAATGTTTACATTTGCTTTTTTGTGAAAACTTAAAATTTACAGTTTTTAACTTCATGTCATCGCCTGTCACGATTCACCACCAAATAGTTAAAAAAAAATACGTGTAGTTTTTTGGTAACTCTCTTTTCCCTCCAATATCCCTCTGCAGGTACACAAATAGCTCTCCCTTTAATACGAACCCATTTTGTCTAAAAACAGCATTCTTCTCTTTTTCCTCACAACACTAATTTTTTCTTGAACTTATTTTTTACTAGTTACAAGGCCTGCTGGCAAAGTACTCGTTTGCGTTGTTTGCAGTGGCTGGAAACCAGTATCCTCAGGTGGTATACCAAATTCTTCCAATTTCGAATCCAATGTACGCAATGCGTCATTGTAAGATTTTCCAACTTTTGCCACTTGGTATTGCAAATCATTAATCAAACTATTACGTGCACCAATAACATCGTCTAATTTTGATGTAACTGCATTTAAAACTGCTGGATCAAGTCTTGCAGCCCTAACAACTTCATCCAGCTGCTGTTTTCTAGTATCGTAATCATGTGCGCGGCGCTCCAACAACTGTTGCAGCTGGATGTTTTTAACTTGTGACTTACGCTGTACTTGTTTCACTGTACTTTCAAATTTTTCCAATAATGTTTGACGTTCACTATCGGTAGCGGTAACTTTGCCATCTAAACCGTTATGGTTCTCCTGCAAGCGTTCAAACCTGGAACTTAATAACTTCAAACGTGCTTTTGCATTTTTTAAACTTAATTTATCTTTTTCATAGTCTTTCAAATCTCGTCTCAAATCTTCAACTTGCTTCACTGCAACCTTCAATGGTTCCAACAACTGTTTATTTTCTTGCGCAATGTCTGCCATCAACTTTTGATTTGTTAGCCTTTTTTGTTTCATGTCCTTCACTTCATTTTGTAATTTTTTAATCAACGTTAAATTATCGTGTGTAATATCGTTGTAGTAATCTTTAATTTGGCCAAACGCAGCCTCGTGGTTACGCATTAAATCGTTAATATGTAAATTTTTTCGCTCCTCAATTTCATGCACTTCCACCTTACGCCTTAATTCTAAATCCCGTTTTAACGCAACTAATTTATCTTGGTATTTTCCTTCCAGCAGCTCAATATTATGATTGAACTCTTCACGTAATTTACCTAAATTTTTTGCATGTTTTTGCTTCCACTCTGCTATTTGAAACTCATTGGCTAACTCACGTTCTGTCAGCTCCAACTTTAACGACTTTTTCAACCGTTTTAGTTCCACCTCCCTTCGCACACTAGCCTCGTGCTCATCCTCTAACGACGATTCCCCATCACGTTTAACTTTTTTACTACTATTTTTATGTTCGTATTCCAAATGTTTGACTTTTTGTACATAAACACGGACTTCCACGCGATGATTTTCTTCCAACTGCTCCATCTCACGGTCTTTTGTCAATATTTGTAGCTCCAGTTCTTCTCGCTCTCGCTTTGTAATTTCAAAAAATTGATTGATAGTATCACGTTCCAATTGTACATAATTCCTTTCCAATTGTTTTTTACCTAAACGTTTATTTAATTTTCCCAACTCCTCTTTCATTTCTTCTAGTGACCACTTCTCATACGGCGAAGGTTCTTTTGGGATCTCTTCTGCCTTCTTCTTCTTCTTCTTTCCCTTTTTTTTTTTACCCATGTTGCTTTCTTTTCTTAGACGTTGCAAGAACTACCTACGTATACGTATGTATGTATGTATGTATGTATGTACGTACGTATGTAAGTATGTATGTATGTGTGTAACTAGCACCGTATCACTTCTATCTGTTTTTATTAATAATTATAGAAATGTCCTGAAGAAGCTGTCGCACAACTAAACCAACCAACTTCACAACGAATACAAAAAAAAATAAGCGCACGTGTGTGTGTCTCTGTGTGTGTACGTATATATATATATATATGATCGTGTATATATCGAACGGTGTATATATTTCTGAAGAAACGATTACCATCAAGACTTCCGTCTTCGAACCATTGCAGACATATTTTTACAATTTTATTTTTTGTGATGTCAAAGCAATTGTTAGCAGTGCATTTGTAGCAGTGATCGACCGGCACCAGTCGATGCCTATACTGTGTCCATACTAACGCCAACCGCCATTCTAACGATAATAAAACGCCTTCAACGAAACCCTGTCGCTAACACTATTAGTAGTGTAAGAGTATGCTACATAATTAGCCTCCTAGATAGGAATATGATATATTGTATTATCAATCTTTAGTTCGTTGTTTCTTTTGTTTTAAACACCTTAATTAGTAATTATTGGTTGTAGTCTTATTGTGAGAATTACAACTATAATTGATTCTATCCAGTTGATCCGTTTAAGGATGGTCATACGTTTAAGGTAGTGAGCAATAATAGTAATGCTGTAATTTAGCAGGGTCACAGCACACGGAGTCCCCCCCAATGCTGTGCAGTTTTACACGAGTTAGCAGGGTCACAGCACACGGAGTCCCCCCCAATGCTGTGCTGTGTTACGTATCTTAGCAGGGTCACAGCACACGGAGTCCATCCCAATGCTGTGCAGTGCTACATGAGTTAGCAGGGTCACAGCACACGGACTCCCCCCAATGCTGTGCTGTCTTACGTATCTTAGCAGGGCCACAGCAGGCACAGTCTTCTACCGGACGGTTATTTTCAAGTTTTCAAGCTACGGAATTAGCATAGGAATACAATTGCGTTGACGTATCGATCAAGAAACAATCATCAAAAAAAAAGAGCAATGTTTGTCGTTAATTACTACGTTGGCAAGCGAACAACTGCAACCACACTACGTTGGCAGACGTACTCGTTCTGCACGATACATTTCTTACGAAGAATATTCTGCACACGAGAAGCACGCCGCGAGAATAACGTACACTCGTTTCTTCTGCAACCAGAGACAATAGTAACAACGAACGAATAAAAGAATATAATAAAATACACCACCACCATGTTTCACTTAGCACGTAATTTATATCGTTTTTGTAAAGCTCAAACGGAACGAGAAGTATCTTTAGTATTAATCGGTTTACCAAATGCTGGCAAATCTACCATTAAAGAAGTGTTGGCAAACAATTTGTCGCCCTTAACGGTACCAACCATTGGTGTGACAAAGCCGGTAAAATTGAAAATCGGTAAATACAAAGTTACCGTATATGACTTGGGTGGGCAAGTCACTGACTTGTGGCGTAACTATTACCATGAAATACATGGTGCTATTTGGGTTGTTGATGCTGCTGATATTGAACAGTTAGACGCAAGCAAAACAGCTTTACAGCAGGATGTGCAGCATGAAATGTTGAAAGGAAAGCCAATTCTTGTAATGGCAAACAAGCAAGACCTTCCGCAAGCGTTATCGGAATCCGATATTGCTACCAAAATGGGTTTTGCTGGCGTTGATTCCAATAGTGCGTTTGCCAACACTGACTTTTCAATTAAAAAATGTACCGCACTACCATCCAAACGTGGAGAAACAGCGGATCCTGTGCTGATGGAAGGCATAGAGTGGCTGGTAACGCGCATAGGCACAATGTATGAAAAATTAAATACGCGGGTGGCGAAAGATGTTGAAAAAGAAAATGAAAAAAAAGCTATTGAGTTAAAAGCACGCGAAGAACGAGTTGCGATATTAAAAGAAGAACGTAGAAAAGCAAAGGAGGCAGCGGAAAAAAATGGTGGAAATCCAATTAAAGCTAAAGCACCAAAAGCACCTGTAAGCTTTCCATGCACTGTTACAAATGATGTAAAAACGGATTTGTTCTGCGAAGATGCTGGGAATGGTTTGTTTAAATGCAAAAACCCAGCCGTGAAAAAATCTGGGTTGTGGAAATGGAAACCAGTTTGTAAAGAATGTGAAGATTTTTTAAAATCAAAACAAGGGGAGCAAGTGAAAATTATTAAACCAACTGCAGAGCAAGAGGCGGCAAATAAGGAAGCAAAGGAGAAAGAGGACAAAGAAATAGCGGAAGCGGAGGCAACAAAGAAAAAAGAAGAAAATGCAGTTACAAATGCAGAGAATGAAAAGGGAGAAAATATTGATTCTAAAATTATTGTTGACGCAAACAATAAAGAAAACACAAGTAATAATACTATTGAAAAAAATGATAACGTTACGCAACAACAAGTATTGGCAGAAAAACAATAACTTTTAATAAACTATAAAAAATATAATGAAAACAATGTGTGTGCATGTCTAATAAGAATACCACCTCACACGCGTAGTACATATAGTGTGTAGCATGGTTTGTATGTTACACGAAATTGTTAATACAGAACAGCACAAGAAGTAAGCATGGTTCCAGCAAGAAGTTAACTTACTTATTTTGGTATTTTTTGAAAAACTATCAAACAAATGTGCTATAAGCTTATTTACTTTATATAATTACGTGTGTGGTGTATTTTTTTTTATTAAAATATACTCGTAGTATAAATATATATATATATGTAATAGTAGTGTAATACAATTGATGTATAATATCATTATAGTGTGTAAGTTAGAGATATTTTTTTATTTAAAATCGTTTCTGGTTTCTGGTCAACTTATGCCCGAGACCACCATATCTGTGAGATATTACTTTTTATATGCTATCGTATTCTTGCCCAGTGACAAACAAATCCAATACAATTGCATCGTCTGCCGTGTTACTGTGTGAATTCAAGCGGCGGCCAACCGTTTGCTTTATTGCCAATATCAAATCACTGGGTGCGTTCACCAATCGGCGTAAATAATTATTATTAATATCATACCAATCAACCCACACACGTGGACTTTGACAATACAATGCCATATCTTTTAACAAATTTCGATAATTTCCCTCATTTACATGCCCATTTGCTATTGATAAAAACGTTACATTCACATTTTCGCCCCAATCTAAATCGTATCGTTTTATCAATGGGTTGCAATACGGGCCAAGAATTGGATTTATAACTATATCTTGATGAAAATCAACCCCCATTGGAGACCCGGAAAAAAATGGGGTCCCGCCTTGTTGCAGATAAAATTGATTGATATGATTCAACGGTATGCCACGGTTAATGAATGGAAACGTTTGTTGTAGAATGACAGCCGGAGTAAATGCGCCTACATAACCGAACTTATCAAACGGTATAGTTTGCAGAGGGTAATGAACAATCGCAGGGACCTCGCCATGCACCAATGTATCAATATACCCATTTCGTTGAAAATCTAATAAAGGCATATTTAATTGACAGTTCAATTGTACCGGCAAAAGTTCATATGGTACATTTGTTTCAATCAATGCTAATAGAAATGATAGTGTCTCCGTGAAATAAATATCTTGCTTTAAACCATTTAACCAGTAAAACGTTTTATCGGTTACTGCTATCCATGCATCTAAAAATGCTTTGAATCTGCTTAAACCAGTAGCCCTTGGAAACGTTTGATTTCCACGCTTTGGGTTTGAATCAATATTAAATACCAACACCCCTGTATTCGGCCAAGTTTTGCCCAATATATTTGCAGATTCACCACGACTTACTACCCCAGCAAGTTCAAAGACACGTTGCCACACTGGATCAGCCAGCACAAACTGCCCCCTGTCGGTTATGAATAGCAAGAAGAGCGTTTTATGTAGATACCGATGTAGTTGCACAAATGTTAATACATTAAAACGCCAAGTAGACAAAAGTAAAAAGAAAAAAAAAAGAAAAAAAGTACATACCATACAGTGCGACCAGCTCGAAATTTAGCTAGTAAAGGTTGGTTTTCACGACCATCCTCTTCATCACTATCGCTTAAATACGGCATGATATCGTTAAATAGTAGTGTATCTGTATCCATGTAGACAACATGTTTATACTTCCCATTTAAAACCTCCGGTTGTTGAAAAAAACGCAATTTGTTCGAGTGTGGTGTAATGCCTGGTAGCATTACACTTAATGGTAAAATTGGACGTACAATAACCCCCATAGACGACATGTAACTTTTGAATCGTTTTGGTACACCTGGTAGAACACATACCATGATATCAGCTCGTATATTGGTTTGGCCGCCATTCCATCGCAAACTATTTAACCACGTAACGGCTTGTTGCAAATACTTGTCGTGCTTATCAACAACTATACCAACTAATGCCTTCGATTTTAAAAAAAGTGGTTCTGCATTAATATCGTTCTTTCTACTTGTTTTATGGAGGTGTGAAGGAAGTAAAAATAATCTTGAGGAATCTTTTAATAAATTAAATACGCGTGTCCGTCCTTCTGAATGTTTTTTTGTTTTCGCGATGAACAAATGATGGTTGCCATCAAGTTGCTTCGTGGCCAAATAGATACTTCGTGTAGGTGTTGGGTGTGCTAGTAATATCAGATCACTAAAGTATTTATCAAGTAATTCTTCAAAAATGTCTCGATTATATGCTTTATCAGAGATAAACGTGTTGCTATTTTTATCATTCAAATTCAACGCCCAGTTTAATGTAGGATCAGCTAGATCAACAAATTCAATTACCAACGTTTCAATAGTTCTGAATGCGAGCGTACGAACATATCGCTCTAGCATGTGCTGAGCGTTGTTGTCGTAATGTTCATTGTCTAAAAATAGTTTGTGCTTGTTACACGTTATGAATATTTCTAACAACGATGCAGATGCAAATACGATGTCGGCAACAGGTATGTTTACCATATCATGATTTTCAATAAATTCAACACGTTTAATTATTGTATTAAATTTCTTTCTTATATTTTGAAAATCTTTTTTTTTATGTACAACTTTATTTACCATGTTTATGTAATTATAATCAAAATCTACTGCGGTAACACTTTTAACAGGGTTGTTCGGTTGATTAATTTCAAACAAAATATAAAAGGAGATAAAACCTAACCCAGCACCAAGGTCTAAAATATTTTTATGTTTCATATTTAATATATTCATGATAGAGACGTATACACGATGAAATGTACCAATACCACGTACTTTCATTTTATTTACATATTTACCATGCTTTCCCTCGCCTTTCTGTGAATGTACAGATGCCATTATACGTGATTTGGCAATGGAAAACATACCATTTCCAGCAAAAAAATAGTTTGACTTGCGTTTAAAAATTTTTGGCGCTACAGCAAATGCATTCGGTGAGTGGCAGTAAACAATTTGCTCTTTTACATTTAATGTTTGATACAAACCATGCAGTAGTGTTTGATTACTACCACTTTTCGTGCCAAGGTTGTCGTTTTGATTATTTGTAGTAGTGGTCGGATTTGAAAACGATGGCGCCGCATGCCTGGGAAATTCGTAGGTGATTGCACGCTTATCTAGTTTGCCAAGTACATTATCGACACCAATGTCAACTTGACCTAATAAAACAACAGCCTCCTCGGCACTTACATTACGAGAGTTATTGTTATTAAATTTCATGGATGTTTTTTTCTGTGAAATATTCCATAAACCAATTTGAGAAGCTGCTAGGTGAACCAACCCATTACCTGTATACGAAACATATACGTGGCCATGCATATCACCCGCATATTTTACATTCTTTTTGCTGCGAATAACTGAGTTCACTAGAAGAGGTGAGAATTCATCGATGTATTTGTGCTTTAATAATAACGACGATAAAAATTCGTTGGCATCATTTTCGTCTTGAATTTTAACATATTCCTTAAATACTGGATGGTAAAATTGGACAAGCAAATCGCGCCCATAACCTTTAACTAACGATGCAATCATATGCTTTCCACTGTACTTTTCAATGTGTAAAACAAACAGCATTGACATTGCTTCCTCTCGATCCACATCCCTTAACGCTGGAGATTTTTTATTGTAGTAATGTCCATGTAAAAATAAACGTTTCGGTAGTTTAACGGTTTTACTATGCTGATTCAATAGTAACGTTTCAGTGGGAGTTGGCATCCCGTTTCTTACATTTACTTCTGCTTGTAGCTGGGAGTCCAATGTTATTCCATTCCCTAATACTTCTTTCTCTCTATAATCTTCCGATTGCAGATTTCGTATAGGTGCAGTGGAAGAAGATACACCACTGTTGGAACCGGAAGAATTAACAGCGATAATTAAAGCAACTGACAGTAATGTAGTGGTGGCTAATATTACATTTTGAAGGCACGTCGCTATCTTCGATCCCTTTGGCGCCATGGTAAAGTGGCTCCACTACACACGGGCGCATACAATAAAAAGGTAGAAGAAGATAGAAACGCAAGTAGTGTTCAAACGAAAGGTTCCCAAACAAAACCAGAACAGCAATCGCAAACTTGTGATTCGTGATTCACAATTCACAAATCATCATATAATAATAACAACATAACAACATATAAAAAATATTTATATATTAAATTGTAAATAATAATAATAATAAATAGTAATAATAATAATAATAATAATAATAATAATAAATAATAATAATAATAATAATAATAATAACAATAATATAATTTTATCCAGTTTTTAAGATGGATTTCCGCAATGAAAAGAAAAGAAGAAATTATAAAAATAGAATAAATGATAATAACATGAAAAATAATAAATATAAATCGCATAATAATATTATTATACTTGTTTTGTATACACGAGTTGATAATTATCCGCTATTGTGGTCATAAATATATAGCATGGGAATAACACTGCAATTCCTTTCATAACCAGGCCTGTGCACTGTGCACCCGCTAATCCGGAAGTCACTAGGAACATATCATATATTTAAGTACAACAATTAGTAATCTAAACAACACAATCCAATATTACCTTAATTTAGTTCATGTAAAATGTGTTTAAAACCTATGCACTATGCATTTACACTATAAAATGTTCAAATCATTCCCATAGCGTAGTCTAATATTACAATTAAGTACAAAAACACAGAGATGTCCATTTTTTTCATGACCCTGAAATACATGCTATTCATATGCTATTTGAATGTAAAAAAAAGTGCAAATTTAATAGGCGTGAACTAGAATTTTGTACTTATGTATATTATATTTATATTTTACACTATCACTGCGAATGGTTTAATTGGAAGTCTGTTAAAATATTGAAATAAGACGGAATATCATTGTGGTTTTATTACATATAAATATAGCGACGTAAATTAACAGAATAATAACGCTTATACTCTTGTTAAATACTACTTGTGTCAAAGTAGTTACGTAAGTGGGGGGAGTCAAAAAATGGATAGATTTAGTAGCCGTGTGGTAATAGGCCGTGTGACAATTGAATAATAGATTAATATTACCCCAATTAGTTGTTGTTTTTTCTTCAACAAAGCTTATTTACCTTCCACTTTCGTGAAAGAAACAATGGTTCGACAATGTTACAACAAAGAACTACCGACAAAGGTTTGCATGTATGTAAAACATTTAACAGCAGTCAAATAATTTACTAGTTAATACAACACAAATCATTACAACTTTACGTTCCTTACTATCTAGTTTTTCGTTTTTGATACGAACCATTCTAATTATTTCCAAGTAATTCGTACTTCAACTAGATTAGAGGCAAAGAACATAGAACTTTGTTTCATCAACATCGTATACGTGCTACATTAAAAGAATATGGGGCAATGTTTCGGTAGCCAAAACAAAGTTTCATCGACACCTGTAGACGTGAGGCATTTTGCAATTGAGCGAGTTGTTGGGGTTGGTGGGTTTGGAAAAGTAAATTGCGTAACGAAGTTATATGGTGGCGATGCTGGCGAACGTTTTGCAATGAAAACATTATGGAAAAAAGAAGCTTTTAAAAGTAAAAGTTCAGAAGAAATGCTTTTTAACGAGCGTGACATTTTGGAAGTATTGCACCATCCACGGTTAGTAAATATGTTATATGCATTTCAAGACCCATACCGATGTTACTTAGTTTTAGATTTAGCGCTAGGTGGCGATTTAGCATACCAACAACGCAAGCGACCAAGTGGAACATTTGATGAGACCACTGCAATGTTTTACATCGGCCAGCTTTTCCAAGCGTTAGAATACATGCACACTTTGAATATTTTACATCGCGATGTTAAACCGGATAATCTTGTACTAGATACAAATGGGTACATAAAGCTTACTGATTTTGGAATCTCAAAGTATATGAATGAAAAACGCAGGTGCACAGCCAGGAGTGGAACAGCAGCTTACATGGCACCAGAGATTAAAGGAAAACGGTCGCACGGCATTGCTGCTGATATATACGCAATGGGTATCACACTGTATATCTTTTTAACTGGTTACTTGCCAATACCAAAAGAAGCAAAACAACGGCGTCACTCTGCTGGTTTATTGGCGATTGGAAGTGTTAACAAACGACAAGAAGGGAAAACGGGCAGTAGCAACAAAGTTGTAGAAATGGTTGTTGAATCAAAAGAGTCGGCATTAGAAGGTGTTGCACGTAATGATAAACATGAAATTATTTTAAGTGGCATTGAAAACTTAAAAGAAAGCCAAAAATATACGTATGAGTGTTTAGATTTTTTAAAATGCATCACGTTAGAGGACGAATATGCTCGCGTACAAATCAATAGCATGGCGGCAGCAGCAGCAACAATGGATGGGAAGAATCAAAATGAAAATTCTGATATCGGTATTCATGAGCGTATTCGTCAGCACAAATGGTGGAAGAAAGGGGATAGTGATGTAACGTATTTAAAAAAATTAGAGGGAATAGCAATTGAACCGCCAATGCTACCAAATGTTACAAAGGCAAATTGTGATACAGGTCACACAGATGCATCTGATACATTACTTGGAGAAGGATACTTGGAGCTGCCAGATGTGTCGTCTAAACAAGCACAGCGGTTAGAATTGTATGACTACAACACGAAAGTTAACAATACCCTAGATAGTAGTGATGTTTAGAAAAATTAAAAATAGATGTTGTGCATATATATTTGGGTCATATATCAATGTTGAGAATTTATTGCATTGCAAAATGTACAACTATGTGTGTGTGTGTAAATCAATTGTTTTTAAAATAATTTAATACTGGTGCATTTAAAAATCGTTTTCTATTTTTAATTTATGTAGTGTAGCTGATGTAAACATGCATAACAAAAGCTACACATTTATTAAAATTCAAGTGTGTGTGTAAATTTTGTTTTTCGAACCAAAATGTAAACCACCTATATTTTTGTGTCGTAGTTGTTTCTATAATACATTACATTCAAACTTTCAAATTATAAAGCAGAAAATAGAGATAAAGAGACGGCTCGATTTCCATGACAAAAATATTACACAGATAACTAATTTCTATATTGTGCTGACAAAAGAAAACTAAAAATACCTACGTAGTTGATACAATATCTATAAATTCCCATGCACGTATACATACATGTATGTATATATATCAAATTTTTTCTCCATTTTTATAAGCTTTATACAACTGCTCTAATTTTTCATCAAATAAGTGACATTTAATTAATAGACCAAATTCATAGAATGGATTTTTTAAAACATAATCAGCATACAATTGATATATACGCTCTAGTACACGATCGAGCGATGGTGCTCCAGGCTCAGCAATGATAACAAACTTCATACCAGTAAGTGTTTGCAAGCACTGTAAACAAAAGTTATTCGCCTCGAGTTTCAATATGCCACCTGATTGTATAGGCGCAGCTTGTTTTGCTAGCTCGTGCAAGGAATGAAACGTTGAACCAACCCTTAAATATTCATTACTGCTTAGTTTTGGTAAAGCTGGGTTTAAATTCCGATGAAAAACTAATGTACCAGCACGATTTACTATGTATAATGACAGCAACATGTTAAAACAAAATTGAAGAGCCTATAAAAGTATCCCAAATATATCGCACACAAATAATTCCACTGAATATACGTCTTCGTCCTGGTTGGTGTAGACTGTCTCGAGGAGTTTGAGTATCTACAGTGTATTAGTGTGTGGTAATGTGGTAATGCTAATAATAGCACAATATATCATATCAACACACAATTATAATAATAATAATATAATAATAATAATAATAATAATATAATAATATAATATATAAATAACAATAATAACAATAGGTTTTTTATTAATTATTATTATTATTATTATATTTATTATTATTATTACTGTATAACTTAAAAAAATTCGTTTGGTGTTCGAAGAATACCAAAATGTGTGCTTAAAATGTAAAAAAAGCCTATCTCTTTCCTCCCCAAAACTGTCGTTGGCGTCGTAAATAATACGTTTCAAAATGAGAAGGGAGACGATACATAGGCTCTGTACTTAAATGGTACCAACATTGCAATTGTTGCAGCCTATTTTAAAATATTATGAATCGTTCCTTAAGTGAAGGTAAGTTTCAGAACACTTAAATATGATTCGCATTGTTGTTGGTGTTATTTCAACATTCTACCAGGAGACGCTACGCATATTATTTGGTAAACGTACGTGGAAAAAAGGGTCTTTTTTATTGTTTCATCTATAAAATACTGAGTTGTTACCTTCATTGTCGTACATGTTAGTTTTGCATTTTAATCTCCTAACCCTAATGTTAACTATGATGGCTAGTTTCAGGGTAGTAGTATTCTAACAAGCATTCGAAACGAAAAGACAGCCAAAAAGGTGAAAGAACGCATGCAACATAACAGAGGACTATAGGTACAATAAATATACGGAAATTTGTTCTTCCAAGAGATTAAAATATAGTATTTACATTGATTCTTTGTGATGCGCACGTGAAAGAGTACCAAAACGTGTGCTTAAAATGTCAAAAAATCCTATCATCTCACATCTCATATCTATATTCTATATCTCAAGTCTTTAAGTCTAAAGCACTCTACAAAATACAACAACGCATGGTACGTATATTTATCTTACTCCAGCAACGATGGCGTCAATAAGCACACAAGACATATTAAAAGATGTGAATTATGGGCAAATGACTAAGAATTTCCATGGTTTAAAATTTTTACAAGATATTGGGTTTAAAGGTGTTCAAATAACTCAAAAAATTACGAATAAGTCCACTGAATGTGATGAAGAATGGTATGGTTCAACATCCGTAAAACAGCCAGTAGAGATTTTATCTGGACCTGATGCAAAATATTGGAATGCAACAATGTTTATACCAGATGCAAAAAATGGTAAAGTTGATGAGTCAATAAAAACTGCAGTGTACGTTGGTACTTTTGAAACAAAGACAGATGCGAAAGCAACCATCACGAGGTCGTTATTGAATGTTGGATTAGTCCACAACGAGAATGATACCTTAGTAGCAGGTATTTTTAGAGCGTTTGATTCTACAACATATAGAACAAAAGAGCAACTGGAAAAAAGCTTAAAACTATGTGGAACATGCCAAGCTAGGTATTGCAAACTTCGCTGTGCAGGCTGTATGGCTGCCTTTTATTGCAAAAAAGAATGTCAAATTATCGACTGGAAAGAAGGTGGTCATCAAAAAATTTGTAAACAGTTACAAAAGGAGAGGGGGGTGATTAAAAAAGCACAAAAAGAAAAGAAAAAGACATTAAAGAAGTTAGAAAAGGCAGAAAAAAAAGTAGAGCGAGAACTTACAAAAGGTGCGACAGATGAGAAATTACAAAAGGAAATGAAGGTAATAATTGATAAAATGGAATATTACAATTCTCATCCAAACGAAAATGATTCTCATTATCGAGCTTTTGCTATCGAGGAAAATTTTCAAACAGATGTTGAATGGGATGCAGCTGTCGCGGTTGGGTTATTACCTGCACTGCGAAATTGGATTCAATCCTTTGAAGTTTCAAACAATGGTACTAAAAAATTCAATGAAAAATGGATGACCTCACCAGCACAATGGATTTACAATACCTTGTTGAACGGGCGGGTACTGGCAAATTCAATACTGTTAATGCGTATCGCTGTAATCAATTTTTCATCAAGACAGAAAATGCATGGGACACCTGTATCGATGCAGTAATAGTTGCAGTTAAGCGTGCTATCTCGAAAAAAGTTCCAAGCAGTTTCCGTGGAACATTAAATAATATTGCACGTGAGCATTTCCGTTTCTTCTCGATGTTGATGCCTCATAATAAACTCGGTGCAGCAATTGCAGAGAAATTTTGGAAACAATCAGTACCGAAACTTGGGGAAATAATGCTTTTATTGAATCAGAATGAAAAATACGATCCAGGGAGTAGTATGGAAGGGTTTGCCAATCAATTTGCTGGGTTTTTCCATTGTTACTGTGAAATGGACAGCGCAAAAAATGGTGCGACAATTATGAAAATGTTGAAATTAAAAGGTCATAGAAGGACTATGTATGAAATGATGGGGAAACCAATGGCAAAAGCATCAATTGATAAAGAAGGTGTATTGAATATGGCTGACATGCAGAATCTAAGATGATGGTGTAAAAACGAAATAATGGAAATGTTACGCATAGCTTTTGATATTCAATACATGATGTAATCTTTATACACACATTCACATCGTGGATGATACAAATAGTGAAATAAGTGTGTACGTATATATGTAATATGATTAATCACAGATCTATTCGACATAGACTTTCACATTTTCACAAGGATATAAAAATTTTATTTATAAACTTATGAGAGTAAGAATTAATTATATATGTATGATTATGAATATTAATCATAGTTATAAAAATGTTTATTTTAAATTATATTTTTGAGCAAAAAGATAATTAACTGTGTAACTTAAAAACAAAGTTTATTACACGGTACGTAAATTCAGTACATTTATAAACTTTTTTTTATAAAAATATTTACGAACGGTTCGTACATACTTAACTTATGAGTGCGCTCGTAAAAAAAATGTTATATCTTTTACAAAAAAAATCTTTTATATCCGTTTTCGTAGTATTCTCTGTTTTTTCTTTCATACATACACAAACTTATGAATGTATGATGAGTCATCAATTTTTTTTTCTCATACATCATGTGCATTAAATAAAACAGCAAATACGTAAATTATCAAGTTCAAAAGTAGAGTGTTCTTTTAACTTTCATACTATCATTTCTAAGTTATCATCATATATACCACATATTTGTCATACCTTTCGGATTATTTATAATACAATATACCACCATAATTTTATTTTTTTACAATTACAATCTTGCAGACGCACCAATACTAGACGTATAATGTTCTTTTAAAAACACACTTAGTTCCTCTGGATCATATCCCCAAGGGCCTTGTCGTCCATAATATACAATTTTCTTATCAGTACCAATCACAACAAGTCTTTCAGGCCACGCCGCAAAACTAGTGCGAACTTCATCATTCATTTTATCAACAAAGTATCGCGTTGTTGGTTTTAACCAATCTACCCAACCTTGTGCTAATTTCAACTTTTCATTCATAGTGCGAGCTAGCATGACATCCCATTTACCATCCATATCAGCATTTGCCGTGTCAAGCAATGTCCATTCGTCTGCAGCATGTGCTTCAGCAATATAAAACGTAGCAAAATCAACGTTTGTGTATGTTTCTGCTAGTTTTTCGATGACTTCTGCATGGACACGGAATGGAGGTCAACTACACGAACCGAAATTTAACACCATAGGCCTTCCAGGTTGTAGTAAATCGTATAAATTATATTCCTTCTTTCCGTCTAGGGTCACAAAGCTTACATTTGGGGCATCATCGCCAACAGCAATTGGCGGTTTAACCTGCACATATTTCTTCATGGAAGCCTGCGCCAATGTCTTTTCTTTCGGATTATTTCGCATTCTTCCCATAAACTCGTCAAGTGTTCCAAGGACGTTGTCAGTAATTTGAGTGGCTTCGCTATTAATATATGCAATAGTATCATCGTGTCCACCTATAAAAACCGTATCGTTTAACCATACAAATGGAGACGATGTATGTTTTTGTGCCTTTGGACTATCAAACTTTTGACGACCTTCATCCGAAAACAGCCATTTCCTGTATAAATCTCTTGTTTCAAATGTATGCTCCACTAACATTGCTTCCCCTTTATCTTGTAACGCTCTGACTGCTTTTACTGCTCTTTGATGCCAAGGACAAGTTGCAAAACCTGCTACATGGTATTCTTTATAGTGATTCCGTGATTTTCCACTGGTCCCACTCATATATTCAACACACTCTTATAAATCGTTCTCTTATTATGCTTGTAAAATCGAACAACGAATAAAACCACAACCATCCATAAACAACAACAGCAGCGGTTGTATCTCTGTCCTACTCCTCTGACCTACACCACCCGAAGTTATTTTAAAGTATAGTTGATGTATGTAGTACAAATATTTTATGTTTATTTTTTTGTTGATTTATATAGTGTAAAAATAAATTCATTTTTATTTATTACAGGTTATAAATAATATACACATAATCGGAAATACGTAAAACATATAGTATAAATTGGATTTTAACTCCGTTTTGTGTTAAAAAGCGACAAAACTCCAGAAAGCTCTTCCCTTTTCACCCAGTTATCCTTAACCAGTCCCAATATTGAAAATGTTAATAAAAATAAAATAAATTACATATAATTGTATAAGCATTTGACAAAACCAATAATATTAAGGACTGTATGATTCACGTGTACAATAAATCGATAAATAAACTCATTGAAAATCCATTAGCGTGTACACAGCACTACATATGCTATTCAAATTCCAAATATGCCCAAAACATTCAAATTGTTGATAATATCAGAAAATCCCGCAACGTCTAACCTGCTGAGTATATACACTTAAAACTTAAAACTGCTCAACACTCAACTACTTACTACGCATACATGGAACCCTTGAAAAGAGTATCTATAGCAAATGCATCATAGAAGAAGAGTTCTAACCTTAGTAGTTTACAATTTATACCATTTATATTATTATTACTAAAAAACTATAATTACTCGTACGAAGTCGTAATAAATAATAATAAAAAATATAATACGCGCATAATTATTATTATTACTTCCTTCATTCAGAGACCCATCCATCCTCGTTCGTCTCGTTTGTTGTTCGTGATGCTATGATATATTCATTTCACGACAAAAAACATACATTTATTACTTCTTGCTTTGCATGGCGGATGGTGGTTTGTGATAATACGTTACACCATCTGGTTCGTTCATAAAATCATGCAGGTCACATAGTGATGGAATTGCATGTTCACGTTTTCCTTGTAGCCGAGTTAGCATTTGCTTACCACGAAAGTAGCTAGATGTGTTTTTGAAATTTGCACGTTTTTCAACAACAGGTTTGATAGTTTTTTGTGGCTTAATATGAGATTGTAATTTATGGGCATGTTCCATATCCTTTGTATTATTTCTTAAACGTAGACGTAAATCTCGTTCCAATTGGTTCGCCTTCCTTGTTTCACTCCACTCAATACCATCTAGCGCTTCTCTTAAACGGTTGCGATCAAATTCTTGTGTTTTTTTCAAATTCTTTCTCATCTTTTCCAACCGCACTTCATATTCCTTTTCAAATGCTTTACGTTCTTTTGGTTGTAATTTGTTTATCATATTTCGTAGGTCTTGCGCTGGTTTATACTGACCTAAACGTGCTAAATGTTTTTCACCGTGTGTCATGCTTAACATTCTTGTACCTAAATAGTTCAATGTGTTAGTATGGGCGTGTTTCTATGTGGCATGTGCCTTATATGTATACTTACTCATTCGTAAACGTGGTTTTGGCATACGTTTGATTCTATTTTCCAAATCTATCGTTTGCGCTTCATGTATTTGTCGTTGCTCTTTTCTGCGTTGCTGCTTTACCCTTTCCAAATCATGATGTATTTGCTTGTTAATTTTCTTATGGCGTTCCTCCTCAATTTGCAATGCTATGGATAGATTTTTTTCCTCGTCACGACGTCTTAGTTCTTCATCTTCGCGAAAGAAAATTTCATAATCCTTTTTTACTTGGTCCAATCTGCCTTGTAATTCTTTTGCTGGCATATGATAATGGTTCTCACGGAATTCTTCTAACTTCATTCTCATCGCATTTACAATTTTGTTGTAAATATCAACACGATCACGCAACCGTACACGATCGCCTTTGTCATACCCAAAGATTTGAAAACCTTCCGACAAATGCTTAATTGCAGCAAGCTCATTAACCGTATGTGCCTTTTTTCCATGTTTCATACTACGTTTTAATTTTGATGTAATTACTTTTAATTTTGCCGCTTCCGCTGCTGATATCTTCACCGTCATGGGTGGTATCCCACCATTTGTTGTCACAGACGGCATGTTAACTATTCACAGACAAGAAAAAATACTTGTTCAAGGTAGAGTGCACTATATTTGTGTTGCCAATGTACACATGGCCTGATTCGACGCGGTCACATTTACAAACATGCAATAGTCATATAATAATGTATACTATTACAACGTTTTGTATTTTATTTATTATTAATAATAAAACGATACTATTTCTATCATACCGCATATCGCAATAGTGAAGAGTGTTAATGTTCGCGATTCGCGAGTGTCTTAGCGTAACGCATCTCGGTTTCTTATAAAATAACACTGATAACAATGCGGATAGAGATTGCTCCTAATTGTCATGTAAAAAAACAACGAGCATAAGAACATAGAAACAGCTCTTGTTATAATAACACTGATAACAATG
>JACKZZ010001705.1_pt1 | contig 23021 bp, 23 predicted proteins | sample 8027871 | NCBI WGS metagenome assembly JACKZZ01 (sample SAMN15724774, study PRJNA655200) | protist metagenome | isolation source: fluorescence activated cell sorting (FACS) single amplified genomes of... | place: USA: West Boothbay Harbor, Gulf of Maine | collected 2000-07-19 | reverse complement strand
TTTATTAAAATTATTAATATTTAAAGTGTTATTAAAATATGATGGCAATTTAGAGTTTTGTAATTGGTTATCAATTCTATCAATATAATAAGTACTAAGTAAAATCTTTCGTTCCCATCGTTTAAATTCTTCTTTGTTAAAATAATTTGGATCTAATATTTCAATAGATTGTTTTAATTGCTTGAGACAGTTGCTTGAAGTAATAAAGTATTGCCGTTTTTGAATTAAAGAGAGGAGAGAAGTTGAGCGACAAATCGGACAGGTTAAATTACCCAGGCTAATCCATTTCTCTCTACAATTATTATGAAAAGTATGACAATAAATTGAGGATTTTTGAACTAATTGTAAACAAATCGCACACTGTGTTGTATTTCTAAATGCAACTTGTATTATACAAGCTGCATTTATACGTTTAATAGCCTTCTGCTTTAGCCGATATTGAATATGGCCTTTGTGCATATTAATATTATTTGTTGGATATTGTTTTTTATATTATTATTCAAAAATTTCAATTTTCTTAATTAAAAATATATACTTGTTTAAGAATAAAAAATTGATTTATATTATAGCATAATTATAATATAAATTAAGATGTTTCGAGTATATAATATAGGAGAACCAGTTATAAATTTTTGGTCTAATTCAAAAAAAGAAACCAAATTTTATAAATTTTCAAATTTTCAACATATTAAAGATGGAATTCAACCTTTTAATGATAAATTAGTATTTGCATCAACAGAACATGCATTTCAATCGCGTAAATATGTAGAGAAAGACAGAGCGAGATTTTCAATAGATGGAGACTTAGGAAATATTGATGGATTTAGTTTAGTGTTTAAAGAGAAAGAATATATAAAAAAATGCAAATATTGGATGCTAAAAGATAACATAGGTGTTATTGCGAAAATGGCTACAAATGAAAAACTTGGAAAAAAATTAGGATTAGAGAGAAACACTGATTTTGTATCAACAGATGAACTATGGGTGCAAATTCTTCTGACTAAATATAGGAAAGAAGAATTTAAACAATTATTAAAAAAAACAAATGATATTTATTTATTAGAATATGATCGAATGGCTTATCATAGATTTAATATATCACCAGCATTTTGGGGTGGTAATATTATTAATAATGAACTCTGGGGAAAAAATCAAATGGGTAAATATCTTATGCATATTAGAGAATTGATTTAATTTATTCTAATTGAGATAGAATAACTTCCGGTGGTGGAATATATTTAGATAATTTATAATTGCCTTTTTTATTTATTACAGGTGGCCATTCTGATATAAACCAGTCAATATATCTTTTATATAATACTTTATACTCACTATTATTTTGATATTCTTTCAAATATTTACACATATTAGAGAGAACTAGATACCAAAATTCATCTCCTTTTGATGCATCACCAGAATCCATTAATACAAATTTTTTACAAATTTCTTCTAATGCATTTTCTACTATTAAATTAGTATTTGAAATGTCAATCTCTATCATTTCTATTATAATAACTTAATAAAATAGGTTAAACTTATTATTTTATAATATATTAAATGCCAACAGAAGAATGTCAAGAACTTAAAAATATAAAATATAAAACGATGCTTTTAAATGGAAATAAGAAGGTATTATCTTCCGTTATTAAAGATATATCAAATTTAGATTTACTTTTAGATGAAGAAACAGAACAAAGTAAAAAAGAATCATGGAACAAATTAGACAAATCTGCTAAAATGAGTAAAATAAATGATTATATAAAGAAATTATCAGTTCAACATAAATTATCATCACAAGAGATTAAGGGTTTAAAAGAATATTTAAGTATAAATTTAGATAAAAAGAATTTACAAAAAAACAAAGATGTATCTTATGTTAAGGAACTAGGAATTTTAGAAGGGATTCCAAATCTTCAATTTAATAATTCTACAAGAAAATTTACACTTAAAAGACTGATGCAACAATCTGCTTTAAAATCATTAGGTCCAACAAGAAAGAAAAAGATAAAATCTAATAAAATTGCCATTGTTACATGTGAAATACCCAAATCTAAATCTTCAAAATAATAATATTTGATATTTGATATTTGATATTTGATATTAAATATGAACTTTAAATAATTGACCAGTAGATTTCCAGCGAGATGTACCTAAAATATTTTTAGGTTTTATATTTTTAGTCTTTGATTGAAAATTATTATTTATAAATTTTTTATGTAAAAATAGGCATAATTGAATTGTTCGTTGAACATTTCCAACGTATAATGGTATATCAGAGTCTAAACTATTAGAACGAATCTTTTGCCTAGATGATACTAAATAACTAGATTGTGGCGTCTGACTATTTGGAGATAACATGTGTTGATCTAGTTGTTTAATTAAATTAATTGTTGGATATCTAAGATTAGATGTTGATGCGTCAATATAAAGAGTTGATCCAAAATGTAGCGAGACAATTCCAGCTGGCCAATTATTTATTGAAAGCAATATTGGTTCCATTACAACTGGTATCATTAATTTATTACGAGCATTTGCATAGGTCCATTCTTTTAGACAATTATCTCGTTTTCGTGGATCACGAGCAGTTTCATTAACTTTTTTGCAATAATTCTCAGTTAAACAAACAATTATAGCATCTGCATTATCTATTCCAGTAGCCATTGATGCATCAATATTTCCTTTAATATTATCTTCATCTATCCAAATAGACCATCCACAACGTTCCATCATTTTAGCTAACTCATATACTCTTGCATGTGTATCGCGGCCTAATTTATCTACTTGCCATGTATGTGAAAAAAATAACTGTTTTTTAAATGATTCCATATATATTGTTAAAATGTTATATTTATCCTACTTTTACATCAAATCAATATATATTTCATTAAAAAATTGATTGAAAAATATATTCATATGTATAATTATATGAATATATATAAAGCCATCGATAAAATCAAACATTTATTAGAAAAACAAACGATTTTTACAGCAGCACAATATATAGAATTAAATACTAATATTTCTGAATTATTTCAAGAATATATTAGGAATAATATAATTACTATGAGTAGTCCATTATTTGATAAAAATTTGACCGATTATATTTATACTAATATTGCGAAACAAATAGTTCATTTATATTGTGATAATAGTCAATATCGAGTATGTAAAAAACTTATAAAATTAATAAATCGAAGAAAAAAAATATTATATAGCAAAATAATTCCACCCAGAGCATATGACCCAAGTTTCATAAGAAATGTTTCATTTAATATTGAACATTTAACTAATAAAATTACTATTCTACAAGAAATTCCACAACCAATACAGCGAACAGATGAATGGTATCAGTTTCGGCATAATCTTCTAACTGCAAGTTCTATATGGAAAGTGTTTGGATCGCAAGCAGTTAATAATAATTTAATATATGAAAAATGCTCACCATATACAATTCATAAGCAAGCATCAATTGATTCACCATTACATTGGGGTCAAAAATACGAATCAGTTTCTGTAGAGTTATATGAACAATTATATAATACTACAATTGCAGACTTCGGATGTATTAAACATAATATATATTCATTTATTGGTGCTTCTCCAGATGGAATTAATGTAAATAAAAATAATCCACGATATGGGCGTATGTTAGAGATTAAGAATATTGTAAATCGAGAAATTAATGGTAATCCTAAATTTGAATATTGGATTCAAATGCAACTTCAAATGGAAACATGTGATTTGAATGAATGTGATTTCTTAGAAACTAAATTTATTGAATATAATACATATAATGAATTTATACAGGATGGTAGTTTTACACATACAACTAATAATATGATAAAAGGCATTATGATCCTATTTAATTTTGATGGTAGATTACATTATGAATATGCTCCTTTACTTATCTCAGAAAAAGATTATGAAAAATGGGAAAAAGATATATTTCATAAAAATTATGAAGGTGAATGGATCAGAACAAACTTTTGGAAATTAGAAAAATTTAGTAATGTTTTAGTTTTGCGAAATAAACAATGGTTTGAAGCCGCTGTTCCAAAAATCCAAGATCTTTGGAATATAATTATTAAAGAAAGAATTGAAGGTTATGATCATCGAGCACCAAAAAAACGGAAGCAAAATATTGAATTTGGAACTAATAAATGTTTAATTAAAGTTGAAAAATTATAGATTATATATTATCTAAAATTTTTTATAATTTATGCAATTTATGCAATTTATGCAATTTATGCAATTTATGCAATTTATGCAATTTATGAAAGTAAATCTTCATCAGTCAATTCAGGGCCATCATAATTTGGATATAATAAATCATGTAGAGCTAAATCGGCATCAGTTACTATATGAGCATCTTCTTCATTAGGATAAGCTGGTGAATTAACAATCGCTAATAATGCTTGTTGCTCCGGATGAGTTAATTCATTCCAAATAATAGAATTTTCAGGTAATAGAAAATTTTGTAATCTGGTCTTGGCTTTCTGTGGAATAGGTTTACCTTTCTCCATAAGTTTTGAATAATAACGAATTAATATAGCAAGTGGTTCTCCTTTATAATATTTGCTAGCTAATTCTCTTTGTAAATAATAATCTGCACGCCCATGAATTTTTTCTTTAGCAAAAATCACTTTATATTTTTTTAATACTGCTAAATGAATTTCATGATTTATTCGTCTCTCTGAGTAACCTAATTCTATCCCTTTTCTTTTTGTATTTTCAGCAACTTCTTTCAATGGAATTTCAAAATGTTTATTCCAAATTGAAGATATTACCTTTGGATCATCCATTGATTGCCAGTTCTGTTGTTTTGGACGATTAGATCTACTATATGGATGTGGTCTTGTTGAAGCCTTTGTTGCAGCAGCAGCAGCAGAAGCAGCAGCAGCAGAAGCAGCAGCAGCAGAAGCAGCAGCTTTTCTTTTTGCGTTTTTCTTAGCATTTTCAATAGCAGCCACTTCTAATAATATTTTCTGTTTTTCTTGCTCTGCAGCTTTTTTAATTGCAGCATTCGCATGACGAGTTGATCTACTATTTTCAGATGGTGACGGATCCATACCTGCTTTTCTAGATTTAGTTTTCTTAATTCTAGTTTTTCTAGTTTTAGTTTTTCTTGCTCTAGTTTTTCTAGCTCTAGTTTTTCTAGCTCTAGTTTTTCTTGCTCTAGTTTTTCTAGCTCTAGTTTTTCTTACAATTTTTTGTAGAGTGCGCGCCATATAATATAATATACGAAAATTATATAAAAATTATGTCATTATTATAAATAAATGGAAAACTATACAGAAAATGAAATGTATGTAATAAAACGAAATGGAATAAGTGAAGTAGTATCATTTGATAAAATATTATCAAGAGTTAAAAACTTAGGATTAGAACATAATCTTAAGCTAAATTATACCAATTTAGTTATAAAAGTAATTGATCAATTACATAATGGAATTAGTACATCTAAAATTGATGAATTAACTGCTGAACAAGCAGCATCTCTATCTACACATCATCCAGATTATGGTGGATTAGCAAGTGCTTTAGTAGTTTCTAATTTACATAAGAAAACAAATGAATCATTTTCTAAAACAATGAATCAGTTATATGCTTTTAAGGATAAACATTCTAACGCATCACCATTATTATCTTTAGAATTTATACAAATTGTAAATGAGTATGCTGCATATTTCGATTCTATAATTGATAATCGCAGAGATTTTTTGATTGACTATTTTGGGTTCAAAACATTAGAACGAGCCTATCTTATGCATATTAATAATCAAATATTGGAGAGACCACAATATATGTGGTTAAGAACTGCTATATGTTTTCATCTACATGATTTAGATAGTGTAAAAGAAACATATGATTTAATGTCTCAAAAATATTTTACACATGCAACACCAACATTATTTAATGCTGGAACTCCTCGTCCGCAATTAAGTTCTTGTTTTTTAATTGCAATGGAAGGTGATTGTGTTGATGGGATTTATAATACACTAAAAGAATGTGCTAATATATCTAAATGGGCTGGTGGAATTGGCCTACATATTCATAATATTAGAGGAAAAGGTAGTCATATTAGAGGAACAAATGGTACATCTAATGGAATCATACCTATGTTATGTGTTTTCAATAAAACTGCTAGATATATAGATCAAGGTGGTGGTAAGCGTGCCGGAAGTTTTGCCATTTATATTGAACCACATCATCCAGATATAGAGGATTTCTTAGATCTAAAGAAAAATCATGGAGATGAAGAACTACGAGCACGAGATTTATTTTATGCAATTTGGGCATCCGATCTATTTATGGAGAGAGTTAAAGAAAATAAAAAATGGAGTTTATTTTGCCCAGATATGACACCTGGACTTTCAGATTGTTATGGTAATGAATATAAAACATTATATGAAGAATATGAATCAAAAGAATTATATATTAGACAAATAAATGCACGTGATCTATGGGTTAAAATTTTAGATTCGCAAATGGAAACTGGAACCCCTTATATTTTATATAAAGATACTATTAATGCAAAAAGCAATCAAAAAAATCTGGGCACTATTAAATCGAGTAATCTTTGCACCGAAATCACTGAATATAGTAATGAAAATGAAACTGCTGTTTGCAATCTAGCATCGATTGGTCTACCGAAATTTGTTAAAGAAACTCCAAACCCATTTAATAATGTAAAAATATATACAACACAAAATTGCAGTTGGTGTAAACTTTTAAAAGCTCTGTTACGACGAAAATCAATTATATTTGAAGAAATTCTTTTAGAAGGAAATGATAACATTCAAGCATTTAAAGATAAATTTAAAGTAAAAACTGTACCACAATTAGTAGATGATGAAAAACTGATTGGTGGATACACCGATGTACTAAATATTTTACGAAATACTTTTAATTATGAATTACTACATAAAATTACAAAAATAATTACTATTAATCTTAATAAAATTATCGATATTAATTTCTATCCTACTGAAAAAACTAAAAGAAGTAATATATTTCATCGTCCAATCGGTATTGGAGTTCAAGGACTCGCTGATGTATTTATGTTAATGGATTTACCATTTATAAGTGATGAAGCAAAAAAAATCAATGTACAAATTTTTGAAACAATATATCATGCGGCACTTGAACAGTCCTGTAAAATTTCAAAAGATCGCATTGAAAGTTTAGATTATTTAAGGAATGAATATATTAATAATAATTGGACATTTGAAGATGATACTGATATATGCACTAAATATAATGTATTTAATAATTCCAGTGCATCATCGTCAAATGCTATTAATAGTGATAATACAATAACTGCTCTTCTTAAAAAAGAATTTCCTATTAAAAAAGAAATATTTCTTGAACGAAAAAAGAATCATTATGGTGCATATTCATCATTTGAAGGTTCGCCTGCAAGTAAAGGTATTTTACAATTTGATATGTGGAAAGTTAAACCATCTAATAGATATGATTGGGATCAATTAAAAACTGATATTAAAAATTATGGATTAAGAAATAGTTTACTTGTTGCTCCAATGCCTACAGCTAGTACTAGTCAAATTTTAGGAAATAACGAATGCTTTGAACCAGTAACTAGTAATATATATTCACGGCGAACATTAGCAGGAGAATTTATTATAGCAAATAAATATTTAGTCAAAGAATTATTAGAACTAGATATTTGGAATGAAGATATTAAAAATAATATTATTCTTAATAAAGGTAGCATTCAATATATTAAACAAATTCCTCAAGCAATTAAAGATAAATATAAAATTGTTTGGGAAATTCCAATGAAACATTTAATTGATATGTCAAAAGATCGTGGTGCATATATTTGTCAATCACAGAGTCTTAATTTATGGATGGAAGATCCAAACGCCAAAGCATTAACAAATATGCATTTCTATGGTTGGAATAGTGGTCTTAAAACTGGTATTTATTATTTACGCAGAAAACCAAGGCATCAACCTCAGCAATTTACAATTGAACCTACTAAAAAAACAAATTTACATTTAGATAGTGAATTTGATAACCAAGAAGAACCATGTGATATGTGTAGTGGTTAAACCCTATAATATATCTTATAATTAAGATATCTTAATGAAAATATATATTCTGTATCTATATTATATGTCATATAATGCTAGATTAAGAGCAACACAAAAAAGAGTGTCTGGTCAATGCCCAGCTAATATATCTCAATTAACAGATCCTCCATCTTGTAAAAAAAATCCGGGATGGGAAGTTGGTAGTAGTCAAGCATCAAGTATTGGTATTCCAGCTAGATTAGTTCGGAAAATTAGTGAACGAACAAGTACTGTTACAATAGAAAATGGAAAAATTATAAAAGATGATAGAGATTTAGTAGTTTGTCAAAATACTTTAAGTGGTGTAGGAAGGAATCATAGTCAGTTTAATACTGATACAGCTAGTCAATCACGTGGTGGCATTAAAATATGTAGATATTATTTGAAACATAATTAAATAATTATTATAAACATTTCTTTCTAAAATTAATACTATTTCTCAGATACTTTAATAATAAAATTTGTAGCAGGTAAAATTTTAGCAATCGGCACTAAATTTTTTCGAAATTCTCTTTTTTTATTCATCCAATATTTGGTTGAAAATAAAAAGTATGCAATTCTACCTAAAAATGTGAACTCATTATCTCGAATCAATCCATTATGTATACTAACATTGCGCAGTGTATGACCAGTATTATTAATAATGTTCATATTTATATGTATTACTCGGTTTGTTGCTGATTTACTATATTCAAAATTCTGAATAACTATCTTCCCATCAAACAAAACATCATTAGAAACTTGATTTTTATTTATATGTATAGAATATTGTTCTGAGTTCATACTAATTGTTAACCGTTTATTTTTAGCATCATATGTAGAAACTGGTCTTATATAATAGCATTGCCCATTCGGATTCTCTTTATTTATTCTACCGAAATATGCAGCGATAAATGGTCCATTTTTAGATATAAAACTAGGACTAATAGAGGTAATCAGATTTGCTGGTGCAGAAAAATTAATATTATATGTAGGCATATAATATTATAATACATAATAAGTTAATTAATTGATAGATATGATTTACTTAAAGATACTAAATCTGAACATTGTTCTAATATATCAATATTTAATTGCATTTTACAATAGCATCGCAAACATACGATTACATCTGCCATAGCATTATGTAAACCAGAAGGTGTTTCATTAAAAAGCTTTTGATATAATTCTATTAATTTTGGATATTTTTTATATGGTTGTCCATATTTATTATTTCGATAAATACTACATAATTCAATACTATGTTGCATAGTGCAAAATTCTGGAATCGGCAGATTAGATAATGTAAAATTATTAGTTAATCTATTTCTAATATATTCAACTAAAAGCATGTTTTTATCAAATTGTAGATTATGGGCAACTAATAGATCAGCCTGAAATAGTGCATTGTTAAAAATATTTAATATTTCTTTAATATTTCGACCTTTTTCTCTACACATTTCATTCGTTATTCCATGAATATTTGTAGCATCAGCCGGTATAATAATATTTTGTGTTATATTAATTAACGTATCTAATTGTTCAATTACATTATTTTTTTCAGTATCATAAAGTAAATATGAAATTTGAACAATATAGGGCCATTGCTGTATAGAAAGTATTGAAGTATTGCGATTTGGTGGTAAACCGGTGGTTTCCGTATCAAAAATTAGTAACTTCATAATAATAATATAAAATCAGCAATTGATTTTATATTATTATTAGTTAAGTATTTATAAAAAAGAAATTCTATTTATTTTTCTCTATAAATGATTAATTTTATATTTTTATATAATTAATTATTATTTAATCAGTAATAGATCAGAATCTTTACAAATCCCAAATGATTTGCGATGCCATTGTGTAATTCCATATTTTTTAATACCATCCATATGTTTCGCTGTTCCATATCCTTTATTTTTAGAAAGATCATACAATTCATCTAATTTAGGATATTCTTTACATAAATCTTCAACATATTGATCCCTAGCTACCTTAGCCAAAATAGAAGCTGCCGCAATCGCACTATATTTATTGTCTCCTCCTTCAATACAAATTGCTGGTAACTCTTTTAAAGTTTCAGTTATTGAATCAAAATACATAAGTGGTTTGAAATCACGCCCATCAACTAGAAGTTTATAATTATCACCGTCTTTAGTTAAGAGACTTTTAATAGCTTTATGCATCGACATATGAGTTGCGTTTTTGATATTATGCTTATCTATAATTGTTTCATCTTCATATGCAATCGAATATTTAATACAATTATCTTTTATATATTGAGCAGCTTCTTTTAATTTTTTTGAAGAATGAAATTTCTTACTATCTTTCATTAATTCATGCTTAAATGTATCATTTTTTGGTAAAATAACTGCTGCAGAATAAACTCTACCAAACATTGGTCCTCTACCAACTTCATCGACTCCAATTTCAGAGATATTTGCATCAGAATTGTAAAACGCATTGATCGGCATTATAATAAATATCTTTTTAATTTATAATAATCAATTTTATTTAACTTTCTAAACTTTTCTCCATTGTTATATATAATGAAACTTAATAGAAATATTTGTTTAATTGTATTATTCTTGGTTGTTATATTATTATATTGCTGTTTAGGCACTTCTAATTTAGAAGGTTTGGTTGCTACTCGTGATAAGACATCAACTCCAGCTCTAGGCTCTCAAAAATTAGGCGTTGAATCTACTCAACTAAATAATATAGCTCCATTAAAACTTGATTATATAAATAATCCAAAGGGTTTCATAAATAATGCACAAAGTGCCATATCTAAAGATTATTTACCAAGCAATAAACCAGCTGATTCAGAAAATAAAAATGGTATAAATAGTACAGCTCGTGAAGTGCAAAATGCAGGCGAAAGACATGCTAATGAAATGAAGCGTGAGCAAGCAGCAAGAGATAATCTAGATGGTACTGGATGTCCTCCTGGGTATCATAAAAATAAAGATAATATATGTAGTCTAAGTCCTGATAATTATAATAATACATGTGATACTGGATTTGTTTGGGATAAAGTTAGTAAATCATGTGAACGACCTCGTGGAGTAGACAACAATAAAAATCTAAATTATAGTTGCCCAAAAGGTATGTATTGGGATCATAAACAAAAAAGATGTATTAATAAAGATAAAGACAATTCTGATAATGAATCTGATGAAGATGAAGCTGAAGATGAAGATGAAGATGAAAATAATTCTTGGAATATAAATAAATTATGGAGTAGAGATAAAAAAGATAAGAAACGTAAAGAAAATGACGATAAGAAACGTAAAGAAAAAGACGATAAGAAACGTAAAGAAGAAGACGATAAGAAACGTAAAGAAGAAGACGATAAGAAACGTAAAGAAGAGAATATGGAATCATATAATTCTCAAAATATACAGGGACAAGATAATAGGTATATACTTAAATCTAGAATTGTTCCACCAGTTTGCCCGGCATGTCCACCAGTTATTGCATGTTCCAGTAATAAAACAAAATGCCCAGCTTGCCCTAGACCACAACCAATTCAACCATGTCCTCCGTGTGCAAGATGTCCAGAACCATCATTTGAATGTAAAAAAGTACCTAACTATCGTTATCCGAATGCAAATCCTCAAGGATTACCTAGACCACTATTAAATGATTTTAGTCAGTTTACATAATAATTTTAATATATATTAAATTAATTAAAATATATTAAATGTCCAAAGGTGTAAAATGCAGAAATAATATTTAATAAAATTGAATTTATTTTGTGTTACTAAATTTGTAATAACACAAAATGGAAATACAAACTAAAGACTCATATCTAAAATTTCACAATTTACATGATAAAGAACTTTTAAAAAAATGTGTAATAGATGTAACTAATTTATTGGATGAATATCCTCCCATCAAAATTTATGGAAAGATTTGTCATCAGCGCAGATGCGTTGGATTTTTCAGCGATAAGAGCATCGGATATCAATATTCTAACCAACTTTCTTCATCGAAACCGATGACTATATCACTTTTTGCATTGCTTACACAAATTAATGATATTTTTGGGGCAAATTACAATGGAATTTTGGTAAACAAATACAAAACTGGAGATGATTATATTTCAGCACACAGTGATGATGAGAAAAATTTGGATGATTGTGGAGTTGTAGCCGTTTCATATGGAGCAACACGAAAATTTCGGATTCGTGATAAAAAAACAAAAAAAATAATAAAAGATTTCACACTTATATCTTATAGTATGCTTCAAATGGGTGGAAAATTTCAACAAGAATTTACACATGAGGTTCCGATTGAAAGAAAAATAAAAGACGAACGAATATCATTTACATTTCGCAGACATATCATATAATTCTTACTATTTATAAGCATTTTAAATGTGTAAAAATATAAAGCATATATATCAAAATTATCTAATAAATCAACTATTTAGAATTATTTGTTGATAAATATCGCGTCTTAATACATTTACTATCAATTTTCAATGTTTTTCCTCGGTGATCTTGAGGAACAATATTAATTATACATTTTGCTTTTTTACCATATAATGGCTCTGTGCATCCAGTTTCCTTTTTAGTTTTATTAAACTTAAATAATTTACTTTGATCTTTCAATGTCTTAACATCATTTGTACATCTTGATCTAAAATGCTCATACTGTTCTCTAATATCACAATATGATATTGTAGATTTTTTTTTCAACATTTTATTAACTACTTCATGAAGTTTATAAATATATCTAGAAAATGTTTCACGATTTTTTAAATCACATGATCTAATAGGATTATGTTTTAAATTATTTTTTAAATTTATTCTACAATATTTACATGGCAAGGTATGTGTTAAGTTAATAATAAACTCTCGATAATATTTCTTATCATTACTAGTAGGATGTACTGGATAGTTAAAACTCATAGTGTGTAAATAATGCCACATACTAGGACCCCAAACTGTTGTTAACATACCATCTCCACTCATATAATTTTTACGACTAAAAATACGTCGAGTTTTATTTACTTTGGGGTTTTTCTTTGTTTTAGTACTCATTATACAATATTTAGAAAAAAATTTGATTATATTAATGTTAGTATAAATTTGTAATACTCCGCATCTGTTACATAATCTGTTAATTTAACATCAATTAATTTACCAGTTTTTGTACGAATAAGCATTAATAATATTATTAAAATTCGTTTATATCATTATACAATTTATTCTACCATAATCTATATGTCTTCTGCTGGTATTTTTACAAAAAAATTAACAAATGTATTTGATAATTTTAAAACTAGTTTTTATGAGAATAAACTTCAAATTGCTATAATATGTGTAATTTTTATAACTCTTATTGCTGTTTACTATAAAAAAATTGTTATGCCTCAAATTTTTAGGAAATTTGTAGAAAATAGAGAGTTTGTTCTACCACAATCAGATAATACTGAAACAAATGCTAGTACAAATATTTTAGGTGGAAAGCATGGCACAAATGCACAAGGTTCTGAGAGTGCAACATTATACTATTTTTATACAGATTGGTGTCCAATGTGCAAAAAAGCTGCTCCAGAATTAAAAGCCCTAAAGAGTGAGACAAATGGTGTTGTAAATGGAATAAATATTATATTTAGAGATATAGATTGTGATGCTGATTCCGCAACTGCTGACAAGTTTAGTATAACTGGATATCCAACTATTAAATTAGTTTATAGAGATAAAACTTATGAATATGATGCTAAACCAGATAGAGTAGTTCTTACTAAATTTTTAACTGAAATATTTAATAACCCTACATAGAGGAAGAATAATTTTCTAAAAATTGTTCAGCATATTTATCACCAGTATTTAGCATTTCTTGTCTGATATTTATATCAGTTAAGGCCTCAGCCCATTTACCAAAATCATTAATATCAATAGTACAATTAACTATATTTTTAATTGATTCTTGTTGATTTTCATTTGATATTAAGTGATACATGCCATCTAATAATTGATATAAATAATTTACAATATTTGATTTATTATTTATAGTTGGATTTGAATAATCAGATGAAACTTTTATACCAAGAATCTCTTTCTCATCCGAATTTTCTAATATACAATCATTTAGTGGAAAATTATTAAGTAATCCACCATCAATATAACAATAACTATTATCGCAAATAGGAGCAAATATTATAGGAAATGCCGCAGACATTGCAACTGCTCTATAAAGAACTAGATCACCATGAGATTTATAAGATATATCTACTTTTTCTGGAAATTTTGAATTTAAATTAGTTGCATACATATGTAGTTCTATAGATGTCTTATCATATAATTCCTGTAATGTTATATCAGTTGAGAGATCTGTTGCATTAAGTAATGGTTCAAGAATCTCTTTTATAACATTTTCTTTTAAAAATCCTTTATCTTGCCATAAATTAATAATATCAATAGGATTAATTGATATAACTTTATCCCAGGGTCTTTTAGTAATATAGTCATCTAATGTTGTCCAGTTATCACAAATGCTTATTAATGCAGCGATTAATGATCCAATCGATGTAGAATATATTGATTTAATTTGATTTAATTCCCAAAAATTCTTTTTTGCTAAATGTCTTAGAGCCCCATATATAGCAAAACCTCCAGCGCCGCCACCGCTTAATACTAAATGTTTGATTGGCATATATATATTAAATTTAATGTAGTAATTTTAAATAACTTTTTTCTAATAGAATTAATAATGAACACTATTTTTACGACAGATGATCCAAGTGATTATGTTGATAAACTTAATTTAGATGAATTATTTGAGAAAAAAAAATTACATGATTTGGCAACTACACAAAATTATAATACTATTCTTAATCGAGTTCATAATAAAATTAAATTGACTTCTCGGCAACAAATTGTTGAACATAATTGTTGGTTTACAGTTCCAGAAGTAATGCTTGGTGTACCAAAATTTGATATTGCTATCTGTATAGCCTATATTATTGATAAATTAACAACCAACGGATTTAAAGTACGATATACACATCCAAATTTATTATTTATTTCATGGCAACATTGGGTACCAGCATATGTACGAGCTGAAATAAAGAAAAAAACTGGCATAATTGTTGATGGATATGGTAATGTAAAAACTGAGGAGACCGATAATTCTAATAAAAAAGAATTGGATCCAAATACCCTTCTTAAAAATAAAATTCTGAAATCAAACTCTTCAAATTCAAATACAAATAATAATACAACCAAACCTATTACTGCATATAAACCAACTGGACAATTAATTTATAATAATGATATTATTAATTCAGCAACACAAAATATGAATAAATAATTAAATATTTTCTATATCTTTAAACACTTGAAGATTTAAAATGGGACAAATGTCCATAATAAATCAATAATGTTTGCCCATTTCAGATAATTATAATATATATATATATATGACATTGGTAGAAAAAATAAATAAATTAGGACCAAAAGAATATATTAATTGCTTTTTAGTAACTAAAAAAGTTAGGGAAGGTTTTTTATTTCAAACAGTAGATTATAATGAATATAATATAAATTCTCCAATTTCCAAGGTAAAATTAAATTTAATTAAAGATTATTTTCCATCATTGATACAAACACCAAATAAGCAGGGTGTTCTTTTATCTATAAAAAAATTTTCATTAAAAGAAATAGAAGATGATACTATTCTTGGTAAAATTTTAGGATTTCCATGCGCATCATTAACTGAAATAATAAAAAACCTGAATGAAAATCCAGATTTAGAATCTAGAACTATAGATATTATTGTTAATATTGTATTACAAGATAATGAAAAAAATATTATAAAAAGGTCTGTTAATATTATATCATTTAGATGCTTAAATTATAATAAATATAAAAAAGATATAGAAGACTTAGTATCCAAAATAAAAAGCGCATTTTCTGAAGATTCTAATATGAAAGAAATAATAGAAGATGTTAAATTACATGTTAAGACTCAATATAGCGAATATAATTTAATTAAATTACTATCAAATTATAATAAAAAACTTTCAGAACAAGAAATTTTAGAATTAGATAATTATTTATATAATATAGGATTTGATATAGATTTTCAATTATCTATACAAGATAATATAGATTATAATAATCCAATACATCGTGGTATATTAATAGGATTATTAACTTATTCAAAATATCCAACTATTGAACCATTTTTTCCATTACAAAATTATGGAGAAAAAAAAGATAAAGAAGTAGACGAAATAACCAAAAAGTGGGGAGATTTTATTATAGAATCTATTAACCTAACATCTAAAAAAAAATCTAAAAAAAAATCTAAAAAAAAATCAAGAAAACGGAAATCAAGAAAACGGAAATCAAGAAAAAATAAAACAAAAAAGAGATAATTAGATTATCAAAAAATTATAATTTAGTAAAAGTATATTGTTTTTGTTTTCGTCGTCTTGTAGATTGTTTTCATTGTAATTTTATGTTACATTTCAAATTATAAGCATTATTAAAATAATTTTTATAATTTTCTGGTTTAACCCTACCTATTGCTTTATCAATATAAAATTTATTAAGTTTATTAAATATCATCAGTATTGTTCAAATAATATTTAACATCAGACATTTTATAATCCATACTTTTATGTGACATCTTTATATTAAAATAAGATTTAATTGTCCCATTTTAAATCTTCAAGGGTGTAAATCATATATAAAATTGATTTAAATTAAAAGATATAGAAATAATTATAATGAATTCCTTTGGAAGTTCATCACTACAAGCTACAGTGTCTAAAATTAGTATAGAGCAACGACAAGCTGAAAGTCCACTTGCAACACCATCATATCGAAGTGATATTTATAATATTCTTCATAAAAAACCCAGACAATCATTATTAAATAATTTATTACAAAATGTAATAGATACACCAAGTAAACCTGATCAAGTAACAAAATCTAATGCATTATTTACGATCGCTTCAAATACATCTTTTCGAAGTAATAATACAAATGATTCAGTTATAAAATTGCCCCCTCCATTGAAAAAAACTTATTTATATTGGCTTTTTAAAATGCCACAGAATTCACTCGGTCAATCAACTTTTAATGATTATGAATTTATTACTACTCCAGATAATCCAGATGACGCTATGTGTGATATTACATTGCAAGCCTTGTCTGTTATCGGTGGAACAAATGAAGCTAGCATCGCAGTTACTGAAGCATTTGAAAAACTTCTCACCAAAGAATATATTCCATGGTGGACTCCAGAAGATATCGCATCTCTCTCTATTCCATTTATTGCTGCATTTAGTAGACTTCTTGGGGGATTAGATTTATCACATGCTATTAAATCTCGAGTTATAAAACCCAAAGATATTGCTTTATTAATTAGTATTCCACATATTAAAACTAATATAATGCCAATTTTAGAACTTTACCAAGATCCAAATCCATAAATATTATTGAATTTATTATTACTTAATTTGTATTGGTGTTGGTGTTACAGATGAAATATTCCCAACTGGGACTGGTATCTCTGGAGTTGGAGTTAAAACTACTGGTTGTGGTGTTGGAGACATAATTGGTAAATTAGTTGGTATTTTTTTAGTTACTGGTTTAATATTTACAGTAGGAGTATTCATACTATTTAATTTAGCTATAGTAGCATTTGTTATTGCGGTTTCAGCTTCAACTGCAGCAGTTTGTGCCAGTAATTCAGCAGTTTCTAATTCTGCTGTAGAAGTTTTGTCAATTAAGGCTTGCTCTTCATCAATAGAAGTTTGTCCTGTTGGACTAGTTAAAGAAGTAGTTGGTCCTGTTGGACTAGTTAAAGAAGTAGTTGGTCCTGTTGGACTAGTTAAAGAAGTAGTTGGTCCTGTAGACGATTTTGGAATTACAATTGCTGGAGTTTCTATAGTTTGATTAGGATCTGAAGTAATTTCTGATTTATTAATTGCTTTAGTTTTAGATAAATCATCTAATGTTGTTTTTAAATTTACAAGTTGGTGTTTAGTAGTTGTTAAAAATTGTTTTTTTGCAATATTTGTATATATTTTAACTCCTGTTGCAAAATGTGATTCACATGAAATATATAAAGCATTTATAAGTTTTATAGTTTGTTTTGTTAGATCTTCTAATATAGAATCTGTTAAATTTGGATTAACAATTACAGTTTTATCATTTGTCTCTGGATTTACACCATAAACAAATAGTTTATCAAGAATATCTAATAAAGCATTATGGAATTCATTGGTTTTTTCTAGCATTGCTTTTATATTCACAATATAACTATAAAATTTTGTATTAGTACTGCTTCCTTGAACCGGCTGTTTATATGTACCATCTTCGCATGATGTAGTATTATAATAATCTTTTAATTTAATATCACTAAAATTATTAATAGTCTCTGGAACTGCATCATTTCCAGTAAATGTTTTATATAATTCATCAACATCTTCTTTATATAATTGCGCCATTGTTGGTGTCATACCAACAAATTTGCCAGTATCATAATCATATTTGTCATAATATAATAATTCGAGTTCAGGAATACCTGGCTCTTGTCCTAAATTTTTAGTAACTGGACATGTTGAACAATTAAATGAACAAATATTCGGATTTAATGTAACTGATCCAGACTTATATTTTTCATCTAAGGTTGAAATATCCTGATTATTTAATAAAGCAGCTACTCGATTACTGCATAAATTATTTCTACTTATTTTAGGGGTAGTATCATCTGGAATTTCAGTTTTCTGTTCCATATTAACAGATTGTGGACTTCCTTCTGAATCAACATAGTCATATTTTGGATTAATAGTTGTTGCTATTGCTGCAAATAAATTGGCGATTCGAATATAATGTTTAGCTAATCCAATACATAATCGCCGTTTCTTTGTAGGATTTTTTACATCAAATTTATCAATATCATTTTTATCAATAGCCAATACTTTCTCTCTAGCCATCTGTTCTCCACCAATACCTTTCTTTTGAGACAAATACTTTATATTAGTATCGTCTAAATATTTACTAATAATTTTAGATGTTAAAAGTACTAATTTATCACAATACTCTAGGTCAGCAAGTTTTTTCATATCTTGAAAATTTTGTGATCGAATATATTTAAAAACTATATAATTAATAACCTGTTCTAAAGACTTTTTTTTTGAGCCTTGATCTTGTGATACAATATTACCCATATTATATACTAAATACTATTATTTTATTAATACACAAAATTGAATTAAAACTTTTTATTTTAATATAATTATAAATGAATGATTCTACAAAAACCAAAAAGATAAAAAGAGTTAAAGCAAATTGTGATTTATGGCGACAATTTGATAATGAAGTAAATCATGATGTAAAACCAATTGAATGTATTTATCGTCAATCTGGACAACGAGAGACTTGCGATTATTGTAATGAAATTCTTATTATAACAGATGAAGGATTTCTATCCTGCAAAAATAGTGAATGTGGAATACTTTATAAAGATATTGTAGATCAAAGTGCTGAATGGCGATTCTATGGAGCAGATGATAATCAACATTCAGATCCAACTAGATGTGGTCTTCCAATTAATCCATTACTAAGAGAATCTTCATATGGTTGTAAAGTTCTTTGTCCACATACATCTTCCTATGAAATGAAAAAAATTAGACGATATACAGATTGGCAATCAATGCCATATAAGGAAAAATCACAATATGATGAATTTCAACGTATTAGTGTATTAGCACAAAATGCTGGAATTCCAAAATTAATTATTGATGATGCAATGATTTATCATAAAAAACTTTCAGAGGCAAAAACATTTAGAGGTTGCAATAGAGATGGTATTATTGCAGCAACAATTTATATTTCATGTCGCATAAATGATTATCCACGAACCGCAAAAGAAATTGCATCAATGTTCTTTTTAGATAATACTAGTGCTACAAAAGGATGCAAAAATGCCAGTTCTATTATAAATGACTTAGAGCATACAATGGATAATGATGATAAAACATCATTCAGTAAAACAACTCCATCATCATTTATTGAACGCTATTGTAGCAAATTAGGTATAAATGTTGAGCTAACAAAAGTTTGTACATTTATTGCTATGATTATTGAAAAAAAAGATTTAATACCAGAGAATACTCCTCATTCAATTGCTGCAGGAATCGTTTATTATGTTGCACAAAATTGTAATTTAAATATTTGTAAAAAAAAAGTTAATATTGTTAGTGAAATTAGTGAGGTAACTATAAATAAATGTTTTAAAAAATTAGAATTACTTAATCTTGAATTAATACCAAAACAAATTTCAAATAAATATGTTAATATTTAATATTTAATAATTATATAAATATGATTATTCCAAAAATAATTTTTATTATTCCATATAGAAATAGAATATATTTAAAAACGCATTATGAAATATATATGGACCATATTTTAGAAGATTTAGATAAAGATTCATACGAAATATATTTTGTACATCAATGTGATACAAGACCTTTTAATCGTGGTGCTATGAAAAATATTGGGTTTCTTGCTATGCGCATTAAATATCCGGATAATTATAAAGATATTAATTTTGTATTTAATGATATTGACACGATGCCAGCAATGAAGAATTATTTAAATTATGAAACTACAGTTGGAGCTATAAAACATTTTTATGGCTTCAAATTTGCACTCGGAGGTATTTTTTCAATTAAAGGTTGTGATTTTGAGAAAATTCGAGGATTCCCTAATTATTGGGCATGGGGATTAGAAGATAATGATATACTACATCGAGCAAAAAAGCATAATTTACAAATTGATTATTCTCAATTCCATGACTTTGCAAATGCTAAAATTATACAACTTCCATATAATTATACTCGCATCATTAGTAAACAACAAACTTGGCGAGCTGGCGTAAATAGTATTGAAGGATTTGAACATATTAAAAATCTAAAATATATTATAAATAATGAATATATTAATGTCGAGAATTTTATAACATCTGTCGATCCTAAAAAGGATAATTATGTTTCTGTAGTTGCCGATGGAAAAATTCCGAGAGATACACGATTTATACCACCAGATTCCGTTAGAGGGCAACAATTTAATGATAAAATAATCAAACATAATAATATGCCAAACTATAATATCCCAAATAATAATATCTCAAATAAAATTGATAAATTCAAATTATTTTAACAGTATGGTTTAGTAAATATTTAGCTATTGTTTTTCTGCCTTTACAAAAAGAATTTAGTATTGCAGTTTGATTAAATCCTTCTTGTCTATATTTTAATAAATATTTAACTATAGATAAATATCCGTTTGATGCAGCAGAATCTATCGCAAATTTTGTGCAACCTTCTTTTCTATTATTATTTAAAAATTTAACTATATTAAGATGTCCATTATAAGAAGCTGAATTCATTGCTGCAATAGTACATCCTTCCGGCCTATTTCTATGTAGCCATTTAACTACATTAAGATGTCCATTATAAGAAGCAGAATCCATTGCAACAAAAGTACATCCTTCCGGCCGATTTCTATGTAGCCATTTAACTACATTTAAATGACCATTTTTTGCAGCCAAATTCATTGCTAGAAAAGTACAACCTTCAGTTCTATTTATTTTAAACCATTCTAATATATGTAAATGTCCATTCATTGCTGCATTATCCATCGCTTCAGTATTGGCAATTATTGTATATTTACTATGAAGAAATTCTAGAATAGGCAAAAACCCATGCATAGCAGCACCAATTATAGCTTTCTCACTACAACCTTCTGATCGATTATAATATAACCATTTAACTAATTCTAGATGTCCACCAATTGCAGCTAAATCCATTGCTTTTTTTCCACATAATATTTCTGGTTTATAGATGGTTGCCCACTTTACAATTAAAATATATCCTTTTTTGCATGCATTATAATATATATTAGATGTACAATTATCATTTTGTTTTTCATATAACCATTTAATTATATGCAAATGTCCATTCTTTGCTGCACAATCCATTGCATTTCTACTATATGGTTTTTTATCAATAAGATAAATATCTTTGATATTATAAATAAATTTAATTATATTTAAATATCCTCCTTCCGCAGCATAAGTTATACATAATTTATTAAATATATTTGCATTTTTATATCGTGAATATAAATATTGAATAATACTGATATAACCATTTTTTGCTGCAGCATTTACACTTGATCGTATTATATTTATATTAATTAATATATCTCTCATAGAAAGATATTTTACAATATCTAAATTACCAACTTCAGCTGCATAGATTATTGTTTTATCATAATTAGTTATTGGATAATTATTAAGATCATTAAGTGACAATTCTTTTGCTTCATCAAATCGTACATCATATAACCACTTAAGTACTTTAAGATGCCCATGTTTTGCTGCGAGAAATTGTTCTTTATAACTATATGATGGACATCGATCTTTTATCCATAAAATAAGATCTAAATCTCCATAGCGAATTGCCCCATTTAAGATTGATTGTGATATACATCGATTCTCTCTTTTATAAATATTTTTATATATTTCATATAAATATTCAAGACAGTTATTCTTATCTGGTAGATTTTCGATAACTGCTTCCATCGCATTTGAATAACTCTCTGATGTAAAATTATTAGAACAATTTTCATGCAACCACTTTATAATACTTAGATTTCCATTTTCTGCTGCATAAATTATAGCATCTGATGAACATCCTTCTAAACATTCTGTATGCAAAAAATTTAGTATTTTAATATTGCCATTATCAGCAGCTATATCCATCGCAAATTCAGTACCTTGTAATTTACGTTTATAAACAAGCCATCTTAATATATTAATACTTCCATATTCAGCAGCAAGATCTACCGTATCTTCATTAATAAATTCCATTAAAAATTTATTATTTTCATGCATTGAAAATATATA
>JACKZZ010022280.1_pt1 | contig 23031 bp, 20 predicted proteins | sample 8027871 | NCBI WGS metagenome assembly JACKZZ01 (sample SAMN15724774, study PRJNA655200) | protist metagenome | isolation source: fluorescence activated cell sorting (FACS) single amplified genomes of... | place: USA: West Boothbay Harbor, Gulf of Maine | collected 2000-07-19 | reverse complement strand
CCTCATGATTGGCTGTAGGTGTGAGGTTTTGTTTGTAGAAAATCCCGACATGCTAAAAGCTCGAGTTTCCTCGGATGCTGATTCCGCTTCTTCCCTGCTCGAAGGGATTAGCTATTCGTCGTGGTTCTTGGTGTTATCGATTGGTGGTTACGTACTGGTGGGTTGTTATTGCCGGGTGGTGTACTTATCGGTGGATTGTTAATATTGCTAAGTGGTTAGAATTGCTGATCACCGGTTATACTTCTTGCTGGATGGTTATAGTTGCTGGACGGTTATTGCTAGATAAATATTATTGCTGGTTATTGCTGAATGCTTAATAGTGCTGGACGCTAATTCATATATTGCTGCACGGCTATTACTTGCTGGATATAGTCTATTGGACGGTCGGTGTTTGATGCTCGATTGCTGAATGCTTGATGGCTGCACGGTCGTTGTTTGATGCTTCATTGCTGCATGGGCTTCTTGTTCTGCACTCGTTCTCCTTGATCTTTCTTGCTAGTGGGAATAGATCTACCTGCTCGTAGCTACAAACGACATCACGAAAATTGCTAAACACTAAAATTTTTGTCATTGAAAATTCTATACCGAAATCCGAAACTACAGAGAGCTAATATTGAGAAATCTGGAAGTTAACTGAGAGAGAAATATCACGTGATGGTCCTCATGCTATAGTTAGTAGAATATCGGACAGATGTTCAATATGCTTGCATGTATCGTTAACAATATTCATTGAATTTCAAGCTTCTAACAACAATATAGAATGCTTAGTTCTAAAATTATAATCAAAAAATTCTATCAAACAAAATTAGACAACTTATCGTCTCTGTCCCGATGTTTAATTACGACTGGATGTTCAGGAGTTCCTTATGCCATGCTCCCGAGATAGATATCCCAATACTCCAAATTTTCTCTTTTTTTTTCAAATGAAACAAATGTCTTCCGCAAAAAAGAGTCATGAAAGACCAAGTTGCAAATCGACTCTAGCCATGCGCATCTCATTTTCAAAAAAGAATATGCAATTGCCCAGAAAAACAAACACTTTGCTGTCAAGAATTACGCAAAAAAATAAACGCTTTCTTTTCTTGGTTGTTGAACGAGACTGCTACTGACAGACTTTTCCCGCATGAAACCTACGAGAAAAAAAGTGATCTTTGAAACCCTTCAATGTGCAAAGAACTGTGGTGTATGAGAGTATTTTATTTTCAAAAAATTCTAAAATTGAAATTTTCAAGTGATGCAAAGACGAAATTCGAAAACCCAAAGACGATGAATCAAGAGATGTAGTTCTAGTTGTGGAATCTTTATTATCTCCAATTTCCCATCGAGACGAACATTACCACGTCCCGGAAATGCCACACATCGCAACTGTTTTGTACTGTTGTTTTTTCTTCTCCTCTAACTGGAGTACGATTTAAGTGTGCTTGTAACAATGATGCAAATGCAATTCGTTTCGCGACTGTTCTATCATGCAGACATAGAGATAAATTTGCAACAGAATTTATGAACTCTGCAGCTTCGTGTTGAGATCTGCAGCCTTGTAATAGTCATCAATACAGACCCACCGAATCTGCAGATTCACAATTATCTGTCTATACCGAGGTTGGCTTTTTTGATTTTGTTTTTTTTGAGAAAATCCGGTTGCAGGAAATACCGCACAACTCTAAGTAATACTTTTGCAGGACGCATTATGTGCCATAGAAGAGCGTCATTCTTGCAAGGAAGACTAATTCCATGTATTCTATACGATGCGTATTTTGCTACTCAGTTGATTCTACAGTTGTTTCATTGCTCGGTCTTTGGACTTTCTTTTCTGTGTCGTGTAAATGCGTTCGGCTAATAAACAGTTCCTCATCTTTCTTTGACTGATAAGAGCGCTTCCTGCGCAAAGTAGAGTGATAGCGCTCAAGCTGTTTTCAGAATATTTCACGTTCTCATAGCTAAACCAGTATATTCTATAGTTAAATGTGACTTTCTCGACCAATCTATTTCATTGAGTAGAATCTCATACATCGTGTGTTACAATTGGTAAGGTGCAAATGCACAATATTTGCGACACACGAGCATGCACACAGACATGTCAAAATCGAATCTACCATTGAAATACAATAGACACAACCTGAGATCGAAATATGGTTGGTTGATTGGTAATCTATCAAATCGGTCGAGATATATCAAATCTTGTGACGAATGACGTTTGCAACATTAGTATATGATATCCTCTACCGTAAAGAATCTCACGTTCATCACCTCTGTTAGTGTTCCTCCAGGTTCAACCGTAAAGCTAACCTAGCTACCTGCTCTGTCCAAAAAATAATATCGGATGCTCGTCGCAGTTCTGCGTCATAGTAATGATAATCATAATGAACTTAATCGTTCTGGCCGCGATCACGACTATAGCAATCTAAAGCCTGTCTAGTATACAAATTCTATCAGTTTTTCTGTCTAGTATACAAATTCTTTCCGGTAACTCAGTCCTATCTTAATTATGAGCCTAACACCTTCCGGCCACAAATAGTAGGTACTTTCTGGAACGTCCCTCGTGTTGATCGTCGCGCTGCTATTACTTGTCCGCACGATTCTGATCGGAGACTCCTCAAATGTACCATAAGTTCTTACAACGTCTATAAAAACCTGTATTCTTTGGCGATGACTACTTGACTCTCCTCGTATAAATCTTTTTTTTTTCAGCGTTAATTCTACAAGAGACAATCGATACATATACGTACCTTTCCCATAGACAATCGACTCCACCTCTCGTAATATGCACTGACCGCAATACCTTTCCTCCCAACAATTCACGACTCCACCTTTCGTGTGCATGGCTCGCAGAGGCCGTTATTGTGTTCCGGAGGCGTCCACGTATTATCTTCTGCGTTTTTCATTCCTTCCTCACGGTATGCAATTTCTGTTCCGGCATGCACATCCACATCCCTCTCATCTCCTACATGCGCCGCTTTTCTCATCTTGAAGGAAAAGTCATCATCATTCATCCTCGAAACAATCCCTTTCTTCGCTTTTTTCAAATTCTTCTCGAGACCACCCCCATTTAGACCGCCGTTTGCATGATTTAGATTTCTCGCACGTGGATGTCGCTCGTCTTCTTCCTCAATCAGATCAGCTAACCGAATCGCCATGTTTGTGTTCGTTGTGACACCACCATTGTTGCTCCCAGTATTGCCCCATTCTCCACCAAGCGCCAGCATCGTCTTTCCTCGCCACGATTTTTCATACAAGTAGTCGTCGAGGCTACATCGTTCAGGCTCGCGGCAGATTTCTAATCGAGATTCCGGTCCTCTTCCCGTTTTCATGATTTCGGCCGCAGCCATCGCGTCGTCCGAGCTGATCACGTCGGGGAATAAAATGCGGAGGAAATAGTTCACGAAGCTTTGGCAATTGTGCGTCAAGATGCGGTATCGTTCGCCTCGCCAAGGTCCGGTGACTGGCCAGGAGGAGAGTTCCGGGATTTTGCAGACGAACTTTTCGGAGGCTGCTGGTCGGAGTTTCTGCTGCAAAATCTCAAACTCGGAGAGAGGAGACAAACCAACGTAGAGACTTTCGTGGTATTTCTCGTCGTTTTTCCGGATCTGCGATCCGTGCCGTAAAAACAAGCCAGACACTGGTTTCTGCGTTGTTGGATCGGGGTCTTGCACGCCCGAATAAAAACATTCGTAACGCGAAGCCGAATACCGCGCTTTGCCGAACTCTAATCCGACGTGCAACAATCTGGGGTCAATCGATTTCCCTAACTGAAGCCACGAGCTGAGCGTGTCTTGCATCTCGTAGAAGTTCAGCCAGACGGGTGTCGGGCCCTCCATAGACAACTGAAGGGGAGAAGACGGACTAGCCCAAGATGGGTTCTCAGAGAGGAAATTGATATCACACTCTCTTTTGTTTGTTGTTGGTGCCGTGTCCATGATATCATTCAAAGTACCATTATCGTGCTTTCCCACAGTACTCTGACACGACTGAGGCATCATCACACTTCTGCAACTGGCGCTCTTCTGCATCTTCGAGTTCACCATCTTCGATGGTGATGGTCCACAGTTGTTTACTAGGCCACTAGTGCTCATGCTCGACATACCGCGAGTCATACCTCTTCTACCACTAGCTGAACCAGGCTCTTTGTTCATACCGGGACAACTCACCAAGCGAGCCAAGCTCTTCTCCACTAACAAAGGTCGCTGGCCCTCGTCCCCAAACTGCTCTAACGGGACCGTGAAACAACTCCCATCCTCCAGAACTGATGGACACAAGGACGAGCCATCCGGAACACAATTCGGAACTCGAACTGCTGTACTAGATATGGGCTCGCCATCTTTCGCGGAGACTCTTCCTCGCGTTGAGATCTTGATTTCCGCCTCTTTATCCTCATGGAGGTAATTCCATTGTTGCGGATGCGGCATCTCGTCGCCGTCGTCTCGTTCCTCCGCGTTTCTGATGCACAACGCGTATCGTTTCTTGCCACTACAATCCAAATCCTCAAAACCGAGAATCGTGCGGTCTTCGCTTTGGAGTCTCGAGTCCTCTTCGCTTCGTTTGCAGCCGCTTGCGGGATTTTTGCAATAGTTGATGCATTGCTGGCGGAGACGAGATGAATGATCTATAGATCCTCTGTTCCTAGACGAAGAACATGATTTACTTCCGCAACTTGGACCACACGAAACCGGACTGCAGGAGCAAGTCTTTGGCAGACAGTTTCTTTCCACTGTAGCGACCACTGCGTGCCACTCTTGCGCGATCGACTCATCCGAAAGAGAATGGCATTTGCCCAAAAGTTGGTCTTGCCAAGAGGAAAGAGTGTTATTTATGTCTTGCATGAACGAGGGAGCGCTGCTCATTCTTTGTGCGTGGTGTTGGGAGGAGGACAAAAGAGATTGATGTTGGGTTCGTTCTTGTCCTCGGGCCCTGGAAGTTGTATCGGTTCTGGCTCTGGAAGTTGTACCAGTTATTCCCATTCCCTGCTGATGCGAATGTGCATGTGTAGTTGGTCCTCTGATCCGGCTTGGGAGACCTGGTTGCGGATTCAGGTGATTCCCGGCTGTCCTCCCAGGGTGAGGCCGCAAATGGGCATTCCTGGAAGAGGAAGAATTACTTTGAGCGAGACTGAAAGGACGGACCTGATGCGTGATCTCGCGTGGAGGTGGAGACGCGGATCTGGCGGGATTAATGTCGGGTGATCTTCTTGACGTAGAGGTCACAGTGCCGAATAGCTGGTCTGGCGTAATGTTTTCAGCTGCAGCGATTGACTGCAGAAAGGCGGCGTGAACGTCCACATCTGCTATATTTCTGAAGGCAGAGGCGAGAATCAGAATATTACTAAGGCGAATACGACGTTGAGTAGAAAAGACGGCCATCTTGCTCTTGTTTTTTTTTGCGCTCTATACTCTACAAAAAAGAAAAAGTCTTAATTAGGTGCGAGAAAAAAGATTAAATGTGCATAGTTTAACACGACTATAATTCCCTGCAGGTTAGATGTTGTTTGTAAGGGGATAAGACTCGAACAAATGCCTCACAACTTCTAAACAGCATTCATTTGTATTTGAAGACCGCAGCAAAACCAAACCTACGTCCCCTTCATAGAAATGAAATCGTACTTGCAATTCGATGCTGCAATTTTTGCCGCAGATGCGCAGAAGAAAATAATGAGTGCAATATTGCTACACACTGTCCACGAGTAGGATTGCTCAAACCAACAATCATCGTGTCTGTTCACGAACAGAAACGCTCGTACACTGCAAAAAAATTCACAAATTCCGTAAACATCATGCAAACATTCCCAATTCGCGTAAGAATCGAACGTATCATTTGTTCTTTTGCGAGCATGCTTCTGTTTTAACCACTAGTGTACAGCATAAAGAGGCAATAAATGTGCAAAATAGATTGTCTTATGCCCGATGACAATATGTCTAGAGTAAAAATTGCGCAACACTCTGTGAATTGAAATTCTGCTGACTCTGAAACGATATCTAACTGATGAAAATCCGCTGCCAGAAAATCGCTCATCTTAAGTAATCATGCGAGGACTAGCCGGAATGAAACGTGAATGGGCAACTACGTACAACACATCAAGATCAATCTTAACTGGAATGTGGGAGGGACGTTTCTTGTGCAGCAAAAGATGAATCACAACATGTAGAAACTCTTCGTATGCTATGTAGAAACTCTCACCGTTTTATTCTAGCCAAGCGAGTGCTCCTGGCCTTGCCACTCGTATTTTTTGCCTTCTGGCTTGTTTTCGACTTCTTTTTCGCCCCGCTTTTCGTAACAGACGTTTTCGATCCTGTTGTCTTTGCCTTCGCACTCGTCTTCTTCGAGGTGATCTTCTTGCTCGTTGTTCTGGTACTCTTCGGATTGCTCTGCGCTGATTTCGTGGTCTTTTTCTTCCCATTACAGCCCTTCTTCGTCTTTCTCTCTTGTTCTTCATGCGCTAGGACTACCGGCTCCGCGCTCATCCGATGATATTTCTTGCAGGGACCATGTTTCATGAGCAGCGCTTTGTGCTCGGGTGTCGCGTAACCCTCATGCTTCCTGAAGAGATATTCCGGATACTCCGCGTGCATCTTCGCCATCTCATGGTCGTGCGGAACTTTCGCGATAAATCCCGCCGCAGCCACAAGAAAATTCGTGTCATGACCCTTCGCAACCGCCTCGGCAGGAATAATATCTTCAGATTTCCGCATGTCTTGCTCACAAATTATATCCACATCATGGTCCTCTGCGGTCGCACTCGTTTCTTCAGAAGCTTTGGTACAACCGGAAAGTGCCCTTGAGAGGTTGAGGTAGGACGATGCAACATGAATATCAAGAGAGACTGACGAGTCAAGCAGTCGATGGGAGCTAGTAAGCGAATCCGACTTGTTGGACATATCAGATATATTTGCGACGCACACATCACCTGGCTTGCAAACGTCCATCATATCAGCACTGCTGTTAAGTAATAGAGAGCTCTTCTGGTCTTCTGCATCGGACTCTACGAGATCGCATACATCTGCATCAGAAAGGTCGGAGCTGATGCTCTTGCCGTGGCCCAGTGGTCTTGTCGACATTTTTGCTGTGCCCGGGCTATCTTTTATGCTGGGAGACGACGCGCGTAATCCCGTGTTTGACTCACGACGTCGAAAGCCGCCCTCTGGAATGTAAGTCAGATTCTTTCCACACACCAAGATTTTATCCACCACGATGTTCTTTTGCAATTTCCAAAGGCAACGCGCTTGCGCCAGCTGACATGCTTGGAGATAGCTGAGATTGAACTTATCGAAATCCTCGACCGACACAACCGCGTGTTCGTGCACGATGCCAGAGTGCACGAGCTGATGCCAAACCATTTCGCGTTTTTTCGAGCTTAGCTTTCTGTGATTGATGACGCCTTTCTTCAGCTGCGCAGGGAACTCCCAACCTGGCGGAATCGCCACAGCGCCTGCTATCAGAGGGCCGGAAATCGCACCGTATCCTGAGAATGCGACACCGCAAATAACCTCCGAGTCGCCTTTTTTCCGTCGGGGGAGAGGAATCGAGTCAGGCAGCTTTTTCCACGCTGCCTCTGGGAAGCTGCTGGTGACCCTTTCATTGCTTGTCGACGAACCAGAATCGGTTTCGACTTCGATAGTGCTGGTATTATTCGTATCAGAATCTTCTGACCCTTCCGAGTCGGAGGCATCTGAACTGCAGTCTTTGTTCCAAGTGTCTTCAAGATCCTTGCAGATTTCGCGGGCCCGCTCATCGTCCTCTGCACATTTTGCTTCCGACAAAATTCCTGGAGTCTCGAAAATCGTGGACTCAGCGTTGACGCCTTTGTACGAAATCATCTTGCCCTCGGCACTGGCCAGGCTTTCCAGTTCAAGAGGATTCACGTCGGTATCAACAAGAACATCTCTTTCTTCACACATATCGTGGAAAACAAGGCTGTTTCCGACGTCGCCCGAGCTGACCATGAGGTCTTCGTGTGGCGGAAGAGGAAATTTCAGCTCTTCCTTCAACTTCTCGTACTTGTTTAAGCTCAATCCTGCAGCACTTTTGTGGACGAAAAAGCCGAGAAAATAACGTGTTTCTGAAAGCGTCGCAGTGCAGCTCATCGCATTTCCGGTCAGTGTTCGATCAACTGGCTTCTGACTTGCGTTGTGATTCGCGACGTCCTTCGAATTTTGACTGTCCTTTATTTCCGAACGCGCTGGCAATATGGATCTCTCGTCGAAGCGTGCTCGAACCTGATCCACCCAGTCGTCTTCCTCAATGGTTCGATGCGGGAGTGCTCCTTCAAAGTCCGCAAAGCGATTTTTCAACTGTAGAATTCGGCCGGGGACGCAAGAGGGCAATGAGTAACCCACTCCTCGAAGTGGATGTTTCTGCGCTTCTGGACCACGGTAATACGCACAAGGCACCGGACTCCCATCCACCAAAAACGTGTTTCCCTTGGGAGATTCTTCGTTGCTGCCCCACACGCGTTCGTCGACCAACGCGATTCCACACACACGGTTGTATTTCGGATGAAGATTGTCATCTTTGTGCATGTTCGCTGCTGCGTTTTTGTTCACTTGAATGCTGGTGAAAAACACATCGTCGCCCAGCATCTCCCGCCCGAATTTTGTGAGGAGATGTGTCAGCACAGTCCGCTGCTTGGTCTCGTTGGAGATCGTCACCCTGCTCCTGCTGTAATGCGGCACGCCACCGAGAGTAAAATACTGGCCCTTTGGAGTAACCTTGTCGCGCGTCGTGCACTTCTTGTCCTCCGGAAACTCGACCTTTTCAAGAATCTCAAACAGCATGGCAGGGGTCAGCTCCGATGCTGACAAGCTGCAATATGGAAGCAACGCCGTTTCAGACATGACATCAAACGAAGAGAGATAATTAGAATAGATATTGAGCGTGTTCAAACGATAAAGACGCTTGTAGCCTCACTAGACTCGTCCCACTTGTGAACCTTTGATTTTTTTAGCAAAAACTCGTACATGAATGATGAACGGATCATCCGTCTTCCTGCACCTGATGAGATAGACAGACTCTGACACAGCATGATTGATTGATAGGTTCAAATCAATGGTTTACTCATCATTTCTTTTTCCCGCATGTCCTCTCGTGAGGACTAAGTTTGAAAGCGAAATTGAAAATACTACACGAATGCTTACTGTGCCGTGCCACGACTTTACAGCTATACACTAATGCTCATCTGCAACCCGCAGGGAACGCATCGGACTCACACTACGTTCATTATTGGGTGATTGAATCAGAAAAGCAGACATCCCAAATTAATGGTGACCTAGTATGATGAATGTGTCTTGCTACGAACGCAACACAATCGGAAAATCCAAATCCTACGTTTCAGAAAGAAAATTTGCAACCCACTAGTATAAGACTCTCTTCGCGACTTCCACCGATCAGGACGATCCCGAACCAGATGCAATTATTATATAGATGAAACATGATGACCACAGATGAAACGCCCGGATGCAGATCATGGAAACTGAGGAACACCGAACTGTGACAAGAAAGAATCCCCAAAAACTTTCAACTCAACGGATGATGTGTGTGTAGCAAAAAGATTTATCTACGAGTCGAAAAATCGCTCTTGCTGAACCTGCCACAAATAACTAAGGGTGGAAGCTTCCAGAAAGATCGTATATTCAAAAATCTGCGGCACTCTGATCATGAGCCGTCATTTATTTTTATGCTTTATTTACTTTCCTACCGTTAATAATCATAAATGTGTACTCATATGAGACTTCATTTAACACTTCCCTACGATGCAGCAAAATGACTGACATCATTCATAACCACCACCCATAAACAAAAACCTACATGTAATGCAACGAAAGACGTCAAGTTTTTTGCTCCTGACGGAAAATCTGAAATCTTTTGAATTGCACTTAGAGTAATCATAAGATTTCTCCTTTCCTGGACAGACTGACACTCCCCGTTGTCCTCTTGACATTTTTTCCTCTCATGAGTGAAACAAATAATTCTTTTTCATCCTACTAGATAATTTTGGACAGTTTTTTAGGTAGTCTCGTCTTCCCTTAAACTGATGCGTTGAGATACACGAACTATAAGCAAGATTTGCATGTTCTAGCGCCCCCGAATAATCAATACTATTGTCTTGCAGATACATGCAATCTATACCTGTTCCAAAATTTTTCTGCATCAAAATCTAAAGACTTCTAAAAAAGTTTACTTTCTAAACAAACTCTGTCAGATGAAATCATGGATCGCTTAAATTTTTTTTCAGATGTGGACGAGACAAAACGCGAAACTTATTGCCTACTACTTCATAATTGAATCAGTTCGTCTCGATTCTCGATAAAATTTTATATGATATACCCTTGTGTTTATTTTCCTATAATGTTTTTTTGGTCTGTGGTCAAATCGCTTTTTGTGAACCTCTGCTCAATCATCACCCCCTAAATTTGGCAACGAAATAAACCTATTTCATACGCATACGAAAGATCGAAAAAATGAGAGCTAAAGATTAGATTTCGACCCATACTCAGTCATACGGTATGATACCCCTGATTTAATATTTAGTACTGTACTTAAAGCACTGCTTTAGCTTTAATTCGCCTCTCTTGTTGTTCATGTAGATAAAGCTCTTCTGCTCAGTGTGCTGTTGATCACATATCTCACTAGCATCTGATAAAGTATAGAAATTTTGCTAGTTCATAATTAGAGCAATTACAAGTTCACTACTTCTGTCACCAATGTAAAAGTTCTATGTGTACCTCTCTGTAATATGTGAGTAAATCTTTCACATGTCTTCTTGGTTCTTTCTAGCAGTAATTGAGGTTCTTTCTAAACCAGCCATTTGTCAAGAGCCAACTACTAACCAACTCTCGTTGAGAGTTAAAATAATCGGCTTGATTGCCGCACTACTGAGAGCTGACACAAGAACGTGTTGATGCAACTCTCGGTGGATCCAAAAACGGCTGCAAACCACGTACTGGTCATTGCTGACTGTTATCGGTTCTTAATACGACTGTAGACAAATACCTTCAGTTTACGTGTTCACATCATCTATCTCTATGCATACTGTCGTTATTCAATATACGGTAAAGACCTTATCTATTTACTAAAATACATCATTCGATTATTTACCTGCGAAGTCGACAAGAAGAATTCTGCCCATCGAGGATCCTATCCGAAAAAAATTCTTGTAGGATCGACAAAAATTCTCACCAAAAAAAAAACCGCAGAGACTGAACAGTGGTAAATTATAGAATGGAGTGTAAAAATGATTCTCTCTTTTGTTGTCATACAGGTATAAGTTTTTCTGTTCATGTTCTATATCAGTATCATGACGTGTATAGAAATCTAGCATATTCGATATACTAGTTTTCTATTCATAAAGAAGACTCTTCTCTATCCAACTTATTTAGTGAGTTCTTTGTAGTAGACTCTCCTCCCACTAACTCTGAATCTAAATAATTTCGTTTTTCAACAGATGACTGTTCTTTTAATAGTCATCCGCCAGATCCTCCTCTTCCGCCTTCTTCAGCTCCTGTTCCTCATTGTGTGCGTGCTCCAGCGCGCGAGCCAGATGCCGGAGGAACAATCGCTCTCGCGTACGGCGAGAAACGTCGCTCACCTGGAAAATCATAATCAAGTGTTGTACTAGAGTAGTTGTCAGTCAGTCACATTGACATTGTATTTCTTACACTCACACTCACTTGTCACCTGTTATAAATATTCACAATGAAGTTAATAGTCTCTATGATGCGCGATTAGGCTCGCCACTCTCGTTGAGAGGTTCTCCTCATGGACGGGGTAATATACATAGCCTCTGCTAAATAGATTAGAATAAAACTGTATGTTTCTCTACCAATCGTCCGGTCGAGCGATCGAAGTGTTTATGCGCCATTGGAGAGGCTTCATACGCATCCAACTGACGAAAGATGTGTTCATTTTCTCCATCATCAACAGTATCGAAAAACACCGTCAGTTGATGAAATTTCTCAATCGCATTTTGCACCAGTTTGGAGAGTTTCAAACGACGGACACTGCGCTCCAAAGAGTCCAGGTTCGCGGTATCGGATTGTTCGCGGTTTGCCAACAAAATCTCCGGATCGAGCTCGAGACCTTTTTTGATCAGCTCCTCGCGCTCTTTCATGTCGTCTTGTAAGATGCGGACCTTTTGTATTTCATACTCATCATAAATATTCAATATTGACGAGTAGCAGTTCTAGATTATCAATACCCACAAGTAAAAAATAGCTATGGACTCGTCTCAAGAGTAGAAACATCAAATAAAAAATTCTTCATAGCCAATAATCCATCATAGAGATGAAACCAAGTTTCCCCGCTTCTCCACCAAGAGTTTTCGGCGTTGATGCGTTTCCCAATAATCGTTGATCGCCTCCTCGTCCACTTCAAACAATTTGCGCGGATCTGTCTCTGAGGACGAGACCCCACACGCAAACTCCAGCATGTCATCATACTTCATTCGCTCTAACTGATGGTAAAATCGTCTCGTCGGGTGATTTTCGGAGAGTTCGAAGACGTTCACATCTCTTAAGTTATAGGTAGAAGTCGAAGAGAACGCGAGCGAACCATCCTCTACGTTGCGAAGACGACGGAAATTACTGTCTTTCATACCTGGGGAGATGAATCACATTTACTATCTATAGTAGTACTACTGGAGATCCTCGCGCTGTCGCGCGCTGGGCAATACTCATCTGGGAGGCGGGAGAGTGAGGTGGGCGGGGAGGCGAGAGGCGGCGGTCAGTGAGTTGTGTGAGCGGAGGATCGAGATCAGCTCGAGCCGAGCTGATGGGGCGCCCGGCCGATCAACAACTTCACAATGTCACGCCCACGCGATGTCGCCGTTTAGAGTGACGTGGAAGGGACGGGAATTTTTCGCACGCCAGAGCCTTCCACAAGCGACTTGCCGGAACTTGCTGGAAATTTTTACTGTATGGGGAGATGAATCACATTTACTATAGTGAGTTCCCTCCGGGGAGTTTAGAGTCTATGTATGACGTCTTTACTCTAGTACTAGAGTATATTTATTACCACTGCCGTCCTCTTTACATGCGTTGCCGACGCAATGTGTCGCATACTTATGCGTTGGGGGGCCGAGACTCCACCTGTCCAATTTTTTGAGAAATTTTATTCTGTTCTACCAAATTATGTTCTTTTCTAAGCATGTTCATACCAACTCCACCAACTCACTACCGTCATGATTTTTAACAAATTCATACATAGAAAAATCTTAATACCACATCTTTTTGATCGACATTCATACATGCCATAGATTAATACCACATCTTTTTCATACTGTAATCCAATCTTAATACCACATCTTTTTCATACTGCAATCCTGCTCCCAGGTCATGGGGATATTTTCACCTGTGGCGTGTAGACGTGAAGGAGTTGCACTGTCCATGGAGAAAAATTATAATCCCTGAAAATTATATCCCTGCGAAAAACTATTACAACTATCGAGTCCAAGCAAATAAAACTACAGCCGCTTCAAAATAAACTCCATTTGTCTGTAGTTGCCACTATACTGCAAGTACATCTTCTACAGCTATCGATCGAAGAAAAACCTTACATTCCCGAAGGAACCACCAACCCACACACCGTTCTTTCCAACTGGTTGGCTTAGAATAATCATTCATGCAAATTGGTTCCTCATGGTAATTGATTTTGTTTCCAGTCACTTTCACCTGTAAATTAAATCACATTATTGATTTTGTTTGATGTCTCGTCACTTTCAGCGATAGAAGAAATTAATCAAATCGATGGTTGTAGCGTATATTAAAATGTGGTCTTCAGGTTTATGTGGTCAGGTTTAATTATTGAAACATTGTCGCCATTTAAAAATATACATGAGCTGCCCAGTCGAATTCGTCCTTGTTATTTTTCAGTGCCGGATAACGAAACGAAATCCCGATCTCCGCACTCAATTTCATGTCATTACCTGGAGTTTGTAACAATGATTTGTTTGGGAATAGTAAGAGTCGATTATTACTATTTTAATAATACCTGGGATTTTCTAAAACCCAGGGAAGACGCCCCGAGCCCGACAAACACGGCACGACCCGCGGAAAGACACCCCCGGAACAACACGGGACACCACGACGAAGACACGACGAACCAGATCCAGGAGATGACCCAAGAAAGACATCCCAGGAAAGACGGGACGGCACGCAAAACCATGATTTTTTTGGGAATAGTAAGAGTCGATTATTTGCTTAATACAGCACAACATTTTTACAGCATATTTGTAGCAATGTGTGTGTGCGATTCTTCGCGACATTAATAGGTGAAAGTCCTTCGAGAGTATCTTCTCGTATATAACACACATATAATTGGCCACATTCAAACACATTTGGGCTGTAAAGTAAAATACACATATTGGCCACATTCAAGCACATTTGCGCTGTAATGGTCAGCGCCATCTCGAAGTTTGGTTGATCGGGCAATTGACTCCCCATGAGCCATCCCGTTGCAGTGACCGAAGCTTTCGCCAATTCCTGGTTGGTTGTGATACCTTGAAGTTGATTAGATTTATGATTTAGTAGACGCTTTCGTTGGTTGTTGTGGTTGGTTCTTGTGATGAACATGGCATAAAAATTTATCGATAGAGATGCAAAAACAAATGGGATTGATTTATAGGACATCAACGTCCTCGCTAAATTGTCTTCTTAGAGTTGTTGATCGATATTATAGTGAGATCCTAATGATCCTCTTTATCGAATTTTACAATTTACCTGCCATTGCGAGAGGCTTTAAATTCGCAATTTTGGGTGGGATCGGAATACGCGCCGTCGCCGTTCCAGTGACCGTCGCGCTAGGCTTAAAAAAAAATCCGTTCAACGTGTTTCGTAAAATCAAGATTCTTTGGTCGGCAATACAACGGTCCATTTCCAATTGCGGATCGGCGTCGACGTGATTCATGTTAGGGACGACGGTATACAATCCATGCGGTCTTTTATATGCGAAACCGACATTCGTAGGATTGCGAGTTCTGTCTAACGGACTCGGCATGCGAGGATTTTGATAAAAAATCGGGTCGTGGAAATACGATTGCCAAGAAAGAATCCAATACTTCGCTTGCGCCAAACTTAGGCTGGATTTTGTTGCGGGGTCTCCGTAGCCGCCCCTCCACTCTCGAGGACTCATAAAACAAGCACACAGCCACTGTTCTGCAGCATGGTTCGCTCGGTTCAAAACGCGAGACACGGCGATCCAATAATAATCCGCGCAGTAGCTGTAGTATAGTTATAGTTAGACATTAATCTTTTTTACTGATCTTCAGGTTTTAGGGTTTTGAATTATTATTTGTCATCTTCGCAGACTCTTTCGATCAAATTGTCTCACTCTCTTTCGAAAGAGATGAATTTTTTTTCAAAAAGTATGATTTCCACTACCGTCGACAAAAATCTCTCAATGAATCACAATCTGCAAGTACCCTCGACAATCCGCAAACGCAGCTGCCTCCGGGTAGTGTGCGCTCGTGGTCTCGTATATCTTCAGCTCCTTGTTTTGCGGATTTAGAATCGGTTTATCCGACGGAGGGGGCTTAAACGCCATCCTCTGGAAATTGTCGATGGTATCTATGTAATGAGTTGGAGAGCACCAGCGTCCCTCATGGCGGCCGAAGATCGAGAAGTGCGAACGTCCAGCGGCGACGTTGTTCGCGCCGAATGCAGCCACCAAATCAGGATACTTGTTGATGTAAAAGTACCTTTTTTTTTTAGACATTTATTAGACGACTGACTGGGAGGGCAAATCAGGATGCCTGTTGATGTAACTAATAGTACCTGGTGAGAGAGCAGTTCCCTTTAACGCCTTGAAAAACAGCATTCGATGTCACAGATTTTTCAACAAAGATCCATATTTTTAACGTGTTCAAAAAGCCAGAAGAAGTTTTCCAAGTGAAAAGGAGGCCAGAACTCGCCGGAGTTGATAATGTAGGACTGAAGTTAACAATCCAGTATACTTAAATTCATAAACACACCTCTGTGAAATAATTCAGATAAACATGACTCACAACTACATGAAATGCCAGAACAACTACAACTAGAACTAACTGTAAATCTGTTGTAATTACTGAGTGCACCACCGAGAAACGGATCGAGGATTGAGGAACGAGTCAAACGCAGTCGAGTGGTGCCAATCGGTCTATCTACCGGATCCAATTAACACTAACATGCATTAACATTCACATGCACAATAAAACAGTTTAGGATTTTACTACTGGTTAATGGAACTGATTGAATTGGCAAGCGATAAGAATTTCAACAGATTTACACTAACAAACAAACATAACCAAAATCATAATCAATATACCAATCGCACATGAGCCACCCCTTGTGCTCCGTTTCTAAATGGTTGCCGTAAAGAGAATTGATTTGGGACTGGAACGACTTAACTTGCAAGTCCTCCAACGTTTCTTCCATACCTGAGTGGCACTTTCGAATGGGATTTGCACTACAAAATGGCACCTACAAATCACCTCCAGATTCACTCCTGGTACAGTAAAAACGCTGCTTTCAGAAGGCAAAACTGTCAAGTTCAAAATGGCTCATTTTTAAGGAAAAATGCACATCTGCACAGGGCAAAGTGCCACTCAGATACGTCTTGCCTCTCCCTCTTTCCATCCGTCTACGAGACCACCATCAAGGGGGTTGTCGAACTTTTCTTCATCAGTTGTCCTTGTTTTGATCACTTCCAGACGCCTCCCGTTCGCGATGCTCTTGTCAGGACCTTTTGTTAATTAGTTTTCACGGTGAGTACCGTTAGAGGTGATTCGCTTACTATTTTAGAACGACTGTTATTTCATCAATAATACGAAAGAAAAATCGTATTCTATTAATTTTTTGCTGTCTATATTACCTCCATGTTCCACAGAAATGAATCTCTTCCCCTCCACTTCCTCCCACTCTTTAACTGTATTCAAAACAGTCTCAATAACATCGGCAGACAAGGACCCTGCGGGGTACTGTTCTTCAGTCAATTTGCGCTCTTCCTCTTCACGTTCGGCTTGTTCGTCTTCGAATTTCTTTTGCAGGATCTTGGTTTTCGCAGGAGTCAAACCGCCCCACTCCTCAGGATAATCGTTGTCGCCAAGGGGGCCGCCTGTAAAATTGAAGAGTTGTTTTTGATATGCAAAGAATAGCAATCTTTTCGATTGTGGTTGGCTGAAATCAAGCGGAAGGATCATGACTTTGATTTAATATTTGAGTAAATATCTGAGCAGTGGTATACTATAGTCAAAAAAATGTATTATCAAATGGCAGTAATTATATCAAATACCATTCGCCCTTAGCTGTCTTTGCCTGTGCCTTCGGCACTCCCCCACGCAAAGATTGTCAGTGAAGGCCGCAGCTCTGCCTCCGACGCAGGCAACGTACGTCAACGCCGCTCTCTTCTGCAGTAAGGGAACTCCCGGTGGCATCTGTGCCACACCACGAGTTAGGGATTCTTCCATTGTCGTTCGCATGAACGCCTCGTACCTGAGAGCCAATCTTTCGATTGAGATTTAACTACTGGAAAATGACCCCTCTCTCCAGACAGCCGACCTATAGAAATCAATCTCCGATGCACATCCTAGACCACAGTAAAACGGACTAACTCTCAAAAGGCAAAATCAACAAGTTATTTAAAATGACCAATTTCTAAGTATAAATTTATAAGTTCTAAGTATAAACACAGGGCAAAGCGCCACTCAGGACTACCACTTCATGCCGGTCGTTACGGTGATCGCGGTTGTAACGTCCAATTTCAGCACATCGAAATCAGCAATGTCCGCGTCAGTCCCACCAGTATGGACCTGTTTACTAGATAAAGTTTTTCTAGTCCAGATGCGATGGAGAGAGCTGGTCACAACAAAAAAGATTACTAAAACTCTATAATAAAAAATACCCATCGGATGTAAATTGTATCATCTAGGATAGTACCAGTTGTTATTTGACAACAACATTTTTCCTATGTTGACAGCTAAATTTGAAACATATTACCTTCGTCTATAATTATCGTCCACTTTGGGAACTATACTTAAAACATAGTACCTTCGTCTTAATTGTCCACTTTGGGAATTCTTTTTCCATCTTGCCGTTCATTCCTATGGTGATATCCCCGGAGAAAGTGTTGGTGTCGAAAAACCCCTCCCCAGTCATTGCCCATTTGAACCAAAACTTTTCATCACAACAAAACGAATTGCGGTCGTGGATGGTACCTGTAGTTGGGTGGCACTTTCAATTTGAATAATAAGATCCTCTGCACTATATTATATAGAAAATGCTGATAGATTTACCTGCTCGAGGATCATTTAGACAACCAGAACGCGAACTCAACCTACAAATATTTTTCAAATCTCTCTCAGATCATGGACTGTCTATACAGCCTTGTCGAAACAAATAAACATTAAACACGACTGAAAAGTGAGCATTACAAAATTCACTAGCTGAGAAGTTTTAGACTTTAGTTTTTACTCTACCTCGTGTCGGAATGGGATCATTGCATTGCCTCAAATTATGGAAGCCATCTCTTTCAACGGGACTATCGGTATTCGAGCAGGATTTCGTAATCGTAATGGTATACTGTTGCCACGCTGTTCCAATTCTTCGTGCGAGCTTCCAACCATCCCATTGGGCCTGGCTGATGGAACCAACCGCATCGTTCTTAATTTGGGTCATCATGTTGTTTAAATTATCCACCTGGAAGTTATGCAAGCCACCGGCGTCGTCGAACCATTGCGGACCGCAGACTTTGATACCTGGAGGTGTTGTGGAGATTTAATATTTATAAACAAAGCGGCTCAGTTAATATCACTCGATAGTGGAAAAATCACATTCCCAATGTTGAGACTCCTGTTGTCTGAGATAGAAATTATAGATACCGATCGGAATCGGCAACTGTTGCATGCACAACATCCTGACAAAATTAATCAAAAATTAAAATACCGATCGGAATCGGCAGCTGTTGCGTGCACATCCTGGCGCTTTTGGGCGCTTTTTGCACGTAATCGCTGGCGGACTGTTTACCGAAACCCCAAAAAGCCTCATCGATATGAGCTTCGTCCCACTTCTTTTTGCATTCCTCGGCGTCTTTTTCGTCCTGCTGCGTCTTGAACAAATCGCAACACCACCTGTCATGTGTTTTGGTGTAGCATTTATACACAGACTTGAATCGCAACACCAGCTGTCATGTGTTTTGGTGTAGCATTTATACACAGATTTGGCCCCTACTCGAGACAACGGACCTACAAATCTCTCTCAGGTGCACTCCTGACAGTGTAAAAACGCTACTTTGGAAATAGAAAATTGACTAGTTCAAAATGGTCGACCTCTAAGGAAAAACTACACAACTACACAAGCAAACCACAGGATAGCCACGTTGTAAGTCCGCCGGTGTTTTTGATATCTCCGCGCTTGCACGCGCCGGGGGCAAGAATCGAAACGCCCTTGAAGGACCTTCCGAAAGACCCAGATGCACTGACGAAGTTGGCGAGGGGACCTGTAGTGTGAATCAGACAATTAGTTAGAAATTAGTAGTATTGAGATTAAATAACTGGCTTCGAAGTTTCGAAATTCTGTGGAACATTCGAGTCTACATCAAAAGTATCTGAAAAAAACAATAGACAGACAGCATAGACAGACAGCTTTATAGACACGGTCTAGTAGACACTCTTGTATCTATTTAATGTTCAAGGCGACACATCATATTTAATGTTGTGAGCAGGCCTGTCTATCTGTAGTCTATCTGTCTAGAGATTCCATTTCTATTAACTTGTAGCCTATTACCCAATTCGCGTTTTTGCATTCCCTCGAAGTCTTCGATCTCCTCTCTCGTCAATTCACGGTCGTGTTCGTCCAAAACAACAAATTCGTCCAGAAGTTTGTCCACTTCTTCGCTGGTCAGCTTTCGTCGACCATCAGACTTGTTCATCTGTGTAGTTTTGAGAGACCCCGAACGGACAACATTGTCCTTCAGCACGTCGTCGTCTTCTTCGAGTGGCTTAGAAGATTTTTCCTGAATTTTTTCGGATAGAATTTTTTTCGAGTTCTTGTCTTCCTGAATATCTTCGGCCTTTGTTAGATCCTTTGTAGACAGGTGTTCCCCGATCCATAGAGCTGCCATCTTGCGTTTCTCGGCAGCACTCATGTCTTCCTCCATCTTCGGATGGAGTTCCTTATTCGCTTGTAATTCTTTGCTCCAGCCATATTTCTTCTCCAACTTCTTCAAGAACCTCTGCTTGCGCTTCTGCAGTTTTTCTTTGGCGAGATTGCGTTTCAGGCGACGATTCCGGCGACGGGTCGCCTCCACGTTCACTTCCATCCCAGCCGCCTGCACAGATGTTTCCAGCTCGTTCCCCGTGTTGACGGTTTTGGATTTCGTTAACAGCTCTCCCAGGTCCTCGAGCATAAACAGACGACTCCAATACCGACCGAACCTCGCTTCTAATCCAATCTGGAACTCGTCCTTGGCTAATTGCTCCTCCGCAACAGTGGGGAGACGCTGATGTTGCGCATTGATCGCAGTCAGATTGGCGAACCACATTCTGTAGTTTTGGAAAAATTTGGAGAAGAGTTTTTTTGCACGCTTGTCGAAATTGTTATCTTCATTTAATAGTCAGTTGATTATGTCGTAAATAGCCCTAAAGAATTTTTGTGTCCTATTGCAGTGTGGGAATGACGATGTATGTAATTTCTTCTGTGAGAACCAGAGCGAGTGAGAAATTATAACCAATTCATTAATCATAGCGACATCATGACAAATATATTAATTAGTCCATACATCGTCTTGTTGTCCGCCGTGCTTGGGTCGAAGGGAAAAACTTCGGTCATATTGCGATAAATTGCCAAAGTCTCTCCCGTCGCAGTCTGTTCGATATTTGCGATTGGATTCTCGTCGAAGACACTGGTGAACGTGTGATCCTTCATGCGCTCACCGTCAGCAGCGTACGGAGAGAACTGGCCGAAATACCAAGCCACATCATCTGGTTGTTCGCTGGCCGGGCTCTGCATCTGTGGGGGCACCAATCCCGAGAAGGAGTCAGTGACATCGGTCGGTCCCACATACTCGCCATAGTAAATGAAATTATCTGTGTCTTCGCAACTCTTCGGCAATTTGGCACGCGCTTCATCGTACTCCGCACGTGTAAACGCCTGTTGGTCAAAATTCAAGAACGTCTTCGTACGCCACATTTCCTGCATGTCACGGTCCTCGGCGAAGATTTTGTACGGCAAATGCGGAGCCTCGTCACGATCCCACAGTTGCTGGTTATAAATAGCGTATTTGATTTGCGTTTCTTCGTCCTTCGCGCGTATCTTGAAGCGGCGGACGTTAATTCCAGCAGGGTCCACGTCCGTCTCATTGAAGACGCCGAGATATTGAATGTTATACCTGAGTTGGAGCCAAATCGCTCTGGTCTCGATTCTTCCCAATTGACTTTAATATCAGCCGAGAATGGACATCAAAATTATTCTATTCAGACAAAAACGTCTAAAAATAATTAAAGTCGAAAGAAAAGCACAGATTTATAGTACAGATCATTTTGCTCCTCCACTGACATCGCCTCAATCGTATCCGCTGCTGCCGCCCAACCGCCAGACATATCCTTCAGCAATTTATAGTGGCAATAATACACATGATTATCCTTTGCGTTCACGTCAGCCGATTTGTCGTCTCTCGCTAAATTGTAGATCCCCGCGTATTGAAAACGCATCATATGCGTGGCGTTGTAGGCGACGTCGTACAAAATCTGTCCCGGATGGTTGGGCCATTCCCCCGTCTGGATCCACTCGTCCTTGTTCATTTGGATCACCCACTCCTGGTGGTAAACCTTGCGCGTCATGTAATCATCACGGCCACCGCCATAAACCGCGGGCGTATCCAGAGTGACCGGAGGCACGCCCGGACGATCTGCTTGACTCATACCGGGCACGTCGCTCGTGCAGCTGTATTGATCATCACACGGCGTCTCCACACGCAGAGTGTAGGCGGATCCTTTACTTGGGTCCGTTGGATTCGCGAGCCCAAGCCCAGCCATCGGCTTGTTAATAGATGTACAGGTCCAATCATACGACTCCAGAAACTCAAACAGACCCTGTAATGCGACAGCAGTGGCTTGTAACAAGCGGATTTTGCCGGAAGGCATAATTTGACCCAACCGGCGTCCACGAGAGGCGAGGGATCGAACAGTCGAGCCGGTCATGGTTTGGGTTTCCAGGCCGAGGGCGATTTTCACCTTCTCAAACAAGGAAGGCGAAAAGTACATGTCGCGGTCATCGAGTGTGAGATCACCGAACTCCGTGAAGAAAGTGACGGTAGAACCACAATTGGAGTTCGTTGTATCCTCGCGAATAACGCCGAGAACGCGGATATGGATACCTTTCATCGACGTTTTAATATATGAGTTTATTTACTCCTGGAATTTGGTAAACGTTAGAGTTGGACTAAATCCTGAGACAGAGAGAATACAAAATGCAAATTGACACTCTAGCTCAGATGTACCGCAATTTAGTATTACCAAAATTGATCTTGGAGAAACCACTATACGAGAAACTGCTATTTACGAGATGAAACTACTACCATACACATCCAAATCACATCAATCACAATGTTAGTAGAGGACAAATAATAGCATCAATCTTAAAAAACCTCCAAACAGATTTTCGTTCCCCACATCCTTGGCCTCCATGGTGATGTGCTGCAAACGACGCAAGTTCGCATCGGACATCGTTGACGCCAAAACGGCTTGTTCGAACTGCAATTTCACCCCGATCGGCGCGGGATTGGAAGTGTAGGATCCTTGTGTGCGGCGCTCGTTGGTCTTTTCGTCGTAGGTGGTGGAGAGGATGCGGACAGTATCTTCCGGGGCGATTTTGCGAACTTGAGTCCAGTCAATATTAGAGTTGGCACCAGAGTCCTCCACGACAAAGTTGTCGATTTGTTCCAAGCGGCGACCACCATGGCCAGGATTCGGAATGAGATTGCCGTTGGCATCGACAGACATTTGAGAGTTCGCAGTTTTGATTTGGAAACCATCGGTAGTTTGGAGGATGTATTGTCCAGTGAAGTCTCGATTAGGCTCTT
>JACKZZ010018951.1_pt1 | contig 23036 bp, 16 predicted proteins | sample 8027871 | NCBI WGS metagenome assembly JACKZZ01 (sample SAMN15724774, study PRJNA655200) | protist metagenome | isolation source: fluorescence activated cell sorting (FACS) single amplified genomes of... | place: USA: West Boothbay Harbor, Gulf of Maine | collected 2000-07-19 | reverse complement strand
CATCACATCGATCGACGCGATGGATGATGGATGGAGGATGATTATAATGTGATAAAATGTAGAGAATACAGAATACATAAATAATATACTTGTATTTACTTTAATAGGACATAAAAAAATATGGCTAACCTACTATTCCTATATATACTATTTACTCTGCTTTAAAACTTCTTCTTCTTGTGGTCAAAGAAACCATGAAAGAAGAAAGAAACGAGAAGAAGAGAGGATAGGATGATCAACTCCTGATGAGCTGCTGAAAAATCCATTTTAGTTAAAAGTGATACAGTTGCTGTTTTTTCACCTTTTTTTCAGACAAAAAAGCAATAAACAAGCTTGAAGAGAGCGCAAAGCTTTAGTAATTAATACTGCTGTACTATCGAAAGGGTCAAGCTGCAACTATATACACACTGCTGAATTATACTTCCCTACTATTACCTTGGTATAACCATGTACATCCGTGCCAACAGCGGACCCTTCTTCTTCTATCTTTCCCATCATATTATTATATTGTATTATAGATTACATCATTTACAATCATCTGTTGTCTCTTGCACTGTTGTACGAACTTCACTTCAGAGAAGTACTATATAAGAACACTATCCGGAAGTGTGTCTCTTTGTTGTTGTTGGTTGTCAGCCAGCGGGCGGCCATGGGCATCAAAACCCGCCCGAAGAAGAAAGAAAAAAAGAATAAAATCGTCGGTCGTCGTGTGCCTGGGGACGCAGAATTCAGACAGTGACCAAGAATAAAATAACCAACAGTATCACCACAGCTAATTGATTGCGACGAAAAACTAACCGAAGCAGTAATGAATATTGCGAGTATTACTTGAAAAAAGTGCACTGCAATTTGACGACGACCTCCAGGATGAATACACCAACGGCACAGATACGAACGCGCAGGTCTTCTATTGTGCTGCGGCAAAGTTTAAAGAAAGCGATATCCGAAAATCCCGCGGGCGATGCACCAATGACACTAGAGGAGAGGAAGCAGGCGTTTGATAGTCATTTTCCTGTTACGAAACCAGATTTGCCTACTCTCGCCCCCGTAAAAGACGACAAAATTGGTCCAAATAACCCTTCGCCAAAGCTGAGAAGGTTGGCCCGCCGGAGCTCTGTTGCAATCACCCAAAACTTGGAAAGTTTGTCGCACGCCCATGGATCACGAAAAAAAAGTATTGCCACGAGTGGAAATGATTCACACTGCAGCGAGTTTCACCCGGAAGAACTGAAATCTAGAGATTTCATAGAGCACCTTAGAAAAGAATTTATGGTTGATTCAAGCCACGATGGAAACATACTGTACTCGGACCAGAATATTCTTAAGAGAGAATCCCTAAAGTTTGAGAAACGAATACAGTTTACGCTTAAACGGTTATGGGATCTTGTGGATACGGACGAAAGTGGCAACATCAGCAAGGTCGAGTACTTTGAACTGCACCGGCGTCTTTTGAAAGCGTTAGTTGAGGGCGAAGTTTCAGAGGAGGAAGAGGAAGAACTAGCGAACGAAGATTGGGCACACGATACAAACGGTCATGACGATGACATCCATGTCATGATCAAGCAACAGTTTGTATCGGCATTTTTTCGAATGGTTGATGTTTGGACGCACGATATTAACGTAGACGAGTACGCCACATTTCTAGAAGATGCGTTTGATCGCATCGCAGAACCAGATGGGAACGGTGGGTTTCAGTATAAGTCTGTAAATAAAGTTTGCTTTAGAGGTCGTCGGTCTTCGGTAGTAATCCAGAACGGAAAGTTACTCGCATTACAACTGCAAGAGCTGCAAGCAAGAGAGAAAGCTGCAGCCGAAAAAAAGAAGGCAAAGAAAGCCAAAGAGGAGGCCGCGGCAGACAGAAAGAAACGGCAGGGAGCAAAGGGCGCGGAAAAAGACGACCCGAACGGTTGGTGGAACCGCATGCATAAAGCGAAGGGGAAGTGGTGGAGCAAGCTGAAAAACGCAAACGCGGCAGTGCATGGTATGGCGGGAGGTGGAAAACAACAGTGCACCGTCCTCTCAGTAGACCCCGACAGGAACATGCACGTGAGGCAAATCGATGATGGGGAGCTGACTGCCGAAGCTGCTATGCCACTTTCATACATAAAATTTGCCGAAAATCCTAACAATAGCAGAAGTGGAGTTGTCTACGTGGAAGGAAGGAAGGGGGCCCCCAATATTCATTTAGCAGATGTAAATCGCGTTGATTGGAACAAATTTTACCGAGCAGTATATTCTGCCCACCCTAACCCATACGCTTTCATCGCCGACTTCAGAAACAGCGAGTTCAACAATCAAATGGTGGCATCGGGGTCAAAGCAAAACGGACCGCTTGGGTTGTTGGGAGAAAAGCTTCGTTCCCTTTCTGTATTTTCAATTGCTCCAAAAGTTGCTGCCGGGGGGAAATTCGACACTTCTAGAAATGATTACAGACCTGAAAATGTTCTCTCGAGTGTTCTAACTGCGATTAATTCGTACACAGGGAAAGATGTACGATCGTCCCTTTCAAAAGTAAAAACAAGCCCTTTGGGGGCAGTCCGGGTACATAAGGGTAGGCCGAACATAAAGAACCTCATGCCAAATAGCAAAGGGCGAAAAAAAAAGAAGAAACGAATTAAAAACTGGCTGCAGATAGGCGGCACAAGTCTCACCAGTCCTACATCAAGAAGCTCTGCTTCACTGCTCAGCCCAGTTGAGTCGCGGGGGTCGATGCCCTTGGCGGTCAGCCCTATCAAACATGGAGGGAGGGCCCGCGGCGCTACATTGTAAGGACAAGAGACACGAGATGATGAACTAAAAAACAAAAAGTTGGCCCTGTTATTTAAATAGTTTCAATTTTAAAACAAGAAAATTGGCTGTTATTTAAGTAATTAAATTTATTCAATTTATCGTATACTGCGAACTTATCTCTGCTCCTGAGATTATACTAATCAATACACCCTTGTCACTTCGTCTTGACTATTATTTCTCATGTGTACTCCATGCATGATCCGAATCGGTATGTCGATTTGCGTCGATGTCAAAAGACCAGTATGATAGTCATGAAATTTTAAAAACAAGAGAATTGGCTGTTATTTTTAAGTAAAATTAAAATTAATGTAAAAACTGCGAACTGAAATCTCTAGATTTAGACATTCTAGGTTTACATTCCTTCATGAACTGCGAACTTGTCTTTGCTCTTTTGGACTTAATAATCGATATACCCTTGTCACGACTCAGTCTTGACTATCATTCTCAGATGTACTCCATTTATGATCTGAATCAGTAGGTGGATTAGCCCTGCTTCCACATGACATGAAATTAAAAAATTGGCTGTGACAATTAAACCATTTTAAATTTTTTTAGAAAAAACAAACCCCTCTAATTTTCTTTTTAATAACTTCTAATTCAATTTATTCTTAAGAATCTTATAGAAGTTTGAAAAGAAAATGATTTTCACGCGAGAGGTCGGTCGCCGCTGGACTGGCATAGTTTTTATTTGGCGTGAGCCATCATGCATCCAGATTATGCACAAATAGCGTGGCTTCAGGGAAAAGGCCAGAGTCTGGCAAATTGATATTTCTGTCGTCTTCATCAGCCCCGAAAGATCTCTTTGGAAAATTTGAGTTCAAGGAGTAGTTGGTTATTTCCATTTCTTTTTCATGCAGGGTTATATTTACAAAGTCGCGAACATTTTGCAGCGTGGCAAATCGAGGAAACCGTCTAATTACCCTCGACCCGTCCGGAAGCTTGAAGACCAGGCGAGCCGAGTCGGCTCCTGCGGCAGGCTCCTCCAGCAGCCTGCCTTTCGAACTGTTGTAGTTCTGCTCTTTCGTCAACTTTTTTGACATCTCCATTGCCTCTTTAAGAGCTTCGGCTTCCTCTGCTTCCTCAGCTAGGCGTACCCTTTCGTCAGCTTCGCGCTTCATCCTTTCCTCCCGCTCCCGATCAAGTCGTAAACTTTCGTTGTACGCAAAATCCTGTTGTTCCTGTAACCGCCTACGCTCTTCTCGATCTCGTTGGATTTGTCTGCTTTCCTGCACCAAACCTTCCGCTTGGGCAGTGCATGCCGCAAGTTGGCCCATCAAACTTTCCGCACTTTCCACCTTATCGCCTTCTATACGGGCCAACAGGATCGGGTGGGTTTTCTGTGCAGGCCAAACTAATACTGCGAGGAACGGAAAAGTCGCAGCCTGCAAGGACCGGGTCGCGCTATAGGCCTCACGTTGGTCGACGTCTCCGCCCCAGGTAACGAAACGGCCATTTATGAAATTGACCAACTCATTGTTGCATAAAATGCTCTTACAAAATCTGTCGGTTTCTTCGTGTATAGACGAATGCAGATACACTAAAATAAAGGAAGCGTTATCCCGCGCCCGCCTAAACGTTGCCTCGGGCCCACCGATAGAAAAATGAGGATGCCTTTCCCCGAACTTGGCTTCGAAGCTGCTTATAAAGGATCTCGCCGCACTTTCAGAAGTCTGCTGGACTTCCTGTGCACCTGTAACGGCCCGCAGGGGATTCAAAACCATGCTCATAAATGGCGATAGATAACGCCCAACAAACCCATTGGCGTGCGCTTGTTCCCTTACGATATTTTGGGCTACCGCAACGTTCCTTCCGTCTGACGGGGCAGGTTCACTCATGATTGCGGCCATTGTGAGAATTCGGTTGGGACCAACAATGTAAAAACAAAACAAAAACTACGGGGTTTTTCTACGTCTTCTATCAGCTCTACTTCCACCACCACGAAATATTTGAATACATTGCACACATACATTTTATTCTTCACATCATTCAAGAGTTGTTTCGGAGGAGGTATATTTGTTTTATTACTACCTATATACTACTTACATTATTATTATTTTAATGTGTAGTAGTCGTCGTCTTCTTTTTAATAATAAAAATATCTTCTTCTTCTCTCTTTCTTCTCTCTTTCTTCTCTCTTTCTTTCTTCTCTCTTTCTTCTCTCTTTCTTCTCTCTTCTTTCTCTCTTCTTCTTTCTCTCTTCTTCTTCTCTCTTCTTTCTCTCTTCTTCTCTCTTTTTTTTCTTTCTTCTGTCTGCTGCTGCTTCGTGCTTCGTGTCGTCTTCTCTTGTCGTGGGATTCATCAGTGAGTTTGTAAGGTAAGGAAGATTAAATCAGAAATAAAAAACTGATATTCATAGGAATTGGGATTGTATTATGTATATATATATTGTATTCTATTTAGCATTTCCCGTCAATTCTTGTGATTTGTTCAATCGTATTGAATGTATTATCAACCCTCCTTGTGATTATATAATATTTACGTACCTGATGAATATTTATTTATGGATGATAGGCACATTGCCACAACCGTTATTAACTAGTTTTCAAATTAGGTTTTTTAATTCTAGTATTATTCCCATGTTAACTAGTTTTCAAATGAGGTTTTTTATTCTCTTACTATACTATACCCATGTTAATTTTAATTGCTTTTTTGTTTTTGATTGATTCACCACCCCACCCCATACTCCTTCTCTTTTTCTTTCCCTTTTGTACTTACTTGTACTGCCTTTGTTGATATTATTAAAATTCTTCTTATAAATTCGACGTTACAAAACGATATGTATTCTATTGTTATATTAAGTACAAGTTATATATAGGGAAGGGTAGTAAAAATGTCTATTTTGAGGGATCTACAAAAAACAATGCTAAATACCTATTAAATCTCAACACACGCACCATTGTTCTTCCTTTCCAGTCGTACCTCACATCATCGTCAATTATCATTTTTATCATTTTTTTTTTGCTGCCACAACAAAAATCACTTAATAATAATTGTTGTAACTAAGGTTAATATTTTATGTTTGATTGTGTGTATATGTACTTTTATTTATTTGTTGTTATTGGTAGCAACAGCAAACCCAACCCGCCCGACCGGAGGAGCGGAGCGAGCGATGACCCGCCATCTATCGACTATCAAAACATTATTCGCGACCGGATGGGTGGAATAATATAGTACAATCAGTAATTTTGTTGTACGAGGGGTAGAAATGGAAGTGAAATATTTAGTGCATGTTGCAGTGACAAAGAAGTGAAATACAGTTTTGTTAGCAATCCATCAATAGTTGACTACGAAGTATACAAACCGGTGGAACAACTCAGCACTACACGTCAAGGCATCCGTACGTTTGTTGATCAGAGCGTCTAGAACAGTTCGCGTCGCGTTCGCGTCACTCAGCGATACCATATAGCCTGTCCAATGCAGAAGAACACTCCTATGGCTGGTACGGGGGGGGGGGGATTGGTCCGAGACTGGCGGACAGCCCATTCCCGCATCTCCTGCGCTATCGCTCCAATTGGCCGATAGCCGTACGTCGTTTTCTAGCTCATTTAACCAAGACGTTGAAAGCAGCAGTGCTCAACAAAAGCACAATGTCAAAGTGTCGCCCGAAAAACGAATCCGTCTGAAATGCCACCACAATTCAAATATCAGGGCTGTTGCCGTAGATCGGAACACTTCCTTTCAGCATTTAAAGCAAAGACTATCGAACGACTACGGATTCGAGGTCTCGCTGCGTTATGAGGATGCAGATGGAGATTTAATCGTCCTTTCGTCGCAAAACGATTTAAACGAGCTGGTGGAAACAGAAACCCGCCGATCCGTTACCGTCCACGTCAATAACAAAGAAAGCATGGCTGTGTCACAAGTTCTTATGTCTCCCACACCCGTTGCGTCCGCCGGGCACCTTCGTCCCCTTCCCTCTTTGCCCCATTTAGGGAGCAATGGCTTAGAGTTGTCTGCCGTAGGGAAAATGTCCAATTCGTCAAGCTCCTTCGTGCCCGACCGTATGCTCAGGAGTATGGGTGGGGGCAGTGGTTTGGGTGGAACCAGGCACGACGCTAGGACATTTTGGCACTCAAGACCTAGACAAACGGAACCAATTCGCTGGCAAAGGGGCGAGGTTATTGGTCAAGGCGCGTACGGTACTGTATATTTAGGGCTAAATTTAGACACTGGAGAATTGATGGCGGTGAAACAATTAGATACGACTGAGGTCAGTGAAAAGGAACTGGGGTCACTCGAGAATGAACTTAGGATGCTCATTGCGGGAGACCGATCGGACAAATTCACGGAATCTGTCCTGAGCCACCCGAACATTGTGCGGTATTTGGGGCTTGAAAGGTCCGAAAACACGTTGAGCATTTTCTTAGAGTTTGTACCCGGCGGCTCTATTCGTAGTTTGATCGACAAGTTCGGCGCATTGCAGGAGCCATTGGTCCGCGTGTACGCTCGCCAATTACTCCTCGGACTAGAGTATTTGCATAGGAATAGTATCGCTCACCGTGACATTAAAGGTGCCAACGTTTTGATCACAAATGAAGGTGTTGTCAAAATTGCCGACTTTGGGGCTTCAAAGCGCATTAATACGAATTCCACCGCTACCAGTGGGGTGAAAGGGACCCCCTTGTGGATGGCCCCAGAAGTTATCAAGGAACAACAGACGGACAAAGGGTGGAGGCGTGCCGATGTTTGGAGCGTCGGGTGTACTATAATTGAAATGGCTACAGGGAGACCTCCTTGGTCGCAGTACAGCAACCCTGTGACGGCCATGTACCATATAGCGTGCGTAGAAACTGTGCCTCCGTTTCCCGACACATTGTCTGCTCATGGTCATGATTTTTTACGATTGTGCTTCGAGCGCGATCCATTGAAGCGCCCTGATGTCACAAGGTTGCTGCTTCACCCTTTTGTAACACAACTTCCAGCAACCCAAGTTCGTCATTTGTCCAAAACCAGTTTTCCTCAAAGGCCCACCACTGGCGGTCGCAGAACCGGGCCTGGTCGGCCCCGCTCTAACCAGTACGTATCAAACACCCGGAACATGGCTGGGTCAAGCCGTACCCCGATCGGTGAGCTGTCAAGCAGCGCCGTTGATAAATTCGGGTTGGGCTCTACAAGTCCCCCAAGCATCTTGGCCAATGAAGAGCGCTCGCGTGCTGTGCCCATTACCCCAGTGCGTGCCTCGCTCAACATGCCATCGGCTGCAGCAAACATTGCGATGGACCAGCCAGAAAGCCCCCCACATCAAATATCGGCGTCGAATCCTTACGCCGTGGGTGCTAACGTTGTCCCAGGACTGCAGATCCCAAATTCTTCAGAGCAGCAATGGTCTCCTAACTCAGCTGGTAGCTCGTCGTCTGTGTTTGACATGAGCCAACCCCCAACCCCAAAAAATCTGGTGGAAGCAGCTGTTGTAGCTGCCGCAGAAGGAAAAGCCATTGACTTGTCGAAACATGGATCGCCACAAGCCGCCAATATCAACATCCGTGGTGGGCAAAGCGTCCATAGCGAACAGGGAAATAACCACGTGGAAGTAGACTCTGGGATTGACGATGACGAAGATGAGCTTTCGTCCGAACAGGTTTACACTGGCAGAACTGATAGCACATTCGACGACGTTATTGGGGAGGATATACGAATTGAAGTAAATGGAAGATCGGGCCACGTCGACGATGTGGGATCGCGGCAAGACGGTATGATGGACATTGATATGATATCGTCATTCAAGGAGCTCAATAGTCCGTACAGTGAGGGAGACAACAGTTTTCAAAAACCGAATGACGAAATCCCCGATGCTCCCCAATCTCCTCGCATTTCCTCCGTCAGCCAATCCGTAGGTCTACCTGCGCCGCTGAATGCCAAAGACGACTCTCCACCCTCGCAAAATAACCACTCCACGTTTGAATACGAAGCCAGGCCTACGCCAAGAAGAACAAAGCTTCGAAAACGCCGTTCAAAATCGAACTCCCCGTCGGCATTATCAGAAACCGCAATGGCACTCACCAAACTAAGAGACGCGACCCCTCCCAAACTGACACACGTCCGTGAAGTTTCGGGTGGACCGGGATCTCCTAAATTTCGAAAGCCACATCTGGAAGGCCCACAAACGTTCGAGGCACGTCCAAACGATAAAACCGAAAAGCGGGGACAGAAGAGAAAAGGGCCGAAAAAGAAATCTGCTGCCACACACAATCGAATCGAAAACGACATACAAATACCCCCATCTAACGAAAGGAAAACAGAGTACTTTGTAGATAATAAAATATCGTCCCCACCGCGCGCCCAACGACGAGAAAACATAAATATTTCATTGGATGTTTTGGAACGGAAAGCTGAAGACTTGGTTAGCGATATGAGTAATTCAAAACGAAAACCAGTGGGCAAATTGGGATCCCCTCAAGAGTCGGGGATGTCCGATACAGCAACCAAGCGACACCGGGAGCGCATCCGCTCAACGGATCGCACAAAGAATACAACGGAAAAAGACTTGGCCCCTTTGTCCATCGGCGCACGAAAAAAGCCGCCCCTGAGCCCTCGCCATGTGACGAAGGGCTCAACCCGCCTTGTCCGTAGTGAACCAAGGCGTCGGCGAAAAGAGAAAAAAAAAATGTCATCGTTTGGGAAAAAACTGGACTTAGATTCCAACAGTGAAGATGATGGCGATGTCTTGAAGGTCATTATGAAACCAGTTCGAATGACAAGTCGTTCTGGCAGAATGAAAAGTCCCATGGGGAGTGTTTCCCAGCGGGGTTTGAACAAAGCCCTCATTGTATCGACACCAGAATCTGGATCGGCGCCTAAACTGGATCCGTTTGACCCTGCACAATCTCGAAACAACAAAGGCAACGACGGGGCAAAGAGCCCCGAATTGTGGGTTGGTGAGAGGAGGAAGAGGACCCAGTTGGATCGAAGGGGGTTGGCAACAGCTATGCCAACAACGAACCGAGCGAAAGAATTCAGTCCACCCCCGAATAAACCGAAGTCAACTAGCAATTCAGCCGAACGCAGAAGGAAATCACATTCTTCTTCTACGGCCAATGAGCACGGGGTTTCTCTACGAGATGATTTGAGAGAGAAGCAACGCCCTAAAACTATGGCGCTGCGGGTACGCAGTGATTCAGAAACAGGTTACTCAAAGCGTAGAGCTCCCGGAACAGCGTCATCGTCGTCCCGAAACAGAGAATTCACTATGCTGGACAGGCAAGAGGCTTTGGGCGCAGTGCACGGCATATCCGTATACCCCGTTAGGTCGTCAACCCCGTCTTTCCGAAAAGAACGCGGGCGAAACAAACTCTTGTCAAGCACATTCACGGAAATGCATAATGTTGCAGTAACGAAAATCCAACGATGGATGCGACGAAGGAAAATCACCCAGGACCCCGGTGTGTGGAACGGTGCCAAAAAATCTCGCCAAAATGGTAAAAAGAAGATGAATCTAGAGGACAGTCTTGACGTAGAAGATAATTCCATTGCAGCATTGGTATCAAGCTCAACCATTTCATGCGAGAAGCAGAATAGCAGGGTTTCTGATACTCCTGCATACGCCAGGAACGAGGATCCCTTGTCCGTCAAGATTTTAGGAGGGCATCGTCAGCCTGTTTGTAGTATGAAAATCGCGTTTGAAAATGATTCCTCAAGGAGTTTTGTCATTGCCAGTGGATCGCGTGATGGTACTGTGAGATTGTGGCACCCGCGAACTGGGGATGAGCTTCGAATGTTAGTACACAAGCACGAGGGTGTTCCCCAGGGCAGCTCATCGCCAGGATCACGACGCGCTGGTGGACGGGCTGAGTCTCCCACTCGCCGGAGAGGCAATCTTGCGGAAGTGAGCTGCCTTACCGTAGGCGGAAACATACGAAACCAGCTAGTGTCAGGGGCGGATGATGGTTCCATGTGGGTTTGGGACATGGAAGCTGGCACACCAACTCGTGTGATAAATGCACACTCAGACGCGGTATCTTCAATTCAGTGCGCCTCAATGGATGTCACACGGTTTGTAACTGCGTCGGCCGACAACACGATGAAAGTCTGGGACATTCGTGCGAGGCGCCCTCTGGTCCATACATTGCGAGGAAGCACCAAGGGCCCTGTAAACTTAATATCGGTGGAAAATGATTATGGTTTAGCTTTTAGTGGGTCAAACGACCCGAGCTTAAAAGTGTGGGACATCCGAACGGGAAGACTAAGGCACAATTTGCAGGAACATTATGGGGCAGTGTACAGTGTTGGATCGAACCCATCGATATTCAATGGGTTCATTTCAGGTGCTAGAGATGGGAGCATCAAAGTGTGGAATAAGGAAGGTGATTGTCGCCGTACACTTCGTGCCCACAGAGGTGCGGTTGGGCATGTCGCATTTCAGCCTCAGTCAAGACGAAATCCCAGGTCGCGTTTTACCCCATACATTTTGTCCGCAAGTTCCGACCAAACTGCACGGCTGTGGGATTCATCCCGTTTGGTCTGCAGCCATGTTCTGAAAGGGCACAAAGGCGCGTTGACCACTGCAAAATGGGCGAGCCATAATTGTGTCTTAACTGCCTCAATGGATACTACGATTAAGATGTGGGATTCAAGGGATGGAAGGTGCATAAAGACGATGACGGGTCATACGGGAGGGATTTCGCACTTAGAATGCGATTCGGAGATGATCGTCAGTGCCGGTGTAGACGGTACCCTCAGAATGTGGACTGCAGAAAAACTCGAAAAACTGATTGGCGGTACAGAATTCTAAAAGTATTAAAGATAGAAAAGAATACTCTTGTGTATCTAATCTACTGTATAAAAGATGCGTGCGATGCCTAACCTCTAATGAAACTAGGCGGCACCGCCCCTTTCGAGTGTCCCTTTTCATTACATTAATTTTTTCTGATCAGCTTTGAATTTTGCAACAAGTGCTTTCTTTGAGTCTTGCAAAATGTACTGGCATTCTGTGTACCCCGATCCAACTCCTGCACCGGCACCAAAGCCCACAGCCCCCAAGCGGGTTTTCCCGCCCTTAAAAATGAAGGCCATCAACCCGCCGCCAAGAACCCCAACGCCAAAATTAATCAGCAATTTCTCGCCACAACGGTCCCACGCCTCCCCCATTTGTTTTTCTGAATGCCCGGACATATCTACAACAGTCAGTACGCAAAGTGTATACGGGTACAAGTATAAGTGCCGCTACGCAAATTTCGAATGCAATACAACTAATATGTATGTCAACCAGGCTAGATTTATTTTTACGAATTAATTTAAAGATAAACTCTGATCCCTCCGCTTCTTCTTTTCCCGTCAGTTCATGAGAAGAATGTGTTGTAAAGTGTATCTGTGAGAATTTCTAAACAATTATTTATTTCACTCTTTGTTGTGTTGTTGTTGTTGATATGGATATTGTTTGATGGTCATCGGTGGTGTTATTAATATATTATAAAAAGATAAAAAAAATGATCTTTTTTTCTCTACAACAAAAAATATTTATTGGCGGCGGACGGAGAACAATATGAAGGAATTTATAGACCTTCTCCTTATTACAATACGGATTTAGTACAGTTTATTACTCCTTCTTATATTTTTGAAGATCTTTTTTTTTTTTTAATTTTATATTTATCAGTGGTGTGCTCCTTATAAAAATAAATACGCGGATGCTGACCTTATTAGTCTTCTATTAAAAAGGATTATTTACTACCGACAATTGGTATACTGGTATACTAATTATAGGCAACTCAAAAAATATTATTACCTCCTTGCTATTTCCCTCCTAATATTATGTATTTTATAGTATTTTTTCTTCAGCTTTTTTTTTCTTCTCTTCTTCTTCTTCTGACGACGCGGCGAGTACTACGTACTATTATTAATATTTACCTCCTCTACCGTGGTAGCACTATCAGTAGTTAGTAGTACTAGAAAAGAAACGACAGACGAACGACGAAAATGTTTTATATTATTATTATTGATTTTGAATTTGTTGAATGAAAGTGTTGCATTGGTTTTAAATTTATCCTTTTAAAAAGTGTTATTTTTATTGCAACTTCCTTGATCCTTTGAACATGGTTCAACGCTGAAAGAACCAAGAATCACTGCCCCCGCCCCTCCCATGAATGTTATTCAAATTTGTAGCCGCTTTCGTCGCAACGCTGGCGTCGCCTCCCGCTTCACTGGGCAGCGGTTATTTTCTACGCCGCTGAAAAGAAATGAAATTCAGGTCGCGTACGAACCGCTGGAAAATGGAGATTTAAATCAAGATTCTCTTCGGAGCGTTGTCTCTCAAACAATGAAAGTGTACGATGGAACTGTACTCGATACGTCAAACATTCATTTTTCAGTTGTGACAGGTGGTATTACCAACAAGTTGTACAAATGCACTCTTGAGGGGCACAGCAAAGGGAGTATTTTGGTCCGCATTTTCGGGGGCGAGGGGATGATCGACCGCGACATTGAAACGGAGACTTTCATTGCTCTGTCCGACCAAGGCGTTGGAGCTGAATATATTGGTCTGTTCGAAAATGGACGCGTCGAAGGATGGATTGAAAACGCCAACCCACTGGAGTTGGAAGATATGGGGAAACGGGACGTGTACGAAAAGGTAGCAGTTGAGCTTGCTCGCCTCCACCAAGTTCAAAAAAAACTTCCTTTAAGTTTGCAACAGCACTACGGGGAACCTAACTGCTGGGCCCAACTGTTTTCCTGGCTGAAACAAGCCAAGGTTTCTATAAATACGTTGGAAGCCAAATGGGGGGAGGACACCGCGGAAAGGTTTCATGAAGTTCACCAGGCCTATTTTGGAGAAGGGGAAATGGGAAATTGGACGTTAGATCGGATCGAAGGCGAGCTGGATGCTCTCAGCAAATCTATCCCGCAGGATCTGTCCCCGTCGGTTTTTGCCCACAACGATTTATTGGCAGGAAATATTCTTCTGAACCAAACATCAGGCCATGTGCATCTGATTGATTTTGAATATGGTGGTTCAAACTATCGAGGATTTGATATCGCAAATCACTGGAATGAATGGGCAGGTGGAACGCAAGAACACATGAACGGTGTGTGCGAGTACCATCGCTTTCCATCAGAGAATGACCAGTTGCAGTTTTGCCAAGCCTATTTGCAGGAAGCAGAAGGCTCCAGTGTAGGCGCACCAAAGTTGGTGGAAGAGGCAAATGCATACGTTCTGGTGAACCACTGGTACTGGGGTTTATGGGCAATTAACCAAGCTGTAATGGAAGGTGTCGATGGTTTTGACTATATAACTTATGCTGAGAGTCGTGCAAGACAGTACTATCAATGTAAAAAATAAATGTTAAAAAAAAGCCAGACATTATTTTTGTTATAATAAAATGAAAAATATTTCATTCAAGCACGAGAAGAAAAAAAAACTACTATATATAATTTGTTTTTAGTGTTGTTATACATTCTGAAGGCGTAGCTGGTGCGTAGCGTTGAAGAAAAATACTGCAGCAGCAATGTCAATAAAAACGCTCGTATAATAAGTAATAGCTATTTAATACATGAAGAAGGAAGTATTGTAATAGATGATGAATAAAATCATCTTCTTCTATATTTAAATTATATTAATGTAATAGCAACAACATCATCATGCATGCAAAAAAATAATAATAAAAAAAAATATTATAAAAAAATAATAATATAATAAAAACAGAAACAAAAAAGAAGTCTGTGACGAGACGACGTTTACTCTTCTTTCTGGAAAATACTGATGCATGTTGTTTAAGAACCCCCACAGATATTGTTACAAACTTCTTTTGGCGTTCACGAAAGCCGAAAAGCGAGATAACGCTGTGAGCTGTAGCAGTTTAGAAGTGCCGAGGCGCTTCGCTGTAACCCATCGAATAAAGCCATGTCGGTAATGTGGGAAGAGGCGCTCTTCACAGCAGCCGCTACTGGAGATGCGAAAACGTTCCAGCAAGCGGCTGAGAGAGGAGCAAGGATTGACTTTGAAAATATAATGATGCAGGGAAATAGACCACTTCATGTTGCAGCTCTTGGAGGGCATACTGAAATAGTAGTTTGGCTGCTGCTGAATGGTGCAAATCCGAACTTAACCAATCGACACTATCAGAACAGCCCATTACATTATGCCGCCTCCGGGGGTCACGGTATGACGGTGTTGTGCCTTCTTGACGGCGGCGCTGACCCAAACGCGGCCGACCGTGAAGGAAACACCCCATTGCATTGGGCGTCGCAAGTAGAGGATGGTGACTGTGCAAAATATTTGCTTCAAAAGGGAGTTGACGTCACAGCCGAGAACAAAAGAGGAGAAACGCCGTTGCACTATGCCGCAGAAAATGGCCACAAAGAGCGTGTGATGGCCTACTGCTACCACGGCGCGGACGTAGGCGCGAAAGATCACGAGAACGGTTATACCCCTTTCCACTACGCGGCTATGATGGGAGAGATGGACACAATGGAGATCTTGATGCACAACGATGCCGATATACATGCCCTGTCATCTACTGGGCAAAATGCTTTGCACAGGGCATCATGGAACGGGAAGTACGACGCCGTTGAGTTTTTGCTTCACTTAGGGGTAGATCCGAATGTCCAAGATATTCGAGGGGATACTCCCTTGCATGATGCTGTAATCAGAGGGAATAACCACATTGTTACGTTGCTACTAAAAAATGGAGCAGACAGACTTATTAAAAACTTTGGAGAACCACCCCACGGAGGGTCGAACCCGTACCAGATTGCACAGTATAGGAAACTCAAACAGGTTTGTGAATCCTTCCACCGCGTTGCGGTCCACAAAACTGGTGTCTGGTCCAAGAAATTGAAGTTCTTAAGGAACCGGAAAAAAACAATTAGGCTGGACTGGGATAAAGTATTTTTGGAGGCACTAGAGAGGGGGGACATGAGCATTATCAAGACAATGCGCGAAAGGGGTGTGAAAGTCAACAGGCATGTAGAGTCGTATTTTTGCTGGACACCACTGCATTATGCAGTAGCGTATGGGCACCTCGAACTTGCCATGTACTTGGTGGACGACTGGGGGGCAGACATAAATGCCCTGGAAGAAGCCGGAGAACACGTCCTTCACCTAGCTGCATTTGGGGGACATTTTAATATAGTGAAATGGTTAATTTCTGAAAAAGGCATCCCGGTGAATTGGTTGACTGATGACAAGCGCACGGCTTGCCACTGTGCGGCACTAGGCAACAATTACGAACTGATTTGCTTTTTGGTTGCCAACGGAGCTGATATAAATGTTGCAACAGAACACCCGAAGGGCATGACGAGCGCAGAAAAAGAGGCTATGCTGTCTGTATTTTCAAAAAAAACCAGGAAAGAAAGGGCCCATGATTTTATTCCTCTCGATGAGTATGGGCGTACTGTCCTTCATGTCGCTGCGGAGAAAAACTATCTTAATTTATGCCACCGTCTTGTCCAGTGGGGCGCAGAAATAAATACCAAAGATCACCATGGAAATACAGCATTGCACTTTGCCGCACAGGCAGGTCATTCCGCGTTGGCCAGAAGACTGCTGGGGCTGGGGGCAGATCCTTTATTATATAATCGCAGAGGAAAATCCCCAGAATTTTTAGCGCATGAAAACCTTCGTCTTGAAACTATACCGATGATGAAGAAAAATATCGCGAAAGTGCATAGTATTTTGTCACATAAATCAATAGATTCTTTTTTCTTGTCACTGAAGGTGGCAGGACTGAGCGAATATTTTGGGATTTTCGAGCTTGAGGGTGATTGCAAAGACATGCGCGTTCTTTGTGACAAAGTTATTATGACTAGAAAAAGACTGAAGCGGATGGGCCTGTGGCCCGTTGAAATAAAGCGAATCGCTCGAATGGGCAAGAGTGGAAATCTTGGACGCTCTCTGAAGCTGGATTTGGTCGAGAACGACTTGCTCTCTGTGTACAAAGTCCTCGGCATGCACGGGTATCGCTTTAGTTTCGACCTAGTTGAAATCGGCAAAGATGTCTTCAACCAAATGGCAGAAAAAGATGCTTTAAAACTAAAAGGGTTGCAGACCAAAGTGAAAGAAGAATTTCATATAAACGACAACAAAGATAAACATTCCATAGAAAATTTCTGGGCGAGTGCCCAAGTCGACAGCTCACTAACAGAGCTCGGGGATGCTATAAGAGAGATGGAGGAAATGGAACAAATAAGGCATGACTTTAGCCCAGTTCGCCCCGAGGCCCCTGGCCCGCGGGTCACGCAGCAAAATGTGTCACCAAGACAAGAGCGCTTTAGGGTTGCCCAACAAAACACGCGATTTTTGGCTGCTAAAGATATCAATGTCAAAGATATGCTTCATCTGCACGATGACATCTCCTTTCGAAAAGTAGATCTCGACACAAAGATTGAAACACTCCCATCATCCGCTAGTACAAAATAATACTATAAAAATAAGGTAAATATATATTTCCCAACCTATTTCTTGTATTAAGTATACATAATTCAATACTGATATATAACCTATATAGTTATATCTGTCAAAATTATCGTGAGAGGACCCTCCTGCGACCGTTTCATATTAAAAAGTTTACAATGAATATATGACAGAGCACGTATAATATTTGTGTAAATAACTATTTAAGACTATAACACTATTATTAGCTTATATAACCACAGCAATAACGGACGACGACTCTTCTCTCTTCTCGCGACGACGCGACGACGAGGATGCGATATTAAAATAATTTTTTATTTATTATCATCAAGAAGAAGAAGAAACGAATTATACATAGAAGTAAGTGATAAAACCAAAAAACGCAATTAAAACTGAAGTTGAAAGGCAGAGAATCGAAATCGTGCCGTTACCCTGTTAAGAAACAGCATCATATGTATATATAATTTTAACGACCATGAATACAAGCAAGAAATCAAAAGAAAACCGGGTCCATTTTGATGTTCCGTCCCTCCCGTTAAATAACTTCAGTGACCTAGACGAAGTCCAGGCATTAGAGGGAAGTTCTATCCTTGGAGAGTTAGGCTATGAAGACTTTGCATATGGGGGATCAAAGAGTGCTCGAGCGTCACGCCTCCGTCGGCCACCAAAGAATAAAAATCGTGATCCTGGGGCACCGTTGACCGCTCGTGATTTAGGAATGAGTCGCGAATTTCCAGGAAAGATAGTAAGAATAAAACCAAAGTTCCCCAAACCTTTCAACAAGTTCAAACATTACGAGAAAGTGAGGCAGTTAGACAAAAAAAATCGTGTGCATCCACAATTCATGGCCTCGCAGCAACAGTACGACGATCCATGGGAGCGTGAAATAAAACGAATGCGCCATGCGCGTATACGCCAAGTGGGCGATCGTCCTTTTCATGTAACGCCCCATCATCGCTCAGTAATGATGCGTGAACAAAGGCTTGCGCAAAGCAACTGCAGTTCACATGGACCGTATATGCCGTCCCAAGTGATTTCTGCGACGGGAAAATGGGAACCGCATAAAACCAAACATAAGTGGTTGGGGCAAGCTTGGAAAGCCCCGAACCGCATGCAGCGTGCACCCGGGGAGTAACAATGCGCGAAACGAAATAAGGGGGAGGTGAAAAGAGTCTGTAACAAATTAAAAACAAAAAATTGGCTGTTATAACAATAACGCACGGACTGGCACTGTAGTTTTTTCCTTCACTATAGCGACCGCTCGTATGAGTTCGCGTGCCCTTCGATGATGATTGCGTCCCAGTGGATATTTGGCTTGCAATCGGCGCGGGTGCAGTTGGAGAAGAGTACGTGGGAGCCGGAACACAGCATTTTCAGGTCCCGGGGGAGTGCGTTTCTCACCAAGCACCAATACTAACAGCATATATTTTGTTTTTCTAACAGTTATTAATTATTATTGAAAATATTTACATTGCTAGACAGACTCATATGATATATATTAAACACTGTTCTCTGCTCTCCGTTATATCTTACTTCTGTTACTCTCCTGCTCTTGGACACCATTCCGTGGAGTGCAAGCACGGGAACATGCCAAAACGTGTTTGGCGCGACACATAAGATGCTGTACCCATGAAACCCTGGCAAATGGACGACATCGCCGCCCATTCGATACGTGACGTACGTGTAGCTTCCCCATCAAAGGGAGCACGCCCCACTGCTCGTAAAAATCAGATGCGTGGTAGGCCAAAAACCAGGCCCGGGTCTGCACGTAGACCATCAACAATTCCGACGGATCAATACGATCCGCGAGACTCTCTGCAATCGTCACTAGATTCAACGATTGGTCCGAGTCGCCAAAACTTCCGAATTGGACCTCAGTGTGTTCAAGAACGTAGCTGGCCAAGGCATAGGTAGAACATGACATCTTTTCCTGAACGCAGTGAAACGAAGCGTCGTTCCCGGCATCCGTGCAGGCCGGGGTCGAAAACAGCCGAATCCCGGCAGGGTACTCGCTCGGCTTGGTCCCAGGATCGTCGAAATACAATACATTACACGTGTGGGGCCCCTGGGCGCTGCTCGTCGTAATACTGTGTTGCGCACAGCACCTCAATGCATTTTGTGTTCCCCATCCGGAATGCTATTCTAGCCGCCGACTCCCCTTTGACATTTTTTATGTCAAGTTTTGCCCCACGACTAGCGACCAAACTGCAGATTTTATAATTGCCAGACATGGCCGCAAAATGCAATGCAGTCATGCCATCTTCGTCTTCTAAGTTGATGCTCGCGCCATTATCACAAATGCAAGTAGCAGTGTCAAAATTGCCGTACTTTGCCGCAGTCATCAGTGGTGTAATACCTTTTTCATCCTGCAGATCAACGTCTGCCTCTAGCTCACTGAGCAACAACTGGGCAATATCGACATGGCCATCCATTGCAGCAATTTTCAGCGGTGTAAAATGGCCGACGGTAACAGTGTTCGCCTTCGGCTTCAAAGGAATTATTTTTTGTACAATGTCAGCACAACCTTCGCGGCATGCCAGTGCTAGAACTGTCCATCCTTGTCGCGTTGGGATGTTGATGACGTTCCGTGGGTCCGTTTCGTCGCTTCTGAAATTACGAGTGTGCCACGCAAGTAACTCTTTAAAACAGTCATAGTGCGATCGTGCTGCGCACAGGTGGATCGGAAGGAAACCGAAACGGTTTGCAGTCATGATGTCGGCATTATTTTCAACGAGGCTCCGCGTCGTTTGGGTGTTTCCTTCCGTCGTTGCAATGTGCAAGGGCGTCTCCCCATTGTTTGCAACCGCGTTGACGTCTGCCCCAGATGGAACCAGCCAACTTATTAAATTTTTGTGCCCTTGCTTTGCTGCAATGTGCACCATGGTTTGCCCGTTTTTGGTAGGGACGTTCAAAAATTCTTCTAGTGATATCGGGCCATTATTGTCCTGGGGCCGATTTTCCATCAACCATGCGATCGTTCTGTTGTGACCTCCGAACGCTGCCCAGTGCAGCAGGTTCCAGCCTGCCTTATTTGGTGCCCACATGTCATACTCTTCTATTTTAGTTATCCTGCCAAACAAGTATAACACAACAGTCATCTCCCCCTCTAGGCAAGCAGCTTGCATCACTGAGAATCCATTCTTCCCTGTTATAGTCAAGTCAGATCCAGAGTTGACCAAATACGCAACCGTTTGATAATGCTGCGACTCAATTGCGCCAAATAACGCGTGCTCTCCATTCCAGTGTAATGAAGTGTCATTTACTACAGCACCGTCGCGAACTAATTTTTGTACCCGCACCAAATGACCGTCTTCTGCAGCATCACGCAACGGAGATGCATTCCGTTTATTCAATGAAATTATGCGTTGCTGCTTTTTCTCTTTGGACATATTGAGTATATTCCTTGCCGATGCGTTGACCCAAAACCTTATATTTTAACCATATGTTAGAATCCTGTGGGTATTTTTCCAATAAACATGTTTCACGCAAACCATTAGGTGATGTTTAGCGCAATTTTAATGCATTACAAATATGAATGAACGCACGCGTCTACCGTATCATTGCATTCAATTTTTTTATGGGTAGTATGTTCAATATTTATTATATTTATATTATTATTTTTTAATAAAAACATTAGTAGTACCTCCTACCTATGTGGTAGAGTATGTTTTTATTCCATTCTATTCTTTGATTCTACTTTGATTCTATTCTTTTTATTGTTGAAGAAAGTAAGCAGAGGAGGAGGAGAGAAAGAAGAAGGTGTGGTGGCAGCCTTCTTCTTGCCTCTACGATGAGGTAGTAAGGTAGAAGTAATTCTTCACTCAATCCCCACATATTATCGATATCTACATAGTAATAGCAGTAATTTATTATTTAAAATGAATTATAAAATTCATTAAATATTTTACTTTTTTTTGATAAAAAAATAATAAAATTATTCTGAAATAATATTTTCTTTTATTACAATAATACCAAGGGTAATAAATTATATTATTTTCAAAATAAAAAAAAAGAAGAAACAAAAAAGATGAAGACTCATTAATAAATATTTAAATAAATAATGTCAATAAAGAACAACACCATCTCAGAACAAACGCATCAGAACGAAGAAGAAGAAATAAAAAAATAATTTAAAAAAAAAAGTAAAAAAATAAAACGGAAATACATCATCATTCTTCTTCTTCTTTTCGTCGTCGTACAATATTTTATTATTAATAATAATATATAAATAATAGGGACTACTACTACACTTACTTGGTAATAAAAATAATAATAAAAAAATTTGAAAATTATTATTAATTATTTGAAATTCTAATGTAACCCATATAAATAATTATCTCGTTCTATTCTTCTGAACAATGGTAATCTGATCGATAGACGAAGGCATTTCAAGAGAATATAAAATTGAACATCATTCCATCGATTTTAGACGAGGGAAAGAAAGCGATTGAAGACATCTTGTAGCTTGTACTTCATCCCATGCAAAAAATGAGCGCAAGTGACGGTCAGGATACTGTCGGGACGTTTTCGCCAAACACCTCCTCCGAACGGCAGGATAACTCTTATTTGCTCAAAACAACACGCGATGGAAACGCTGCTGGCTTCGGCAATGTAAAAATAAATGCCGCCCTTTTAAAACTTGGAGTGTTTGGGAAAATGTCATGTGTATCGGAAGACGACCAAATGGATCGCATGATGCAGGCCAAAGTTTTGCGCCTTGACCACAAGAACATCAATAGGATAGACGGACTGGAACTTGTCGATAAAGTTGAGCGAATTTACTTACAAGGCAACAGGATCAGAGTAATCGAAAATTTTGACTTTTTGTCAAAGTTATGCTGGCTGAATTTGAGCGACAACTGCATCGAAAGCGTCGAAAATTTAAAGCATCTAGTGCAGTTGCAAGTGCTGGACTTGTCAAAGAACAACATCGAAACGAGCGACGACGGCGTGATTCCCTATGAACAGCTTCCGAGAAATAGACTCCGAGCCCTTTACATGTACGGGAACCCCTGCAGTTACAAAGGCAATTATCGTTCGGCATGTCGCGAACATCTTCCAAGGCTTATTTCCCTGGATGGAACAAGGGTTGATATAAATGTTGATGAGTTGGAACTGGACGGCGATCATGAGGAAGATCTCAGTGAAGAAAAATCTGGTGGGGAGGAAGAGGATGGTATGTTCCAGTGCGATGGTACGTTTTGTGGAAAGTCCATCATATACGGTACACATTTTCAAACTAGCAGAGATAACGTTTTCCTCGACTTATGCATTGCCTGCGCCTATGAGACTGCGCTGAAAAACTCTGGCGGCGGCCCGCCTATCATTATGGTCGAATTGGGGGGAGTGGGCGACGAAAATGCTTCACCAGTTAATACCACGTTTACTGCAACAACGCAGTCGCAGTTGTTGTCGAAGCTAGATTTTGGGATGGATCAAGCGCGGCGTGAGCTGAAGAAGAAAAGAGAGGGGATTGCCGCAAGGTCAAGTCGGCGTTTAAATGAGATGAAAGACAAGAGAAAAGCATTCGAGCAAAGGAAAATGGAAGCTAACGAAAAGGCCTCGAAAAAGTAATTTTATGTCCAGTAAAGTTTCAACTTCCTTCGTGTATCGCGCGAATTTATTTCTGCTCCTTAAAATTATGTCCAGTAAAGTTCACTTCCTTCTGTAAATTATTTATCAACCAATAATTTATTTTTTTAAAATTGGCTCGCCAATTTTTCTCTCTGTTATTTAAAAACAAAGAAAATTGGCTGTTATTTAGACATTCTAGGTTTCCATTTGCTCTGTTGTTTATAAGTATCAAAATGTTTTAACCAGAGACAGTTTTATGTTTTTAATTTTTTTACTCGTATGATAACCTATTAGACGTTCGTGATGCGTATGAAATCACGTATGATATTCA
>JACKZZ010021605.1_pt1 | contig 23054 bp, 13 predicted proteins | sample 8027871 | NCBI WGS metagenome assembly JACKZZ01 (sample SAMN15724774, study PRJNA655200) | protist metagenome | isolation source: fluorescence activated cell sorting (FACS) single amplified genomes of... | place: USA: West Boothbay Harbor, Gulf of Maine | collected 2000-07-19 | reverse complement strand
AGAGTCAATAACTTTTCCTGCTTTCAGTGACATAATAAAAAAAAGATATCATTTTCCATTGATACACCCCAACGTGAGTATGTCTAAAATCAATACTAATAGTGAAAGTTCTATAAAAAAAACAAATTTAAAAATGTTTGATTTAAAAAATGAAAAAAAGACTGGAATCTCAGAACTGAGTACTACACCACCTGGATTTCTTGATAGTAACGGAAAATATTCTCAAGCAACCATGTACCTTCTTCCATACTGCAGTGAGGAAAGACCGGTACCTAGTAGAACCAAGACACTTGATAATCTTTCAATAATTGGAAAATCTTCCGTTGCTATATTAATTGATGCTGCTGATATATCTGATAATGAAAATACTACTACTACTAAAGTTTTTTCTTCCTTTCGTCAAGAAAATCCTGGATTATACGGCCTCTATATCTTATTTTCACCCCAATTTCTGGTATTTTTGAAGAAAAAATTGATGATTTTTAGAAAAGATCTCTGAAGATGCCGTTTTTTATGGGTAAAAACCCAGGAATAAGAAAGGTTTCATCAGGGCGGGGGCTTTTTCCATAATATTGAGCAGGTACTAACAAATAAAGAAAAAACAGCTCTATTATTACCACGTTCAAAAGGTGGTTCTTTTATACCAGTAGACACACGTGAAGTGTGGGAATCTTTATTGAAAAGAGAATTAGCATTCGGACCGAATATATTGGGCACAGTTCGAAACACTGATAGTAGCAAATCTTCTGATAAAGATTCAATTTCGTCTATGAGAAAATTTGATTCTGGTTATGCAGCTGGTGACAAGTCAGATGAGGATTTTCAAAACAACATAATGGGTTCTTTGTTAAATTCTCCATTTTATGGTAATGGTAATTCTTGTGTTCTTATCTTAAAGAAACCTAGTTTATGTTTAGAATGTTTAATATCAGACGCCTTAAAAAAAGGGATATACCTTTGTGCGTTGAGAACCGTTTATACTACAGGTTATACTCCTACATTTTTCTAAGAAAAATTTGATAATTTTTGAAGAAGATCTCTAAAAAAAGATTTTCTTGTGGATAAAAACACAGGAACCAGAAGGGTTTCAGGATGGGCTTTACAGGATCATCTTTATCTTCTTCAAACTCATCAATTTCTACGGGTCCAAGTATTCTGCGTGCTCATATCAGTACCACCTCTTTTATAGAAAAAATAAAAATTAGAATTTTTTTGGAAAAAAGTTTTTTGTGAATAAAAAGTTCACTTCTGTGTTTAGAAGAAGGGGTTTTTTTGAAAAGGTTGTAATACCACCTCTCCTTCTGAAAATAGCTTTCTTCTGGCATTTCGAGGTCCTAATTGTCATCAAATTATTCGTGATATTCTTGGCCCAAGTCCAGAGATAGCTCGCAGAACAGATCCAAATTCATTGAATGCCCGATTTACTTCAACGGTAGAAAATATGGGTGAAGCTGTTACATCTCCTCCAGCAAAAAATCTTGTGGATCTTGTGTGGGCATTTGGAGGAAGAATTAATAATGATATTCAATTGTTTGATAATAATAATAGTGATATTTCTTCAGAAAAAGATTTTTACAATGATCCTACACAAAATACTTTACATTTATATCATGTTTTACCAGAATCTGTTTATAGTGCAGCTTTAGGTCAAAAATTTTTTTTGAAAAAGATTCCAAAAAAAAATCTTTTGTGAATTATTTGAAGAAAAATGGCTTTTTATAAAAATTATATAGGGAGAGTGATTTTCTAGGTGGACCTGGACCCCAACTTGCCTTCAGGTAATTTTTTTTTGAAAAATTGGATGATGATTTTTAGAAAAGATCTCTGAAAATGTCGTTTTTTGTGGATGAAGACACAGGAATCAGAAGGGATTCAGGGGCGGGGTAGTATTATACAGAAAATTCAAAAGATATTAGTCTTTGCAGGACGTGTACTATCATTGAATCCTCAGAAAAATTCCTCATCAAATTTCGTACTAACGGCGGTCAGGGAAGGAGGAGCCGCATTATTAGATTTAAAATCGGAAATAGAATCTGGAAAAGAAGACTCGACCGTAAATCATAGCAACCTTTGTATTTTTGATAAGGTGATACCTTCGAGTGCTTCTATCGACAATTTTGGTGTACGGATCAAGAACCTAGGAAAAGAGACTCAAACTTACTCCGAAAGATCAGCTACTCTTGCTCGTGGTTTGACCAATAAAAACAGTAACAATCAGTCGGCTATTTCTTCAGATAAAAATTTAGAAATTTGTGTGACTATACTTCATATACAATCTGGAGATGACCTTAAACATGTGACTGATATAGTAACGTTTGCAGGAAGTGATTTATTGACATCATCAGATCCTGCAACAGATTTGAATTTTGGTGAAGGATTAGAAATGGTAAAGAGTTTCATGAATTTTTGGAAAAAAGTCAAAGAAATCGCATTCGTATTTATAAAAATAACCTAAATAATGGGTTTTTTTTAAAAAAGGTATCTCTTCGATTACTCGATTTAAAACAAATCTCTACACAATTATGGACATCTGGCGGACTCGATTATTTTTTGAAAAAACCAATTCTAGACGAGCGGATGAAATCAGGAATTTGTTTATTTACTGTATTCAGAGGAAGAAATTGTGTGAATAAAACAACAGAGTGGATTTGTAAAGGTACGAAAATTGATAATTTTTGGAAAAGATCTCAAATAAAAGATTTTTTTGTGGATAAAAACACTTGATTTAGAACGGTTTCAGGACGGGGCTTATTTGTAAAGGTACGAAAGCGAATTATGGAGGCCGAAGCGGAAGGTGGAAGTGTATCAATTTTAATTTATTTGAAAAAAAAAAATGGCATTTTTATTTTCAAAAATGAGGCAAATAAGGGTGTTTTTTGAACAGGTACTACAACACAAGAAGAAGCTTGGAATTATTTTCAAATATTTTTTGGGTTAAAGAGTTTCTTTTCCGAATCCGATCTCTCACCAATCCTTCCAGCCCGGAGCTTAAAAGATTTAGCCTGTTATCATAGGTATTCTGGAGTAAATTTGTCATCAACAATCAATCAATGTCATATTCATACTAGTATTGATCCAGATAAATTGTTCTTCAACGCTGGTGTTTTGACACTTGAATCTGATCCTCAAGCAAATACAGAGGAAAGTAATATGCCAGTTACAACTCTGCAGCAATTATCTCCTATGTGTTTTAATACTAACATCGTTGATACTAGTCCATCAGAATCATCAGAAATTTCAAAAAATAATTCGTCCCTCCTTCCTCTTCATTTTGGTCATTTGACAACTTTCGCATTTGTTGAAAAAGGTCACAAAAATTCAAGTTTTGAAAAAACTTTACACGGTTTCACAGACAAAGTGCTTTTTTTTTTGGCTTTTTTTCAAATAATTTTTATTGGCCATCCAAAAGGTCATCTTAGAAAAACGCTATCTCAACTTCTCAATTTGGGGCAACAACACTCTCATCAGAACCAGAATTCTTCAAATTTTATGGTGACTAATATATCGACATACCGGGAATCTGAATCTTCTAGCACTCTCGAAAAATTGAAAACAATTTTCTTCGAGCAGGACCTAACAGACGGATTTCTGACGGAGAGTGATAGAAAACCTTATTTTAAAAAGAGCGATCTTGCAGATGATTCTACTAAGACCTTTTATCTTGTTCAATTGCATAAAAGCTCATCATCAGGCTCCGCTAATTGTTCAAAGAATCATAACTCAAAGGATGATCGACAAATTTCCACAAACTATGGTGGCGAGGCCTGTCTCACCTTATCTCAATTGTGTGGCCATGGAGATCCAAAGGTCAATATGACGTTAAATCGTCCATCTTTAAGGCGTGGTAAAAATCGAATTTGGAACGGAGTCCGATGTTGTTCCTCGGCAGCAAGCGTAAAGGCGGTATGGAAAGTATTGTTAGAGGATGTTGTTAATTCAAAAAATGGTCCACCACAACAAACTAAATCTCGGCAATTGTATGAAGGTACTTGCCCAGCTTTGAGTCAATCGGCCTATAAGAATCTCATTTTACGGGGAGAATCAGTATTATAACACAAAAAAATTTTATTATTTTGAAAAACCTTTAAAAAAATATTTGCAAATTATTTGAACATAAAAAATGGCTTTTTTATTTAGTCTGGAGGAGGTCAGCAACAATCACTCATTGATATTGTAGAAATTTTAGAGAAAAATTGTACTAGTTCCATTTCAAGGACAGAACCGAATATGGAATTTGTGTTAAAATTTATAAATAAAGAAAATCAACCAGAAAATTCTTCTACAAAAGTTCCTTCTTCTGTAAAAAGTCAAAAGACTCATGGAGCTATACTGGCCGGTGGAGCTGGGACAGCAGGATGTAGTCCCATTTTGAAAAAATCGCACACATTTTTTTTGGAAAAAATCGAAAAAAATCGCATATCAAAAGGAAAGATTATAAGGGGAAATAGGGCGGGACTTTTTGAACAGGTGACAAAACCGAAAAAAGTCTCAGTCAATGTCCGTACGAAGTACTTTATCAGATTTATGATACAAATTTAGGATCTGAAGATTCAAAAAAAGATATTACTTCAATGAACTCACCTTCTAATCTTTTTTTGCAGAACTTGAATCGTCAGTTGATGGAGAAAAATTTGTGTACTAGCAGTAAATTCCTCTAAGAAAATCTTATTCTTTTAAAACAAAGAATGTTCGAATTATTCGACTATTAATATTCAGAATATAGTATAATTGACAATGTTAATCAGCATATAAAGTCTATCATAGTTGTTATAATGGTATGTTTTTTAGATTTATGTCAGATAAAATTTAATATTCAGAAAGTGATTGGTGAGAAAAATCAGTTGAACAGAGTTTTTGTTTAAAGCTTTAATTCATACAGTTGGTGATTAAACTCAAATAAACCTTTAGAGAATTAGTTTAATATGCTAGTATACATCATATCAATATTATGTAAAGAACTCAAAAAATTTTGAAGAATTAACAGATTATTTTTTTTTTCGAAAAGTTTTTTTCCTTTAATTATTTGCAATTTATTTTTCACAAAGTTTCAATTTTAGCGATTAAGTTTATTTTCAACTAATCGAATGTCCTAATAGGCAGATATATAAGAATCTAGAAATTTGGAAATTGTATAGCATGCATTATAGATTTAACTTTTCTTGTGAATATTTGACTTGAACATTTTGATGTGAAAAATTCGAGGCTAAGTATTGATTCATTGAAAGCATTCGCGTCGTCATATTACCTAGCACAAATTATCTCATTTCCTGTACTCGAAAAAGAACGGTAGGACGGCATATCTGATTTGAACTAATGCTGTGAAAATTTAATCTCATAAGTTAATCTGGCATTCAACAAAATGTTAAATATTTCACTATTTTTTTGGAAGCCCATCGTAAAATTAAACACTGAACTGTAGAGCTTTGAACACCTAGCGCATACAATCAATCAATCGATCAATCCGTTTCACCACACAAGTTCTCAAACTATTTCAGTTAATTGTTTAGGATCGAAAATTTGTGTTCTCTGCCTTGCATTGCTTATTTCAATCCACCGTTTCGATTTATTTTGTGCTATCGCTGCTAGTCTACTATTCCATCGTATTTGCACCAGGTAACACTGGTGTCAGTACTCTAGCTCACGTTATTAACAGTCTAGTCTTCGTATTTTATACTACGCGCATAAATAGGTATGAAGTAGAAGATATAGGTATGAAGCAAACAAGTGCACCGAAAGCACTCGCTTCTAGGTGAGTTTTCTTTTCACGAATCAGTACTTATCGCTGTAATTGCGGATCTGATCAGTCTTAACCGCGTGTTTCATGGACCTGCTGCCGCATCTGAAAGCATGTTATTATATCGTTGTTTATAGAGTAAAAACGTATGCAGCTATAGCTATCGTAGGTTTTTCTGTCAAATTTCGCCGCTCTGACTGTTGTTCTGATCGAATCTAATCCTATATATTTTGGTGACTGTTTGATTGGCCACATTTCGCATGGAACGCTATCGGTAATATGATCTTTTGTCAAATCTTACGGCTCTGACTGATGATCTGATCGAATCTGATCACATAGTTTCAGATGCCGGTTTGATTGAATACATTTTACCAGGACGCTCAATAAATAATAGTTATACTGCTCTTAGACTTTAAATCGGCGTGCCTAGCTTAATCTATTTGGAACCAAACCTCACTGCTGCGTCTACCGATCTGATTAGTCTTAACCGCATGTTGTGGCACTTAAACATTTTGTGGTCACATAATCATACTAGGAGATTCAACGTCAGTGCTGTGAATGTTTTGTTTTGGTTTGTCATACTGTTTTGCGAGGTCACTTGTCGGAATCGAGATGTTTGCTTTGTGCAATCGTGAGTCTTTTCTTGAGCTGGCAGTGGTTGTTGTCACATTGTCCTTTACGAAATTTTACGTCTGTGTCAAGCTTTTCTTAATTTAGCTCGCAATTACAATTGGTTTGTCCCTATCGTAGGTTTGCTTCTGGGCTGATTATAATCACTGCGACCGGAAATTTGCCCTGTGTAGCGCCAGTTACTTGTTTTCGTCCACATTTTCAATTGGTTTTGTCATATCGTTACTCCCCTTAAAAGGGCTTTTCTTTTAATTTTCAAAAATATTCAAAGTTCGTAAAAAAAATCAAAATTTATCCAGAAATGATGCATATCAGATAATTAAATCAATTTGGAAAAAATCTCTGACTGTTGGGGTGCGCAGCACCTCAAGCTATTCCGATCTCAAGTTCAATTGAAATGTCTAATTTGTAATTTCTCGTTCCATAATCTAACGTCCGAATTTCATGTTCCCATACGATTTTCAAGTTCCAATATCTGATCAAATGCTTCTTTCGGTAGTCTTTTTGTGTAATCTAGTTTGTCCGTTACTTTCTATCTCTCTTATGGATAACCAACCGTCTAGTACTATTGTAATTGCATTGAACTCTAAACCTTCCGTAGCCATTTTGGCTCAAGGATGATTTAAATGGGCATAGCCTAATATAGAAATTACGTAATATTGTGATTCCACTCTACGTGGGTGTTATTAGGTCGAACTGTGTTCTTGGATACATTAATATCTAACACCGAGGGAAGCTTTTCTTTTAATTTTCAAAAAAATTCAAAATTCGTAAAAAAATGTAAAATTTATTGAGAAATGCAGAATATCATATCAGAAGATAAATTCGTAAAAAAAATTAAAATTTATTGAGAAATGCAGAATATCATATCAGAAGATTAAATCAATTTGGAAAAAATCTCTGAAGGAGGCTTTTCTTATAAATAAAGATACAGTATTTAGAAGTATTTTCTATATAGGCTTAAATGATTAAATCAATTTGCCTGAATCAATGTTAAAATTTGAATATGTTATGAATTAAAAAATATTATCAATGATATATGTATATACAAAACAGTCAGCCGTGACAAACTAATAAAAATAATTGATAATATTATCTTCTTGAACCAAACAGTGACCATTTAAAAATGCTATTTTAAAAATGAAAGTTCTTTAACCCTGATTTTTTTCGAAAATTATCACAATATATATTTGGGTCCAGGACCTGTTCAACTTCTGATATAAAAAATTATATACATAACATTATCATTGATTTAAATTATAATTACTTTATCCATTTGGGTATTCATTAAATATCTTAAAAAAACTTTTAAACTACATCGAAGAAATTACGATTAAACGTTTTTTCAACACATTTTACTACCTTAACTTAACTTAAGAAATTTATATCTTTCCTATCTTAAGACTTTTATATTTTAGTTCTAAATTTAAGTTTGTGAGTAGACATATTCTGAGTCTTCATTCCATTTTAAGTAATAATATTTACTGACTTCTGTTTGTTCTTTATAAACTATCTTAAAAAAAGATTTGATATCAGTGTGTTCTTTGACTAATTAAATCAACGTTGCGATCTGGATATTTTATTAAGTAATTTCATATTGTATTTTATTTATAATTTATAGGACTAGTAACCTCAACCATGACTTACTCAACATCGGCACGTCAGAGTAATAAGATTACCGGAATTGACAGAACAGAATCAGAAGATTTCACCGATTCTGAGAATGATGAATATTCTACCACTTCTGATTCTAGTGCCAATGAATATAAAGGTGGTTCAGATTCGTCTGGAAAACCTGCTGCTTTTTCCATATCAACAACAACTGTCATAGCAGTCATTTCCTTAGGTGTTTTGGGATTAACTGGTACTTTATTTGTTTTAAATCGGTATGAAATGCTTTCCTGGCCATTTAGCGCGTCTGATAATAAAAACCAAGGAGGATCATTACTAACAAACAATTTATCGGACATTAGAAATATTGATATCAGAAATGTCAATGAGCAAACTGGTATTTCGAAGAATGATCATAATTTTAGAGGTGTAGTGCAAAACAGAGGTACCGATGGACCACCACAAAACAATTTCGGCCAAAGTCTTCCCCCTGCTGGTGGTGAACAATTAATAAATCAGAATAATAGACCTCCTATTGGAGGACAGAGTCCTCCTCCGATAATTTCAGGATCTAGTGCCACCAGTATATATTCACATAATACCGGACCTTCACTTCCATCGCCGCAAGGTGGTAATATCATGCAAAATCATATTCCAGATACTAGCTATCAACCCCTGCCAGGGAATTTTGCGCCTAATTATGGTGGCGTTTCAGCAAATAATTTTCATATTAGCAGTGGAAATTCCAATTATAAGTATGCAGGCAATTTTCAAGGATCATCATTGGCATCATATCAGCCTCCAAGGGCTGATCCTATAATTGGTAGTGCTTATGATATAACAGCCAGGAGTTTTCCAGCTGCAACGTCTAGTGCACAAAGTAATGGATGGGGAGGTGGTACTAGCAGTTACAAGACTCAGCATCCTAGAAGTAGTGACGAAAAGAATGATCCCGTACCATCACCGCTACTGGGTACATCAGCTAGTTTTGCAGGATCTGAAAATTTTAGGGCCGGTTCTCAGGATATTGTACATTCAGATCCTCTACGATCTACTAGATCAGGAAGTAAGCCCCGCCCTGAAACCCTTCTAAATCCAGTGTTTTTATCCACAAAAAAGTCCCTTTACAGAGATCTCTTCCAAAAATTATCAAAATTTTCTAAAAAAAAAGACATTCCTAATAGTGCTCTTCCGTTAGGATTTTTTACACCTGTTAGTTCATCATTACTTGCAACTCCTAGCCCACATGTTAGCAGAGAAATGCAAGCACGAGATATCGTCAGGCAAAAATTTGGTGATTATTCCCCTTTCTTGCCTATTTCAGGAAGTGGTACACTTATTGGTTCATCATCACCTGCAACCTTTCTACCAGTTGGTCAAGCTCGGGAGACAATGATCAAGGTTGAAAGTACAGGGAAAATAAGTGCTGCTAAACCTAGTAGTCTACTTGATGTAAATGTTGTACAAGCTCCGACTTTTCAATTCCGTCTAGTACACGAAAAGGACTCGAGTATATTCAAATTCCCATGTAGTTTTTCCTCTCTTTAAAGTTTCCTTTAAAAAAGCTCTTCTTTTCGCTTTTTTCAAAAAAAAAATTATTTCATTTTTTTGACTTTTTGAAAATTTCCATTGCAAGATCCTAATTCTGGCAACCAAGTATCTGATAGCGTCATTGATGTGACGATGGGTATAGATGATTTTCAACAGCCAAAGCAAGAATCTCAGGTATTTTAATCTAAATTTGGCCGAATATTGCTTTTCCTCAAAGTGCACTACTCGATATTGATGATTAGAACCTCATACATATATGTTTTTTGATTGATTTTGCAATCGCGAAATTTGACAACAATTCTTGAATTAATGTCTATGGAAAGTATGATCAATAAGACTGCTTGTGCTAGAAGCGCTCTTATCTATTCTGTCGACCCATCTCTGTTGCCGCGACTGGTTGATAATTCAAAGAGAGAAATCGGGACTTTCGGGGTGATCCACACTTGTCGTCATAAAAACATTGACCCAACTTCCTGTCCTTGCCTTCCCCCTCCCCTTCGATCACATAGCCAAACGCGGTAGCATACTGTGGTAATTAGGTTATATCTAATTACAAATTTAGGCGCAAATTTGATCTAATATTTATGCCCTATTTCTCGGTTACTTAAATTTTGTTTTGATATCATAGTAGGGCTTGATTTTTACTTATAGACTCTCAATATTGAAAACCTTTTCCCAGGGCGTGGCAACCGATGCATTACAAATACCAAAGTCATGGCCTGCTGTGTCTGAAGCTGTAGAGATCTGGCGTAACGGCCATAGTGAATCAATTCAGCCATTAGAGATATCCGAGCGTCGCCGTGTCCAATGGTGGGATGAAACTTATGTATCAGAAGATGCAAAAAAATCGGCTAACACAAAGTCTTTCTCAAATGAACTCCTCACGACAATTCTGCCGAACTTGGGTCGCGATACAGAAACTTTACTATCAGACTTTGAGTCTATAAAGTCATCGAATGCTCAATATAAGGAATATCAATTTTTGTGGGAACATATAATGAATAAGGAGCCTGGAAAAAAGGTAACATTATAGTACTTTAGTTGCAAATATGTAAATTTTTGGACCAATATTTAAGGTCTAAAAAATGATATATTCTTTCTGTAGACATTATTTAAAAAATATTATTTTTTTGATAAGTTGAACCAATTTTTCTTGGTAATTTTTTTGCCGCAATGACCAAATTTTTAACTGATCTCCAGGTGTCGGCAAAAAACGAATGGAGGGTATTCGAGGCAGTAATGGGACATGCCGTTTCTGGCAGAAACCTCGGCGATAGGCAATGGTTAGATCCGAAAACCAAAGAAGTAAATAAGATGGAAGGAAGTAATCCAATGATTTTCATTCATTTATTACAAGGTTTGGAGAAGCTTTCCCCATCACCACTTGGCTTATTAACCAATGTCTTTTCCATAAATTTCAGTTGGTTAGATCCTCCCCCGAACATTCAGTTTTTTACACCAGAAGAACATAGATTGTATAGAGAACAACAAAGACACCTGGGTTCTACCATGAAACGTGATGAGTATTGCGCTAATCGCAATAATTTTTTGATGAAAAAGATACAGGATTTTTGGCAGAAAGAAACCGTAAAAAAGAATAAAAGAGGCATTATGTTTACAGGAGGTTTTGAAGGAATTTCTAGAGCTTCATTACCAGGACATTCTATGTGGTATGTAGTAGAAAAACAAGATTCTTCTCATACATTTTCTTTTACAGTTTTTAATCTTGGAGGTGGGTCTGATTTAGCTCATCCTAGTAAAACTATTTTAGGTTCACATTTGGACAATAAAATTAAGAATTCTTCTAAGATTACAAAAACATCTACTAATTCATATGCTGGTCGATTTTTTTCTCGCTTGTTTTCAAAAAAGAAAAAAGTTTTGCCTTGGTTACGATGGGAAAATCTTTCATATGTAGAGATCTTCGAAAATGACAGTTTATGGACGGATTTATGCGCAATACACAATATGGCTAGTACTTATGACAAAGAACGAGCGAATTTATTCACAACAGAACAACCCGAATCCGATAAACGTATTGCTGGTGACAATAAATACCTTGAATTTATTGGTGATCAATTTTACGATGAATACTTTATTAAAACATTAAAAAATGAAGGTGGCTCAAAGATGTTAACTGAAAGAATTCTTCGCGCAATTTATCAGACGTTAGTATTGAAGCTTGTGCCTCGACTTAACTCTCCTGAAGAGATAGAAAAAAAATTTATCACATCACCCCGGCAAGAACAATTTCGAAAAAGTTGGCCATGGGCAATTGAGGTAGCCCCGCCCTGAAACCCTTCTGATTCCTGTGTTTTTATCCACATAAAAATCCCTTTTTAGAGATCTACTTCAAAAATTATTAAATTTTTCTGAAAAAAAAGCCATCTCAAAGAAATTCAGATGACCACTATGTGAATCCTGCATGGTGGCATATGAAAACACCTCAATCTTCAGGTATTTGTAGTTTCTCCTCTCTATTTAATGGTGTTTATGCCTATTATAGTGCAAAAAAAGAAGTTTATGACAATGAAAAAAGTTCTTCAAAACAGATGTCTAAATCTGGATTTAAATATAATAATACCCTTTTTCATCGTAATATGCAAATTTTAAGATTTACACTTCTAGGAATAGCAATTGACCAATTAGATGAGGAGACTCAAAAAACTACTGATATATGGGCTGGTTCACATCAAATGGTAATGATATTGTTACGTGCTATTCCTAATCTGTCTAAATATCCATCACATAAAGCTAATATGAATATGAACAACGACCATGATTCAGATATGAAATCGGAAATTATGCTCCGTTTTTTAGCAAGAGCACAAGACCATCTTCGTATTATTTTCAATCGTACGCATGAGAAATTAATTGTGGCTCCACGACTACCCTTATCATCTGGACGAGATCTTGAATGGCACGCTGTGACAGCTGATAAATTAAATAAAACTATAAAAGGGGTGCGTGATGAGTTAGACAAAGCGGAGTCACTAGAGGATGAAGCATCTGGTGATAAAAGTGAGGTTGAAACATCTGGTGAAAAAAGTGAACGATTGTTAAAAGAAGCTTATGTTGTGGGAGTTAAAAAATTAATTTTTGATGCCCAAGGTTTGACACTCCAGTCCGAAGAACCGGATGTAACTTCAGGTGATAAAGAAAGTAAATCATTATTACCTGACCACAGGGATTCTGATATTCTCCGTAAACTTTTAAAGATAAGATCCTATAACACAAGGGAACTATCTAAAAGTAATCCTATAGGTAGCTTAAAAACACCAGAAAAATGGGCAGAGGAAGCAGTCGACAACTTTTTCCAAAAGAATTTTATTGGTAAGACATTTGCGATACGAAATTCTACAAAGTTAGACGAAATCAAAAAGATATACATGGATGCATTGAAAGAGTATGAGTCTGGTCGTAATGCACATGTTCATACATTTACTGAGCTGAGACAGACCAAACCATTAATTTTTAATACAACAATGAGCCTTTTCTGCCATTGTCCATTATTGTCACAGGCTCTATTAGTAAATGTTATATACGGAATAGAATTTAAGTCTATTGAAACTTCCAAAATGGAGAAAAAAATTGCTGATTCAAAGACCCCTGCAGAAATTACAGAAGCATATTTTTTATCTAAACTTATTCATCGGGCAGTTTATTACCGAGTAACATTGCTTAAAATGTCACGGGCTGTTGGAGATTCACGGTTCTGGGTCGGTTTTTTATTACCTTTTCTACATGATCGTGGTCATTATAATATTAAATCCAGTACTGAGGACAAAGATGTAAGTCTTAGTTTAGAAACAATAGAACGACTACTTCAACGTGGAACACCATTAGATATGTCATTTTTGACGTTGAAGGAATGGGCAGAAATAGAATTGAATGGTATGCTCACATGGTTAGCAGATGATATGATAATGTTAAAAACTATAACAATTTCAGATAAAGGCAATTCAGAGATATTTTTAGAGCTATTAGCATCATTAGCGGATTCACTAGAAAAAATGACAAGAATATTAGAACTATCCCTCTGGAGGGATCCTGTCTTAGAAAATCAATTGAGAACACGACTATTATTAAAGAAAGCTTATCTAATGATTGTTACCAAAATGTCTGAAGTAGCAATTAAAACTGCTTCTTTAAATGATTTGCAACATTTAGATAATTTTTTTCCTGCACCATTAAGTATAGATTCTGATAATCATCATGCAAATGCTATATATCTACGTACTCAAGAAGCTGCATTAAGTCCAAGTATAGCTAGAGAGATTACTAAAGTAGAAGAAGAGATAAAATCGTCAAAATATGTCAATAACACTCATAGCTGTGGTCCTACTCGGACCGAAGCTCTGCACTGTGCAGTAAAAAATGGGGTCTTACCACTGCTTGAAAAGCTAATTAGTAATAAAGATAGAAATCCGAAATCAGAGTCTAGAAAATTGAACAAGTCTATTATTCCTGGAGAATTGCTTGCATTTCGTTTGCTTTTTGGAAGATTTGATCCATCAAATTTTTTTGCTTCGAATGGATTATCTAAACAAACTGCTGATGCATCTTCTGATGGTCAGAGTTATGCGACAAAAACTTGGAACCATTTTCTAAATAATGCTATTAATCGCCAGTGGTCAGATAATAAGATTTTTTTTTGGTATCGACAATCTGTCGGTGATTCTTCAGTAGTAGATAAAAATAGGGGTGGTGCTAATGGACAAGATTTGTCTTTTACCTGGGAAGATAGTCACCTAGAAGATCAGATATGGTGGCAATCTCGAGAGAAGAAAATGGTTAATATTGACACAACTGGTAGGCCACTGCGAAGCCTCTCAGGTTTACGGATTAAAACGCCGCCCTAAAACCCTTCTGATTCTTATGTTTTTATCTACAAGAAAATCTTTTTTTTGAGATCTTCTATTAAGATTATCAAAATTATTTCTCTCATAAAAATAGCATTTTTTTTGAAAACCTATCAGGTTTACGGATTATTGGACTAAAGGTGAAAACAAAAAAATTTAATTCCTCTTGGTTTACTCTATCTAAAACAGAAAGTACTAATGGTAAGTCTACTTATGCAGAAGGTTCAATCAAAACTTTCGATTTTGAGCCTCCAAAAACTCCGGTAGTAGATGTAGGTGACAAGCTCTCTTTTTTTCGAGTTGTATAAAATAATTATTTTGATAATCCCCCCCAAAAAAAAAATTGCAATTTTTTGAACAAAAATGTCTTTTTTATTTACAAAATTGAGCTAGATTAGGGGTGTTTTTCGACCCTTTAGGCAGCTGCTCGTATAGCGTCAAAATTATTGGAAGATGGGGATGATGATAATGACATTTTTTATGATCAGTATTAAGATTATATGTTATTGATTTTGTGATTTTTTGAACTAGAGCTTACTAGATAAAAAAAAAAGGTCCATATTTTCTTTAGAAAATATTTTTTGAAAAAATGATGATCATGGATTGGCAAAACTATTTCCAGATACGTAGAAGGAACAACTAGGCGTTACAGTAGTAGGCTAATTAACATGCGTTTGCCAGCATACGGGGAATTCTCTGTGGAAGGCAAGGATGGAGAAGGGAGTCTAGGGGTACCAGATTATCACACTGGTGGAGCAAACGCTCTTTTGGAGGATGAGGATTATAATACATCAATAAATGATGCTCGTAAGCTACTTTTAATACTTCAAACGGCTTCACGTGGTTTTCGTATTTATCAAAGGTTAACTTTATTTGAAGAGTCGCCACCAGAATTCCGTTTAACACCCGAGCAATATAAACCACAGGTACCATAATCAGCTTTTTGAAAAAAATATTGTTAAACATAACTTTTTTGAAAACCGTCTAAATTTGCCGTAATTGTAAAAATACAATTTTCCTTTTTCCAAAAATATTTAATTATTTCATCTTGAATTTTTGGTACTTCTATAGATAGTATCTGAATCTGAAATGGATACTATTGAAACTTATAACAGCGATCAGGAACCTATATATGCAAGTCCTCTATATAATATACATTGGAGTGATAATAGAAGTCGAATTATGAATTCAAATTATAAGATATCAACGGCGAAGGAAGATAATTTAAAAGTGACCTATAATTGGATATCAGATTCTGATTATTGTAGTAATGCAATCACGAATCTACGCGTTTTACAGTTACCACAACGACGAATTGGTGAGTTGAAGGAAAATGCAAAAGAATTAGATTTAGATAAAGCTCAAGAAGATACTATAATATCTGATACTAAGGTTAAGGAAGAAATATCTCAACATAAACATTTTTTATATTGTGGGTCTACAACACGTATTACTGTCACGGCTAATGATGAATTAAGTGATTTCTTACATGGGCTTTCTACTTATACATCTCGATGTTTACTAAAAAATGGAACACAGAGAGCTTTTATTGATTCAAATTTAACAGGATTGGGAGATATTTTGGAAATGCATGCACACAGTGGTAAGGTCCGGGACCAGACACCTACTCTCAAACAGTTCACAACAGACCTTCAGCGTCGTTATGAAATTTTAGTCCATAAAACAGATTCAAATGCTCGATTTGGGTCCGAGGAATTGGTAAAAACTGAATCGGAGCACAATTACCTAGAAATATCAAGTGATGAATTTCAAAAAGAATTTGGTGCTTGGATTGATAATGATCTTCTTATAAAACGAACTGATCAGATATTGGAACTTGAAAATCGTATGGGAACATGAAATTCGGACGTTAGATTATGGAACGAGAAATTACAAATTAGACATTTCAATTGAACTTGAGATCGGAATAGCTTGAGGTGCTGCGCACCCCAACAGTCAGAGATTTTTTCCAAATTGATTTAATTATCTGATATGCATCATTTCTGGATAAATTTTGATTTTTTTTACGAACTTTGAATATTTTTGAAAATTAAAAGAAAAGCCCTTTTAAGGGGAGTAACGATATGACAAAACCAATTGAAAATGTGGACGAAAACAAGTAACTGGCGCTACACAGGGCAAATTTCCGGTCGCAGTGATTATAATCAGCCCAGAAGCAAACCTACGATAGGGACAAACCAATTGTAATTGCGAGCTAAATTAAGAAAAGCTTGACACAGACGTAAAATTTCGTAAAGGACAATGTGACAACAACCACTGCCAGCTCAAGAAAAGACTCACGATTGCACAAAGCAAACATCTCGATTCCGACAAGTGACCTCGCAAAACAGTATGACAAACCAAAACAAAACATTCACAGCACTGACGTTGAATCTCCTAGTATGATTATGTGACCACAAAATGTTTAAGTGCCACAACATGCGGTTAAGACTAATCAGATCGGTAGACGCAGCAGTGAGGTTTGGTTCCAAATAGATTAAGCTAGGCACGCCGATTTAAAGTCTAAGAGCAGTATAACTATTATTTATTGAGCGTCCTGGTAAAATGTATTCAATCAAACCGGCATCTGAAACTATGTGATCAGATTCGATCAGATCATCAGTCAGAGCCGTAAGATTTGACAAAAGATCATATTACCGATAGCGTTCCATGCGAAATGTGGCCAATCAAACAGTCACCAAAATATATAGGATTAGATTCGATCAGAACAACAGTCAGAGCGGCGAAATTTGACAGAAAAACCTACGATAGCTATAGCTGCATACGTTTTTACTCTATAAACAACGATATAATAACATGCTTTCAGATGCGGCAGCAGGTCCATGAAACACGCGGTTAAGACTGATCAGATCCGCAATTACAGCGATAAGTACTGATTCGTGAAAAGAAAACTCACCTAGAAGCGAGTGCTTTCGGTGCACTTGTTTGCTTCATACCTATATCTTCTACTTCATACCTATTTATGCGCGTAGTATAAAATACGAAGACTAGACTGTTAATAACGTGAGCTAGAGTACTGACACCAGTGTTACCTGGTGCAAATACGATGGAATAGTAGACTAGCAGCGATAGCACAAAATAAATCGAAACGGTGGATTGAAATAAGCAATGCAAGGCAGAGAACACAAATTTTCGATCCTAAACAATTAACTGAAATAGTTTGAGAACTTGTGTGGTGAAACGGATTGATCGATTGATTGATTGTATGCGCTAGGTGTTCAAAGCTCTACAGTTCAGTGTTTAATTTTACGATGGGCTTCCAAAAAAATAGTGAAATATTTAACATTTTGTTGAATGCCAGATTAACTTATGAGATTAAATTTTCACAGCATTAGTTCAAATCAGATATGCCGTCCTACCGTTCTTTTTCGAGTACAGGAAATGAGATAATTTGTGCTAGGTAATATGACGACGCGAATGCTTTCAATGAATCAATACTTAGCCTCGAATTTTTCACATCAAAATGTTCAAGTCAAATATTCACAAGAAAAGTTAAATCTATAATGCATGCTATACAATTTCCAAATTTCTAGATTCTTATATATCTGCCTATTAGGACATTCGATTAGTTGAAAATAAACTTAATCGCTAAAATTGAAACTTTGTGAAAAATAAATTGCAAATAATTAAAGGAAAAAAACTTTTCGAAAAAAAAAATAATCTGTTAATTCTTCAAAATTTTTTGAGTTCTTTACATAATATTGATATGATGTATACTAGCATATTAAACTAATTCTCTAAAGGTTTATTTGAGTTTAATCACCAACTGTATGAATTAAAGCTTTAAACAAAAACTCTGTTCAACTGATTTTTCTCACCAATCACTTTCTGAATATTAAATTTTATCTGACATAAATCTAAAAAACATACCATTATAACAACTATGATAGACTTTATATGCTGATTAACATTGTCAATTATACTATATTCTGAATATTAATAGTCGAATAATTCGAACATTCTTTGTTTTAAAAGAATAAGATTTTCTTAGAGGAATTTACTGCTAGTACACAAATTTTTCTCCATCAACTGACGATTCAAGTTCTGCAAAAAAAGATTAGAAGGTGAGTTCATTGAAGTAATATCTTTTTTTGAATCTTCAGATCCTAAATTTGTATCATAAATCTGATAAAGTACTTCGTACGGACATTGACTGAGACTTTTTTCGGTTTTGTCACCTGTTCAAAAAGTCCCGCCCTATTTCCCCTTATAATCTTTCCTTTTGATATGCGATTTTTTTCGATTTTTTCCAAAAAAAATGTGTGCGATTTTTTCAAAATGGGACTACATCCTGCTGTCCCAGCTCCACCGGCCAGTATAGCTCCATGAGTCTTTTGACTTTTTACAGAAGAAGGAACTTTTGTAGAAGAATTTTCTGGTTGATTTTCTTTATTTATAAATTTTAACACAAATTCCATATTCGGTTCTGTCCTTGAAATGGAACTAGTACAATTTTTCTCTAAAATTTCTACAATATCAATGAGTGATTGTTGCTGACCTCCTCCAGACTAAATAAAAAAGCCATTTTTTATGTTCAAATAATTTGCAAATATTTTTTTAAAGGTTTTTCAAAATAATAAAATTTTTTTGTGTTATAATACTGATTCTCCCCGTAAAATGAGATTCTTATAGGCCGATTGACTCAAAGCTGGGCAAGTACCTTCATACAATTGCCGAGATTTAGTTTGTTGTGGTGGACCATTTTTTGAATTAACAACATCCTCTAACAATACTTTCCATACCGCCTTTACGCTTGCTGCCGAGGAACAACATCGGACTCCGTTCCAAATTCGATTTTTACCACGCCTTAAAGATGGACGATTTAACGTCATATTGACCTTTGGATCTCCATGGCCACACAATTGAGATAAGGTGAGACAGGCCTCGCCACCATAGTTTGTGGAAATTTGTCGATCATCCTTTGAGTTATGATTCTTTGAACAATTAGCGGAGCCTGATGATGAGCTTTTATGCAATTGAACAAGATAAAAGGTCTTAGTAGAATCATCTGCAAGATCGCTCTTTTTAAAATAAGGTTTTCTATCACTCTCCGTCAGAAATCCGTCTGTTAGGTCCTGCTCGAAGAAAATTGTTTTCAATTTTTCGAGAGTGCTAGAAGATTCAGATTCCCGGTATGTCGATATATTAGTCACCATAAAATTTGAAGAATTCTGGTTCTGATGAGAGTGTTGTTGCCCCAAATTGAGAAGTTGAGATAGCGTTTTTCTAAGATGACCTTTTGGATGGCCAATAAAAATTATTTGAAAAAAAGCCAAAAAAAAAAGCACTTTGTCTGTGAAACCGTGTAAAGTTTTTTCAAAACTTGAATTTTTGTGACCTTTTTCAACAAATGCGAAAGTTGTCAAATGACCAAAATGAAGAGGAAGGAGGGACGAATTATTTTTTGAAATTTCTGATGATTCTGATGGACTAGTATCAACGATGTTAGTATTAAAACACATAGGAGATAATTGCTGCAGAGTTGTAACTGGCATATTACTTTCCTCTGTATTTGCTTGAGGATCAGATTCAAGTGTCAAAACACCAGCGTTGAAGAACAATTTATCTGGATCAATACTAGTATGAATATGACATTGATTGATTGTTGATGACAAATTTACTCCAGAATACCTATGATAACAGGCTAAATCTTTTAAGCTCCGGGCTGGAAGGATTGGTGAGAGATCGGATTCGGAAAAGAAACTCTTTAACCCAAAAAATATTTGAAAATAATTCCAAGCTTCTTCTTGTGTTGTAGTACCTGTTCAAAAAACACCCTTATTTGCCTCATTTTTGAAAATAAAAATGCCATTTTTTTTTTTCAAATAAATTAAAATTGATACACTTCCACCTTCCGCTTCGGCCTCCATAATTCGCTTTCGTACCTTTACAAATAAGCCCCGTCCTGAAACCGTTCTAAATCAAGTGTTTTTATCCACAAAAAAATCTTTTATTTGAGATCTTTTCCAAAAATTATCAATTTTCGTACCTTTACAAATCCACTCTGTTGTTTTATTCACACAATTTCTTCCTCTGAATACAGTAAATAAACAAATTCCTGATTTCATCCGCTCGTCTAGAATTGGTTTTTTCAAAAAATAATCGAGTCCGCCAGATGTCCATAATTGTGTAGAGATTTGTTTTAAATCGAGTAATCGAAGAGATACCTTTTTTAAAAAAAACCCATTATTTAGGTTATTTTTATAAATACGAATGCGATTTCTTTGACTTTTTTCCAAAAATTCATGAAACTCTTTACCATTTCTAATCCTTCACCAAAATTCAAATCTGTTGCAGGATCTGATGATGTCAATAAATCACTTCCTGCAAACGTTACTATATCAGTCACATGTTTAAGGTCATCTCCAGATTGTATATGAAGTATAGTCACACAAATTTCTAAATTTTTATCTGAAGAAATAGCCGACTGATTGTTACTGTTTTTATTGGTCAAACCACGAGCAAGAGTAGCTGATCTTTCGGAGTAAGTTTGAGTCTCTTTTCCTAGGTTCTTGATCCGTACACCAAAATTGTCGATAGAAGCACTCGAAGGTATCACCTTATCAAAAATACAAAGGTTGCTATGATTTACGGTCGAGTCTTCTTTTCCAGATTCTATTTCCGATTTTAAATCTAATAATGCGGCTCCTCCTTCCCTGACCGCCGTTAGTACGAAATTTGATGAGGAATTTTTCTGAGGATTCAATGATAGTACACGTCCTGCAAAGACTAATATCTTTTGAATTTTCTGTATAATACTACCCCGCCCCTGAATCCCTTCTGATTCCTGTGTCTTCATCCACAAAAAACGACATTTTCAGAGATCTTTTCTAAAAATCATCATCCAATTTTTCAAAAAAAAATTACCTGAAGGCAAGTTGGGGTCCAGGTCCACCTAGAAAATCACTCTCCCTATATAATTTTTATAAAAAGCCATTTTTCTTCAAATAATTCACAAAAGATTTTTTTTTGGAATCTTTTTCAAAAAAAATTTTTGACCTAAAGCTGCACTATAAACAGATTCTGGTAAAACATGATATAAATGTAAAGTATTTTGTGTAGGATCATTGTAAAAATCTTTTTCTGAAGAAATATCACTATTATTATTATCAAACAATTGAATATCATTATTAATTCTTCCTCCAAATGCCCACACAAGATCCACAAGATTTTTTGCTGGAGGAGATGTAACAGCTTCACCCATATTTTCTACCGTTGAAGTAAATCGGGCATTCAATGAATTTGGATCTGTTCTGCGAGCTATCTCTGGACTTGGGCCAAGAATATCACGAATAATTTGATGACAATTAGGACCTCGAAATGCCAGAAGAAAGCTATTTTCAGAAGGAGAGGTGGTATTACAACCTTTTCAAAAAAACCCCTTCTTCTAAACACAGAAGTGAACTTTTTATTCACAAAAAACTTTTTTCCAAAAAAATTCTAATTTTTATTTTTTCTATAAAAGAGGTGGTACTGATATGAGCACGCAGAATACTTGGACCCGTAGAAATTGATGAGTTTGAAGAAGATAAAGATGATCCTGTAAAGCCCATCCTGAAACCCTTCTGGTTCCTGTGTTTTTATCCACAAGAAAATCTTTTTTTAGAGATCTTCTTCAAAAATTATCAAATTTTTCTTAGAAAAATGTAGGAGTATAACCTGTAGTATAAACGGTTCTCAACGCACAAAGGTATATCCCTTTTTTTAAGGCGTCTGATATTAAACATTCTAAACATAAACTAGGTTTCTTTAAGATAAGAACACAAGAATTACCATTACCATAAAATGGAGAATTTAACAAAGAACCCATTATGTTGTTTTGAAAATCCTCATCTGACTTGTCACCAGCTGCATAACCAGAATCAAATTTTCTCATAGACGAAATTGAATCTTTATCAGAAGATTTGCTACTATCAGTGTTTCGAACTGTGCCCAATATATTCGGTCCGAATGCTAATTCTCTTTTCAATAAAGATTCCCACACTTCACGTGTGTCTACTGGTATAAAAGAACCACCTTTTGAACGTGGTAATAATAGAGCTGTTTTTTCTTTATTTGTTAGTACCTGCTCAATATTATGGAAAAAGCCCCCGCCCTGATGAAACCTTTCTTATTCCTGGGTTTTTACCCATAAAAAACGGCATCTTCAGAGATCTTTTCTAAAAATCATCAATTTTTTCTTCAAAAATACCAGAAATTGGGGTGAAAATAAGATATAGAGGCCGTATAATCCAGGATTTTCTTGACGAAAGGAAGAAAAAACTTTAGTAGTAGTAGTATTTTCATTATCAGATATATCAGCAGCATCAATTAATATAGCAACGGAAGATTTTCCAATTATTGAAAGATTATCAAGTGTCTTGGTTCTACTAGGTACCGGTCTTTCCTCACTGCAGTATGGAAGAAGGTACATGGTTGCTTGAGAATATTTTCCGTTACTATCAAGAAATCCAGGTGGTGTAGTACTCAGTTCTGAGATTCCAGTCTTTTTTTCATTTTTTAAATCAAACATTTTTAAATTTGTTTTTTTTATAGAACTTTCACTATTAGTATTGATTTTAGACATACTCACGTTGGGGTGTATCAATGGAAAATGATATCTTTTTTTTATTATGTCACTGAAAGCAGGAAAAGTTATTGACTCT
>JACKZZ010014503.1_pt1 | contig 23059 bp, 19 predicted proteins | sample 8027871 | NCBI WGS metagenome assembly JACKZZ01 (sample SAMN15724774, study PRJNA655200) | protist metagenome | isolation source: fluorescence activated cell sorting (FACS) single amplified genomes of... | place: USA: West Boothbay Harbor, Gulf of Maine | collected 2000-07-19 | reverse complement strand
AGACGGACCCAGGTAATACTTGGTGAGACGTACCCTGCAATCATTGCAATCATTGAACTTGCGAGGGATGGAGTGTTGGAGGGTTCGTTTTGATCGAGTGTTGACTGCGAGGGCGAGTGTAATGCAATAGATTTGGTGTGGGCGATGAGGTTGGTTGGATCTTGCTTGCCAGGATGATTTTTTTTTCATGTAGGCGCTCCTCGACGATCCCGTTCCTTAGCCTAGTTTTTTGTCTCGTTTTTTTTTGAATGCGTGAGACACGGGACGCAACGACTCTGCCCGGTGCGTCGACGTTGGCGCGATGCCGGCATCCGTGGGCGTAGTGATGAATCGGACTCTACTAGTACCTTCTAGTACCCGCCTGGTGCAGGAGGCGGTATGTTGTGGTACTTGTGATCCACACTGCGGTTAATACTACCGAACCTCTACTAACCAAGTAGACATGACGGTGTCCGAACCCCGTCTCAGCAGAGGTGCGAACTCGCACTTGATCGGCGTTGCAAAGGTGCGGGACGAGCGTGGCACGGAGGACCCCGGTACGTGGACGGACCAGCATTTTCTGTGGTCCCCGCATCCGGATTGGAAGCTGCGGTGTGCGCTGGACTACGGAATCCTGGTGCTCACTGTGGGTGTGCTGGTCTCGAGCCCGCTCTGGCAGGACGGACACGACCTGAGGCGCGGGCGGCGCACTTCCAAGTACGCGATTAGCATGGGGATTCTAATGCCGCTGTTTACCCTCGGAATGTGGTGCCTGTTCCCGGTGCAAGCGGCGCAGGGCATGCTGAGCTGCTACATGTTCGCTTTGGGTCATATCTGTTTCGAGCTAGTCCGGCTTTGCGAGGTAGCCCGCAGGACGCGGCGGCGGAACCTCTACGGCCGGCCGAACGACAACGACTTTCTCTACGACCCCCTCTGCGAGATGTCTTACCACTGCGAGTGCTGCGAGGTCGCGGTGTGCTGCGGCTACAAGGGGTGCGGAAACTACTGGTTGCGGGAGGATTATTGCCCCGGCTCCGACAGCGACAGCGACAGCTCCTGGGACGAGGTCACAGCGTCCCAGCACGTACACCACCACCACGGGAAGCACCACGTGGTGGGAGGACTGCGCGAGCTCAACTGCTTTACCGATGGCCGTGGCGGCGGCATCTGCAGCTGCTGGGGGAACCTCTTTTCGTGCTGCTGCGCTGAATCCTCCCGCGAGCCAGATGCAGATGGAAGCGATGACGACACCGAACCGCTCATCGCGCCGGCGCAGGAGGGCGAGCCGCAGGAAAATTCTACTCGTGCGTCTCATGTTACTAGTACCGACGGCGACGAAAGATCCAGTGCCGCGGCAGAACCGTTGGGAGCCGGCGCGAGCATCTGCGACGAGGAGCCCCACCCGCTGTCGGCGGCACCAGAAGATATCAGTGGGGTCCCTACGGAGCGGGATGCCGCGAGCAGCAGTGGTGCAGACGCATCAACCGCCCTGGCGATTTCGTTCTACTCTGAGCTCGAGAATGAAGAGAAAAAGGATGAGCAGAGCGACGAGGAGTGTGCAGAGGGCGCCGGAGAAGCCGAAAGTGGCAGGCAAGACGAGGCAGACAGCGAGCGGAACCCAGACGACGACGGTTCCGTGGACCTCCGTAACTGGCCCCAAACGCACAGGGAAAAACCGCGCGTGCGCATGACGTGGCGCGAGCATCGCCGCGTTCGGGGGAGCATTTGGGTAAGTAATATGGGGCTTCGACTCGTGCTGGTGATACTCTTTTCCGCGGTGATTTTGTTGGATATCACAATCGCGATCATGTTCCTGGGCGCGCCGTTCGACGTTATGTGGCCAGAAAAATTCTGGGACCCCGTCGAGGAGATGAAGGCTTCGGGGCGCGTGGCGCCTTCGAGTAGTTCCAGTAGTAGCAGTTCCAGTAGTTTCGTGCAGGTTGTTTCCGGCGCGCAGAGCAGTGGCGCCACAAGACTAGCCAGCGCGCTAGCCAGCGCGACTACTAACACGACTGGAACCGAAGTTCGTAATAGTATCACCGGGAGTACGATTTTAGCCACGGAAGACCCCCGAATCGGCAGCGTGATGATGGACCTCGGCTTGACGGAAGAATATCGACGCGCGGATACGGGCGGAGGAGATGAGCTGCATCAGCGACAGCAGAAGCGACAGGAGGAGCGGGCGGCAAAAGCGCATAACTTCAGAATTCAGCGCATTATCCTGGCGCTAATCGCGCTGCTCTTTGGCGGCTTCGCTGGCTGGATTCTGCTAGATTCAGCAACATGCGGTGATGACCGGAAGATCCGATACCTTCCTCCGGCGCTGCTCGCGGAGATTATGGAAAAAACGTAGTCGATGCTCCTCGACCACGAAAAGGTTTCAGGAACTGCCTATCGGTTCTGGCTTGTCATTTCCGTGTCTGAGTTTCAGTGTGCGGGTGTTTCGTGCATACCAAGTAGTTTAGCTTCCGGCGCCAGAATCTTGTGGTGACCACGTCACCACTATGAGTCTATGATAAATTTCTTTTCAGGATCAGACGGTAGACCAGTATAGTAACCTTGAGTCTCTGTGTACACATGAAATTCAGTAAGTTTTTGGTCGGCCATCCAAGGCAGAATCGAAATCATGGTATGTGACTCGCTGCGTGCGGTCGAGTGCGCGCCGTTGTGTCATCGCGCACATGGGTTGCGCAAAAGTGTCGAATGGAGGAACGTGCGCACGAGTCGGAGAGAAAGTAAGAGTGGTGAGGCAGAAGGTGAGTAAATAGAGAGACAAGAGGGTCGAGATGAATGGGGCTCTCTATTTTCAGCAACCCCTGAGCTTTGACCGCACGGGTGCCCGAGGCCCTCACTTTTAGTGAAACCTGTTTGTCCCGCACATGTCATAGCCAGGAATTCTGTTGCATGTTACTCGGCTGCATGTGACTGAATAATTCGCTTTGGTGGATGTGTCCATGGATAATAAACTGTAACATTTTTAGTGATAGTACTAGATTATAGACTCGGCTCGTGTATACCGTGGGGGATGCTTCCTTCGCCGCAGACGACGTCCCGTCCACCCATATTCACGGTGCCCTATCTGCCGCGATTCGGCGGGACACTGAACTTCAGACCCCAGCCGTTGAGTACAGGCCTCGATCCCCGTATTGGAGGTTCAAATCTCGCCAGTGCAGACCCGAGTATTCTTCGTGAGGGCAGTGCCAGTAGTAGTGCGAGTTGCGCCGTCTCGGGCTCGCCCCACGTCGGGCCCCGTGAACACGAGTCTCTTGATGCCGACCGCCACCAAGAACAGTTTCGTGACAATACCGAGGTACCGCCGCTGGACTCGGATGGCGACGACGACGAGGCGAAGTCTGACCGTTCAACGCGCACGGTCAGCCCCACGGACCACGATTTCCACGTCTTGAATCGGGGGCCGACGGAGCACGAGAGTCATGGCATCTTCACCTTGGCCGAGGTGCCCGATGAAGACTCGGAGGGCGGGGCGCCGTCGCCAGAAATTTCACCGGGTCCTTGCGGTGGGGCCCACAATAACAGTGCCGGAAGCAATAGTGTCTGCGCGGGCAAGGATAACAATAGCGTCGAAAGCTGCCGCACGGTAGACTTGAACGGCAGCGGGCCGACGCCGGTGGTGACGCAGGCCGCCGATTTCACGCGCGCGGAGAGCAGCAAGGTTTCTGGTGCTGGTGATGGCAAGGGCGACGGTAAGGGCGATGGCAAGACCGCGGTGGGTACTGAGTTTTAACTGCCTAAAGAGCTCGTGCGTCGCCGAGTCTCGCGTACTATTTCATATAGACGGGGGCCTGCGCTCGATTAGCTCGTGAAACGTGACGGAGCGCACCAGAGGCTCGCTCGGCGCAATATCCTTGCAGTTTCTGCTCTGGGTTCGCATTCATTCATTCGTTCATTTCGTGGGGGTAAGATTCCCAGCCTCGCCAAGTGGGTGTGGTGTTGGGAGTGCGGCGGACGGTAATCAAAACAATATCAGAGGATGGAGCCGGTAGAGGCCATTCAGGATCTCATTGTGCTCTCTCTCAGCACCTGAGGCGTCCCGCCCGCAAGTGGTTCCCGGAGAGGCTGGCGGCGGCACTGCAGCTTGCGGCCCTGTGATATTCGCGCCAAAACTATCTCAAGTCGGCAGCGCTCATCCGCGGCCTGCGTTCCAGTCCGGTTTTCCTTTCAAGGGTTTCGCTCCAGGAGCCATGAGCCCGCCGCTCCTCCCAAGTGGCTTTGCACGGTACGGCAGCAACAAATCGTTTATCACACTTCTGTCTCAGTAGAGTAACGCAATTCATAATTATGCACCGAGACCTTGAAAAGAGAAAATGAGTGGCCTAGTCTGAAGTCCTCGCGCGGCGGGATGGTCTACGAACTATTAATCCCCGCTCTCTTTGCCAATCTCAACTCTATCCTGCAAGATGATTGGGTCCTTTTTCTATCGCTCATGCTGGCAGACTCCCGTCTCCGGTGAAACCTGTGCGGGAACTGCGCACCCCCCGCATCGGCAACGAGGGCCGCGAAGAAAGTGCGGCGGCGACAAGTGCGAATGGGTCTCTGTCGGGTATAGGAGAAATCATAAAATGATTGGATAACTCGTGTGTCTGGCTGATTTTTTCCTGAGTCTGACTCGCGCGTTACTGGCACAGCGCATCATCAATAGTGTTCATGCTATTCCGCTTCTCGATGCGCTCGGCATTTTTTTTTCTCCGCTTACAGGGAGCGGCAGCGCCTCCAGCGCCACGGGCGGAGTCCATCCGACTACCGCTGCGGGTGAGGCCCCCCACCACACTGCCTCACGGAAGAGCGCGGTTGCTCCGGCCTTCGGCTTCGCCGGCTTCCCGGCGGCTGTCCCGGCGGCGGCGCGAAGCACTCTGCTTGGCGGAAATTTGATCGCCGGCAACCTTCGGTGTCGCAACTCCACCGCCGCGCCGTTGAAGCAGGGCGGACTGCACCTCGGAACTTTCACTCCCATGCCGGGCTTTCCGCTGAGAGGTAGGGGGTCGCCAGAGCCGGTCGCCGTCCGGCCGACGCGCCAACTTTCTTCCGCGGGCTGCGTGGAATCCGTCCAGAATCGGAGCCTTCTGCCGGGCGGGGTTTCTGGTGCCACTCTTAGCTCAAGGCAATCTGCTAGCGTGTCTACTGTCACTACTAGCAGTAGAGTTAATACTAGTAGTAGAGCGCTGGGCGGTGCGGCGGCGGAAGCGTCGGGGAACAAGTTTTCGGCAAGCGGCACGACCTTTTCCGCAAGCGACTGGCCGCGGCGGGGACAGGCTGCGCGTGCGCGGTCGCTGTCAGAGCAGCGCTTCTCGGCTGCTACCGAAGAAGAGGGCGGCGCTGCGGCGGCTGCACTACCGGCCGTCCCGCGCTCGAGCCGCGCAGGCTGGCCGATTCTGGGCGCGCAGCTAGGCGCGAAGCCGCTGGTGGGGGCCGCTAACAGCACTAAGAGCAGCAGTTTCGTTGTGGCGGGCCCGCCGCGTGCTATTAATGTGGTTGTGGCAGAGAATGTGGCAGAGAATGCCAGAACGGAGGAGGGTCGCGCAAACGGTGAACGGAGTATCGTGGCGGGCAACAGGCCGCAAACCACCAGCAAAACCAGTACGAGTTCTTCGACTGACACAGACCCGCCGACGCCGAGCAGGGGTTTGACAGGCTACCGCGAGACAGTGCCGGTTGCTCCGTGCGCCGCCGCCGGTCCGGCGACCTTCGTGGGCACCCCGCTTGCATACCAGCGCGCGAGTCTGATGAATCTGAGTCTGAACCTGAACGCGATGGCAAAGCGCGCTGAAAACAGCGGGACGAGTACGAGTACCACGTGTCTCCAGTCGGCGCGCACAGTAAAGTTCACCGCGGCGCCACCGCTGTTCACCGCCCGGCGGTCGCGGGCGCGTTCTCGATCCGCATCGCAGCCGCCTCACTCGGCTTGCGCCGGCGCCGCTGCGAAGAGCGCTGCGGATAGTGTGAAAGAGGAGGGTGCTCCGACGCGGCCGGTCGATAACGCGGCTCCCGTGGGGGAGGACGAAGCCGCGTGCGAGGCGGCTGGGGCATGGCAGCCCATCGGCGCGGACAACACGCTAAGCGCAAATCGGGATCTCGACCAGGGCAAGAATCCTGCCAAAAAGAAATACTCCACCTTTGTGGAAGAGCTGATGGACAGCGCTATCGACGACGCCGCAGCCGAGCGGAGAAGCAGCCCGGGGATTGCGGAGAAGCAACACGCCGCCGCCGTTGAATCGCGGGAAACAGGTAGTCGTACTTTCTCGTCGACTGCAGGGACTCGCATGAAGCAGGTGGTGACCGTCGGCACCCCCGGAACCACACACCGCCCGGCGCTTACTAGCGCAATCATTCCCACCGCAAGCACCACGACCATCCGCCGTCCGTTATTCACTGGACTGGCGCCGTGGAGGCCGTTCACGATCGGGATTGCGCCGGCCCAGATCGGGATCAGGCCCACCACGGGGGGGGAGAAATGAAGGTGAAACTCACTGTGGACTCCGATCGAGTGTCGCTTTCGCGGAACCGACTTGCATTCTGACCGTACAATAAACGTCAATAATTCCTTAATTTTGATTCAGGTTTGCAGCTCATTATGCGGATCAAGTGCGTCACATTCTACCTTTATGAATAGTAGAGTGCGTACGTTGATATTATGCTGTTGCCTCTGTCCAGATTCAGAGAAGATTCATAAAAAATGAAACTTTTTATCTCAGTGCCGCCCCGATATTGTTTTGCTAGTGTCATTTACATGCAGCTCGTAACCGTCTATAGGTACTAAAAGATTCCGAAAGTCCTTCCCATGCTTTGTTCAGCTCGTGACTTGTCGCCAGCGATACCTCAGCTCTGCATTCGATGTAGAATGGGCTAGAAGATTGAAAAATGGAAACATGCATCAGTACTTGATAAGCTGTAACGTTAGTGCATTACTTTGTTTCGCACCAGAAAGCTGGCGCCGGCAGTTTGCGATGCATCGTGTACCAGAACTCTAGAGCTGAGAACAAGTTTAGTCCCGCGTCGAAAGCAGACTTCTATCCGCTACGCTTCTCCATCACGCATTTCCGAGTACAGAGTCACTAGTAAATGCACACGCTGATTGCTGCAGCAAAACTTAGATGGAAACTGATGCATCTCTAAGACATTATGTGATCTAGAAGAATCTTGATCATTTCAGAGGTATATCGTGATGTGCCAATGTGCTTATGCTGCATCCCTGCTTTTGCGCAGTATCTCCGGGTTGATGTATTCACATAAACTAAAGGCTCTTTGATCTCTTCAATAAAAGTTGTGCCATTTCGTTCGATAGGCATATCGCAATGTACTGTAACCATTTGTATTGATATCATCAGTTGTGTCGTCGACGTTGTTTGAAGATAGTCGTTCCGATGGGACCCACCCCCGCACATCCTGGGCTCCAATGCACAAGAGTAGCAAATGAAGCTGGGTGTGCACATGAAAGTGCCCAAATGAGCGAAAGTGCCGGAGGAGTTTCGTGAGAGTGAGTGGCGGAGTGGCATGGCGCAATCTTTGAGTGCTGTTCCCAAGCTGCACTCCAAATGCGACCTGTGCAGAGACGGGGGGATGCCGCCAGAGAGCACCAGGGAGCGTCACGCGACCTACTCTTGGGCTTGTATCAGTACTCTTTTACTTCTTCGTTATCAATTTTATGCTTGGTGTTTCCCTACGTCTGGCTGCGAGGCTGCCGCAACCGAAAGGCAAGCTTAGCACGCGAAGAACAAATCGTGGTACCTCGGGGCATGAGACTCTTGCTCCGGCTCTCTTAGCCTAGGTAGGGGCTCACTGTGCTCGTAGTACCTACGCATAGTAGTACGTGTGTTGGTACTCATTCACTCGCTCGCATCGATTATTGCCTCACAAATTGCTCTTCCTCCACACTCATTCGCGCCTTCTCCTACTGCCAAGTCAAGCGGACTGGTGGTCCCAACCTTTTCCTCGTAATTACTAGATTAGCCCCCCGTCCCCTCCACAACCATGTCGGGGGGTGAGCCGAAGGAGACGTTCCTAACGGGCGTGAAGGAGCGCAAGCTGGTGCTGGCCAGCGTCCCCGGCGCGGGTCCGCGGATCGTGCAGCTCGCGGAGAAGCTTAAGAATCTGGCGGAGACGCTGGATGTGAGCGTATCCACGCTGCTGACGGAGCATGAGCGCGATTTTTTTCTCGCGTACAAGACGCACATGTACAGCATCCAGAAGGAGTTTAAGCTGCTGAAGGAAAAGGCGGACGAGGAGGTGCTGAAAACGCGGCGAGACGCGAAGATTCAGTCTTTGGAGAAGGAGCTCGAGTGGTTTATGACGGAGGCGCTGCGGCTGGATGAGCTCTGCAAATCCCACCGCCGCGAGGTGGACCGCTGGCGTGTGAAGGCGGACGCGCTCGAGGAGGACCGGCTTTTTCTGGAGGACCAGATCAAGGGCGCGAAGCGGCAGAACAAGGTTCTGCGCGCCGCCGTGGAGCGCGCACAGGCCAGCACGCAGGCTGCGCTCAAGAATAGTAGCGTGCCGAATGCAGGAGAGAAGGAAAAGGGCACGACAACCGCTGCCGCCTCCTCCAGCAAGCATCAGGTGGCCGAAGACTTGGAAAAGGCGGCCTATGTGGACGCGATTGAGAAGCTGAAGCAGGCGCTCCGGGACGAGCAGGCCAAGGCGCGGACGCTGCGCAGCCGCAGGGCCGACATCTGGAGCCGCAAGAGCGGCTTGGAGGAGTTCTTCCTGCAATGCATAGACGAGAGCCGAAAACAGCTCAGCAAAAACAAGTACCCGCCGCTGGTCGAATCTATTCTCTCCAGCGAGGAGGCCCTAGTCTTTCTCTACGAAAAGGTATTCCCCCAGCGCGCGGGCCTGCCGGAGAAAATCAAAGGCTAGCTAGTAGCGCCAGCTGGCTAGAATACTCGTGGACAGCCAGTACCCATAGTTGCCGTGGCTAGTGGCACCAGCTGGGAGTTTCCAAGCGGTGGGGTTCCTGGGAAATTCAATGGGAACACCTCTGTATTACTGCAATCTGCCGACGCTACTCCTGCGCAGGACTTTCGTTGGAGCAGTGGAAAAAACGCAGCTAATACTGCTTTGAATCGATTTTTTTGGAGATTCAAGATTGCAGCAGAACACCGGAGGGATGATGCCTCCCTTCCGGTTGGGCGAGGCTCCCAGGGAAACGGTTGCGGGAAACCGCACCGCGGGTGCGAGACTCTGACCAGGTAGAATAGGTTGAAGCATGGACATGACGCAAAACGTGCTGCCAGAATTCCGCACCAGGACCTGTTCTTCTGCGAGCGCTGGCTCAAAGGGCTTTCGCTGTGACCATGAAAATAGGATCTCCATGAAAACGTGACCACGTCAGTCAAGTTCATCGCAATTGGAAAGTTTATCATCGGAAAATCATGTCTACATGTAACACGCTGAGAATTTCGAAGTGTCGTCGTACCCTGGTCTACTTCGTATCAACCCTCCAATTCGTCTTCGAGAATCTCCAGATTGCCTGACTTGATCAAATCTCTGTAATTCCTGTCTTCTTTCCCGTCAAATTCCACTCAAGAAGAGGAAGATTCCTTCTCTCAGATTTTGCCTTTATTGTGTCGCAGGTGTGGTCAATCGGTATAGTCTGGATATCGTCAAGCTTATTGGTGGTTTTCTGGAGAAGGTGGTTAATAGATACCAGACAGCTAGATACTTGAAATTTGTGTAGTCGGCTACCGTTTTAGGTCCTGGCGTACACCTAGGGGAAAACCCAACAGCCGAAGTAGGCTACACGAAACTGGTGGAAGAGGGGTGTTGCTTTGTCTGGCTGAGGATTTCCCTCCGGGACATCCGAAAGGCTCTCCTAACGGAGACCGGCCTTATCCAGGCAAGTGCAGAGGAGGAGGATCCGCAGGGAGGTGCATCACCCACCGAGAAGCAGTTGAACGACCCTTTGGGCGGCTCTGCTTCCTCCACGAGCAGCGCTTCCAATTGCAGTAGCACTGCGAACGGCACTGCCCCCGCCGTTTTGGCACGTGGCAGGAGCTGCAGCTTTACGGGGATTCGCAGCAGCAGCGAGTCGCACCAACAGGTGAAAAAAACGCACGGCACAAGTAGTAACATCTGCGCTTCCGAGCGCCTGCTGCACTGCCAGAGCATCTACGCTCCGGGAAATTTTCCGCCGAAGAAGCCCGCCGCTCCGGAGGTTGTTGGGCATCGCAGGCAACCCGCATTGGCGCCGGACCCCTTTGTGCGCCCCTCCTCCTCTAGGGAAGCCAATACTCAGTTGAGGCACTATCGTCACCAGGACTCGCACGACTCGTCGCAGCGTTCTAGCAAGGGGCCTCAGAGCTCGACACGCTCGTCGACGAAAAGTTTGGATCACTTCGTGCTCCATCCCCCTCCGACGGTGAGTGCAACGTCCGTCCACGAGCCAACCAGTCTGGCCAGTCTGGACGAAGAGGTTCCCACCGGCCTCACGCTTACGAGTAGCACTGCCTCGAGCGGAGCTAGTTGTCCCGCTCGCGACCGCACGCTGTCTGCCGGCAGCCACGACGGAGCAAGATGGACGCCAGAATCGAAGACGACGACCTGTCCTCTAACGGGCACGAATCAGAAACGGAGAATGGTATAATATCTAGCTACTGCTTCTTTATGCATAGAACATGGAAGTAATTTGACGAGACGTGAATTCCCCCTAACGTGGAAGGAGATTGACCTTTGAGGAAACGTCCCATGACATCCCCTCCCTCAGATTTCTTCGAAGATGAGACTGCGGACGAGACGAGGGTGCGACTCAGCAAACAGTACATCGCAGCCATCGAAGGAGACGCCGAGGAAAAGCGAAAACGCATAAAGCTGGAGCTGGATGCCAAGAACAGGAAGACTTCGAAAAATGTGGCTGACAACTTTACACTTGGCCCTGCTGAGTTTCGGAAAGGACACCTGCGAACCTGTACTTCCGTATGCGTGAAGCGCGACGAGTCCAAGATATATTCCGGAGGCAAGGACTGCGCGGTTCTCGAGTGGGACATGGAAACAGGCAAAAAGGTCGTGTTCAGCGGAGGAAGAAAAAAGTACGAGTCTAGCAGCAAGCGATTCAGATGTACACAGGTTTATTGTCACTAGCACTCAGGGAGAAGGCGAAGCGGTCTCAACTTTCAACCAATCATCATCCAGTAGCGCTAGTACTGAGAAGGCCCCACTCCCTCCAAGCAGGTCTGATTTCTCTGTAGCTGCGCATAAGGAGAGATGGATCTCTTGCTCCGTCGTTGTCCTGTGCTATCTCCTCGCATTGTGCGTTCCATCGCGGCCCTATAATATTCGTAGTACCCCCTCGCATACTAGCTCGCCTCGACGCTGTCGTAGTGTCTCCATGCCTAGCTACTATTTCTGCCCTCTCCTCGCACAGGTTTGACTCTGGCGGCCACTTCGAGCAGGTTTTCAGCGTGGCGCACTGTGAGGCGTTGAATCTGGTCGTGTCTGTGGGCGCCGACGCGCTGGTCCGCATCTGGGACCCGCGGTCGCCGACGGCTTGTGTGGACGCCCTGCGCGGCCACAGCAAGGCCGTTACGCGGGTCGTGGCAGACCCGGAGAGTACGCAGATTTTCACGGCGGGACTGGACAAGCAGGTGAAACTTTGGGACCTGCAGCACCGGGCGGTCCTCGACAGCTACCTCGGGCACACAGAGCCCATCAGTGACATGGACATCTTTCTCAAGGGAAAGCCGATCACGGGGAGCGAAGACAAGACGGCAAGGTTTTGGAAGGTAGGAGGAGTCTGAGAATTGATGAGATTCCGATTGAATATCCATTCAGTACTAGGGATAGGGTTCGTCTTTCGATGCACCTGGGGGTAGCTCGGCGTGCCACCTGTGCAGCATGCTACACTGGATCTATCACCATCACAAGTACGTACCCTCGCCGGTGTAATTTCGTGGCAAGAGTACGCCTCTGTTAATTACCTCGGTAGAGATAAGGTTGGACACGATGTGCGCCCGCGTGATGATGACACCAATTATTGTTCAGTTCTGCTTCTGACCGAAGTGATGAGCAGCAATACCAATTCATCTCTCATCGCTCTGACGCGACTTGTGCATTTTGTTGGCACTTTACACTTCTGCTGGTATCCATGATTTCCAATAATTTCTTACACCGCATATGAGTGTGCTCGGTAATTCGGTTCTTTTGTAATAGCTTCTGGCCTTCATCCGTTCTCCCCTTTTTTCCAGACCGTGCAAGACACGCACCTGGTGTTCAACCGACACACCGCCCCGGTGGACGCAGTAACGGCGCTGCAGGCCGATAAGTTCGTGACTGGCTCGCAGGACGGCGACGTGCACGTCTGGAGCGCCGATAGTGGCAAGCCCATCGCCTCCGCGCTCTCCCCGCACGGCGCAAATCGGTGGATATCCGCCCTCGGGTGCGTGCGAAACAGCGACTTCATTCTTTCCGGAAGCAGCGACGGCTTCCTGCGCACTTGGCGTCTTACCAACGGAAGTAGGGCGGCGGCCGCGAGCAAGACCGGCGCGGTGAAACGGAAAGCGGGCGGGAATAGGTGGACGCTCGAGGAGGGCCAGACCATATCCATGCCTGGCGTCATAAATCAGATATGCGAGAGCAACAACTTTTTCGTGTGCGCGGTAGGACAAGAGCACCGCCTGGGAAGGTGGGAGCGCGTCAAAGATGCCAAGCACGGCATCAACATAGTCAAAAAGGTGGTTAACTAGCAGTTGCGTACCATTCCTGCGCTCCTGGAGGTGTGCTTGTTTGGGCTTGCTGGATCCGTGCGAGTACTGCATCGCTGCAGTGTCGATTCGAATTCAGTATTACAAGCTAGAGATCCTCCTCGTAGACTGTGCTTTTAGTTGTTTGTTGCTGCAAGCTCGGAAACACCCAACGGATTTGAACGGGCCGGCTGACAGCTGGAAAGCGCATGCTGTACGGTGTTTGCGCGCATTCGAAACCCTGTCATGATAGCTACTCCTGGATTCGATTTGTGGTAAAATCTACACTTCAAAAAATGTAAACAAAATGATGGAGGGGTTTGGTCGCGCCTGCCCCGAGGTGATAGAAGTTTTCGGTGTTCGCACGACCTGGTAACCTTTTCATCAACAAGAAGTTGGTACGCCGCTTGTCGTCGACTCCGTCGTGCACAGTGCCGGCCCGGACTCAGAGGCGTCTGTGCATGGCCATACTAGAACAGAACCCGGAAGTGTAGTGCGTGCCAGTGGCCATACTACAGAGCTCGGAAGTGAATATATCTATTACCTTTCGACGTGGCCATGCGCTCCCTGGCCTCAGCCGCTCCGCGACAGGCCGCAGCTGCCCCCCCGACCACCAGCCGCGCGGTCGCTTCTGCGTGCACCGCCACGAGGAGTACCAGCAAGCGGCTCGTCGACGTGGGCGCTCTCCGGGACTGGTACAGACGCGCAAAGTCTGCTAGCCGCCGCAACGTTGCAAACGCGCTCCGTGTTCTCCGCCTCGACCGGACGCCGGTTCCCCCTGCACAAAGGCTATTCAGGGGTGAAGCTGCACCGCTACACGGGCATCCGCAGCGTGCGCGCGCAGATTGCCAAGTCAGACTGGCAGATCAGGAGGGAAAAGGAGTTTTTGCACGAACGCTCGCTCGTCCCCGAGGGTTTTGTAGGCGGCCTGACTGCGGACGATGTGAAGCACCTGACCCCCGACATGCAAGACATGCTCCGCCTGGACTGTGCGAGCAGCAAGGAACTCTCCAAGTTCCGAAAGCGCGTGCTCATCCAGAAGTTCCAAAAGAGCCCCTTTGACACGAACTCCCCGGCGGTGTTGATCGCGGTGCTCACGGAGCGGATTCTGAATCTGCGCGCGCATATCATCAAGACGGTGAAGGAGGTCACCGCAAAGAAGGTGATGGCTATCGTGCTGGGTCAGCGCATGAAGCTGATGAAGCACCTCTACAAGACCGATTTTTTGCTCTACCAGTACGTCTGCGAGGAGCTCGGCATTCGCATGATTCGCTTCGCCGTCCCGGAGTTCCGCGACCCCAGCAAGATGATTGCACCCCTGGCTGTGGACGGAGACCGCTGCAAATTTTTGATTCGCCAGCGCCTCTGGCGGTCGCGCCACCGCCCGCGCCCGCTGCACGACGAGCAGGGCCGCTACGTGCGTTTCAAAAAGCACCCCGTGGAGCCCGTGCCCGCCGATCTCCACGATGCCAGGCCCGTACAGCAGCAGCTGAGCACGGCGTACCCGATGGGCGTGCGCCAGGAGCACGCGGAGGGAAGGCAGACGGTGCACAACCCAACCAGACCCGGCCCTGGACACATGCCCATGCGTATGGTGCAGTGAGCACATTGTGCTCGAGCACACATCGAGAGGAGCCTCGGCACCGGCGGGCCCCGCCTCAAGACCAGGGTCTCTACTCGTAGCACTGCCCTACCGGTTGTCGACTGGAGAGGGTCGGCCATATCGTCAGCCATTGTGACCTTGAGGCATGGTGTCCTTGTCAGGGGACGGAGACCTTTGTTCGCTCGTCCCATCTACGATGAAGTTTTACTCTTCGCATTTAGCCTTTTTTTTTCGCATTTCAGTGTGAGATCTGATTTTCCCCTCTGCAGTGGTGGTACAGACTCGTGCAATGGATTCGTGTGTATGGTAGAAAAGCGTTTCCTGTCCTGACCTCACCACTTGCCCCCCAGAGCTTGGTCGACTTAGTCTTCTAGTAAGAAGAACTACTTTTTTTACGATTTTTTGTGTGCGAAAGAGCCAATATCCATTTTTGAGTATGCATGCATTCGGGAAACAAAAATTTGGCAGTGTATGAGTCCGGTCTCTTTCATGTTGAAAGAAGTGTTAAGGTCCTCAGGGGAGCGCGGTCCCGTGTGGCGCCGCGGCCCCGTTCCACATGGAATCTTTCAGTTCCTGTGTGTCGTCTCGGCCCTCAATCTCGAGCTCGGTACTGGCGCATCGGTGTCGATGGCAGGTATCGGTCGTTCCAGCGGAGCGCCGGATTCTTCGCTTGCGAGCATGCTCCGCAACTGTGCACAAGCCTGCGAGTTCGTGAATCACGAGAATCGTAATAGCATAGGTGCTGCAAACCTGGCAGCAGCAACTTGTGGCCCTACTAGTTGTGCTGGTGGACCAAGTAGTTGTTCTGCTGGTGCTAGTTCTGCTGGTCGCGAGTCCTCTCTGGCAGGGGCTTTGGAGGATGGCGCGAAGCTGCAGTGCCGGATTTGCATGATGGAGATGAAGCCAGGCGACGACTTCGTCGCGGACTGTCCCAATCACCTTTCCCACGCCGTCCATTTCGAGTGCGCGCGGACAGCGCCCCAATTGCGGGTCGCGGCGCGGGACGCGGCGCAGAGCGGGCAGAGCCACGACCCCGGATCGGACGGCCTCGGAGACGGCCTCGGAACGGGGACAGGGTGCGAGAAGTGTCATGACTGTCGGGAGGTGATTCAATTCTGGCGCGGCCTGGAGATCAGGGCCGGACGCGACTTGCGCGCGCTCAAGACTTCCGCTGATCCTGCTAGTACTGGGCCGGCGTCTGCTGTGGCAGTGGGGCGTGTGACATCATCTGCCAGCCCCCCCATTCCTGCGAAGAACGGTCTTCCGCCGCGCAGCCTCAGCCGAGAGGAGGCAGTGGCGCTGCTGGGGGGCGAGGACGACGATGCTTCCTCCAGCTCCAGCAGCAGCTCGTCAAGCAACGCGTCAGAGAGCGAGAACCCTCTGGGGCGCCTATTTCGTGCGACCGTGCCGCGAAGGACACTGCGCCGCGTGTGCGATCGCGCGAGCAGATGCGCGCAGACGCTCCGGGGCAGTCTTCTCTCCGAGCCTTCCGCTTCGGCGACGCCCTTCCTGCCGCCGCAGGAGGACGGTGGCGGAAGCGACCAGGTGGCCGCACGGAAGCGGAAGCCGAGGGGAAAAATGTCCACCTCGTTTCTAAAGAGGCACTATCTGTGCCCGGAGGACGTGGCCACTAGCGAGCAGGTGCCGATACCGGAGGGGGCGCGTGGGTACGTAGTGAGGCTGTACCGTGGACGCGTGCCGGACCTGACGGAACATCCGAATGAGCCGGACCATGGCAGTGGTACCACTGGTGGCGTCCTGCGGGGCGACTCCGGCGGTAGCCAGGCTTCAAGACCCGGGTCTTCGCGCCCCCATACCTGGCACGCAAACGACTTTGGCGTCGTGCTGCGCTTCCCAGATCTCGACCACGATTTCAACGTTGTGATCCCGATGTCGCGCGCCCGCACGAGCCTAGTGAGGCGCGAGCGCTCGCAGCGAACAAGCCCCGGCGGCGAGGAGGGGTCTGCCCAGAGGGGCCGCCGCCGCCGAGGTTGCTGCAGCGCCTGGCAGGGGCGTTTGTTGAAAGTGGGTGCGGCTGTTGTCGGTTACAACATGGTAGTGCGAAACCAGGGTCTCTTCGGCCAAACGCACGTCTCGCACGCTGTCAAGGCGCTGGCCGAGTCGAAGCTCAACGCCGCCGGCGCGGCAGATTTCTGCAGTTTTGTCGCAGGCTTTGGCGAGGCTGGCATCATCCCATACTGGCTAGAACAGAGATCCATCCCCTACCTGTCCTGGGGAGAGAGCGGGCCACACAGCCCGTACATCTGGCAAGATCGTGACCACAGCACTAGCGACGCAGGAGGGTCGCCGAGAGGTGGACCGGGAAATAACGAGGCAGTCTCCGAGGTCCACGAGGAGCTCGCGCGCCTTTTCCGGCAGCAGTGCCAGGTCCGCGGGACCTCTGCTAACGTGGCGGCCACGCCGCCGGGCAGCACCATCGGTACCTCGCGGCTGGGTGCGGCGAGCGCCTCATCGCTCGGGGGTAGCGGCGGTCCGAGTGACAAAAACGTTGGCCACTCCCTTCCCGGAGCCTTACGCACGCAAAAGCAGCTGTCGCGGCAGGTGTACACGCAGCAAGAGGACCACCCTCAGGAAGGCCAGACGGAGGGCGGAAAGCAGTGTCCTGCTGCGTTTCGGGGGATGGGTGTCTCGTCCGCTGCGGGGGAGTCGTGCTGGTCTCAGGTGCTGGACCAGCGCAACCCAAACTCCTGGCCGGGTAAGCTATCCTTTCTCGCGGAGATAACGTGCGGCATGCCGGAGGATTTCCGTTCCCTATTGGGGCCGTCCGAGGCGTCGGGCCCCGACGCGAAACCACGGGTCCTGGCGGCGCGGCAGGCGGTCCAGAGTCGCGCGCAACAACAGCAGTTTCGCGACCCCTGGCAGATCTACGAGCTATTCAACGACATGCGCGACGAGCCGTGGCACTACTGCTTCCATCCCTTTCTGGACCAGGACCCCTTCGTGCGCGACACCGTGGCGTGCGTGGCTGCGCGCACGCTGAGTTCGTGCGCGGTATCAGACGACTTCCCGAGTTCGGACGCAGTATCGGACGGGTTGCTGGAAGACAACGCGAGTCGTCCAGCGAAAACTGCATACGGAAGGTGCCCGGGGCTCGAGGACCGCGAGGCGATCCTCGTGCAGGACCGGTGGGGGCTGGCGATGGCGCAAATGGCGGGCCACGGCGGCTCCGCCAATTCTCTCTCCGAAATGCACGCGCTCAAAATCGCGCTTCTCGGCGAGTACGGGATGGGAAACACAATTGGCGGCGGCGGCGCGGGGGGCGCCTGTACGGCGCAGCGCCCCTGCGACCCTCTGGGGAGTACGCTCGAGACGGACAACATCGATCGACCGGAACTCTCCGAGGTCTCGGCTCACCGCGACGCCGCCGCCTTGAGAAGCGGTGCTCCCGCAATCCCGCGCGTGGCGTTCGGCTACGACTATGCGCGGAATGTGTTTTGGCGCGAGAGTCCACGGAGCGCTTGGAGACAACAGCACAAGCCGGGTGTGAGCGAGGCGACGCTGTGGGCCGCGCGCAAGGGGGGGATGCGGCCACCCGAGGTCAGCCGGCTCATTTCCCAATTTGGCGCTGCCGTGCTGGGCGAGGACCCGGGCGGAAAACCGGGTTCAAAACCGGTGGAGGCTGGACCCACGCGCTACCCCCTCGCCCACCTCGACGTAGTGCTCACACACTCTGAAAAACCCGGCCTTCTCATGCGCGCGCCTGCGGTCGAAGGTACTCGCAAAGATGATCTGAAGGCAGATCCTTCTGCACGAAGAAACAGCCGGGGTCCCGTGCCGTCCCTACAACCAGCGTCCGCCGAGCCCGAGGGTGGGGTTCGGAAAAACAGCGACCATCCTTTCGCCGCCGTGGTTCGCGACGGCATGGTCTCGACGCTGGTGCGCGGGACGCAGGAGGCGTACTACGCCGCGGCTATCACAGCCTTCGACTCGGTGCAGCGCGCCGCCAGCGCCTGCAGGCGGGCGACCGCGGCCTGGCTTCGGGAGCGCGAGAAATCGTCTACTTCCCAGGTGGAAGATCCGTGCGATGCCTTCCGCGTGACGCAGCTCGCCGATGGACTGCCACGCTTCCTCTACCCGCAGCTGGCGCGGCACCTGCAGCTGCACGTGCTTAACCGCGCGCACCGTGCGGTGGTTGAGAGATCAGTGTCGCAGATTCGGGGCGCGCTGCGGAAAAACTGCTGCGTGCTCCGCATCGACGACAACGTCCAGACCGAGATGTCGCCCAAGGGAAACGTGAACTTTTACTTCGCCGCGACGGCGTGGGGCATGAAACCCGCTTCGCAGGCTTTCGTCGGCTGCGACTGCGCGCGGCTGGAGCCAAGCGAATGGCGGCGCGCGGTGCAGAAGGCAGCTGCTTCTGCTTCCTCGGGCCCGGCAGCTGCCGCCCTGCGCAAGGCAGCGTCCTCTGCGGAGACCGTGGATTCGGAAGGCGTTGGCGAGGGGATCCCGACGTTGGTCACGGCAGCGAAGGGGGGCCGTGCGGTCGACTGGCTCGCCAAAGTGGAGCTGCAGCGGCTGCGCACGCTGGTGGCGGGTCGGAGCGCGTACGTAGCCGCGTTTCCGCCCGCGGCACGTTTCCAGCGCATGTTGCGCGATCTGGACGCGCTTCTCGAGGACGCGAGGTGGCTGGCCATGGTCCGGACCGGCAGCCTTGGGCATGTGGAGGTGCGGCGGGACCTCGGACTGGGTCCGCGGCGCGAAGAAGCGAGTTCTGCCTCCGAGCAGCCAAGTACTAGTGCAAGTACTTCTCTTTTTTTCGACGTGGCGAAAGACGCGCCGGTGCCCGGCAGCATCTCGCGGCTGGAGCTCGCGAATCCCTCAGAGAGATCGCTCACACCCGACGGACACGCGGAGACCGTGCGCGTGTATTTCCCGGGCCAGGCGGACCTTGTAGATGGGGGCGCGCTCCGGGGCCCAAGCGCCGAGTCCGGGCTCTCGAAGCTGCAGTGGCTGAAGGCCTCGTGGGACGAAGATCCGATGCGGGATGAGCACTCGCTCTACCGGCTGGTGTACAGTATTCTGTGGCATCTCGAAGCGATGCAGGAGGGCGCTGCAGCGCTGGCAGGACCAAATTCGCTTCTGGCGAGTGGTGCCGCGGACACCGTCTCGGACGCCGCGGCAGCAGGCGCTGCAGGAGCTCGCGCGTCCCCTTCTGCTGCCTCGATTACTGGGTGCGTGGCGGAACACCTCGGCTGCAAGAGCTTCCAGATGCTGGTCGACGTGGTCAACGAGCGCACGCTGGCGCTGCCACGCCTCGAAGAGTATGCGAAAGCAGGCCTTGGCGATGACGCGAAGGAGGAGGCAGCGGCGACGCGCGCCTTCGTGCTGGGGGGGGAGTACGCTGGATTGGAGTCATATTAACGAAGTGATATTATTAATGAGTCCACTCGTCGGCAGTGTCTGCTGCGAAGCCGCTGCGACGCCGAGATCCACGCACGAAATTTCCTGCATGTGATGATGTTTCTAATACCGAGTGCTTACTTCGTTCACGTCACTACTGACAACTAACGACTCACGCGCAGTATTGCGCTGGCTCACGTGAAATTCAGAAACGCGCTTTTCAGTCTGCCGAAAGCAATCTAAGATATAAGCTACTGTACCCTCATCTTTGATGGGGAGGATCGTCGTGGTCGTAGAACACCAGCGCAGCCCCGGAGTGGTTTGATCAAAATCCAACTGTTTTGAGAAAACGACCTGGTGAGTCAGTGGAGTCACTTGCATCTATTGTCTGAGAACACAGTAAAGAGGTCATTGGTACCAGCTGCAAGGTAAGAGGAAAATTGGAGCCTGTGCTGCCGCGTGTCTATCAAGTCGTCCCGTGCATTAGCGGAGGTTTCGTCCTACGTTCCATACAAACGGTTTTCCCTTAGCCAACTTATGCTGAAGTGAATTTGATGCCTGTCGTGTGTAGGCCTATGTAGTATATGCTCAAGAGCTCTGACAAAGAGGGTAGGAGTCGGAATTGCGATTTGTGAAAGCATTCTGCTTCCGTGATAAAGTTGTCCTTTTCATTCAGAATGATCGGACTCTTTGGATTCGTTTGTGCTCTGAAGCCGTAGTGGGTTCGTGATTCAGTTTCTTTCTATTTGGATTCGGCTCGCATTATTCGGAATCTTCGGTGGAGATTTTTCTGGTGGGGCGCGTCGTCGGTGGGACACACGTCGTCGGACTCATAGATTTTTCGCTCTGCGAGCCTCTTCGAGGATGTCTCACGAATCTACATCGGGCTGCGAAGACTGTTGTGGGGTAGTAAGATCCTATCCGTAAATCGGTCTTAATCGTAGGGCGTTTTCGGTTTCGAAGAGGTCTGCCCGGCCCAACCAGCAACATGTCTGCCCTCGCCAAGTTTGCCCCTCGTATGATGGCTTCCCGGTCGGGCCTGCCGGGCCGCACTGGTGGTGCGATATTTAGCCAGCAGGTCCGCAGCAAGACGACGGCTGCCACGTCCGTGTGGACCGGCACCCTGAAGGAGGGCGCGGGTGCCATGTCGGTGGGAACGGGCGCCTTCAAGGACCTGCAGTTCTCGCATCCGAGCCGTTTCGGAACGGATGACGCCATTACCAATCCCGAGGAGATGATCGGAGCGTCGATCAGCGGCTGCTACTCGATGTTCCTCTCGGCCCTCCTCACCAAAAAGGGCCTCACTCCCGACACGATCACCACCACGGCGGCGGTCACCCTCGGCGAGGGACCGCTCATTACAGGAATCAAGGTAGGAGGAGGGTGGTGACACGGAGTCCGCGCGGAGTCCGCGCAGGCATGTTACGGTAGTAGTACAGTCTCCTCGGCGTCCGTCGGGGTGGAGTGCAGAGAGAGACAGAAATTCTGCCGTGGAGCTTGCAATCCGAGTACGAGACCAGCGAATCGAGCTGCTTGAAGATAGGGAAAGTTCGACTGACGGTAATGATACTGGAAAAGATAACTTTTTTTGTAATTTCCGCAACTCTCCGCTCAGATGAAGTGTGAGGCGAAGGTGTCCGGCATTGAGAAGGCGGCCTTCGACGAACTCGCCGCCGAGGCAAAGGCGAACTGTCCCATCAGCAAGGCTCTCAACGCAGTGCCCGAGATCACTCTGGACGCGAAGCTGCTCTAGTTTGCCTATATGACGCGAAGGATATGCGCCGCGTGTGTAGTTTCTGGATGAACAATATTACTGAGAATTTCAATTTGTGGCAGTCTGTGAGTGCGCTCAGTAACGAGTGTGTATCGCCAGTTCCAATCTAGTAGGACAGGGCACGGGGATCGTCCGGAAGTGGCGGGAATGGCATTGCAAACCGGAGGACATGTTTCTTGAAATAGACATGGAACCAAGTGGGAGTGTGAGGCTACCGAGCGTCGGTCCGAAATAAGGGGACCGTGCGTGTTCTCTTTTGCGTTGAGTGGTCGAAAAAAGCGGTCTGCAGCGAGGCGGCCTACGCGGCATGGGCATGGCGTGCAAAGCTTCGTCGCGCGTCCGCCACCTCGCGCATTCGTTCACATGGAATCGCATGTTCCCATTTTCCGTCAGCAACGTCAGGGCGGCTGTTAGTGGCGTGAACTTCTCCACACTTGGCTTTACTAGAGCTGTAGCGGTTTGAGCGAGTACTTAGCTAGAATATAGTCTGTTCGTGACGTCTCTTTTAAACGAGCTCGGCGTTCAAGGTATTTGTCTATGGGTTAATTCATTCATCGATGCTGGCGCTCGGCACGCACCACTTGATTTTGATTGACTCAATCACGGGACAAACAAAATTGCAAAATATCGTCAAATCGTCCTTGTTTGTGTCCTGATTCGTGAGCAGTAGTGCCGCAGTACCCTGGCTGGGCTGGTCCGCTAGTTAGTAGTCGCGCTACTAGTCCTGCCAGTCCTACCAGGCCACTTTATTGTGACTCGTGCGACCAGTGGCGAGAACCTGCGGACGTACATTGTTGAGGTGAAACAGAGAAATTGTCTCTCGCGCGCCGAAAGTTATTTGACATTAATTACTAATTTGTATTCCCCGCCTTTGCCTCCCCCCGCCTTTGCCCAAGATGAACATCTTCCGGTTCTGCGGCGACATGCTGCACTTGGTCAGCATTCTGATGCTGCTGTGGAAGATTCACAAGAACAAGAGTTGTGTGGGAGTGTCCTGTCGGATGCAGGAGGTGTACTTGATAGTCTTCGTGTGTCGGTACCTCGACCTTCTGTACGAATTCATTTCGCTGTACAACTCGGTCATGAAGATATTCTTCATAATATCCACCGGCTACCTGGTGTACCTCATGCGATTCAAGCCGCCCGTGAACCAGACCTACGACAGAACCGTAGACTACTTTAAATACGAAATCTACTTCATCGGGCCCTGCTTGCTGCTGGGCGCCGTCACCTGCGAGGAGTTCACCCTCCCGGAGATATTGTGGAGCAGCAGCATCTTCCTTGAGGCCGTTGCCATCACGCCGCAGCTTGTGCTGCTGGCGAAGATGAGAGAAGTACTGCGATTTTGTCTGTTTGGATACGTTTTCGGGGGGGTTGATGAGGGGGTCCGCCTTAGGGTCCGGTTCGTGATAGATGTCAATGCTGCGGGCAGGATGTATGGGGCAGGTGCGCGGGCTGGTACGCGGCGGACTCGTACAATCGGATTGTTTCCTATTCGTCGACGACTCGGAATCGTTGGTGATCTACTCGTTCCTCCCAGGTAGAAAATCTGACGTCGCACTTCGTCGCCGCGATGGGATTGTACAGGGCGTTCTACATCCTGAACTGGATCTACAAATACATCGTGGACTCGACCTACGACCCTGTGGCCAT
>JACKZZ010002607.1_pt1 | contig 23062 bp, 26 predicted proteins | sample 8027871 | NCBI WGS metagenome assembly JACKZZ01 (sample SAMN15724774, study PRJNA655200) | protist metagenome | isolation source: fluorescence activated cell sorting (FACS) single amplified genomes of... | place: USA: West Boothbay Harbor, Gulf of Maine | collected 2000-07-19 | reverse complement strand
GCAAGACTTTTTGATGCAAAATGGCTTGTCGCGCCCCACGAATTGATGAAAAAAAGTTAACACGAAAAAGAGCCACATCAATCTTTTTTTCTAATTGGGTAACGGTCCCTTGTTTCTTGTAAAAAAACTTGAATAATCGTTTCTGTTGGAGAAGAGATGCAAAACGACTTTTCAATCGTTTGCGTGTTTTCAAAGCGAGAGATTGCTTGGGTGTCAACTTTTTAAAAGGTGATAAAATCGCACCGACTAATCTGAAATTTTTGAACATGGCAAACTATATATATTTTTTTGAAATTTGAAAATGAGCGAACAAAACAGAAAATGCTTTCTATCGGACTTGAACCGATAACCTTTTCATAAAGGAGTAGATTTTAAGTCTACCATGTTTACCAATTTCATCAAGAAAGCAATGGTTTTTGGTTGAAAGAAAAGTTCTCCATTAAAGAATGATCCAAAGCGGGTATAGATTAATGGTAAATCCCTTGCCTTCCAAGCAAGTGCTATGAGTTCGAATCTCATTACCCGCATCTCAAGTCTTTTGTTTACATTCTGCGGGACTCGAACCCGCATTCATCAGTGTAGAAGACTGAGGCTCTAACCATTAAGCGAAGAATGCATAGCGTAAGTACTTCCAGTATCGTTGTCTCAGGTATAGAATACTAAGGACCAAAGGGGAGTGTCAAAAAACAAGGTGTAGCGCAGTCTGGTAGCGCGTCTGTTTTGGGTACAGAAAGTCACAGGTTCGATTCCTGTCACTTTGACTTCGTCGCACAAAAATAAACGAAACGTATGCAATCTCTTGGTTTTAGTTATAATCTATTTCTTCTAGGAGTTTGGGGCATCTTTCTGAATCGAAAGAACATCATTTTACTTTTAATGGCCATCGAATTGATGTTACTTGCCGTGAATTATAATTTTGTTGTGTCCTCTATTCTTATCGATGACCTGACGGGTCAAATTTTTGCACTTTTAGTTCTTACAGTTGCAGCCGCTGAATCAGCCATTGGTTTAGCACTTCTTATGATCTATTATCGAGTTCGTGGATCAATTTCCATTGACTTTATTCGACTTTTAAAAGGTTAATGAAAGGTACTTTGACCTACGGGTCCGGTTATACCGGAAAGCGAGTGAATGAGAAAGGCAGGATTCGAACCTACGATGGAATTATTCCAACAGATTTACAATCTATCGCTATAAACCGCTCAGCCACTTTCTCTACCCAAAACCAAATTTATAATGCCACAATTAGACAAAGTAACGTTCTTATCACAGTTCTTTTGGTTCTGCGTCGTTTTTATTACTATGTATCTAGTCTTAGTGAAATTTTACTTACCAGCAATTGCACGTATCGTGAAAGTACGTCAAAATTTAGCATCTGACGCAGATGAAGAAGCGAATTCTGTAGAATCCACAAACGCAGCGATTTATACACAAAGTATTGAGGCTTCAATGACAGCTTTTCAAATGCATTCAACTTTCTTAGAATCTTGGAGTGCTCAAAAAGTGCGCACTCTTTTGAAGAAGGTTTCACCGAAATTTAACGGTCTTCTTCAAGCAATTCGAACAAATAGCCTTTTAGCTGAAAATTTCGTACAAGCTATTGTGCCACCTGTTGGACATGTGCAAATCGCATCAATGGGAAATACTGTATGGTATACATCATCTTTGAATGTATATTGGCAAACAGCGCAAAAAATGAGTAACGAAATGACATCACGTGCCAAATCACAATTTTCGACAACAGCTGCAGCTGCGAAGAAATCTCTTTTTGCGCCTTCAAAATTGAGTCCAACTAAAGTGAAAGTGGAAGAAGTGACACGCGGATCATCACACGGAGACTTAAAAGCAAAGTTGGCAGCAAATGAAGCAACAGCTTTTTTCGCAGAAGCCATTGCCGAAGCAGAGGCTGTGCAACAGGCAGAAGCCGATGCAGCAAAGGCAGGAGCTCAAACAAAGCCACCAGTGAACGCCGAGAATAAGAACAAGAAAGGCGGGAATCGAGGTCATAAGAAGACTAAAAAATAAAATATCATGAATTTTTCACCGACAGCTACGGCTGTAGACTCTAACGTGCTCTCTACAGCTACGGCTGTAGACTCAAGAGCACTTTCAACAACTGCTTCGGCAGGAGCAGTATTTCATTCAGATTCGGAAAATAGTTTAAAAAATACGCCTGATTTGGCCGTACTTGAAGAAATCGCCATTTCGAAGGCGTTAGATGTCTTCGGAAAAACACAGGAAAAAGTGGAGCTTGAGTCTTCTATTGCAAGAGTGAATGCGGACAAAAAGGCGGCTCTACTCTTAGCAAAATTTGAGAAAGCGGACAAAATTGCCAAATTGGCTAAACACAAGTACGATGAGGCGGCACTTTTCGCGGCCGCGTTGGCTGATATCCAATCAGCAAATTCTATGGTACAATTGGAGCAATCCATTCTTTTTAACAGAGCAGTGGATGATATTCGATACAATAAGTTAAACAGTTCTACTCCTTTGGGTAATTCAGGACCAGATATGGGAGAAGAGTAATCTTCACGATTGAGGTATCTTTTATTTTAAGGTACCAAAGTCCAACTCAAAATGCTTCTAATAAAGGCAGAGAAAGTGCAGTGGAAAAAAAACTCCAAGCAGCAAAAGAACACCGAAATCGGGGGTGATAAGAATAACTAAGGTACTTTCCTTTGTTTCAAGTACTTCCGAGTACTTCCAAGTACCTACGGTACTTAATGACGGTACCAAAGGAAAGTACCTAGGTTCAACAGCTGCAGTCGCAAGAAAAACGATTGCATTCAAACCTTCTCAATTGAATTGAACTAAAAATGCTTCTAATAAAGGCAGAGAAAGTGCGGTGAAAACAAAACTTCAAGCAGCAAAAGAATAAAGAAACACAGAAATCGGGGGTGGTAAGAATAACTAAGGTACTTCCGGGTCTTTGGTATCAGAGATACTTCCGAGTACTTCCAAGTACTTCCAAGTACCTACGGTACTTAATGACGGTACTTAATTGAAACTACGGTACCAAAAAAAAGTACCTAGGTTCAGTCCATTCGTTTCAATTTGCGGTATCTTTGTCTCAGCGAGGTCTGTTGAGACCATCAATGCAATCAAACCGAAAGGTTTGCAATAAAAATATATATTGATTATGGAGAAATTCTATTTAGTTTTAGCCCGCGCATGGCAACTTTTCAGCGATATCCTCGTTGGATCTTTTGAAGCTTTCCACCTGTTCATGAATGAAGTGTATCGTTTTATTCTTGCACTTATGGATTTCTTAATTTTCCATAAAACATTTATTTATAATAACTTCCGTTTTATTATGATGGCGATTATCCTTCAATGGAAACACCAATTATTCATTTTAATCAACGAAGAACTTCTTGTAGCAGCTTGTTTCTTAGCAGCTGTGCATTTCTTATATTCAAACTTAGGTGACTCAGTGACAGAGGCATTAAACGAACGTTCTGACGGAATCCGTAAAGAATTAAGTACATTCCTATTATTAAAACAAGAAAACTTGAACGAATTGTACAAGAGTGAAGAAAGCTTTTTAACAACAAGCCAAAATATCGCACTTTTACAAAACTATTGCCAAGACCATTTTGCACATTTAGACTCAAAAGTACAACTTTCTGTACAAGGTCGTGTCAAATCGAATCTTCATGCAAAATTAGAAGCTTTACAAGCGACGAAGAAAGGCTTACAGCCAGCTCTTCATGCACAATTAAATGCATCTTTCCGTGAAGCTGTTCTCGAATCTTTCAGTCAAGTAGCACCATTGACTACAACTCGCGCATGTTTAAAACAACTTAAAAATTTAAACAAGGCGTCTTAGCAAAAATGTCTGGGTTTCATGCCCAGACTTTCCACACCCAATACGAAGTAAGATCGTGGATTGAAATGGGCAAGGATTGCACAGAACCAAAAGGTGCAATGACTCCACCAGATTGACAACCTCAATAAAAAAGACTTCAGAATGCATCGAACATCCAAAGCATTCGTAACTTATGTTTCAAACTATTGGAAAATAAATTGTTAAAATGATTTACTTTGCACAACGTTGGTTATTCTCAACCAACCATAAAGATATTGGAACCTTATATCTGATTTTTGCAGCATTCTCAGGAGTGCTTGGAGCAACATTCTCTATTTTCATCCGAATGGAATTGGCACACCCAGGAAACCAAATTCTAGGAGGAAACCACCAACTTTATAATGTGATTGTGACTGCACACGCATTTTTAATGATCTTCTTTCTTGTAATGCCTGCAATGATTGGAGGATTCGGAAACTGGTTTGTACCAATTATGATCGGAGCGCCAGATATGGCATTCCCACGTATGAACAACATTAGTTTCTGGTTATTACCACCATCACTGCTTCTTTTACTAAGTTCAGCACTTGTTGAAGTAGGAGCCGGAACAGGATGGACTGTTTACCCTCCATTAAGTTCAATTGCAAGCCACTCAGGTGGATCAGTTGATCTTGCAATCTTCAGTTTGCACCTTTCAGGGGCAAGTAGTATTCTTGGAGCTATTAATTTTATTACAACTATTGTGAACATGCGTGCGCCTGGTTTAACTATGTCACGTCTGCCATTATTCGTTTGGTCAATTTTAATTACTGCAGTTTTACTTTTACTTTCATTACCAGTTCTTGCTGGAGCTATTACAATGCTTTTAACTGATCGTAACTTTAACACAAGTTTCTTCGACCCAGCTGGAGGAGGAGACCCAATCCTTTACCAACATTTATTTTGGTTCTTCGGACACCCTGAAGTATACATTCTTATCCTTCCAGGATTCGGAATTATTAGCCAAGTTATCTCAACTTTCTCACGTAAGCCAATTTTTGGATACCTTGGGATGTGTTTTGCTATGTTAAGTATTGGAGTGCTTGGATTCATCGTATGGGCTCACCATATGTATTTAGTTGGTCTTGATATCGACACACGTGCATATTTCACAGCAGCAACAATGATTATTGCAGTACCAACAGGTATTAAAATTTTCAGTTGGATCGCAACAATGTGGGGTGGATCAATCGTTTTACGTACACCAATGTTATTCTCGATTGGATTCCTATTCCTATTCACTTTAGGTGGATTAACAGGAGTTGTTCTTTCAAACGCTGGAATTGATATTGCATTACATGACACATATTATGTAGTTGCACACTTCCACTATGTACTTTCAATGGGAGCGGTTTTCGCTCTTTTTGCAGGATTCTACTACTGGATTGGTAAGATGACTGGACGTCAATACCCTGAAACTTTAGGGCAAATTCACTTCTGGATCTTCTTCGTTGGTGTAAATATTACTTTCTTCCCAATGCACTTCTTAGGACTTGCTGGAATGCCTCGTCGTATCCCAGACTACCCTGATGCATTTGCAGATTGGAATTTAATCTGTAGTTTTGGTTCAAACTTATCAGTCATTAGTGCATTACTTTTCTTTTACATTGTTTATGCAACAATTACAGGAGACGAAGTATGTCCAGACAACCCTTGGGCTTTTGATAACGAAAAATCAGCTCCAACATTAGAATGGTTAGTGCCTTCACCTCCGGCATACCATACATTTGAAGAGTTACCAGTTTTACGATAGATTCAAACGTTCCGGGTACCTACGGTACCTAATACAAACGCGACACCATTCAATTGGTGTCCAAGACGATGTAGCTCAGCTGGTTAGAGCGTTGGACTCATAATCCAAATGTCGAAGGTTCAATTCCTTTCATCGTTAGAAGTATTTCCAAAGCGAAATGCATATAAAAAAAACATTTTTAAAATGGCTACAATCCGAACAAGTACATCACTTAATATTGGACCACAACATCCAGCATGTCACGGGGTATTACGCCTTGTAACAGAAATGGAAGGAGAAATTATTGTGCGAGCTGATCCTCATATCGGTTTATTGCACCGCGGAACTGAAAAATTACTTGAATATAAAACATACGTTCAAGGATTACCATATTTTGACCGTCTTGATTATGTGTCTATGATGGCAAGTGAACATTGCTATTCAATGGCTATCGAACGATTAATGAACTGTGAAGTGCCAACTCGTGCACAATACATTCGAGTGATCTTCCTAGAACTGACACGTATTTTAAATCATTTACTTGCAGTCACATGTCACGCAATGGACGTCGGTGCATTAACACCTTTTCTATGGGCTTTTGAAGAACGTGAAAAATTAATGGAGTTCTATGAACGAGCTTCTGGAGCACGTATGCACGCTGCTTATGTTCGCCCCGGAGGAGTTGCACAAGATATCCCAGAAGGAATGAGTGCTGATATTTATACTTTCTGTCGTCAATTTGCAAGTCGTATTGATGAAATGGAAGAAATGCTGACACAAAATCGCATCTGGAAACAACGTGTTGTTGATATTGGAATTGTGACTGCAGATGAAGCCCAAAGTTGGGGATTTTCAGGACCTCTTTTACGTGGGTCTGGTATTCCTTGGGATCTCCGTAAATCGCAACCTTATGAAGTATATGATCAATTTGACTTCGATGTACCAGTTGGACGTCGTGGAGATTGTTATGATCGATATTTAATCCGTGTTGAGGAAATGCGCCAGAGTATTCGTATTATTATGCAAGCACTTGATACTATGCCAACAGGACTCGTGAAAGTTGATGATCGAAATGTGACACCACCATCACGTGTTGAAATGAAAGATTCAATGGAAGGGTTAATCCACCACTTCAAATTATTTACTGAAGGAATGTCTGTTCCAGAAGGTGAAGTTTACACAGGTGTTGAAGCTCCAAAAGGTGAATTCGGTGTGTATCTAGTAAGTAAAGGAACAAATCGTCCATACCGTTGTAAAATTCGTGCACCTGGATTTATTAATCTGCAAGCATTAAATTTCATGGCAAAAGGACACATGCTAGCCGATGTTATTGCAATTATTGGAACGCAAGATATTGTATTCGGTGAAGTTGATCGATAGACTTCCAAAATGTCGGGGCTCAAGCCTAGGTACCTATTCAGGTACTGAACGAAGCCCTGACGATCACATCCATGATTGGCTAAATGTCCATAAAAAAACACAATAATGTTAAATTTGACACATTTCTTTTCAAAACTGCAAAATGCGGCTCTCCAACAAAAAGTAATTGTGCATTTTCCATACTCACAATTATGTTATGAAGTTGCAAATCTTCTGAAGACCGAAGGATTTCTAAAGCGTGTAGAACATACAATGCATAAGAAGCAAAAGACTCTTTGGGTCGTTCTTAAACTCAAAAAGAACAATGCGCTTATTCGAAAAATCCAACAATATTCAACTTGTGGTCGTTCTATTTTTTGGCAACTAAGTGATTTCCCAACTGGTGGCTTTTATGTCTTATCAACTTCAAAAGGAATCCTTTCAAAAAAAGATGCATTCCAAGCACAAGTAGGAGGACAAGTTTTATGTCGCATTCTATAGCAGTGCGACAGTATTCGCTCGGTATCCAGTACCTAGGATCTCGCAGCTGATGTCTGAATGCCTTCATTAAGTACCGTAGGTACTCGGAAGTACTCGGAAGTACTCGGAAGTATCGGAGATACCTTTCTTTGTCTTATCCAGGGAGCTTTTCTTTGTCTCTCTCTTTGCCTTGCCCTGGCTGAAGCTTAAAAAATGAATTCAAATGCAATTGAAGATTCCAGACGAGATTCGTGTCTCACTTTCAAATTCACACCTTTCTTTAAAAGGTCCACTTGGTCGCATTGACCTTCTTCTTGAACGCCTTGACCCAAAAAGTGTTGTTTTCTTATCAGACGAAAACGTTCTTACAACAATGAATGGGTATCGCCCATACGAACAAAACATCCAATCGGTTCTCGAGAAGAGTTTTACAGGTCTTTTACAAGGATATTTAGTGCAACTTGAACTTATTGGTGTTGGGTTTCGCGTCGATCAAAAAGATCAGACTTTAGAATTCAAACTTGGTTATAGCCATTCAATTTATTATGAATTGCCATCAGATGTTCGTGCAATTATTACAAAACCAACAGAACTAACTCTCTATGGTGTTGACTATGGTCGAGTGACTCAAATCGCTGCGAAGATCAAGCAATTACGCCCACCAGAACTTTACAAAGGGAAAGGGATTCGCCGTAGCTCGGATGTTTTATACTTAAAAGAACGCAAATAACTTATTATGTACATCGGAAAAAAACGATTGAATCCAAATATCCGTATTCGACGATCTCTCACACAGCTTTCAGGTATTGGTCCGTTTCTTGCAGATCAAGTGTGCGACCAACTTGGATTGGATTCAACACTTTGTTTTAACGACCTGCATTATTCGCAGAAAGAGCAGCTTTTGAACGTTTTAAATGAATATTATGTTTTCGATATGCGTCTTCGCATTGAAAATAAGAAAGCAGTGCAACGACTTTTACAAATTAAATCTTATCGAGGCCACCGCCTTCGTGATGGATTACCTGTGCGCGGACAACGAACACATACAAATGCTCGTATTTGTCGAACACGAAAATTATAAATCATGATTCAGTATATTTATATTTCATCAACTCCAAATAACACTATCTTAACAGCCACGGACCACAAAGGGAAAGTGAAAGCTTTCAAATCTGCTGGATCTGCTGGTTTCAAAGGTGCGCGTCGTGCAACTAGCTATGCTGCGCAACAAGCAGGAGAATTACTGGCCCAACAAATCCATGCACATACAAAACGTGTTTCAGTTATTCTGAAAGGCTTTGGTCCTGGTCGTGATGCTTCTGTAAAAGGTCTCAAAATTGGTGGACTTTCGTTCCGCAAAATTGAAGATCGGACATCGATTCCACATAATGGATGTCGCCCGCCTAAAAAACGTCGTCTATAAATTCTTTCAATTGCAAATATTGAAAAACAAACATAAAAATTATAATATCATGGTAGAAGGAGCTAAACTTATTGGAGCTGGATGCGCAACTGTAGCACTTGCTGGAGCTGGAGCAGGAATTGGAACTGTTTTTGGATCTTTTATTATTTCAGTAGCTCGTAACCCATCACTAACTAAAACACTTTTTGGATATGCAATTTTAGGATTCGCACTTTCAGAAGCAACAGCGTTATTTGGACTTATGATGGCATTCTTAATCCTATTCGGATTCTAATTCTGTGAAAACTTCGTCAATACTTGTTGGCGAAGGACTGTGGATATGGTGGAATTGGTAGACATGCAAGTTTTAGGAGCTTGTGAGTAAAATCGTGTGGGTTCGAGTCCCGCTATCCATAATTTGGAACCAGATCTTTGGTATCAGAGATACTTCCGAGTACCGTAGGTACTTAATTGAAACGTTTGTACCTAATGTACCTATTCAGGTATTCAATCTGGGGCATCTAAACAGATGTGTTTATAGGTTCTACAAGTAAATGATGGGCGCATTTCTGCACATGCTTTGGGCATCTTTGCAAATCTTATATTCATACTTTGTAAAACAATTTGAATACTAAAACTTGCATTGAAAACCCAAATATACCGATACCGAAAAGTATCTGCTTACAGATATCTTTGTTTCAGGTATCGGAGATACCAAGGATCAAGGACATATGTGCATAAGTAGAATCTAATGTGGACGGTTATTAATTTCCCATGCACTTGGAGAGCGTCGGCGGATATCATAGCTAAACGAGCCTGTCACTCGCGTTCCGATTGGGCCACCTTTCTCATTCAATAAGATAATACCATTTTGCGATCCTTTAATGTATCCACCATCAGGACGTTGCACATTCTTTTTAGTTTGTACAACGATAGCTTTGCGGACATCACCTTTTTGAACTTTATGGGCTGTGAGCGCAGTTTGCACAGCAACAACAATCGTGTGACCAATTGTCGCGTTTTTTGTTTTAAGAGTTCGGATGCATTGAGCTTCTTGACCGCCAGAATTATCGATGACTTGTACTTGACTTTTAGTTTGAATCATGCATTCATATTTTTACCAGACCTAGACAAAGTAGGTCGGCGCTTTCGAGAGAAACAAGGCTTGAACTTGCAACCGCATGACAGACAATCACGCGCTCTACCAATTGAGCTATTCCCCCTACAGATTGAGTTTAAACGGACTCGAACCGCTAACAATTTCGGTGTAAGCGAAAGGCTCTACCAATTGAGCTATAAACCCTTTGAATAATTGAACCAGGCATCCGAAGATACCTGATGAATTCATCCCCTTTAGAATGACTTTCGTTTGCATCTGGCCCCAAAGAAAGGGACCCAACTATTGTAGCTGTTCATTTATTTCATTGAGCTATTTCATTTATTGAGTTACAAACGTCAGTGGGAATGGTGATTTATGGTTCACTAAAGTCGCCGCCCGTTGAGCAAGTTCTTGTGGCACGCCATCCATTTCAAATAAGATTTGTCCGGCATGAACACGAGTCATCCAATATTCTGGATTCCCCTTTCCTTTCCCCATACGGACCTCGAGAGGTTTTTTAGTCACTGCAATATCAGGAAAAACACAGATCCAGATTTTCCCTTTTCGTTGAAAACAACGAGTTAAGGTGCGTCGAAATGTTTCAATGAGACGGGCAGACATTTGACCAGAACTTTTGGCTTTAATGGCATAAGAACCGTATGTTAAAGTTTGTAGATTATCACATAAACCTTCAACACGTCCTTTTTGAAACTTACGATATTTTGTTCGTTTTGGAAGAAGCATTTATTTTTATTTGTTATATGAAACCCATACTTTAACTCCCATTAAACCAGCACTTGTTAATGCGGCCTTAGATGAGTAATCAAGGTGTGTACTGAAGTTTTGCATAGAAATCGGTCCCCAAGATTTGGTTTGAACGCGTGCACGTTCGACCCCATTAAAACGCCCTGCAAATGTAATGCGGATCCCATTAATGTCTGGTGAATTTTTAGCAACTCGCATACAATTTCTGAGTGCCTTCCGATATTCATTCTTCTTTTTAAAACTATTGACAAGATATGAACTAAAAAAATGCGCACTTGATGTAAACTGGCATTTATTCATTTGAATTCCTGTATAGCATTGTGTCAGTGCTTGCCCTGTCTTTTCCATGTTTTTAAAACGGTCGACATATGTAGGTTCTCCTGATGTGAAGCTTAATGGTGAATGTTTTGTGTTTGTGTTCGCACCGAACTGTTGTTCACGTAATTTTGTGCTTAAGAAATCTTGAAAAACAAGACGTTGACTTTTTGGTTTTGGTGTTGTTCCTTTAAGTCCCATAAGTTCATGTTCACGCTTTAATTTATAGCGACCAGTTTGGCATGTAAAAACTTGCACATCATGTTGTTTTGGATGCACTGTTGATAAAATTCGTCCAGATAAAAGATTTGACGGCAATTGCACATTTAAGTCCTGCAAATATTGTCGGTATTGGAAGTCCTTGAAAAAAAGGTCTGAATAATATTGCGGCTCTTTAAACCAACATGAATCATATTGACGATTGAGACGAATTCGAAGTGATGATGACGGTGTTTTTTGTCCCATGATGTATTATTTTTTACTATTTCTTTTTAGTATGCAATGCTTTCTTTTTCGTACGAACGAATTCGCCAAATTTATGACCAACCATTTCAGATGTCACAAAGACGTCAAAAGATTGCTTCCCATTTTCAATACTGTAAGTTTTATCGATACAGTGCGGTAAAATTGTTGAACGTCGTGTTGGACCTTCATAGAAAGGACCTTTATGGATTGAGCGAGTCATAGAGTATGTTATTGGTAGTATGTTCAGGTCTTGAAAGTCCCTGATCGTGTATAAATTAGCAAAGTTTTGTTGCTTCACTCATTTTGAGCTTAAATTGCACACCAATTAATTTAAAAGTTTGGATGAGTTCGAGCATGCGGCCCAATGTTTTTGCATCGTATTTTAAATCTTGGATTGAAAGAATGACTTGATGCGTGCGCATTTCAAATTGTTCACGCGACTTTTTATGCACGTGTGGCGAACTTAAAACTGTGAGTTTTTTCATTTGTGTTGGCAGATGAACTGAGCGCATTTGTTTCTCGTCGAAGAGTGCTTGAACATCCTTCACGGCATTTTGAAGGTTTTGAACCGTATATGATTTGAAAGTGAATTGAAACGTGGTCATTTTTTTTGTTTTTCAAATGCAACTGAATCTTAGGCATTGTATTACCTTTCGGGTCTTTAGTACCGTCATGAAGTACCTACATTAAGTACCTACATTAAGTACCTACATTAAGTACCTACGGTACTCGGAAGTACTCGGAAGTACTTGAAACAACGGTACTTAATATGGAGATAATCGGATTTGAACCGATAACCTTTTGCCTGCAAAGCAAACCGTCTACCAATTGACATATATCCCCCTTGTTAAAACGGAAGCAAAGGGATTCGAACCCATGCGATTTTATTGAAATCATTAATTTAGCAAACTAACGCTTTTAGCCACTCAGCCATGCTTCCTAATTGGTGCTGGACCATTGTGTATCTACATTAGAGAGATCTTCCACTCTTTGGGTCTTTTGACAAAAATTATATTCAAGTTTTGTTCCAATGAAAGGAATAGGGAGGTTGCATTGAAATCCCAAACTATGCGCTGAATGTTTTTGATTTGGACCTTTGTGTTTTCTTACAAATCATTCGGTACTTTCAGTACCTAATATTCATATTTTGTCCCAATAGAAGGAATACGGCAGTTGTATTGAAATCACAATGGATGCGCTCAATGTTTTCTAACCAGGACATTGACACTTTTCGGAACTCGATTAGATGCGGTTCAGTCCAAACCAAAAAGAAAAAACAAATGAATGAATTTTTACCAATTCTGATCTTTCTTGTGATCAGTACAGTTTTAGCAAGTTTAATCGTTGCTTTATCTTTTGTATTCACAAGCCGTCAGTTTGATCCTGAAAAAGTGAGTGCATACGAATGTGGGTTCGATCCATTTGATGATGCGCGAAGTCGTTTTGACATTAAGTTCTATTTAGTCTGTATTTTATTTATTATTTTTGATCTTGAAATCTCGTACCTTTTTCCATGGAGTTTAACATTAGTTGAGACTGGATTCTTTGGGTTTTTCTCAATGATGCTTTTCTTATTCATCCTAACTGTTGGTTTCATTTATGAATGGTATAAAGGTGCACTTGAATGGGAATAAGAGCTATTCATTCAGGTACCGCACAAAAGAGCATCGGTCTGGTATTTTCTATACCAAATGGGAAGCTTGGCACTCACACTCGCCATGCTTTTACTTATAGGTTCTATATCATTCCAGCCCCAGGTTCCCCTAGGGCTACTTTGTTACGACTTATGCTAAATCAAAGATAATGGCTTGAAACTCATCTATTTTTCTATGTTGTCGGAACCTCGATGGAACTCGAATATATAAAACTTCAGACATTCTTTGGCAATTGCCTTCTTTTTACCACTGACGGGCAATAAGTGCAAGACTCAGTGAAATTTCACCGCGGCATGCTGATCCGCGATTACTTGCGATTCCATCTTCATGATTTCGAGTTGCAGAAATCAATCCGTCTAAAGAACATTTTTAAAGATTTGCTCCGACTGAACGTCTTTGCCTCTTGCTGTTATGTTCAATGTAATACGTGTGTAGCCCAATTCATAAAGGCCATGAGGACTTGACGTGATCCTTTCCTTCCTCCAATTTTTCACTGGCAGTATTATAAAGAGTGCTTTTGCAAGCAACAGATATATATAAAAAGGGTTTCGTTCGTTACCGAATTTAATCGAACGTCTCAAGACACGAACTGCCGACAGCCATGCAGCGCCTGTATATATCAAAAAATGATACATATTTCAAGAATTGGTAAGGTTTTGCGCGTTGTTTCGAATTAAACCACATATTCCACCGCAGGTATGAGTCCCCGCCTATTCCTTTGAATTTCAGCCTTGCGACTATACTCTTCAGGTAGTTGGCTTCTAGCGTTCACTACTGCACTTAATAAAATCAAAGGCAGAGCCAACATCGTTTACGGCACGGATTACATGGGGTATCTAATCCCTTTCACTCCCCGTGCTTTCGTTCTGGAGCGTCAGAAATGAACTGGGTGACTGCCTTCGCTCTTGGTGTTCCTTCGAATATCTTCAGATTTTACCCCTCCTTTCAAAATTCCGTCACCCTTTCCCACTCTCAAGTTCAATGGTTTTGCATGCACTTCAATAGAATTCCTATTGACTTTCACAGACAACCTACTGAACCGCCTACGAACTTTTTACACCCAATAATTCTGATTAATGCTCGCCCCACAAGTATAACCGCGACTGCTGGCACTCGATTTTGTCGGGACTTCTTTTTCAAGGTCATGTCATCATCTCACCTTGACGAAAGGATTTTACAGCCAAAAATAGCCTTCATATCATCCACGCGGGATAGCTGGATCAAGCTTGCGCTCATTGTCCAAGATTCCTAACTGCTGCCTCTTAAAAGAGTCTGGACCGTGTCTCAGTTCCAGCGTGGCTGATCATTCTCTCAAATCAGCTACGGATCGTTGGCTTGGTAAGCCCTTCCCTTACCAACAACCTAATCCGCCGTTCGCTCATCAATCAACGCATTCATGCTTTTCACCCGATTGAGCGGGGTATTGATTGGTAGATTCGAACGTTTTACGCACTCGTTCGCTACGCTTTGAAAGCGTTCAACTTGCATGTCTTAGGCCTCCCGCAAGCATTCAATCTGTGCTAGGATCAAACACATAGTTGAATTTATTGATCAATCGATCAATCCATATTTTTATATTCTTTTGTTTTTTTGATTCCTAAATAGAAGCATTTTGCATTTCTAAAATTAGCATTTCTAAAATTAGCATTTCTAAAATTTGTATTTACAGATATATATTGATCAAAGGAATCCCCCATGATTAAGTACCAACGGTTTAAGTACCAACGGGACCGGGGCATGGGAGAATGGACGTACCTACGGTACCAAAGGAAGGTACCTAGGTTCAATGAATAGATAAGGTATCTCTGATACCTAAAATGAATTATTGAAATGAATTATTTATTCAAAGTCAATAAGTGTTTGAATTTTATGCTCTAAGAGGAAATAAGAATATAGATTATTATATTCGTTCCCTTTCATCGAGCGACCTTTTTTGCTTACTAGGTTAAGAGATGGCATATCTAATGGAAAGTTGCGTTTCGATGCACCAACAATGAGCTCGAAATCTTCTTGAGAGTAAGAAGTTAACCCATCTTTATTGGTACGCGCCATCGTCTCTAAGTAAAAAGTCGCGCCTGTGTGCAAGAAGACCATATTCGATGCAAGTTGTTCCAAATACTTAGAATCTAAATGTGGCATTGTCCCATCAAAAAAACTTTTGATCTGTCCATCACATTGCTTTAAAGTATAAAACTTGTTCATAAAGCTCGCTGGAGGGAGAAAGATCTGAATCACAGTTCGCTTTTCATTTGTAGTGAATGACTGTACACACTTTGCAAGCAAGTCATCAAGAAATTTATCTGTTGGAATAAAAGTTTGGTCTTTCATTTATTTGTATTTGTAAAGTTTGCAGTCACAAATTTAAAAATCAGTTCTAAATCTTATTTAATGAAAGTTTTGCATGATCATAACCTTCTATACTTTCATTAGGTACCGTTGTTTCAATTAAGTACCGTAGGTACTCGGAAGTAGCTCCGATACCAAAGACCCGGAAGTATCTAAAGGTACAGAGCTCATTCACATTGGAAATTCACTTTATTTTCGGTATGTGCGGTTATAATTATATTTCAATAAGAAATAGGAAAATAAATTTTGTTTCCCTGGAACACCTTCTAGAGACAGACCGTGTTCATTTTTTAAAACAAGATTATCCATGATGGCTGGAACTTTAATAATTCGGGCAGCATTACTAATGAGTTCAAAATGTTTCTCTTGGTAGTTCGTTGTCCCCATGTTGTTAGTTTTTGCCATTGTTGTTACATAAAATTCAATACCATGTTCAATAAATAACAAGTTAGACGCAAGACGGAAAAGATATCCGTTGTCAATAAATTCATTCTCGGGTTTTCCAATGTGCCCTTCATAAAACGAACGTATGTGTCGATCAATTCCTTTTAACGATTCCATTTTTACAGTGAAAGTTCGCAAAGAACAGTCTAAGATTCTAAGTTTTTTGTTCTCATTCACTTTTAAATGTGCATGCGTTCGGTCAATCAAATTCGTACAATATGCGTCAGAAGGGCGAAAATCAACACTACAGTTCAAAGGTTTTGACACAGTTCCTTTTGAATCAACTTGTGATGATTGAATGACACGCTTGATTCCAGTTTTAGTTAACCATTCGGGCGAGGGCTCCAAATATTCTTTCTTTGGGACTAATCGACGAATATCTAAATGTTGAAACAACGTTTCGATCCACTCATTATTTGAAACTATATTAGGGTCATTATGTTTATTATATTGGGCTTTCGCAACCTTTTTTTTCGTAATCAATTCATTGACAAGAGCGTTATTATAAATATCCCGCGAAGTTTTTTCCGTAAAATGACTAATGTACGCTTGCGTTACATTTTCGCTTTGCGAATCAATACTGAAGCGAAATAAGGGATTTCGGCATAACCAAGCTAGAAACTTACGCGCTTCATCTGACCCAACAATAGTAAAATCTAAGCAATAAACTAAACGATAACGTCGGTTTGTGGGTGAACTACTATATGTTTCTACATAAAAGCTAGGTGTTAAATGACTAGCACGTCTTAAAATATCCACCATTACTATGGGGTGCATACCCTGGAATAAGTAATCACGGTCACTTGTCGCGCACATTGCAGAAACCATTGGATTAGAAAGCAATTCTTTATGAAAAAATTTAATAAAGGTACGCGTATCGCTGTTAAGCACATGGACTGATCGAAAAATATTTGCATAAATACGCGCCCGAATGACAGGTTTTAATTGTTGCAATCGATTAAAAAAAAGGATCATTACTAGTGGAAAACTACAACGAGGACTTGAGTCGATGTCCAGAATAGCGACATTCAATTCTTTGAAATTTTCAATTGTATGCCGACCACTTGGACCAAAGGATGATCCGCAGAGTAAAAATGGGCCATGGTCTACATTATCATAAAAAAGATCCCAAGAGATTTTTTTCCCACTTTTTGCGACAGTAAGAGGTGTCTTTTTAAAGTTCTGGAGAAAAAGATCTAAACAATTCTCAGGTGTTGGGACATCGATTTGGCACCAATAATTACATAAATACGTGTAGTCTATAGGTGTCAACTCACTTTTGTTTTTTCCAACAATTTTACGGGTTACTAACAGATGCATTTTGACATTCTTTTAGTACGAAAGTACTGTCCTAATTAGAAAGATTTACTTTCATATTTGGGAAATTTTGCAAACCTAAAATCAGGTGGAAGGTACTTTGAGTACCAATCTCGGGTAGAACGACCTGATGGAATTTGCATTGAAAACCCAAAGGGTAGAAGCTCTGTGGAATATTCTCCTTGATGTGAAGTTCCTTGATGTGAAGTTCCTTTATATGAAAAACTTTCTAAAATGCACAAAACACTTTGTATCCCATTGTGATGAATCATGTGCATCAAAATATTCACGCACTTATGTATTTTCTAATTTTGCTTCTCCCATTTCTAGGGTTTCTTTCAGCAGCTTTATTTGGTCGATTCTTAGGCGGACGTGGGAGTGCATTTATGACAACATTGAGTGTCGCTTGTACTTGTATTTTGTCTTGGGTTGCTTTCTTTGAAGTTGGTCTTGCTGGAAGCCCATGTTATGTGACAATTGCACCATGGATTATTTCAGCTATGTTTGATAGTACTTGGGGACTTCTTTTTGATTCTCTCACAGTTGTTATGCTTATTGTAGTGACAACAGTTAGTACTTGTGTTCATATTTATTCAATTAGTTATATGGAAGGAGATCCACATCTACCACGATTTATGTCATACCTTTCATTTTTCACATTTTGCATGCTTATCTTAGTCACAGCAGATAACTTTATCCAATTATTCGCAGGATGGGAAGGAGTAGGAGTTGCATCATTTTTATTAATTAATTTTTGGTTTACTCGCCTTCAAGCAAATAAATCAGCTATTAAAGCTATGATTATGAATCGAGTTGGAGACGTCGGGCTTGCCCTCGGAATCTTAGGACTTTTCAGTTTATGCCATAGTGTTGATTATACAACAGTTTTCGCATGTAGTTCACAACTTGCAAACGAAACAATTTCATTCGGGACATTTGAGTTCAATGCGCTTAATATCTTATGTATCTTCTTACTTGTTGGAGCTGCAGGGAAATCTGCACAAATCGGATTGCATACTTGGTTACCTGACGCTATGGAAGGACCTACACCAGTTTCAGCACTGATTCACGCCGCAACAATGGTAACAGCCGGAGTCTTTTTAATCGCACGTTGCTCACCAATTTTTGAACATGCACCAACAGCACTTATGTGCGTTCTATTCGTTGGAGGAATGACAGCATTCTTCGCAGCCACAACAGGGGTTGTACAAAACGATCTGAAACGAGTGATTGCATATTCAACTTGTAGCCAACTTGGATACATGGTTTTTGCTTGCGGATTATCACACTATTCAGTTGGAGTTTTCCACTTAATGAACCACGCATTTTTCAAGGCATTACTTTTTCTGAGCGCAGGAGCTGTTATTCATGCTTTCCGTGATGAACAAGATATGCGTCGTATGGGAGGAGTCGCGGCATTATTACCAATGACTTTAGTCTTCTTTGAAATCGGATCTTTAGCTCTGATTGGTTTCCCATTCTTAACTGGTTTCTATTCGAAAGATGTTATTTTAGAAGTTGCATACGCACGATACGCAATCAGCGGGAATTTCGCTTACTGGTGTGGATCTTTCGCAGCACTCTTTACATCATATTATTCATTCCGTTTGCTTTTCTTAACATTCTTTGGCGAAACACGTGGATTCAAGAAAACAATTGAAAATGTGCACGAAGCACCATTATTAATGGCAACACCTTTAATTTTACTTGCTTTTGGGTCAGTTTTTATTGGGTATTTAATGAAAGACATGATGATCGGCTTAGGAACAGATTTCTGGGGAAATGCAATTTACAATTTACCTGAAAAAGCACTTTGGGTTGAATCTGAATACATTCCACAAGGTGTCAAAATGATCCCAGTTTTCGCTGGAGCTTTTGGAGCCATTATTGCATATGGTATCAACGTTTCTGAACCAATGCTTGCATATCGCTTGAAATATCAAGAAAGTGACCTGTACAAATTCTTAAACAAACGTTGGCTTTTTGACCGAGTTTATAATGCATGGATCGGGGTGCCTTCATTAATTTTTGGATACCAAGTTTCATTCCGCAGCTTAGATAAAGGTCTCTTTGAATGGGTTGGGCCAAGTGGTTTCATCCGTACAGTGCCTCAAATCACACGTCAATTTTCACAACTTCAAAGTGGATATTTATATCACTACGCTTTTGTTATTTTAATTGGTTTAACATTTTTGATCGCATTCAATTCTTTTTCAGTGTTCGATGCACGTCTGTTCATCTTGTATCCACTTATTTTCTTATTCTAAACAAACAAAGCAAAGGGACTGGTATTTTCAATACCTTTGAGCGCTTTACAAATGAAAAACTAGAATGCTTTCCACATTACTTCTCCTTCCGCTCTTTGGTGCAGCCATCATTGCCCCACTTTCAAATCGTCGAGTCATTCAAACTGTCGGTCTGTCAATTTCACTTTTGACATTCCTACTTTCTCTTTGGTTATGGGTTTTCTTTGATAATGCCACACCGGATTTTCAATTTATTGAATCTTTTAAATGGTTGCCAATTGTCAACTTCAGTGTTACTTTGGGTATTGACGGTATTTCACTTTTCTTTATCTTATTGAGTACATTCCTTGTGCCAATTTGTTTACTTGTAGGGTGGACAAGCATTCAAAACAACATCAAAGAATACTTTATTTTCTTTCTGATTCTTGAAACTTTAATGATTGGAGTCTTTTGCATCCTTGACGTTTTTCTTTTCTATATTTTCTTTGAAAGTATTTTAATTCCAATGTTCTTAATCGTTGGGATCTGGGGATCACGTGAACGTAAAATTCGTGCTGCATATCAATTCTTTCTTTACACTCTGATTGGGTCTGTTTTCATGCTTCTTGCAATTCTTTTATTGTATTACCAAGCTGGAACAACTGACTTTCAAACATTATTAACGGTTGAAATGAGTGAACGTCGCCAATTATTGCTTTGGTTTGCATTCTTCTGTTCTTTCTCAGTCAAAGTTCCAATGGTGCCAGTTCATCTATGGTTGCCTGAAGCACATTGTGAAGCGCCCACTGGTGGATCTGTTATTTTAGCAGGAGTTCTTTTAAAACTCGGGACATATGGTTTCCTTCGTTTTTCAATTCCATTATTTCCAGCTGCAAGTGTTTTCTTTACACCATTCATTCACGTTATGGCTGTTATTGGAGTTATCTATGCGTCACTCACAACTCTTCGTCAAGTCGATTTGAAAAAGATTATTGCATATAGTTCTGTTGCACATATGGGATTCTGTCTTCTAGGCTTATTTTCATATAATGTACAAGGAATTGAAGGAGCTATTCTTTTAATGCTTGGACACGGATTTGTTGCAAGTGGTTTATTCCTTTGTATTGGAATGCTTTATGATCGCACTAAAACGCGTCTGGTTCGATACTATGGAGGTTTAGTTCATACTATGCCAATCTTTTCTGTGATCTTTCTTTTCTTCACACTCGGAAATCTTGGATTACCAGGAACTAGTAATTTTGTCGGTGAATTTCTTGTACTTGTTGGAATTTTTCAGTTGAACACATTAGTCACTGTTTTTGCATCAACAGGAATGGTTCTTGGAGCCGCATATTCACTTTGGTTATATAACCGAGTTATTTTTGGAACTTTAAAGGTTGAGTATATGAATGCATTTGCCGATTTAAATCGACGTGAATTCTTCATTTTCATTCCTTTTCTTATTGCAATCGTTATTATGGGAGTGTATCCAGATATCTTTCTGAAAAGTATGCATTGCTCTGTGCATCATTTACTGCAATGTGTGCAAAAAATTAATTAACTATGAGTCTTTGGCAACTGGATGGATTATTTTTCACACCCGAACTTTTTTTAATTGCTGCCACACTTGGTTTACTTGTGTACGGGCTTCTTGTGCCAGACTACCAAAATGTTGGAGTGCTTAGCTTAGGAACTTTGGTGCTCACACTTTTTTTAGTTCTTGATCAACCAATTGAACAAGGAATTGCATTCAACTCCAATTTTATTATTGACGACGTAACACAACATTTGAAGCTCTTTATTCTTTTGTGTGGAATTGTAGTTCTTATTTATTCGTTTGATTATGCACGGACAGAACGTTGGCACTCATTCGAATGCATCATCTTAATTTTATTAAGTACTGTGAGTATGATGATTATGGTTTCTGCAGGAGACTTTATGACACTTTACTTAACAATTGAATTACAATCTCTGTGTTTTTACGTCTTGGCTGCATCACTTCGAAATTCAGAATACTGTATCGAAGGTGGTCTCAAATACTTTGTGTTAGGGGCGCTTGCATCAGGAATCCTTTTGATTGGAATTACTTTAGTGTATACTTTCACTGGGCTCATTCATTTTGAAGATCTATTGAAGTTTGTGCAAGCTGACTTTGGGTCAAATATGGGATTCAACATTGGTATTTTATGTATTTTTGTTGCACTTCTGTTTAAAATGACGGCCGCTCCATTTCATTTATGGGCACCTGATGTTTACGCAGCGGCTCCAACTATTGTCACAGCATTTTTTTCACTTGTTCCAAAGATTGCATTTATTGGAGTTTTCCTACGAATTGGAATGTGGACTTTCTTTGCAGATCCAACAGGTATCTGGAACCAAGTTCTTTTAATTTGTGCAATGCTTTCATTAGTTTTTGGAGCTTTTGGTGCACTTGCTCAAACAAACATCAAACGATTACTTGCTTATAGTTCAATTAACCACGTTGGTTATATGCTTTTAGGGTTTGCATGTGGAACGCTTGAAGGGCTTGAAGCATTATTTGTTTACTTATTTGTGTATTTAATTATGACAGTGACAGCCTTTGGGGTTGTTCTTTCTCTGCGTAAAAGTCACAATGGAAAAAACAATGGACTTCAATATATTTCAGACTTGACGAATTTATCAAAATCAAACCCATTTTTAGCATTTACATTCACAATTACTTTATTCAGTTTAGCTGGAATTCCTCCGGTGGCCGGATTCTTTAGTAAGTTTTATTTGTTTTTTGCTGCAATGAGTTCGTCATTTTATTTAGCGGCCGTGATTGCAGTTGTAACAAGTTGTATTTCATGTTTCTACTATTTGCGTCTCATTAAAATTATGTATTTTGAAATGAGTGATTCAGATGCCTTGTCGACTCAAGTCAGTGTGCAAAACGCACTTCTGATTAGTGCTTCAGTGTTCTCTCTTGTTTTCATCTTCGTATACCCAACTCCATTTCTATTATTGGCGCAAAAACTAGCCTTAAGCCTTGATGGCATTCAATAGATCTGTCTTTGACATTGATCAAAGGTATTGAAAATACCGACCCCTCAAAAGGGGGGGTCGCGTCCTTTCGTCCTTTCATAAAGATCTCGAGAGCTAAGATATCAACCAAACCGAACTTTTTGTAAGATGGTTCAAATGCATCCAAAAATAAATGATGCGAAAAAAATAATATATGATGGACAATTTAATGACTTCGAATTGGCACCCTCGATTGAGTTCATTTTTAATCGGTGAGCGCAACAAACAATTCTTTTTCCGTGCTGATGCATTACAAACAGCTTTGCGTCAAGCTTACCACTTTCTTTATACTTTGCATAAGGATAAAAAAACAATTTTATTCATCACGACTCGTACGCGTTTAGCACCTCTAATTATTCAAACAGCAACAAGTCTGAACCAACAAAGTTTTGTCGGGAAATGGATTGGTGGTCAATTGACAAATCAACCAACTCGCCCTGATTGTATTGTTCTTCTCGATCCAACACCTGAAATTCTTCGTGAGGCTGCAATTGCACAGATTCCTGTTGTGAGCTTTTACAATTCGAACTCCAATAAAATTGGTATCGATTCTAGTTATTCACATT
>JACKZZ010018950.1_pt1 | contig 23115 bp, 8 predicted proteins | sample 8027871 | NCBI WGS metagenome assembly JACKZZ01 (sample SAMN15724774, study PRJNA655200) | protist metagenome | isolation source: fluorescence activated cell sorting (FACS) single amplified genomes of... | place: USA: West Boothbay Harbor, Gulf of Maine | collected 2000-07-19 | reverse complement strand
TTCTCGTACCTACCTTACTTTTTATCAAGCCCACAGTTGCTTGTACGACGAATGACCTGCATCAAAATAATTCCCCCAACTCCAGATTCATGATGTTTAAGTTGTATTACTTTAAGGATATATTTTATATTAGACTATGAATAAAATAAAGATTTGTTTTACAAAATATTTAATATATAATAATTATATATTGGAGATGCACACACACACACATATATACATACCTTAATGTCTTCTTCTCTTTTTTTTTTTTAATTGGATGGATTCGTGCAGCTGAAGGAAGTGCTGAAGCCCGTATTTTAATAAATTATTATTTCTTCTTCCTCCTCCTTCTTCTTTGCTTTTTTTTATTTTTTAAGCAAATACAGTACATACTTGGTACCTGCTACCGTCGGTACTTGGAGTACTCGTTCTATTATTAAAATGGTTGGGTTCGTAGGTGGTGTGACATTATTACTACATTTAGATATAAATATAATTAATAGAACGACTACACTAAAATAAGTATATAGACTAATAATGAAGTAGAACGATTATTTTTTTAAATTAACACAATAATCTTCTTCTTCGTTTAAGCTTAAGTAAAAAAAATAGGTATCGACGTGGTGGTTATAAATAAAGAAGAAGAGAAAAGAAATTTTAAGCACATACTCATAAACTTTTGTTATCGTATGTTTAACTTTAACATCATATGTTTAACTTTAAAAGAGGAGGACAGAACTGCATAGTAAGGACAGGTATTATTTGTGGGAATACGCGAGGAGCTTTAGTTTGCACCCCCACTGGTGGAGTCTGGGCTACTACCGTCGGATTGCGCCTGTGAGGAGCACGCGCGTGTTGAAACAGATGGAGGACTCCGACTCTGCCCACGTCGTACTGTACGACTATGAAGCTGTGGAAAACGATGAGCTGAGTTTGACGAAGGGGGGCAAGGTTGTTGTTTTGAGCAAAAGAACGTCTAACTTCGGTTGGTTTAGGTGCAGGGACTATGAAACTGGTAAAGAGGGGATTGTCCCCGGTAACTACCTTAGTCAAGGGGAAGTTTCCACGGCTGATAACGGCGAGGGTGACGAAGACGGTTCAAAGAACAAGAGCAATGATTTCGTGTCGGAGAACAATGACAAGGACGGCGAAAGCGATGAGAAACGAAATCTCAGCCTTCCTCTCTTTCTTTCCCAGCGTATAAAGGAACCCCCTGCGCCCGAAATGACAAGTTTTAAAGAAGTTAAGTCTACCACGGGGAGTAATAAAGGTGTTTTCCCCTCGGGCGAGGGCCATGCCGAACACGGCGAGAAGAACCGAGACGAAGAGGACGGTGAGGCTACAAACGTTGTGCTGTGGTCTGTGACTGTCCCGAGGGTCAAATCCGTTAGTCTTGCGGGGGTCAAGAGCAGGGACAAGCAGGTGTGCTTGATGCTAGACACAGTTTCCAGAGAAATTCAGATTTCTGAATTCCCGAAAAATACAGAAAGTTTTTCAGAACTGGCCGGGGCCGTAGAATCAAGTGCCAGAGTAAGTAGCTACCAGCGTTACCGCAAAATATCGCAAGAAAAACCCACGGCTGGTCCGTCTTCTATTGCAGCAAAGAATTCTTTTTCGTTAGGAAGAAGAAAAAGAAACGTCACGCGGACAGGAAACACCCGCCCACCGACGCGCATCTCCGTAGAAAAGAACGAATGGGACAAGATGTTTAAGACCACGGAAAAAGAAAAAGAAAAACGAAACTCGAGGTGGCCATTGCAGTTTCGCTTCGACCAAGTTTCATCCTTTCTGCGGGGGGGAGACTGCAGGACGTTAACCTTCTGTCTCGTGCAAGAAAAGGATGTAACGATCACTTTTTTGACGAACGAAGAACGTGAGGTGTTTTGCATGCTGCTCTATTACGCTGCGAAAGAGGCAAAGAAACGGGTCAACGTCACCGACGAGGGTGAGGTATGGAGTGACTTGCCCAGTCTGTGTGTGTCGTACCCGGTTCAAACTCATAAATTGATAGGAGCAGCAGACAAGCTGCTGCTAAAAATCAATTTTGAAAATGTGCAATTGAATGTAGTTTGGCTGCGGAAGCGTGACACGCATTTGCAATCTTCGCGGCCCCTAACGATTACGCCCGCATGGCAAGTTGAGCGCGACACCTGGAATAGACAAAAATTAACCCTCAACGTCCCATCCCTAGAGGCGCCGTTGGTCGTAACGTTCCCCTCTTGCTCCCTGCGAGAGCGGTTTTGTGGTCACATAAGGGCGTTGATCGATCGGGTGGTGGCTGTGAAATCCGATAACGACGGGGACTGCGGAAAGGACGAAAAGTTGACGATCAGCTGTTGCACATTTAACGCAGCGGATACCGAGTCTGAAGGTCCACGGAAAGTGCAGCATCTGCTAGGTATGAACAACTCTGATATCGTCGTCCTCGTTCTGGAAGAATGCAAGAAAAAGGAGCAGTGGATGGCGGACATACTTACGGCGTTTAAAAGTGGTGACGGCCTCCGTGGAAACGGCTATGAAATGGTCGCCACCACCACTCTGTGGGCAATACATATAATGGTGTACGCAAAGGCCGACGTGAAAAAGCACCTTTCCGGAATTCGAACTGCGGAGGAAGCGACTGGCATGGGGGGGATTATGGGAAATAAAGGTGGGGTAGGGGTTGGGTTTATTTACAAGGATGCCACGAGATTTTGTTTCATCGGATCCCACCTTGCTGCTCGTGCAAAAAGAATGAACGAGCGACGACAAAATTTTATGGACATTGCCGAGAAAATGAAACCGCTGCTCTTGGAGAAAGGAACTGAATTTCTACACCAGTATGACTACGTGTTCTGGGCCGGTGACCTAAACTACCGAATAAATATCCTGGACGGTTCTGGGTACGACACAGAATTGGAGTTTAAGACAGTATTAGACATGATCAAAGACAAGAAATTTGCTGAACTGCAAACCCATGATCAATTACGAAGAGAGATGGAAGATGGCCGCGTTTTCTATGGATTTCAGGAAGCCCCGATAACGTTCGGTCCTACTTACCGAATGGTGCGGCAATGCCATGATTACAGCAACAAGCGCTTTCAAGCACCATCGTATACAGACAGAGTTCTCTGGAAAGCAAAGGTTGGTTTGGAAGAGAACGTGACCTGCAACAATTACAGTGCGAATTTTAAATTGATGCAGAGTGATCATCGACCTGTAACAGCTCATTTTACTGTGAAGACCCGACGCCCATATTATAACTTGGTAAGAACGGGGAACTTTTATGGTAGCGAAAACTGTGATTTGCATTTCAAAAGTTTGAACGTGATTCTGAACTTGGAATTAATTCACGCCAAAAAGGTAGAAAGCATCGTTGATGAGGACGACGAGGATTCCAATCCCTTGCGAAGCGCTTCGAAAAAAGACATGCAAATTGTGCAGTTAAAGCAAACACGACTTAAGAAAATGAGCAGTGCCGAAATAGGAGCAGATAAGAAGAAGAAGAAGAAGAAGAAAGGTCTAAAGACGAAGGTTAAGGGCGTCAAAAAATTTCTCGTAAAACTTATCAAGCGTCCTAAAGACATGACGGCCGCGAAAAAATCGAAAAAGGAAGGGGGCAGAGTTAAGCGAAAGAGTATTGTTGATATTGCCCTTGACACTGTTGGGGTCGGAAACAAGGACAAGGAACTGTATATTACAATGTATGCAGAATTTTTGGAAACTCCCCTGACGTCGCACGTCGTCACTTCAAACGAAGTGCTAAAAAGCACGCAGCTTTTTGTAGATTGGCCGGATGAAGGGATTCCAACCGTGTTTCCAACTGTTGGGGAGGCGAAATTTATCCGGCAGCAGCACTTGTTCCTAGTCATTCGGATGCGCGACGAGGGGGCATCCTCAGGGTGGCACAAAGTAGGCCACGCAGACATTGACTTGTCCCAGCCTGACGTTAGCATTCTGGAAGGAAGCGGTCGAAAAGTGAGTGTTGGTGCATCGGCCAAGGCACGCACAAGTTTCGATAATGTCAAACGAATGCATGCTCCCCTTATACTGCACGGCATAAACGTGGGGAGCATTTCGTTTCTTCTTCAGATTCGGCGTGTCTGCGCGTTGAAGGAAGAAGATGTCGGTGTAGGTAGCTTTAGACTTTCCAATCCGCTGATGAAATTGGCCACACGTCAATCGTTAAACAGTATGATGAAGTCGGGCAAGCACAAGAAAGTCGATTTGCTGCTTGTCGATAAGAACCTCAAAAAGGCAGCAACGTCGGCGAATGGTTTGGTCCCTTCTCCTGCAGTCGAGAACAACGCTGTAACAACGAAAGCTCACTCTTTAGGACATAATCGCATGCATGATATACAGCTCGTTGCTGCGGACAGTGGCTCTGACGACGATGAGGGCGAGAACGACGACGGCGAGCACCACCAGGAGCGTGAAGCTGTTTCACGCAGGAGAATAGAGCAGACCAATGCACCCCCACCGCCTCCAAGTTTTTCGTTGAAGGAGCATCGCCTGTCAGCCTCGCTGTTTCATATGAAATTACCACCCCCGGAACCAGAACTTCCCCCGCCAAAATTTGATTCTAGTTTGTTGCCACCGCCACCGCCACCATCTTCAATATAATTCTCGTTCGTGACTTCTCTTTTTAATAATTAATAAACGCTCGTCGTGAATGATGTATATAAAAAAAATTAATTTCTTCCTGCTGTTTAGGCGTTTGCACTCGGTATTCGTGGGTACCGGTACCGTACGGTATTAAAACATGGTATTACCCGTACCCACCAATCAATGTGTGCCAAGTTTTCTGAACCCAATGCTGTGATTTGTTTTTTTTTTAATTTTACAATATAATACAAGGCCGTACAAAAAAGTGAAAAAAAGACGAAAGAATTATTTGCTAATTCGAACGTACTCGTAGTACCGGTACCAGGAAAAATACCTGGTTTAATACCGGTACCTGGTACTATGAGGTCTTATTTAGTAGTTAGTCTAGTCTAATAATAACTAGAACAACTACGAGGAGGTATAACTACAACGAGGATATAATAAAATAAGGCAAAACAAAAGCAACGAGGGTTGTCCGAACTCCTCGTAGTATTAAATAGTATGAAACGAAAGACTCTTTTGTTTTGTTGGTTCGAGCAACAAAGAAGCGTCGAAGCGTGTTGCAAATAAAACTAAGAGAAAAGAAATTGAATAAAGTAAGAATAACAAAGGAATCATTTGGCGGTAATCCCAACACGCACACGCACAGTAGTAGAGGGAGACGACAGAAGCAAAGTATTGTAAAACAACACAAAAAAATAAACGATTTTAATCTGTTTTCTTATAGTATGACCCTGTTAAATAATCCAGAACTCAAGTTGTTTCAACAAGAAGATCGTTTTTTTATTTAGCAAAGCAACTCAAAGAAAGGGTCCTCGTATTTTATATTAATAATACATCTAATAGCAGATAAGAAAACAAATAATTTTCTGTCTCTACGATCTCAACAAAAAAATGTGATGGTGATAATATGATGGGTGTAAGTGCATGTTGTTGTCACTTGTCACACACAAGCAAAAAAACAAGACGAAAAACAATTAATATTCAACTTCTACCTTGCTTGGTATAACTAGTTAGTATAGCTATAATAATAAAATAGCTCTTGTTGATGATATAATTATTAGACACAATTTAAATATATAGCTATATTAGTACTACAATGTAACTATGAGAAGAAGAAGGAATAATAATAGTAGACGACTTGTTTCTATCTACGAGGATTATTGAATTGATATACACTAGGAAAACAATAATAAAACCATTTCCATTCTAATGATTTATAAAAAAGATTGTGCATGCAAGAAGAAATATAATTATTTACTTGTCGTTTTATAGTTTGTGTTTTCTTTTGAACAAATTAGATCACAGGTTTGAAACCATGCAGTACGTCGCTCCTCCCCTGAAGACCGCTGCTTCGAACGAGGGTGGTGCCTCCGCCTTCAACCGTGGCACCGGTGTCCAGGCCGTAGAAAACCCCAATAGTTTGAAGAGAAAAACCACGCTGAGGATTTGCACGAAGGGGTTACAACAACGAGATATTAATCGTGCGACCATTTCGAGTGACCAGAGCAGTGGCTTTCAAAAGCCTTCGATGGCAAGAAGTCACTCCCTTACATCGCTGTCGTCTATATCTTCTACGCCTTCCCCAACCTCGACGGTCTCTCCCTCGCCCGTGGCCAAATTGAATTTTGTTCTTGACGGGGAAGTCCACGATCAAACTGTAAATAATGGTTCGAAAACTTGTGAAAAAGAGACAGGGGGGGAATTAGAAGTAAAGCGCCCAAAGGCAATAGTCCCCCCCATAGTTGCGGAACTCAAGAACTCTTCGCGAAGCTTGGCGTCCCCACTATTTAACAGGATGAGTTTGAACAGTCCGGTAAATTTTCCCTACTCGCGGGAAAGGGCGAGATTTCACCCGTACGTGGACAAAAATCTAGAGAAAGCTATTGCTCTTGAAGAAAATGGTAATAAAAATGTTGACAACAAAAGCATTGAAAAGGATTCCTCGGCCGCGGTTTCCAGGCTAGGTGTTTCTTCGAGCAACCTTTCAGAAAAGAACTGGATACGGCCCGACTTTGTCCGGTCGCGAACACTGGATGGGATAGAAAAATTGACCCCTCAAATAGCGGACAATGCCGACAACGATATTGATTTTGAAGTTGCCGCGAATACAAATAGCACTCTTGATGCAAATTCCGACCCCAAAGGGAAATTGAAGTGCCTTAAGAAAAGGCGCCACTCGAAATCGTTCCACGTGCAGGCCCCTCCTCCCAAAATAATTGCGAAGTACGCCGCTGCAGGGTCGGGAGACCAAGGCACGGACAGCAGTGGTATTGGCGCTAGGCCCTCCGGTCTCCGATCGGTCAGTTGTGACCTGGGACTGGTCGCCAAAGACAAGGACTTTGTCGTTCCATCCCCGCCAAAGCATTTTCGGCAACAGCGCTCTCTTTTCGGGCCCTCTGACTGTTCCCCGGGCGGTGGAGGTGGAGGATCAGAAGGCTTTCAGCTTAATGTTCCGCCGCTGATCAGGGCCACCAGCCCTATTTTGAAACAGAAATTTCGACGCTCAAAAGGCTCAAGGCGACGCAACCGCGACAGATCTGCGAGTCCCCTGCTGAATGTGACGACACTGCCTGAACGATTTAAGCCGTTGCGTCCGAGTGCAATGGATGATGCACCCTTCGATTCGAACGCGAACTTAAGTCACCCGGGAAACATTGACGTGTGCGGCCTCTCCGACGAGAAAGACAGGGGGGGCAGCGAAACGCCTATTCCAGACATGGATGCGGACCATTCTTTGCTGCCGACTGTCGACACCGATGACGGTTATCAATTGAAACAAATATCATGCGATACCCTGGCAAGGCTGTTGAAGGGTGGGTTTTCCTCTACCGTCAAGAAGTATGTAATTGTTGATTGTCGGTTTGAGTACGAATACAAAGGTGGACACATACGGGGTGCACTAAACTTGGTCCGTCCGGAAGACGCTGTGGAAGTCTTTTTCAAGAATTCAAACTACGATGAAAACACGTGCATACTATTTCACTGTGAATTCAGCAGTCACCGTGCTCCTAAGCTAATGAAAGCGGTGCGCAGTTTAGACCGCAAAATTCATGAGGAGGAGTACCCTAAGCTTTACTACCCACAACTGTATTTGATTGAGGGTGGCTACAAACAATTTTTTCATAAGCACCCAGCCTTTTGTGAGCCAAGAGGGTACGTCGCAATGGTCGACGATTCATACTCGGACTTGTGTCGAAGCACGTCGACGATGGTAAGAATGTCGTGGAAAAGGCATAAATCATTCGACACTAGCATGCTGCGCCACAGTTCTCCAGCTGCCCTCCTCGACCTTGCTGGTGACGGGCCGATTTTGAGGCGAACTACGTCGCACTCGGAAGGAGCGCCGCAGTAACTTAAAACATACACATTAAAAATTAAGCTCTTGTGCGCTTGTGTAAATAAATTTTAATTCTGAAGAATCATACTATATAATTTGGTTTTTTCAATTAAAAAAAACAAGAAAATTGGCTGTTATTTCCTCGTAGTAAGTAATTAAATTTAGCTTCATACCCTAATCCTAACTTGGTTCTGTAATTTTGTTTTCAATTAAACTGAAATTTATGCTCTGACTATTTAGATTACGTCGTTTTAATTGCCTTTCGAAAGCTTTGTTGGTCCAAAAGTACTTAGTACTAGTACTTCGAGGGAAGTATGTCTTTACATTTTCCCCCCAAAGGGACGGGGTGCATCTAACAATTCCAAGTCCTTGAATTTCTCCGTGCCCCCACTTTGGGAAGTATCTGTCCGTTCCGGCTTTGATCTTTCCGTAGGCACAGGCTGAGCATCTCCTACCCACCCTCCGGATTTTGCAAATTGAACTACCCACCCGCCCCCAGTTCGCTTCTCGTTGCGGTCCGTGCGCTTTTGGGCTTTCTTCCATTCCTCCTCTTTTGACTTTCGAGCTAATTCCTCTTTTTTCTTCCGCCGAGACATTTCTTCCTCCCGTAATTTTTCCATAACTCGACTCCTCTTGTCCTCGTCCTGCAACCGTTTTCTTTGCAGATCTTGCTCCTCTTTCTCCTTCAGCTTTTTTAAATTTGCTTCGTGCTCCAGTTGCTTCAAACGGATGCGCTCTTCTGCCGCCCTTCTTTTGGCTTCCATTTCGTCTTCCATTTTTTTTCTCACGGCTTCACGCCGTGCCTCTTCCTCCAACCATTTCTGTTTCTTTTCTTCCCGCTCCTGGGCCTTCTCTGCCTCTCGTCTTTTCCTCTCTTCTTCTCGCATTTTCTCTTCTCTCGCCCTCTCCTCTTCCTCCTTCAAGCGCTTCATTTCTTCTTCGATCAAACGAGCCTCTTCTTCCAATTTCGCTTTTGCCTCGGCTTGCTTTCTCTCGTTCTCAAGCCGTCTCCTAGTCTCTTCCTCCCTGGTCTCTTCCTCCGCCTTTAAAGCTGCTTTTCGAGCCTCTTCAACCTTACGATTTTCTTCATCGATTGTCTCTCTTTCCTTACGTCCACTCTTACAATCTATCAGAAAGGGGGAGTCGAGAATATGTTGGTTGCAATACAATATCCCTAAGCTCCATTCCCCGCTGAACGGAAGTTTAAAGCTGCCGTCAAACGTCCCGTCTAAGTTATCGTCGATATACGCATCTTTGAAATAAAACTCGCCACGAAGGTTGTGCCGAAGACTGATCAGAAAAGAATCTCCGCCGATCTTTCTCTCGTTACCACTCGCATCAACGGACTGCAGTTTAAATTTAACTTTGCGCCCACTTTCGATTTCTGCAAATTTGTCTTCGTGGTTTTGAACATAGCACAGGCTTGCCTTCGTTGCAACTATGATTGCCACGAAGTGGTTCCGACCACAGACCAAGGAGGTAACCTGCTTTTTCCGGAGTGCACTAACTTTCTTTGGAGCCCACTCTTGGCTTTCGGCTGAGATATGCTCTGCACTCGCAACGCCTGCTTTGACGCGCATTTGATTCTCCTTCGCCTTCTCTTTCGGTATACCCCAGCTGAACACTTCCCCGTTGTTGCTGATAGCATACACTTCGCTCTGTGAACACGCCAGTGAACAAATGCCCTTTCCCTCCATTTCATTGATCAGCGTTGGTACAGTGAAGTTCTCCTGCAGCGATGTGCTGACTTGCCCCGCATTGTTCAAGCCGCAACCAAAGACTTGCTGGGACTGAGTAACAAAAATTGTGAACTCTTCCCCGCACTTAGTCAGGGCAACGGCTTTGCTTCCAAAAACATGCTTCACCTGCGTAAATGCTCGCACGTCGTCCAGGTTGCCCTGGCCACATTGGCCGCACGTGTTTGATCCAGCCGTCCACACCGTCCCATCGTTCAGCACCACCGCAGTGTGTCCACCACCACAGGAAACATGTGAGACCGCACTTAAGTCGAAATTTTTTATTTCTGTAGGGCTTGAATATGTCGTCTGTGCAGAGTCCAGGCCAAGTTGGCCGTGCTTGTTCCAACCAAAACCGTATAACTTACTGCGACCTGCATCCTCCTCAGAAAGAACCATGCTGTGTGCAATCCCACATTCTACCGCCTTTATGGAATGACTGTCCATTGCGTTTATTCGAACAGGATGCGGCTTGTTGGTGTTGTCTCCGTGACCAAGCTGGCCCTGAACGCCTATTCCCCAACTCCACGCTCCGCTGTTTGCCGTGGTCACAATTGTATGGCCAGCACCACAAGAAACAAAACGAACGCTTCGACCGATCAGAACGGGAACTATTTGAGGGACTTCAACTGCTTCGGAGCTGACACCAATGCCGCATTGGCCCTGCACGTTCCTACCCCAACTGTACACGTCCCCTTCGTCAGTGACAGCTGCAGTATGTGACATGCCGCACGCAATTGTTGAAACCATATTCCCTCTCAAAGCGCCTATCATTTTGGGGAACATGGTTCCTCTTATTCCCACTCTCCCCTCTTTCCCAAAGCCAAGCACAAGCGGATCCCCCCCCGAACCGCCAGACCAAGCGACAACGTTGTTCCCGGCGCCTCGAGGAATTTTTTCCGTGGCCTTGACGGACTCCTTGTATGCCTCCAAAATCATTGGTACACCCGGTGCCAAAGCTATGGCTTTTTTGAGGAGCTCATTGCTCAACAAAGCCTTATCAAGCTTCAAAGCGGCGCAACCTCCGTAGTAGTAACCCAAAGGCCAAACGGGTGCCAGCTCGATAACGGTCAAAGCGTCACTAAATGCCTGCCCATATTGTTCTAGCTTCAGTCGAACGTTTGCACGGTCACTCCATAACATGGCTATTTCGGGCGCTTTTAATATAGCCTTTGAACATAGCAGCTCAGCTTCTGGCAAGTCATTAGATTGCAGCGCCCTGTCGGCTTCGGCTTTTATTGACTTGGTCTCCTCGTCCAATAACTCCCCGTTGTCGGAATCAAGCGAAGCGCCGGCTCCCATATTTATCCTACCCAATTATTTCTCTTAAAACAAAGTCGTGAGAATAAACACCGTCGTCCCAGACTATAGACCCTTCCATGGCTCATTTATAGATTGTTGGGCAACTAAATACCCGGTGATGAGGAAATGACAAGCGTCAAAAGTGCAGCATAATTGGCCAATAAATTTGCGAAGAAAAGAGAGAAGGAGAAAAAATAATTGTTTCTTCACTTGTTGTTGTTGTTGTTGTTGTTTTTGTGTTTTTTTTTGCTGCTGCTGGTGTACTTCAGCTTCAGCAGGTGCAGGTCAGGTTTAAAAATCTATACGACGGGTGCTGTGTACTACCTGTAATAATATTTTAATAAGTGATAATAGTCTAATACTTTTTTAGCAGAGGAGAAAAAGAAGTGTGTTTTAAGGAATGATTGTTCTCTATAAATAATAAAAACTTCTTTTTATTTCAGTGAATCAAAACTGCTCTCTACTACTCTTACTTAATTCGTTCAAGGGAAAAACAAATTACCAGTCCACCTCCATGTATTGGCTTCTTTGGTTTTGCTTTCTTTCCACTACTCTGGGGTGCTTGTGGAAAAACGACGGAGATCTCTGAATTTGACCGGGAGAGATACGCCGAACCAATTGCGATTGAGAAGCCAAGCGATTCGTTCGCTTCGTGATCCAAATCAGGCTTTCATCGTTATGGTCAAAATTGGTGGGGGGCTCTATGTTTGGAACAACAAATGACTTGTAAAAACTAACAAAACGTTGCAACATGCAGGCAATATACTCGTCGTCCCTCTTCATACTCAGTAGCACCGAACCTTTTGTTGCGCTAAGCCTGACCAAGACAGCAGATTGACAATGAAATCCAACGCAGAGCATTTCCAGTTGCAGTTGCACAACATACCACGTGGACATTCTTGCAAACGATTTTAACGCCATCGGAGAAAGATTCAAATGATTTTTTACCTCCAGAACTTGCACTTCTCCAGTAGAATTCGAAATTATCAGTCCATCAGGGCTCGCACCGATGGGACAGCCGAGTTGATGGAGTTCTCTTAGAAGGTCTACTTGCTTTTGTTCGACCGTGCTGTAATTCCTTGCGGGGCCCCGATCTAAAAATAGCGTTTCCCCAGCGAACATTCCGCATTCCTGCACAGTATGCCCTTTTTTCGAAAAATGGTTTACAGCAACCAATATTCCCGTTGGCTCTTGGATATTTCCATACGCCATGCGACTGCCAGCACTGGCAATGTTTTGAGACGTGCCGTTCTTCTCGTACGCTTCTCCCACGTACGTGTAAGCGAATCCTCTCGACTTGTCTTTCGTGCTACTGTTGACCCACTTGTTCGAAGCTTCGCTGCCTGCGCCATCAGACGACAAGGCCCCACTGTCCAGACCTCCGGTTTTTGCTCCCGACAAGCTTTTAAAAGCCCCACGGAGCAGCACCTCCTTCGATTCGTCCAAACTACGAAACAGTGGGGCTTTTCTGACATGGTAAAAAGATGACCTCGCTTTCCCGTTCCCAGAAAGCGATTTTGGAATTCCTAGCTTTGCGGCGGCCAAGGGCTCCAACAAACCGATTGCTCCCGCTGCCCGGGACGTTGTCAGCCTTCCCTCGTGCATTAGCACCCATTGTAACGAAGACTGTCGAAATTTTGCCAAGTCTTGAAATGATTCGATCTTGTGGATTGTTTCTGGCAGTGGAGCATACAGCGGGTGCTCCCTTAAATGATCCTCCGGTATGTACGACCATACGTTTGGTCTACTATAGTTTGACGACTTATATGACACATTATTCCTCTTCCAATTCTTCTTCACGCGCTTTCTCTGTCGATTACGCCGTACAGAATGTTTTTTTGAGACGCTATGACTAGCAGTCTCCCCAACTTGCGCCCCCTTCCCATTCACGGGACCATCACTCGAAACGCAGAGGTCTTGTGGAGCAATAACTTGTGACGGTACTAGGAAAGAGGACATGTGAGCAACCAGCCCGTCATGCAAACAGTGCAAAAATTAGTTCCTGGTCACACGCACGAATTGTAATAATATTACTTCAAAATCGTGTGCTCTTTATATGAACACATACATACATTTCGTACATTGATGTTTAAAATGATTTACCAAATGATTTACCCGTACATGTATTGAAGTGTCTCATTCATTGCAGGTGTCAATGTCTCAAAGCATTTCTGACCACACTTCTTCTTTTTTCTTCCTTTTCTTTCTTCTTCTTCTTTTTTTTTCACAGTTGTTGTTGTTGTAGGTGTAGGTTGTTGTTGTTTTTTTTCTAAAAAATTCGGTAATAATAATAATAATAAATAATAATACAATGTAATACGACGGTAATAAAAAGAGAAAACAGACACAATTAATTTCGTTCCGGTGGTACCTGGGTATTATTCAATTATATCTGGTACCAGGTACCTGTTCAGGGAACAGGTGCAATTATTGTTACAAGGAATAAAAATTGTTGTAGATGAAAATGCGAAAGGCAGCAGGTCGTCTGATTGTCCGAACCGAGGACCGAGGATGGACCGAGGAGGAGGTTGGTGTTGGTGTGTATATATTATTTATTAAATTATAATAAATTAAAATTAAATTGGAATTATTATTACTACCGGTCGGCAGGAATGAACAGGGACGATTGCACGCCCGATTACCGGTTCCGGAAATTTCAGTTTTCAACTTTTGTTTTCTGATGATATTAATGTGCATTAACGATTAATTATTATCATTCCATTCTTTTAGATTGTACAGTTGAGTTGATTCCAATAGACTCACAGTCTCTACAATTGCAAAAAGCTTTTTGATAGTGAACAGCTAAGTTCATTGCATCAGAATCACAGTTCAAAGTCTCTACGTTTACGAAAAGCGTTTGGGATTTGTACAATTGAGCTGATGGACAATATTCAACCGTTTAAACTTTCGGTGCCTAACGCAGTCCTTCAAGACTTACAGGACAGGCTGTCTCGGGCTCGGTTTCCAGACCAGTTAATGTCCCCGGCAAATAGTGAATGGTTGTATGGGTCAGAATGTGGAAGAGTGAAAGAGGTAGTACGATATTGGAAGGAAGAGTTTGATTGGCCAAGGGCACAAAGGGCATTTAATAGTATGGGCCAGCAATTTTTGGGGACTCTTCCCGACGGAAGAAAGTTGCACTTTCTGCACAAAGTCTCTAAAAATGCGCAGGCAAAACCCCTACTGATTGCCCACGGCTGGCCCGGTTCCATATATGAATTTCATAAGCTTATTCCGCTGTTGACAGAAAGCTTTCATATCATTTGCCCGAGCATCCCTGGTTATGGTTTTTCTGACCCTTTCAGAGGACGAGGTGGGAACACGGCGAGAGTTGCTGCAGATTTTGACTGTTTGATGACCTCGTTAGGGTACGAATCCTATTTTACCCAGGGCGGAGACTGGGGAAGCCTGATTATCCGGGACATGGCAAGGTCATTTCCAAATCGAGTGTTGGCCATACATACCTGCATGCCAATCAGCGCTCCTCCGAAAGACTTTGATCCGAAGAGCTTGACGCCTGAAGAAATGGAGGGGATGACCCGCACGGTTAACTTTAGAAATTTTGAGACTGCCTACCAAAAAATACAGGGGCAAAAACCGCAGACCCTGGCATACGGCCTGAACGACTCGCCGACTGGGTTGATGGCATGGATTCTAGAAAAATTTCACAGTTGGACTGACAACAATATGGAATTTGTATCGCTGGATGAATTTTTAACCAACGTAATGATATACTGGGTTTCTCAGTCTATCGGCAGCTCTATACGGTTCTACTTTGAAAATGGTACAGGATCGCCTCAAATGCCTGGGATCCAGACGCCCCTGAATGGGCGAGTGACGGTCCCGACAGCTGCAGCAGTATTCCCGGCAGACATTTACCAGTTGCCCCTTTCCTGGATCAGGAATTCATACAACTTGCACCGATACAACAGCTTCAAAAGAGGCGGTCACTTCTCAGCAATGGAGTGTCCCTCAATCCTGGCTGAAGATATAAAAGATTGGTTTCTGGTAGATTACCCAAAGCTCCCTCCTCGAGCAAAGCTGTAGAACCAATGAACAAAAAATTTAACATGCGAAGTATTGTAATTCTTACTCCTACGTTTTTTGAATTGTACAAAAAAGTAAAAAGCTAAATTTTAATTACTTCAAATAACAGCCAATTTTCTTGTTTTTTAAAACAAAGAAGTATAAGAAATAGAAGCACATTTTTTTAAAACAAATTATTTAGAGTATCATATGTTTTAAGAAGAGCACATTTTTTTATTAACTTTAAACTAACTCTACGAAGTACGAAGTTTCAATGGATGCTGCTGCGTTTCATACCACGATACCAATTGGTCGTCATCGTCTGGATTGCAAAAGTAGAGTTCAGCACGAAGGCAAACTTTTCGCTGGAGTCTGACAATGCACCCTTCGTGGAGGCAAGGGTGCGGGAAAATCAACAAACGATTCTTCTTCGGCTTGACATTCACTATCAATTTTGGTACAAAATTCTTTTGTTTCTTCGCCAAAGCCTTTTTCTGCTTTTCCTTTTTTTGGAACAGGGCAGTCTCGCCACCATCGTCGCAGTCTTGCAAGTATACCAGCATCGTGTGGGTAGAGCGTACGGTTTTGCCTTCAATGGTGTGCGTGTTCGATCCGTCCGTGTGCTTGTCCATGCAACCACCAGTCGAATACTCCAAAAATCGAAACCACGGCATGGCGAAGAAAGGGAGTCCCAGCCGCCGGAATGCCCCTTCTAACCCTCTTCCCACCCATCCATTTTCCGTGTGCCTTCCCTGCTCGTGGGGGTTTCCCCCCCATTCCTTGAAAAACCTTCGGGCGCACGTTGGCCTCTTGAAGTCTAGTTCTAAATCTTTTCTTAACACGTCTAGATCATTCATGTACTCTGCGGAGAAGGCATTGTCGACAACATACGCGCAACGAGTAGGGTGTACTTTGTCGGCGAGCGTTACTGGTTGACCTGTGTGTGTGTCGTACAGCGCGTACCTGGCGTGTTCCTCGACTGGCAGTCCCGTGCACGACAGCTTTCTGTCTTCACTGCAATTGAACATTTTAAGGCACGTTCCCTGGTCCAAAAAAGGAATATTTTTACAAATCCTGTACGGTGCAGTCCCCGCGATCGTTTCGTACTGATACAAAATGGGCGCCCCAAAGGAGGCTGTCTTCGGAGTCTGCGCGGACTGTACCTTTACTAGGTTCGCATCAACGCAAGCATCCACCACCTTGACGGAAGAAATCTTGAGTGCGCACTTTACCGGAGAAAGCGCTATTCTAGCCTGGGACTGAAAAAATCTCCCGGTGGACCATATGTAGTATGAATTGTCTATGAACCATGTTGTGTTGACGTCCATACCTGCTCGAACAAACCTCACCGGAACGTCAAGGTCCACACGGGCCGGTTTGTAAATATCTTTGCAAAGACCAGTTCCAAGCTGGCCGTTCAGCCCCCGACCGCAAGCATAAACCGAACCGTTTCCTAACAGCAAAAATGTTGTGGCACGGCCAGCCTCGACTAAGCATACCTTTGGCTGTTCATCAAACTTGCGAAATACTATCGGAGTAAACGTTTTAAACGTTTTACCGGTGGGATGCCCCAACGCGCCGCCGTCTCCCATGCCACAACTGTAGGCTGTCCCGTCAGAGTCTAACAGCAGTGAATGTACCCCTCCTGCGGAGCAGTCGACTACAAACTTGGTTTCAAGATGACCACCAACGTTCGATACATTGTACGGTTTGTGCATGTCAATATGGGCGTAGCCGTTCGCTCCATACCCAGTCTTACCTTCCTCATCACTGCCCCAAGTAAAACACTCGCCGTTGACCGTGATGGCCAGCACATGGTCGTATCCCGCGCTGACGCGGAGAACGCGGTTCCTGGGGGCCAAAAACTCAGGAAGAACTTCCCACGCCTTCATTATATCCACACCCGATCGAAAGCTTCGATAAACCTCCCCAACATCGTTCACCGCAAATATTTCAGAATTACCGTCACACCCAGCAATGTGATAAATCAGTTGTTCTTCGCAGGTAAAGCACCCGTACGACTTCGAAAGCCGAGAGTTTTTTGACACAAGGTCTGCCTTCACCACCGTGCATGGCTGGTCCCTACCGGCACCGTCCTCTCCACTCAGCCTGAAAATGCGAATGTTTGGACCGCTGATGTCTTGGCCCTTGATCCAACATATTCCATGGCGATGCGTCGTCAAATTGGATCGCAGCTTGTGAAGGAACTCTACCCTTTCGAAAAACTCAACTTTTGACATAGTCGTAGACAGGCTGACCCGGTCGTTCCTGAACAAATGTCCTAAAGACGACTGGAAAGATATAACTGCATTCTTTACGATCAAAAAGAAACATGCTTCGGGCAGAGCATTTTTGCACACCATATAAAAATTTCTCATGTCCTCAGCAGTCGAGAACCCCATTATCTGGGCCAACAGTGTATCGGGAAGGTGGAGTGGAGACAGTGCTGCACCAACAGCGGAGACAGGCTCGCCCCCATTCTTCGTGCTGCTGTGGAACACCGCCTCGCTGGCGTAAGATGCCATCGGTCAATATAAACAATCCCTCCGGCAGGAATTGCGTGCCTCCGTGATCTTCGAATAATAGATATCAACGCTGAGTTGTTAAAACATCATTTGTTTTACACATGTATGAATATTACATGGTCATTCTAGTATCTTATATAATTGACTAATCGTCTAGACTAGTAAAGGCAACATTTATTTAATAACTTTTTTTTTTTTTGAATTTCTACTATCTATTCTTTTCTTCTTCATCAACTATTATTCCTCAGAAAAAAGACGATGATGACGATTATAATAAATGATGATGAAGAATAATAATAGACGACTATGAAAAACCTCTACTAATAAAAAATCTTTTTGATGATGATGATGGATATTAATATTAATATGATGATATGTGACGACGTGTAATAAGAAGAAAAAAAATTGATTATTATTCGATTACTTAGTCTATAATAAATAACAGCCAGTTTTTTGTTTTTAACGAATTATTTGATACCCTTGCAATTTTTCACAGCTTACTACGACGACGGCCACTTTGAAATCTTTCCAAAACAAGATGTATTATGTTCCGTGCCATCTTCACTTCCGCTTTGTCGTCCGAGCATAAACTGTATTGAGCTTGCACCAATGGTCCTGTCAATAGTGCCCATGCCAACTTGGGATTATCTAACCAAGTTCCTACTTTCACTAATGGTGGTGGCAACGCACCAATATCAGCGGCTAAAGTATCCATAAATTTAACGTACCCAACAAAACCAGGAAACAGCGGAGTGTTTTTGAACAAAAATGTTTTCCGAGCAACAACATCATCTTGAATTCCCTTAAACGTCAACGGCTTTGTCACACGCGAACATTGTGATAACATGCAGACTGCCCATCTTGCCTGAAATCCACCGACCACTGCTTCGTTTCCAAACGTTTGTACTTGTGCTAGAAAACATAATGTGGGGTATATAGGATGCATTGTGCGACGGTGCAAGCACAAGGTGGTCACTGGGCGCTCCCTTTCTTTGTCAACATTGTCATTGCTACTGATGGGCACCTTGTAAGAAATACAACAGCCATCTAAGATAACTTTGGGCAGGTATTTAAAAGTATCATGACCTCCAGTTTTATAACCAGTGCACGCAACGATAACATCAATCTCGTTCAAACAACTTCCATCTTCGAAAAGAACTTTGTTATTTTCCAACGAAAGAATGTCCCCTGAAGAATGAAACATGACTTGTCCATTTTTAACATATTTAATCCATTTCTCTTTTTCTTTCAAGTTGCTCACACGTAAATGTAAAGGGTTTATGCCTTGGTCCAGTATTTTTGGCATTCCATGGCTTTCGAAAACTTTTGTCACTTCAAATGCCTCTTTCATAGTCCGATACGCCCTTAGTTGCTTTGGCTGCATATATTCAAACAAACGTGTTACAATAGCTTTGTCCATGGGCGAGCCATCATCTGCACGAATCGGCAACATTAAGCTACCTTGACGGCAAGCCACGACAACACGCTTGGCATTCGATTCAATAGCTTCCAGTGCAATATCTAAAGCGCTGTTACCCAATCCTAACACTAAGACGTTCTTTCCACGAGCATGAATGTCTCCTGAACGAAACTGTGAGCTGTGCAAAACCTGTGCAGAGGATCTTGTGCGCTTGCGACCAGCCGCCGCTGCTGCAGTATATGCAACCAGGCACGCTGGAAGAGAAGGGACGTTGTACTGGCCAGTTGCACAAAACACTACGTCAAAAAATTGTATTGGTGATCTTTCTGCTGTCGTTCTTACGACCCATTTGGTCATAGGGTCTTCTTTGTGTACAGGCTCAATAGATTTCACCGTAGTGCCAAAGACAATGTACTTGGTCAACGTAAAGGAAGCAGCATAGGCTTCTACGTATTTGCATATTTCCACTCTTGTGGGAAATTCGCTAGAAGTTTGAAAAGGAAAGGGAAAGTCTCCGACTTCCATCATTTTTGAGGACGAGTTTGTTGTTAGTGAGTCCCAATGGTGTCCTGAGCGCCACACACCTCCCACCATGGGCGCTGTTTCGTAGACTGTCGGTTCCCATCCTTGTTTCAGTGCCTCACGTGCTGCGTATACACCCACCGAACCAGCACCCACGATACAAACGCGGGTTTTTTCTGATTGGCGTGGAACTTTTTTTGATGACATATCTTACTGCGCTGCATTATTGGCTTTTCTGTAGATAAACTGTATCCGACCAAAGTTTGTTCAGAATTCGCAAAATGAAACTGTGATGGTGAATATTCTAAAAGTCAAAGTGTATTATTTATATTTATTTTAGTCAATCTAAAGTATATAAGCTACAAGATCTCGAAAAAAAATCTCGGTCGGGCAAATCGGTGTTTTCGTTCTTCAATGTGGATGATACCGTAATGATGTGTCCTTCCTAATTAGATCCGAAAATCGGTGAAGTGGTGCTCTGCTATTGCCTGTACTTTTTCACTAGGCGCAAATGTTCAGGCACAGAGCACCGACTAACTTTTTTGGGGGCATTTTTTGCTATACACACTTCCTAGGCGTAGTCTAGGAAGTGCGGTCAAGAACTGTACTACGGATTTATATAGTAAGAAAAAAATAATAAACCTGGCTGTGTCACGCTAGCACTTTCTCATTATTGGTACGTACCGGTCATATAATAATCTACCCCTGATGTTATAAATATCTAAAAAATTTACATGAGATGTGCTGCAGTCTTGAATTTTACCGTGCCCTTTTCTTCTTTGGGCTCTTTCTTCTTCTTACCGGTTGCCCCATCGACGCCGGTAGCCATGGCTTTATCTCGGCGACGGCGCCATTCCTCCCTCTCTTTGGCCTTCTTTCAATCCGCTATCTCTTTGTCCACCTTGGCGTAGATTTGGTAGAATATTATGAGGAGGGCAGTATTTTTTGTTTCGATTGTAGATGTCTTCCAAACCACCGTCATTTTCTTCTTCTTTTCATCCCTCCACCTTGCTTTCACTATTCATTCGCCGAACAAAAATGCAAACGGTTCAGGGGCCATAAATCTGGCCCGCGTTCGTATAGAATTTATTTTCTCCATATCCTCTCTGGACAGTTGAAACCCGTCTTTGACGCCCAAGAATTGCTCTATTCTACTCTTTTTTCTCGAGGTAGACACCACTGGAATGCCTCGCTGGATGCTCCATCGGAGAAGAACTTCGGCTTCTGTTTTTTTGTTTGCGGCTGCCACGGCTCGTATTATCGGGTCAACGAACAGGCCTCTTTCTCCGGACTGGAGCAGTCCACCGAGCGGCGAGTACGCTTGCACGGAGACATTGACCAAGTTTGCAAACTTTATCATTTCGTTCTGAGGCAGATAAGGGTGGGCTTCGATTTGGTTGACCAACGGGCGAACGTTGTGGTGGCAGTTGATGATGTTATGCAACATTGCTTTGGGGAAATTAGAGACACCAAGGCGTCTCGTCAGGCCTCTTTCCTGGGAGGCTTCCATTGCGTGCCAGGTGTCACAAATGCTGTAGCCTGCTGCAAACTTTACGGCCCCCGTGATTCTGTCCTGTGGAAATGCCACGCCTTCCAACGATGGTCCGGCTAGCCCGACGTGCTCTAGTGGAACGGGCCAATGGATTAGCCACAAGTCCAGATAAGACAGCTGCAGGAGTTGTAAAGTAAGCATCAGCGCGTCATTTGCGTGCTCCGGGGACATGTTTGTACACCACAGCTTGCTTGTTATGAAAATACTATCCCTTCGAGGGATCCCGGCGTACTTTCCGGAAGGCACGAGCGAGTTGTTCGTTTCTGGTCCTCCCCACAGAGCTCTGAACAGTTTCCCGAGAGCCCTTTGATTTCCGTACATTTCAGCAAGATCCAAGTGTAGCACCCCAGCCTTAAGGGCAGATGCTACTAGGTCAATTGCATCGTTTTCTGGCATGCCTGCCGTCGTGCCCCCTACTCCGAACGCCATCGGCGGCATGGAAAACCCGGCGGTGGGGTGGTGCTCCTTCATGACGTACGACCTTCTGCTCCTTGTGTTGCTCTCTGGCCGCCGCCTTCCTGCGCTTGTCGGTGGGGCGTGGCACATGTCGTAGTTCAGCAACGACCTTTTTAGCACTTCGTCCTCTGCTTCCATTCCGAAATTATTGGCCATCTCGTATTGTGAGTTTTCTACCGCGCTAGCAGCGTCAAACGCGCCAGCGTACGCCCCCTCCAACGTTCTCTTGTCGTACTCAATTTCCTTGGTCAGTCCCCCGATTTGAACCTCTAGCGTCCCTCGAATATCAAACCGGTACATGTCAAAGAGGCTCTTTAAACGCTCTGAGGAGTCTCGGGGGAGCATTTCGTACGGGTACCGTTGTCCGGGCCGCACGAACTTGGGAACGTACTGTACGAGGAATGCAATCCGCGGTCTTGGGTAAAAATTTTGGGCCGCCCCATGCCACACCGCCCCGTGGGCAATGATTATGCTGCCCTCCAGGCCTGTGACGAGTTGGGGGTTGCCTTCCGTGGGGTACATGCCATGGGGTAAATTTGGCCGTTTCCCTCTGTTTTCGCGCTCTAAACTGTCTTTCAGCACGTAAAATGCACCGTTACTCGCCGTGAAATTGTCGAGCAGCCATAAGACTTGCACCGATACTGGGCTGTCCAGTGGCGGAGAAGGGTAGTCTTCGCTACTATACGGCCACGCCGAGCCGTCGTTCTTCTCGACCAGTGGCCGGTCCACGTGCGGCCCGAAAGGAGGCTCACCCGCCCATTGAACAGAGATAGCGGTGGAGTCCAGAATACAGTCGCTGCCAAGCATGATTTCCACCTCCTGAAGCACATAAGGGTCTTCGATCATTTCGAAAAACGAAGGGTCCCACGCTCTGCATCTGTTCGATTTCATCCCGCAGAGCGGATCGAGGTACCTGGACCGATCTGCCGGAGACATGGACGGGGATTTCTCGCTGAATTCTTCCCGGCCTGTTATGACTGAACGAATCCTGCCAACGGCTCCTTTTCCCGCCACTGGCCCTACAACCGCAACGCCCTTTTCTCGTACGGCAGCCGCAGCAGCGCCGGCGGGAGGCAACCGGTGCGGACAGCGGACGGTCTCGAAGCTCGATCGCGGCGCATACACGTGCAGCGGGGTATCCAGTTCCCAGTCGTGCATCGGGACGCCCATATCTGCAGTGTACGGCAATGTGGAGTGCAGCTTCGCAAAGATTGAAGCAATGCAGATGTCCGAGTCTGTTTCGTAAATCTGCATGCACGCATCCCGAACGTCTAGTAGCACGTCGTTGCCGTTCCCACTTTCTCGGGGGGTGAAAGTAAAGGTGGTAGGATCACCTTCCGCAGAAAGTTTTATCTGCGACATATCGTACACGACTGCCCTGTCCACACTTTCTATGAAACGTGCATAGTCCAACGGGACAAGGTTCCACTGGCTATGGTACTCGTACACGGCCTGCCTGTCCAGCCCGCCAGCGTGCAGGAGCTCACTCGGAGGGGATCGTCCCGCATTACCCAACTTTTGCAAAAAGCCCCATGAGACTGCGCCCAATACCGACTCCTTTGGGTGTTCCAGAATTCTCCATTTAGTTCGCTGCAAGGGGCTCTTCAGAAAAGTTTGGATGTTTGAGTTTGCCTGTTCAAGAACCATCCACGACCCTTCGATCACCAGAG
>JACKZZ010016301.1_pt1 | contig 23120 bp, 26 predicted proteins | sample 8027871 | NCBI WGS metagenome assembly JACKZZ01 (sample SAMN15724774, study PRJNA655200) | protist metagenome | isolation source: fluorescence activated cell sorting (FACS) single amplified genomes of... | place: USA: West Boothbay Harbor, Gulf of Maine | collected 2000-07-19 | reverse complement strand
TCCTAGGCTATCTATGTCCTCAACGCGCGCGCGCGCTGCCCAGTTAGTAAATCTGGGTTCGATCTCGTTATTCCCCTATCTAGATTCTCTAGAAGATGCGATTCGGTCCTGCGCAACGCAGTCCGACTCATGATGGTGAATCGTGTTGTTCGTTGTTTTCCTTGTGTCTGCTTGTGGATGCGACAGACTCGGAGTGTAGGTTCGGACGTGAGTGGGCTTGAGCAACGACCCGCATATGAGGCGCGAGCATATCGGGCGCGACTGTCTTGAGACAGGACTTGTGCTGCGAGGTAGACTCGTGGCATGAAGCGAGGGCTGAAACACAGGGCGCAGTCGGTGAGTCTGGCTGCGCCGGCTGCGGCCGCGAACACACAGATCCCGGCGAGTCTTCCGGCGGAGAACAACGCTGCGGGAGCGGTGGATCTTGGAGGCTTGTAGCGCATGGCGCAGAGAGCCTATCCATGCAGTGGCTGGAATGTCAATTTCTGGCTGGGGGCGGTCGCCTTCGACTCTGGTGGCGGCGCGCAACAAAGGTGGGCCGCGAACAAGGGGGCGCGGGGGCGCCCGCTTCCTCTGCTGTTGTCGCGCGTTGTGTGCGCGCTGCTCGTGCAGTGGTTGCGCGGCCAAGTGTGCGGCCCCGGCGCGCCGTGCGGTACGCGCGCGACGTGAATTTCTGGCGCGGGTCGACCCGTGTCGACCGTCCGGCGCTCCGGGCTTCTCAATTCGTCGGCCGCCGGGCTTCTCAAATCGCCGCAGGGATGCAAGTCCGGTTCGTGTGCCAATGGCGATCACAGATCAGACGGGACCCACGCCGCGGCCGGTACGGCCGGCACGCGGGACGCTGTGGCAGTTTTTTGAAGGTCGCGCTCGGTTTAGTCGTGGTTCTGTGTGAGTACCATTATGAGCAACCGGGAGGTGGTCGACCGAGCCTCTGAAACAACATGAGATTGGTCATCGATTTGAGGAGAATGAAGAAGATTTGTCACTTGAAGAGAAAAAAAGAGCGAGGTGTTGTCTTTCCGAGTCCGTAACGAGCGATGCTAACCGCCGAAAGATGGTCGAGATGAAAGTCGTCGAGATTATCTCAAGCAAACTCGAGAGCTCGTTAAGATGGTAAGACAAAAAAGTCAAAACTGGAAACGCACACAATCAATGGTCGAATTGATTGAGACAATCGACTTCTCGTCACGGGAGTTCAAATTTTGCTCCTAGTGCGCTGGGCGCAAAATGCTGAGCGTCGTGGACCGCGCGGACGAGGACAGCTGCTCCTCCAGCTCCGAGTACGACATAACTCGTACGCGTCCCGTTTCCGACCACCCTCGCCTGCACTCCACGAGAATCTACACTGACCTGACCAACACCCTGAGAGAGCGGATAACGCAGGAATCGAGGAACATACAATGCGATCCGCACCACATGTCGCTCGCCGAGTGGCTGCAGGGTACTATGTTTCAAAATTCCGTTTCTTTCGAATTCCTCCAAATTCTCTCTCTTTTTCCCCCTAGGCATCAATGTGACCGACCCCGTCGTGCTGGCCGCCGCGCAGGCGAAGTTCGATGATTCGCTCCACAAATTCCACGCGTTCACGCAGAGCATGAATCTGGACACGCTAGATACGTCAGTGCTTCTCTGGCAGATCCTGGATCTCGAAATGGAGTTCGACGACGCCAAGTCAGAGCTCAAGATTGATATCACGGGAAGCAACTATCAGAACCGCATGCGCATCTTGCTGGGCGTCCGAAACCTGAAGAAGTACGGTGTGTCTGCGGAAACCGAACGGATACGGCGGGAGGAGCGGATCCAGAAGTCGATCGAGGACCATCCTCCAGTCAGCGACTGGAAGAAGGCGAAGTACGTGAAAAAGCCGCAGCCTGTCGCTCCCCGTCCCGTTATAGCAGAGGACACCTCGGATCTAAGCATTCAAGAGTGGCTGCATGGTGCCGACTTTTTACTTGTCATTTCCACTATTTGAGTCGTCATATTCTGATTCCCATTTACTGTTTCACCTTCATGCTCATTCCCGTTTAATCTGAGGCATTCCCACTCCGCTCTCGTCCTCCATAGGAATCGGCGTCACCAATCAAACCAATCAACGGGTGGCTTCGCTGGCGATAGAGCATTTCGACAACAGCCTCTCGTGGCTCGTGGAGTTCTTGCAGCTCACCGAATCGGACTTCAAGAACATGGAAACTTGCGACACGCTCTGGGAGATCCTCGAGCTGCCCATGACCACCATTGAGGAGAAGACGAGGCGCAGCTTCCCCGACCCTCCGAAGCTCCCGCTCGACGAGAACAAGCAGCTGCATCCCAATTACAGCGTACGTCTGCAAATCCTCCAAGGCCTGCGGGAGCTGAAACTCAGAGGCATCCGCGGCGAGACGCGGCGCATCCGGCGCGAGCGGGCGATTGCGCATGGGCTTGCGGAGAGGGAAAAGAAGGAAGCGGAGATGCTCCAGCAGCAAGCCGAAGCGCGAAGGCCGAAGCGCGTCGGTGAGAACCACCTCGACAAGAAAAGACAGCTGAAGACGAACCCGATCAAGGAGTTCCTCGAGGGCATAGACCCGCGCATTGCCGGGAAGTACATCCGCGCGCTGTCCAGCCGCTTCAGCACGCTCGAGGAGCTAGATGAGACGGCCATATTCTTCATCGAGGAGCAGGGCCTCAAGATGATGGCCTGGGAGAAAATGGCGCTCATCAGAGGCATACGAGCGTTCCGCGCGCAGTGTGGGGCGTAGTATTAAGTGCCTGTAGTGCGGCCCGTAGTGCAGGAGAAGGTCGTTTTGTCTCGCCTGAAACTGTAATGTTTTGACTGAGCTTTAATGCGGTTGACGATGCATGTATAATGGTGCTACTTTCAAATGACTGGTTTCGAGTTTTATGCTTACAACTTTAGGTGCGCTGGTGTGCCACTCTTTCTGTCAGATTTCAGATTCGCATTCTTACGTAGTCACGTACGTAGTAGCGCACCAGGAGTCACTGGTGCCGAAATTAACGCCGCTTGCGACATAGCAACTATTGGTGCCGCAAAGCTGCTGGAAATTAACGAGGACAAGACTCGACGGAGAATATCTGTTTCGATTGGGATTTGCACCATTTGGTTTTGACACTGGGCTACAGAACATCTGCGACTCTCAGTCTGGATTTGATGTTCATTGAGCCTTTCTCCTTTCAATTGCAAACTCCTGATTTTGCAAGAGGCGATATCGCATTGATCGTCATACTTCTCAGCGCTAACCGGACAACTCCAGTGGAGAACGATGACTTCCTGGTTCCACCTTCTGAGTGCAGTGTTGTCAGTGTTGACCCTCCTGAGGAATACGAGGTTCACCCCACTCGTTGCCGCGAGCCCCCTTGCTAGTCCCCTTCCCAGACTGCCTGCGGATCTCCACGGCGTGGACAACGTGAAGAGATTGGAGGCTGCGCTCACGTTCCGTCCGGAGCACTTGCAGAACGTGGCGCGGCACATGACGGCGACACAGAAACTGGCCGACGCAATTCCGTACTACGAAGCCGCCGCAAACACCGGCTCGGTGGAGGCCATGGTGAATCTTGGCAAGTCGTTGATGAAGCTCGGCGAGCACGATCGCGGTGTAACGTGGTGGAAGAAGGCCGCCGTGGAGGACGACCAGATGGCTAGAGGGGAGCAGGAGCAAGCCGATTCGCAGGAGAAAGCGGCAAACGGCACGAACGCCTGGAGCGAGATCGCCATGTACGAGCTAGGAATTCTGTTCGTGGAGGGGGAGCTGATGACGCGAAACCTCACGAAGGCGCGCTTCCTGTTCGAGGAGGGAAGCAAGAGCAGGCGCCACGTCAGTGCCATGTACATGGCGGGCCGATGCGCGGAGGAGGAGGAAAATCGCGCCCAGCTGGCGGCCGATTGGTACAAAGACGCGTGCGAAAAGGGCGAGCTCTACTACGACGAGCGCGTGGTCGCTGTCGGAAGTATCGAACAGTCCAGTCCCGCGCACGGTCTCGAAGATTCCAATGCGACTGCGAGAAATCATTCTGCGGAGCGAACGCCGGAGCGAACGCGTGAAAATGCGGTCGAAGCTTCGGGCTTCGCGTCGCACGCCGATACGGAGGCTATCGGTTCGTATTTCGCCGGGAAACTTGAGAGCGGATCAGTCGAAGGAGGCTCGTGGTTCGACAGTGGTGAGGAGGAGGATCTCGTCACGCATGAGGAACGGGAGGCCGCGGAGGACTTGAAGGCCGATAGGCCCAAGCGGTTGCTCGGTGGGCCCGACTTCGATTATCTCAGCGAGGACGAATACAAAGTCGCACTCAGGCGACTGATCCGTATCTCCCTGGGAAAGTCCAAGGAGTTTCGGCGCGAAAACCTGCATGGCCAGACGCTGGTGCCGAGATGGCACCCCCAGTTTGAGGCATTCCAAGTGGACTTCTCCAAATCCGCCGCGAAGGCCTGCTACTCTTTTGCGCGGCTGCATATTGCGCAATGGGAGACGTCGAAAGGCACGGAGTCCTCGGACTCTTTTCCGCTTCGCACTGCCAACGAGAGCGTGGTTCTGGACTTCCTCCAGCGGGCAGCGAGGTTTGACCCGACGCACACGATGGCACCCTACAACGCGGCGATACTCTTGTTCGGCCAAGGCAAAGTGGAGGAGGCCACGAAGTTTGCAAAGGAAGTGGAACGGATTTCGGAAAGGAATCCAGAAGAAAAGAAGGCTTACCAGGCGGCCTTGCAGATGCTGCACGAAATCTATATGCAGCGCAGCATGACGGCAAAGGCGCGCATGTATGAAGAGAAACTGACCGCCCTGACGAAGAAAGTGAATAAGGACTCCGAACGGAGAAAGAGAAAATCCAAGTCGAAGAGGTCTCGAAAGCAGACTGGCAAGCAGTCTGGAAGGCAGCAGACAAGCCTGGCCGCGCCACGTGCTGCAAAGCAGGAGCTTTGAGATCTGCAGGGCGACCTGAGACGATCAAGAAGGGTCCTGTCAGTCTGAGCACACAGTACCGAGAGAGAAAAAAACGAGAACACAGCACCGAGACGAAAGTGCACTGAGACGACAGTGGGTTTTCTGAGTCTTTGTGGAGCGACGTTGGCGTGCAGAGAGGAGAGTGTCTGAGTCTAATCAAATCTCCGCAGCACTGTCTCAGGGGACGGTGATCGCTTCTTAGTTCAGGGACATGACTCCTCCTCGTCTTCTTCTTTTCCTATTCCTGCTTCTAGCCGGGAGCGAAAGTCTGCGTCTCAAGCGAGGATGTCCACTATGTGACGCCTTCGATAAGTGTCTACATGCATGCGCTCAGCACCGAGAGGAGAAGGAGCCTTCGTTAGAGGACATGATGGCAACCTTTGTCCAGGGAAAGAACCAGTGGAGCCGTTTCTGTCTGCACCGTTGCGGTAAGGCCGAACCGGGTCGTGAAATTCCTGATGAGGGTTTTGACGGCAAAGAACCAGATTTCGCGTCCGACCTGGCTAGGAGGTGGGCTGCCCTGTGGGCCGAATGATTTCACGCACTCGTTCATCGGAACTTCGCTTCGTTGCCACTGATCGGAGTCGAAAGGATCTTCTGGCATGTCACATTACTTAGAAATTGCCAAAATTGGTAGCGAGTGGAGAGCGCAAGTCGGGAACTTACTAGTAAAGGTGGTTCCTTCTCTGAGATCGAACACAGAACGTTGAGTCTGAGCATGAGCACAGGTACTATCCAAGCGAGTGTGGTCCGTAGGATGCCCGTATTTTCCTCTATTTTTGTGCTAACGATTTAGGAAAAAAAGAAAAGACACGTCTGGCAGACGGTGGAAAAAAAGAAGTAGACACGTCTGGAAGAAGACTTCCTCATGGGAATAGCTAGTTGAAACAAAATGTTGAACTCGCAGTATCCCGAGGTGACGGAATGGGGAAAGTACCTCGAGCAGCTTTCGGAGTGCAAGTCCTTCACTTCCTACACATGGAATCAGGGCCCCGGGCATCCGCAGCCGGCGAAGAAGGATATCACTCGAAAGGTTGTGTACCCGTTCCTCGGTCCCATATACAAAACCCCGACCAACCTGATCCTGTACGAGGCGGATGAAATGAACCTGAGCACGAAGTCGCACTGCAGTGTGGATCCGTGCTACACGCAGCCCAAAGACACCCGGTTCTCGAAGGAGGGAGTGATTAAGGGGCTGGTGCAGCGGTCATCGAACCCAAACGGCCCGGGGTACTACACAATACCCGAGGAAAAGCGCGGAGCCGCGGGCTTTACGTTCGAGAAAGCGACGATGACGCCGGACAAGGTGCGGGCGAAATCCGTTGCGACGGTGGTGCCGCCTCCGGGTACTTATGATGTGAAGGGCATGTTCGACCCATCGTCGGACGAGGAGGACGATCAGGCCAGTCGGTCGCACACCAGCAAAAGCACGTCGTCCAAGTCGAAGGGGAAGGCTGCCAAGGGGAAAGCGACCTCTTCGAAGCCCGGGTCGTCAGCGGCGTCCTCGAAACCCGCAGAAAAGAAACATTGACGTTCGTAGAAATGTACACAGGCTCGGACTTGTCAGAATGCATTTTCACCTTCAGTACGAATCTCCAGCTCCAGCTGTTATACCATTTTGAAATCCATGCACTTTTCCTACAAAGTTTCAAACTCTAGACTATACCATTTTGAAATCCATGTTTGCACCGGGTTGGAAATTCTATCGATCATTTGTACTTTGCGTTAGTGGAAGGGCAGTAAACAAGCTTGCAGGAGCTTGTTCGCGAGAACGAAGGCAATGAGCTACGTTCAGGTCGAGTTTCTCTTCTTAACTTCCACAGCCAATTGCGGGAGAAGAGTCGCTCCCAACGGTATGGAGCTGTGTCTGAGAGCTTAGCTCGTTGCAAAGTGGGCTCGCAGCCTCAGGTCGAGGAGAGAGAGCATGCTCTTTCATAATTATTTCGTTGACATTCTGTTTTTCCCTCCAAATTCGTAGTGCAAAAGTCGCCTGTTTTTATATCCATTACATGTTTCAAAATTTTTCATTATTTTAAGAAAAACCTAGGTTTCACGTTGCCTGTGTCGTCCGTGTGACCAGCAACCTCCACCGCTCGACAAGAGGACTCCCAATAGGACTTCCGTGTTGCAACTAGCGAATTCCGACCGCAGTGAGGTGCAGCTGAAGACGCATTGGAAGCATGGCGGGGCCCCTCCAGGAGAAGCGAACAGTGGATGCGGCGCCGGCGCAGGCTCTTAGCGACGTCGACTACGTGGACCGTCTGCTGGACCCGGTTCTGCGTCCCCTGATCGACGATATGTGCAGACGGATGCCCAAGAACTGCATGGACTTTATTCGCAAATGGGTGGAAAACCCGCCTCCGTTGAACGTGCCTCTATACGAAAGGCGGCGCTACTACGACGTGATCCTCGCCCCCGTAGCGCACAGTCTCGGCGAAGAAGCCGTCAAACGCAGACCCAAGGACGTTCTTGCGTACTACACGTTTAACTTTTGTCTTACTAAGAATTTCTTGCGTACTATGCTCGCGCGCATCATATGAATAACGTGATCTTGTCATGTTAAGTTCAGAAGGCCCTGGGATGTAGTGTGTAGGCTTTCTCCTGATCACAATCCCGATTCTCGACGAGTTTCCTCTGACTGGATATTAAATCTTTGATTTTTGTTGCAACTTCCAGGTGGTTACGAGAACTGGTGAGCCACATGGATGTCGACGCGCTTTCCGAGAATTCGCACCCACCTCTGGATTACAAAGAAGCGGCTGCGTCGGAGCAGAAAATTCTCGACCTGCTAAAACAGGCCCTCGACGGAAGTTCTGCGCCCGTGCTGGGTGGTGGGTCGGTTGCGCATCACCTTTCTAAGATGATGAGTCACATGGCGAAGCATAGTAAGTATGCCGATACGTCGTCTTCCGATGCTGGCAGTGATACCGGCGGTGATACCGGCGCCGTTCGGCAGAGTGCGATGGAAGCGGGGCAGTCCGGCGACGGGCAATGTGCCGAGACGAAGGTGCTTCCTCAGGCGGAGCTTCGACAGGTGGGGGAGATGATGCTGAAGACAGCAGTGAAACTGCTCGGGAAGGACGCTGCACGACGAATTGTCGAGGGCGAAGAAGCCGAAGACGCGACGGCAGCAGGTTTTGACGACGACCGCGAGATTGCTGAAACGAATCTCACGACCGAGAATCGTACGCAAAGCGAGAAACCACCAAAGATAATTCTGCCAGAAGAGCGTCTCAGCAGGCTTCCACTTTCACCGCCGCGGGATGCGTCCGGTTCCACTCTCAGCCCGAAACCTGAGCGAGCGTTGGGAAGCAGTGAGCGACTGGCGTCCCTCAGGTCTCCGAGTCCTGATGCCACCGTGGATGCGTCTCCAGGTCAGCGGGGATCATTGATGGGTCCCTCTCGTCCTTCGAGAGGGCCTTCAGGCGGCCCCGGCAGCTCCCGTCGGGAGGACGCAACGTTGACAGGAAGTAAGAAAATATCGAACGCTGGGAGCGATCCAACCGAAATAAGGCGGAGACTACGAGAAGAAGGCGAGCGAATTTATCGAGAGCATATGGAAGAAGACACCTCAGAGCAGCGCAAGTCCCAGATCAACAGCCGAGCGCTCTCCAGATTCCAGTAAGATTGAATTGCATGATTATGAATTTGAAATTTCACTTCCGAGTCTCTCCCCAGTCTAAGTCTCTGGTTAACTCCTCCTGCCTTGGTCCTTTCAGGTTCTTCTCCGCTGAGACGGACGACAAATCGTCGGCACCATCGGTGGTGGAGGGCAGAGGTGCGTTGCAAGACCCGGTGAGAACCCCCTCGAACGTCTCTAGTCTGAACAGCAAGTCAAACTATGGGGTGAATCTGTACTCACCTGCGCCTTCCTCCCTCACGCACACAAGGGCGAATTTTGAACGCGCGACTTTCGAGAACGGAAAGGGCTCGAGTCTGCCGAAGAACAGCAGCAAACCTTCGACGGTAAGGTCATCGGGAAGTACTGCTGTCGATCGTAATGGTGGTAGTCCTGACAGCGCGGCGCGCGCGCGCGCGACGGAGGCTCCATCCGTTTCGAGTGCAGGAGCAGCAGCAGCAACCCCTGGTGAAGGGGATCAGGAAACACTCCACCATCACCATCACCACCATCATCCTCCTTCCGGCCAGGCAGTCGCTTGCGAAGGAGTCGAGCGACGGCATCCGGAAGAGCATGACTCAGAAGGAGCGCGGAGGCATCACCACGAGCATCGTCACGGGCAGCCTCACGGGCATCGTCACGGATACGACGGAGACCGTCCCGACGAGCATCACCACGAACATCATCACGAACATCGGCATCGCCACTGAGATCTTAGAATTTATGTCGTCTACCAAGTAGGGGTGCAGTATATAGTCCTTTTGCTTGTTTCTTGGATCAGTATTTTGGTATTGAAGTCTGTTTCGCATATGAACGACCGTGCTCAAGTTGGCTCATTGTTTCTTTTAAATTTTGCAGCGAAGCTGCGGAAAATTTTGTCCCTGCGGAAAATTTCGTCCCTACTTTGTGCGGATTGCATTTGACTTCGGGCCGCAAGGTCTCGAGTCCCGGGTAGGGCCGGTGCAATCGTCATCATCATCAAGCTGGTTCCAAACGTAATGCAATCACAGCTGCACAGAACATGCAACTTACTAAACTGGTATGCCCTGTCGATTTGTATGACTTGCAGTCTTCCTTACGTTTGCACTCTGACGAATACGCAAAAATGGCGAGGGCATCAATCATATCGCTCTCTGGTCTCTATCGCGGACTCTTCGTATTCCCTCTCAGCTTGTGGTTGGGTCACGTGTCAGCGACGTTGCTCCTCTCCAGCGAAACTTCGTGGCTGGAGAAATCGGACTCTGAATCGTCGGCATTTTCGGAAATAATCGCGCCAAACCTCTACGGCTTTCTGGCTAACCCTAACTTGTGTCGGGAAGCACGCCGGAATCGTGTCGAAATACTTGAATCCCGCATCCAGTCAGTAAAGGAGACTATCCTCAACGCGGCGAATCACTTTTGGAACGATACAGGTAATGAGTCGGAATTACAGGCGGCGCATGAGCTACAGACCATTAACCCCGACTTTCTGGAACACCGTTGTGTCGCCTGGCAAGCCTTCGCAGAGATGGACCGCTCTCTGTCGGATGGCGCGCGCAAAGACGTATTCGACTTCATGACAGCGGTACTGCGGATCTTTCGTACTGAGCTGGGGAATCCTACTGCTGGCATCATGACGAGCGTGGAGCGTCGCCATGTGGTCACCAGAATCGACGACTTGGTCTCGCACATCGACGATTTCGTGCCATCTGAACCCATCCGAACTGATGTCCCTACTACGCACACGACGTGGGCCGCAACCAGAAATGCACCAGTGCAAGTATCTCGAGGGGGGACGTTCTTTACGCACTACCGCAATAGGCTGAATCATCCCGCGAAACGGATACTCGCAGGCGGGGCGCAGGACTATGGTGGGCGGTCAAACGTGGAGGATCACATCCGATTGCTCGCAGCGTACGACGCGTTCTCCACCGAAAAGCTCAAGCCTCTTATCAGTGGCATGCGTTCTCTCAGCGACAGGGATGACGTAGCCAGGCACTTTCCAGGAATGTTGCTTCTGGTATACTGGTTGGAATGGCTCGATGCTCGCTTCGTGGAACCGTCGAGGAGAACTCTGAGGGCTATCTATGAAGACCAGATTTTGCCCAGCATCATCCAAACCAAGGGCGGAAATCATGGGAAGGATCTCGTCAGGAGGAAGGATCTCGTCAGGAATGTGGAGCGCGCACCTACGAATCTGCATCGCCCAACTATTCGTGAGCACTCAGTCCAATCGTCTAATTACAGCAGTTTTCCATGTATGTCGACGGACGCCGCAAGGCAGTTGGAGGCTCTGAGCAGAGTCGTGGCTCCTATTGCTTATCTGGGAGCGTGTCTGGGATATGGAGATCACTGATAGCAAGCGAGTTGCCGTATTACCGAGATACCTCGGCAATGAAACATGAATAGCGAACACGGAATGAAGTATTACCTTTCGTAGTTGTGTACATCATGCGTCTGTCTACTTTTTTTTCCTCACACTTTGTTTGCTTAACAACTTTCGCATGTAGCTTGCGTAGCTTGCATGATGATGTAACAATAGGTGTTGTCAATACCAAGAACAGTGACGAGATTTTCGAAGCATTTCAGGTTGAGTTTCGAGTAGATTGACGTTTCAAGAGAGACTCAATAGCGGATTCGATATCACGCGGTCGGCGTTCTACATTGGTTCCGTGAGGAGTTGCGGTTTCCAGCGGTATCGAGTTGTGTCCGAGAGCTCCGCTGGTTCCAAATTCGCAAAATGTGAAATATGGACAGGCTCACGAGCCCTGCAATTGAGTGCGAAATTGAAAGAAGAATGCTTGCTTAATTAAATCGATCTTTACGCAATCAGCAATGGCAAGTCTGACCCAGCCGCTATTCGGTCCTGGTGGGCGAAAGTCCGACCCCGATGAGTACCAGAGCGAGGAATACCACAGCGCGCATGAGGATGGGCTGCGGGCGGTCGCGCCGCCAGCGCCCGGCACCGGAGCGGGACCCGGCGCTGGTCCCGCCGCGCCCTCGGGTGGTGCCGGCGGGAGCAATGCTTCTCCCGTGAAAAAGAAGAGATCTGACCCGCTGGTGGCTGTGCGAGCGGGGGATATCGCCGACCAGATCACTGATCTTAAGGAAAATTTCGGGTCCGCCATCACCAACTTCCACTCCAAGCAGAAAGTGCTTGAGAAGAACATGGAGGTGCTGAAGAAGGTACAGTGTCATTACAATCTAAGATCCTACAGTGATGCTCCCAATTTCACACACATATTCCTGCCACTCACACCACACACAACACCACACAGCAATTAGAAAGCGCCCGGCTCGAGAAGGAGCAGGAGGTCGAGTTCAGCGGACGGCTCTCCGGCATCGTGCAGACGCAGCAGGAGAAGCTGCGGGAGGAGCAGGAGCGGCGCGAGCAGCTGGAGCGGCGGATCCGCGAGCTGGAGAACGAGCTGATGGACGCGCGCGCGGCGCTGTTCCAGTCCGAGCTCAAGGCCTACGAGCTCGCGAGCGGCGAGAAGGAGGGCCTGTACCCCGAGGTGCTTCTAGAGGAGAACAAGCGGCTCCACAAAAAAATTCGAGAGGTCGCGGAGGACACCCGACCCATGGAGGAGATCGAACGGCTGCAAACGGAACTGGGCACGAAAGAGCCTTTGCTGAATCGCATGAAGGAGGATCTGCGGCGCGTGAAGATGGAGAACCAGCGGCTGGAGTCGGAGAACAACGAGCTCAAGGGCGACATCGAGCTGAATATGATGGACCTGAAGGAGATCCCGATGCTGCGCGAGGAGCTGGCCCGCATGAAAATCGAGATGGTGGCGAGGAAGGAGGAATCGGACCAGATCCAGATCGAAAACAACACGCTGCGCGAGAAGATTCTGGAGATTGGGGAGGAGCTGCTCCTGCGGCCGGGCGACTTCGATGACCCGACGGACGCAATGGTGAACGCAGCAGCGAACGCGCTAGCAGGGGTGTCGCCGAGCGCGGACGCCGCAGGAGGCGGGGTCAAGTCCACGATCACCAACTTCGAACGGTTTGGTGTGGAGGAGACAGTGTGATGGTAGCAGGTGATTGCGTGATCTATCATGCTCCCAAACCGCGACCGAATGGAAGGGACTCTTGAAGTGACTCGCAGTGTGGCACTGGCAACTTCGGTGCGAAGCTCCAAAGCAGCTCCGAAGCCTGAAGCGTACCATGTGGAAGGAAGCACGTTGTTTTGCTCTCGGGTCCCGCGCCGCAACTTTTCGGTGAACAGCACAGGCAGCTCAGATTGTGCGCTCCAAAAACGCAAAGAAACTTTAATTAAGATTCTCTAGTTTCCGTTTCGTTTCAATTTTCGTCCGGCATTTCAAGTCGAATATCTGGGTTCTTTTTGCGAAAAGCTCGGGGAGCAGACTCGTTCTTATCGTTTTTTCTGCACGCAACATCGCGTTCGCTTTGCAACACACATTACTTCATCTCTTTTTCGATTGGTGTCCAGGCTATTACATACGATATCAGTATCGAAAGTCCCAAATATCCAAAATGGACGGTGCCGGTCAAGTGGATATGCAGCAACAGCTGAATCTGGTACAAGTTTCGTTGAATTCATTCATATAGTACGATTCGAGTGTGAAGCACGATCAGGCTGAGAAATTCGTCTATTATCTCTCTCAGGCGGTGGTCCAGATGCTGCAGACCCAGATTCGGAAAACGTGTTTCTCGAAGTGCTTCGGGGAGAGCAGTTTTCCTGACTACTTGGGAAAGAACGATCAGATCTGCTTAGCAAAATGCATGGATCGTATGATTGAAGCCCATTCAATCGTGATCAAGGCCAGCCAGGAAATGCAGCAGAATTTGCAGTCGCAGACGCGGTAAGATCCGGCGCGGGTCTGAAATTTTGGTGTACTAGCCCTGAAGTTGAATGCACATCCATCGGTGCGTTCACAATTAGTAACGAGGTCCCCTCGCTGGCAAGTCCGTGATGAACACTGATAATGGTACTAGTGGGAATTTCTTCAGTAGTATGTGGGATGCACAACGATAGTTCACGTATGTTCAATGCAGAGGGTCGTTTTTTTTTCTCGACAGACCAGTTGAAGTTGTGAGACAAGATTTGAAACGGTCCCATGTTCAGCTTTTTGAGTCCTCAGACAGCACTTTGTTTCGTGGTCTTCGAGAGAAATTCACGAGGACTGCGTTCAATGAGGTCATATCGAGGGCACAGGCTGCAGAACCTGTCATTGAAACCGAGAATTCGTTAATTCAGTGCACTAAACCCTGCCGACGCGTGAAGACACCGAAATGAACATTTCTGAGATTTGATGCGAATGTATTGAGAAAGCAATTGTAAGCGCGGGTTATTTTCGCGCACTAATTCTTTTTTCCTGTGATCTAATCCTGAAGTTTATTTTGATTTCGTTTCACCGTGTGGTTTTATCATGTGGTCGAAACTGGTTCTGGGTCTAGCGGTGGGCGTGAGTGGAATTTCAGTGCAAAACGGTGCACTCCCGACGGCAGGGCATGTGCCAGCGGAAGAGAAGAAGCCAACGAAGCCTGACAGTCCCGATGCCTTTATCCCGAAGTGTGTGACGCATTTGAAGAAAGTGACTGCGACGATCGATCACAAGTATGCCTAGCATAATGTTACTGATAATTACTTCTGAGGCCACATAGGTAGTCCGCAGCTCTCTCTCTAGGAATTGGTCTCTCGTTGCTCACCCTACTAACTTAGTTGTTCACAAACTCCTTTCCGAAGCTACACCGATCTGCAAGTGCGGGACGCTTTGGAAAACGAGTGCGGGCACGCTGTTGAACACCCACGTATTTTTGATGACGGTTTCAAAACAGCTGATGCGTGCCGGCATTTTGCTGGCGAGGTGAACAAGGCCCGCATGGAATATCTGGAAAAGCACTCCGAGAGTGGCTACGCGATCGTGTGCAAGAACTATTGGGTTCACATGCATGCAGAACCCGTTTTTGTCAAGCCACAAGCGCCGAAGGAGATCGGGCTGTCATGGCGCATAGCCCTGATCATACCAGCATGCGCGATCCTGATGGTCTACCTCACGAACAGATCCATCGAGAAGAGCACCAATTAGGCAGACTGTAACAATGGTGTACTCTCTTGGACCGATCATCGCAGCGAAGTAGTGCAACAGTCGTCTCAAGGCGACTCAACGACGCGTCTCAAGACGATATCATTTTGAGATATTTACAATTTTTAATTTACCAGGTTTGTAATGCTTGGAGCGGTCGTTTGTTGTTCGCTCGATACTCTTCGGAGAGAAACCGGCGACACAGGGACGAGTGAAGCTAACGACCAGTCTTCGGTTTTTCCCACACGTACGATAGATTCAAACTGCGAGCCGAAGCAGTCTGCTGATGATTTCGTTTGTGTGTTTTTTTACAAATGTTGTGAATATGAATACTGTATGAATCGCCGAATCAACGGTGACATCTTAATGGGAGAATCCTCCGAAACAAGCGATCGTGCTGGTCAGCTTTAAATTCAGACGCCTACGTTCCGCCGCTCATGTCGCCAACAAAGCTTCATTCGGGCCTGGGAGATACTCCCGCTTCGGGAACGTCGAATACCGGGCCTACACTCGAGCAAATGAACGACCCGAAATACATGCAAAACATCGTGAACACTATGGACCATTACATAGAGAGTATCGAGCGGTTTCTGACCCTACATCACGAGCTAGTGACAAGCAACAGTGGGGGGGCCGTGAGGAAAAAATCCGCACGGATTGAGTTTCTGGACTTGAGCGGAAAAGTATTGTTGCATCCGTTGTTAGTCTTTAGACTCGTACTCGTAGATCTGCAGTTGATCCCTCGACCATCTGGGTGGTTGATCACTCTCCTTCTGCTATACTAGGTCCGCGACTTGGTGGTCATTCACCGTGAAAGCAAACGTCTGATGTCGGCACTGTTTCAGAAGTCAGATCGAAGTGGTCGGTTGATGTACATCCACAACTCGGTCATGAGCACCGAGATCGATCAGGAGGGACATGAGATCTTCGCCAAAACAATCGACTTTGCGAAGCATGTGCGGGACATGCTGCTGTCACATAAATTGCAGGCCGACAGCTGGGAGACTCTCTACGCGAAGGGCCAGTTGCGAGTGGGATTCGGTACCGCTCTTGACGTCGACTGGAGAAACAAGATCTTCCGGGACGCGGGTCGGTCGATAGACGAGGAAGTGAAATCGGACGACCCCGAAGAGGATCACAACACTAGCATGGAGGATCCGGTATCTTTAAAAACAGTTTTTCAATCGCAATTCCAATCTTTGTAGCTATCACGAGCTCTCTTGTACCGAACAACAGGTAGTGGCCGGCAACGCCAACGGGCAGGTTCCGGAGGTCGCGTTAAAAAGCGAGACCCAGGGCGCGATCATCTGCGACGTCGAGAATGATCTTGAGAATCGGAATGAGGGCGACAGCCAAGAGGATGAGAAATCGAAAGCGGAAACCGTGGAGAGTGTTTTCTACGGTCCAACCAGTTTCTCAGCCACGACGCGGGGGAAGAACACCTATCTCCCTGAGCCCCACATCATACGACGAAAAGCGAACGAGGACGGTACTGCTTGTCGCGCATTGTCGCTCATTGTCGCTCATTGTCGCCCATTCCAACTCTCCTTAGAATAGACTTCTAGACTTTTGGACGAACAAACGTTTGAAACGACTCAGGCTCTGTCGCAGGTGCCGGGTCCACTGGCTCGCCAGCTAACGCTGCTAACTTGGAGCTGGACGACGTGATCGGCATCACCGAGACGCCGATTCACCGGTTCGACTACGGTTACTACATAGAGGTCGAAGTGACCGACGTCTCGGAGACGGAGGCGGGCTGCATGGGCCTCGGCATCACCTTCATGAGGCCCGGCGACCTCGCGCGCATGCCCAAGCGGCTCGAGAAGCTGAAGCAGGGCTGGTTCTTCACCGGCCCCTACAAGGGCGGCACCACGCGCAGGGTGTACAGGCACGGGAAGAAGGACATCCGCTTTATCCTGGACGGTGAGGAGAAATCCCCCTTGAGGTGGTCCGTCGGAGACAAGATGTCCTTACTGGTGCGGCCGAAGGACTACGGGGAGGCCGTCTACCAGTGGACCATATCGCTCTACATCAACCGGAACATAGTGCTGGCGTGCACGATAGATGTACCGCCGGTGGAGGACGGTACTAGCGTGGGAGACGGCACCAGTGCCGCAGACGCCGCGGAGGGAGGCGTCCCCAGCGTCCCGAAGCACCTCGAGTTGTACGCCTGTGCGGAAGCGTACGGGTACGTCACCGGCGTCGCGATCCGAAAGGACGCCATCCCCAGCGGACTGGCCATCGCAGGCAGCAATCCAGGGGGAGGCGCGGAGCAGTAGCGACGTCCGGGGGACGGCGTCCCAGGACGTCCAGCGGACCCAAGGTTATACTTTTCTTGATTCGTCACGGACTCATATTTTCCCGAACCGTTACTAAACTCCTAAAGTGTGATAGTGTATCACTACTAACTAGACAACGAGTTGGTTGCTCGTAGACATTGAATCGCATTGACATCCCCGCATCATTTTGATCGATCGATCCCGAACAACGGATCGAAAAGGAACGTGTCTATTATGTCGAATGAACGAACGTGCGCCAGTGTTTTTGGATACTGGTTGACGAGGCTGTATCTCTGAATTCGAAATGGTGAAGGGTGTTCGAAATGGAAATGGGGAAAGAGTTCTGGGTCTTGACCGAGAGGTTTCACAGAGAAAATTGTGAGTTTCCACCGAGAGCTTCGAGGGGACTGGATTGGGAATCTCTTGGACTGGAAATTTGAAATGTGATCTGGAGTTGGCATTGTCAACGACGAGTGCATTGTCAACTCGAGTAGTCAGTCGAAAAGGTAAAAGAACGAACAAAAGGACAAAAGGAGTGCTTCTCTACAAAGTGTCTCTCTACTGCTAGTGTGACTGGGCATTTATGGGTTGCTTCGCAAGCAAGGGCGGCAAGGATGCCGCCGCGGGTGGCGGTGGCACCGGCAGCACCAATGGTTCGACGGAGGCCAAGGCCGTGAAGCCGGGTGGCTTTTCCACGAGCAATTTTATCTTCGACAACAAAGGGAAGGTGACCGACACCTACCAGGTGGACAACAAGAAGCTGGGGCAGGGGACGTATGGTTCGGTCAGCAAGGCCACGCAGAAAGCCACGAACCAGGTGCGGGCGATCAAATCGATCTCCAAAGCGAGCTCACAGGTGAAGAATCTGGAGAGGTACGACTTTTTACACCATAATATTCTTCAATTGCGCCATTTTACTCCATTGGTAGAATTCGATTCTATTCTAATGTGAGCTTCCAACACATCTTCTGATTACTAGGTTCAAACAGGAAATCTCGATCATGAAGTCGTTGGATCACCCTAACATTATCAAGCTGTATGAGACGTTCGAGGACGTCCGCAACATTTACCTCGTGATGGAATTGTGCGCTGGTGGGGAGTTGTTTGATCGGATTATCCACGCGGGTCACTTCACTGAGGCGCAAGCAGCGGTGATCATGCAGCAAATTCTGAGAATAATCTTCTATCTGCACGAGAACGGGATCATGCACCGAGATTTAAAGCCCGAAAACTTCCTGCTGTCCGAAGCGAACGCTCCGATCGAGAAATCCACGCTGAAGATAATTGATTTCGGTCTATCGTGCCGATTTAACCCCGGAGACAACAAGAGCACCAAGGCGGGTATAGTATTCACGGAACCTGAAGGAACAAGAGCGCCCTCGGGACACACACCGGAGAAACATCGATCCAATCTAATCCCCATGGTACTAGATCATCATTTTAACATGAAAAACCAGGTACCCCTTACTACGTGGCGCCGCAGGTGCTTGCTGGGAAGTACGACCAGGCCTGCGACGTCTGGAGCTGCGGTATCATCATGTACGTGATGCTCTGCGGTTACCCGCCGTTCTACGGCGAGAATGACACGGACGTTCTGGCCCGAGTAAGGCTAGGCACCTTCACCTTCGTTCAGGCGGATTGGAAGAACGTGTCCAGCGATGCCACAGAATTGATCACGAAAATGTACCTAGATTTCCTGATTCCTAGATTTCTAGAGTTGAGACTCGATTTCTAGATTTCAGATTGAACCAGCTGGCAACATCTCCGACCTATTGATTCACTGAGGTGCTGTGAAGAAAAATAGATGAATTCCCCACTGTTTGATTTGATTCGAAAATGCTAAGGTTGAAGAAGGACCCGTCGCAGCGGTTTACGGCGAAGCAGGCGCTGGAGCACATCTGGATCGAGCAGAAGGCGCCGAAGGCGCAGCACATCTCGCTGGCAGGCAACATCATCGGGCATCTGAAGAGCTTCCGCTCGGGCAACAAGCTGCGAAAGGCGGCTCTGCACGTGATCGCACAGAACATGGACGATGCCCAGATCCGCAACTTGCGGGCCCTGTTCATGCAGCTGGACACAAATGGCGACGGGCAGCTCACGATCCACGAGATGACGGAGGGACTGTCGAAGGCGGGCGCGACGGAGGGCCTTGAGGACCTGCACGAAGTGCTGGCGCAGATCGACAGTGACGGAAGCGGGCAAATCGATTACACCGAATTCCTGGCGGCCACGCTGGACAAGAGGTACTATACTGGACAAGACGATTTTTTGAGATTAGTCGTGTGTTCTTTCCGAAATTTGTCAACCTTTTTATCCTTGTTGCGGTAGTGGACTGTTGCTACGTGACACAACAACCCAACACACAACCCAACACACAACCCAACACACAACCCAACACACAACCCAACAACTCATCACAGGCAATACATGAAGGAGGACATGTGCTGGGCCGCCTTCAAACTGTTCGACAGAGATGGCAACGGCGTGATTTCGAAGAGCGAGCTCGCAGACGTGTTGAACAATGGGGACTTGACGAGCGCCTTCGGACAAGATCTAATTAATGGCATTCTGGCGGATGCGGATCTGAACGGCGACGGAGAAATCGATTTCCAAGAGTTCCTGCAGATGATGAAGAACGAAAAGACTGAAGAGGTTGCCAAGGCGGCAGTCAAGGCGGGATAATAGGTCTAGTCTACTACGGGTTTAATCGATACCCTGATATTCGATACATCGAGCCGCATTCCGCAGTGGCGGAAGGTCGGCAGATACTTCCTTTTATTCCGTCTCGGAAGTGAGTCCGGGATTGTTCAGTCTGTACTTCTATACTTGTCACGGGTAAAGACTACTAGCATATTTCGGGTTTTACGAATTGAGTCAAGATTACGATATGACGACTAATAGGGTTTTACGAAATTTTGTACTAAGTTTTATTTCAGTTTTGCTTTTGTCGTGTGATTCCTTGTCCCCACAAAAACTTGAGAAGAGAGCACCACGGAAACCCGAGTCCGGGAATTTTAGCACAGATCTTAGAATCAGAATGACGATGTCAGGTGAAGGCGTCAGTCCTTTTATTATGACTGGGAGACTGCATTGACGGCTTCGTGCTTCCAGTCTGCCTCCTGCTCTGATTCGAAGACTTCGAGTGTAGCTATTCTCGTGCTATTCTCGTTCTCAGGAGTGCACCCTTGACTTATACAGATCCTTTTATCGTATCATTTGTTAACCAGTATTTCTTTGGCTTGGGCTTGTGTCGAGTAAACCTCACGAGTTCGTATAGTGGGGTGGGTGCCACCAGTGCGACTATACGGCTCTACTCCAGTTCCATTTTTCTTCTTGAGCAGCATAGGGACTCGACTTGGGGCAATTCTCAATCTTAACACTGCGTACAGTAACCACATAAACAACATGGGTTCAATAGCATCAAGTGATCGAGTAGTTACGACTTCAAACTTTGTGGGGACCGAGTTACGAAGACGTACGGAGAGTCCGAATGAATGTTGCCGAGAGTCGGAATGGGCAACAGTAGAAAATTTGAGGGCAGACGAAGAAATTCAAAAGGAAATCCATAAACGAAAAAACTGTGAGCTCAGTTTACCAAAGGTTCACTAGGGCGAGAGAGATCAATCAAGGTGTTTTTTGATGGCTGCTCTGGATTCCAGCGTATAACCGGGAGGAACCTGATTCGGAGTGTGAATGAAAGTCAGACAGTTGACCAACAAATTAGCGACGCATAACAGCTGATGCCGACCTCTAGATGTTTGAACAACTAGCTGTGGACGCAACACGAAGGTGTGCGAGAACCGTATTCGTCAGTGAGGAGCCGAGTCCGAAACAGGCAGCTATTCAGGCTTGCGTGAATCGGATTGTGTACGCTTGGTATCTTGTGGTATCCTTTTTCTTTGGTTCGGTAACGCGCTCAGTGATCTGGGCTGCAATAGACTACATCGCGTGGCCGCTGCTGATCTGGCCAACGCTAGCATATTGGACGTCCCGATTTCGTCGGTGCATCTCTTCTTGGATCAGAGCATTTTCATCCCCGCCGATCGCCGTTTGTACGACCGTCTGTGCGGTTCAGATTTGGGTCTACAAGCGGTTACGGCGACTGGTTTCTGGAAGAGGTAGTACATCGGAAGAACCGGGGCCAGAACTTCCCGAGCAGAGCGTCGCGGTAAGTGGGAGACGAGCAGTGTGCAGCACGGTGCGGGAGACACGAGCAGAGCGTCGCTCTGAGCAGTGCCAGAAAGCAGTTGAGCAAATCGGGAGCTGTTCGCAGGATATTCCTCTGCGAGAGCGTTTCGTCCGCGGTGAGGAGCTAGTAACGTGGTTATCTTTCGCACGCACGGTCTTGCAACTCTGCCACATTGCAGATAGAAACTTCGTCCTGCGTCCGACGAAGCCCAATACAAAGAAACCGGGTCTCGTCGTCCCGCGAGCGCTTTCCGGTAGTCCCAAGATCCTGATCGTTCTCGGGATCCGGTTCTGTCAGGGCCGGCGCTTCCAGTGCACCCGGTACCAGTTGGTCGAGAGCTGTTTCTCGACGCTCTACTATAGTCTCGCGATCTGGTCTGCTCTCTATCTGTCCTGCGTGTTGGAGCACCGCTCGAGACGAGAACTGGCTTGAGGCGTTTAACTTTCACTGGGTCGAGAAGGATTCCAGAAGGGAAACAAGATGGGCAACCGGTCGTCGAAAATGATCGACCTCGACGTGACGTGCGCGCAGGTGCTGCAGGACGAGGACGACGGCGTGAAAGTGGGTGGGTTCTGCGGGTACAACTTCATCATCGACAACCAGCGCGACGTGACGTCTCTGTACCACATCGGGAAGAAACTAGGCCAGGGCTCGTACGCGAGTGTGTTCAAGTGCATCAACAAATCCACGGACAAGGTGCACGCTATGAAGATACTGAACAAGCGGAACTGCAGCAGTCTTGACCGTGTGATGCTGGAGATCGCGGTGATGAAGCGGCTCGACCACCAGCATGTGACGCGCATCTACGAGACGTTCGAGGACGACAAGAACGTCTACATAGTTCTGGAAATTTGCGAGGGCGGCGATCTGTACGAACGCATCCAGAGATTCAAGCGCTTTTCCGAGCTCCAGACGGCCGCCGTCATGGAACAGGTGTTCCGGCTCTTCACGTACATGTGGGAGGTCGACATCGTTCACAGGGACGTGAAGCCGGAGAACTTCATGTTCCTGGAGGCCAATCTACCGGTGGAGAAATCCACGGTCAAGGTATTTTTAATTTTACTATGGTGCGTACTTTTTACAATCGAAACTCAGTGATGGTTCAGTGGTGGAGAATGGTTCATTTGCAACTTGTTGGAGAAGATTGCAGGAGCTTGTTGGACGACCCCGCGCGAAAGTGCAGGCGCAAATCCAATTGTGCAGGAGCAAATCGAAATGTGCAGGAGCAACCTGAAAGTGCAAGTGCAAAAGGATGGTCGCGCCAAACGACAAAGGAAAAACCTCGAAAAAGTCGGCTTGGGCGGTTTTGGGAGAATTCCTCGGCGTTTTTCCTCCTGCAAAGTCGAAAACGACTACCTTACATTCGGCCGAGAATTCCTGCAAAGTAAATGTGAACTTGGCAGGATGGCCGCTGCCTCCGGCGCCTCCGCAGACGGTGGATGTCACTGTGTCATTTCACCGGATGATTACCGTCTTTCATTTCTCAAATTACTGTCTCAAATTACTGTCACCCTTTGGACCCTTTTCAGATGATCGACTTCGGCTTCGCGCGGCGAGCCGAGGAGGGTACGCTGATGCACACCAAGAGCGGCACGCCGTACTACGTGTCTCCGCAGGTGTTGTCGTCCGTCTACGATCGTTTCTCAGACATGTGGTCGTGCGGTATCTTGATGTACATTATGCTGTGCGGATACCCGCCCTTCTACGGCAGCGACATCGCCGAGGTGCTGGCGAAGATCCAGCTCGGGAGGTACAGCTTCTTCGAGACGGACTGGAGGTACATTCAGCGGAGCGCCAAGGACCTGGTCCGCAACCTTCTCTACATCATGCCAAGCGAGCGCTTGACGCCGGCCGAGGCGCTGCAGCACCCATTCATCCAGGAGAACCGGCCCAAGATGGAGAGGGTGCCAATCAAAATGTACTGAGCTGATTAATACTTCGAGTCGCTGTCGCTTCGACGCGATCCGAATTTGTTGTGGCCATAAATACTCCGGATTCGTTCCGATTACTATTCTTCCTTACTTTTTTTACGAAAGCTAAGTCGAAAATCCGTGAATCCAGATA
>JACKZZ010007221.1_pt1 | contig 23133 bp, 9 predicted proteins | sample 8027871 | NCBI WGS metagenome assembly JACKZZ01 (sample SAMN15724774, study PRJNA655200) | protist metagenome | isolation source: fluorescence activated cell sorting (FACS) single amplified genomes of... | place: USA: West Boothbay Harbor, Gulf of Maine | collected 2000-07-19 | reverse complement strand
AAGATTTATAAACAAGGTCTCGCTCTTTTTAGGCACCTTCGCGACGATGTGATTGGATTAACAGTCCCGGTAAGTCAGTGCCGTCGCATCGTCTATGTGACAGACAACACGCTCTTGCAAATTCCGCATCATTTGATTGTATGATATACACGTCCGGTACATGTCGACGTGATAAGACCTTTTTGTACAGGCACGATGTTTCAAAAATGTGGGATGAAAGAAGTATAGCAACAACATGTTTATGTAGTTTACACATAAGTTATGTTAAGCTTATGATATAAATCTTAAGTTAACATATGATAAACATATAAATAGTATATTGGCTGTTATTTACTTAACTAAACTTCAAAACCTGATTAATCGTCCTGTGATGAATTGCAGCATGAGCATTTTCCCGTATTTCATATAAATAGTATATTTGGCTGTTATTTACTTAAACATATAAATAGTATATTGGCATAACATCGTGTCTTTTCATTTACATGATGGTTTTCACCGGTATATCATGCATAACTTAATTTACATACGCGAGACAAACTTAAACGATCACTGCGACTTTCCAGAGACCATCTGTTCGAAGTAGCGTACCTTATCATACATTAATTGATTCCGGTAGTATAATTCTAGACTTCTCGTCTGTTTCCTCAACCAGGAGTTCGGTGGACCCCGCAGCTCGGTTGTACAAACAATAATGTTGGAAAAAGAAAATGCAGTCAAAAAACATTGATATTAAACCAAGGCCAAGTTTGGGAAAGTTACTGACGACAAGTGCCCACGACCCGGCATCGATAAAGAGCTGGGCAACACTACATACGCCACCTGTAAAATCAAGAAGAACATTGTGTATAGTCCACCCGACAGTGCTTTGCCTTCTGTAGTTCAACACAGCTTGAGGAACGTACTTGATCAATGTCACAACAATTTTAAACGTTCCCAGCGAGTACAAATACGGCAAGCTCGAACCCATGAACAATGTCAATGCAATTAAGCATATGAGAATAACAAAGGAAATAGCCCCCGTTCTTTTATCTCCGTTGTATATAACGATTTGGGACACTGTCACCCAAGTGAGGCAACACGCGTGCCAAGAAAAGAGTAGGTCCGACAGTCGAACCGCGTTCATATTTCCGCTGTGTTGCAGGCAAAACTGTGACTGAACATTCGGCGATATATAGAAAAATCCGTTGTATATCGAATAAGCCGCGTACCCAGCAATGTTCATGAGTTGGTAAAAAGTAGAAAGGCCATTCGTGTGTTTCAGTCGATAGTTCAAAAATATTTGGGGATAAAAAGAAATAGACCACGCACAAAAAGATACCCAACCAAGGAAAAAAGAAAGTCGGCCATGTTTTATTACAGTAGGCGCTTTGCAATGTGGTGGGATCGTATGGGACGCGCCAGACGTTGGATCGCCCATAGGAACAAACAGGCCTACGAGAGAGCCCACAACAAGTGCTCCAACCAACCAAAATGATACACCCCTCTCGCCGTCATCCTCGCCACCGTCGCCGGGCTTGCTCAAAAGAGGCTCCCGTTGCCGACTAGTCGGCATGGTACAACACTTTTTTCAGCACGAGGTAAATTTAGTGACTGCGTCTCGGCGGAGAGGAAGTGGCGTAGGGAAGAGCACGAGGGCGAACGGTGGGGCAGACAGAGGTGACCGACGGTCGTGGTTTGGTCCAAACCAAACGAATCAGGAACGAATCAACGACGGTTTTTGGTTACTCGTATGATGTGGGAGGGAACAAGCGAACAAGCGAACAAACAGTGGCGTGCGACGCTTGTAGATGATATATAGACACGGGGACACGACTGCATCACGTACTTAGTCACTACCAGATGATAGGTAGGTAGGTAGGGACGGTAGACATGTACTGTATGTACCTAGGTACGACAGTACAGTACGACAGTACAGGTACGGTACAGTAGACATGTCCGGTCACCTCGTCACTCGTCACCTCGTCACCTCCAATTCGTTATTCGTTCGATTCATTCAGCACGTGATGATTAACCCTAAGCCCACTATGCGGGAACGCTACCGGAATATACGAAACGTGCTTCGAGGTGCACGCAAACTTCACGGGTCTACCTTATTGTCTTGATTCGGACCTTCCATACATTGCGAAAGGGACTTCTATGGAGAAACACAGGTGCATTCGGCTTGATAGATTCGATGCCGTGAACCGGCAAGGGCCGTCAATCACGGTTGCAACGACCATTACTTACCGATACCAAAGTTATAACCCCCAAGTGGGGCCCTCGCCGACAACTCCAATAATCACTCCTGCTGGGAGTAAAGCACACATGTGGGTAGATACCAAACACCCATATATCCCCGATTTCTTTGGCGAAACTTTCTATGTCAGTAAAGTTGGCGAGTACATCGTCCTGCTAGAGCATGATTTACTGACACATAAAGATTCGCGCCTGAGCGAAAACCCTGGGGTACTTAAGTCAATGAACAAGGCGCAATGTGCGGCATTGTACGGAAGCACTTCGAAGGAGATCTATGAAACAACGATTGGCGGTAAGGTTTTTTTTTGTGATATTCAACCAGCGCGAACGATGGACTGTAGAATGTGTAAAACGGCCGAATGCAAAAAGACACTATGTCGATCTGATCTCTTCAAGTTGTCCGCCCTGTTGCTGGCAGGGACTCCCGAACCTGATGCTGATGCTCTGCTGATCTCGCCCTTGGATAGCTCGTCTCATGACGACAATATTCCCAGCCGAAGGGGTGGTTTCAACGTTAACCTAATCGTTCGGTATTTTAATCTACCTAAAGGTGATTTGTTACCTACGGGCTTGTCGTATTACTACGAGATTCAAGTGTCCAAGGGTCCTCCGAACGTTCGGAGTACGACAGAACAAGATTGGAAGGGTAAGAGGAACGTTTTCACATCTTGGGGCATGACCATTAATCCTCACGTTGAAGGAGAATTCGTGCAGTTTGATCCCTCCCATATGCTTGTGCAAATGACATCTACGTTAACACTGTTGGCTGGTGTTACTTTCGTTGTTGAAATGGTCATGTTGAAACTGCTCCCTTTGAGAACGTATTATCGTACATTGAAGTACACGGAGACTGCCAAATCTAAATATGTGAAGAAGTTTAAGTCATCGGACTTCGGCGGTTTGACAAGAGAGCAGATTATTGAAAAGATGAAAGGTGAAGAATTGCTGAAGCAAGGCGTTCAATTGAGCGATGTAAACTATGGCACAGAGGGCAAGCAGAGCAAAAACTCTTGGGCAAATCCCGTCGTGTAGATACAGGAGATGTGTTAGATTCGTTTAATTAAGGTTATGAAGCTTAGCTCAAAAAGGATATTATTTGAGAAATAGTGATAAAAGGGGGAATGCTCATGCTACAGTTCATCTCAGGTCGAATAATCAGTTTCTGAAACTTGTTTATTTACATGTAAATAACAGCCAATACTAATTTTATCTAAAATAATTAAGTCCTTATATACTACTTTTTATGAAGCTTACTTACGAATATCATAGCTTTTTGAAAAACAAAATATATAGCTTTTTTATTTAATGGTACGCCAACCGCGGCCGCAACATTCCTTTAAAGGCCTCAAGGCCTCTACTCCTCTCGCCGTGTGATTGACAATACTGCTACTTGTCGGTGCTCTTTCAACAAGATATAAATAGTATATTGGCTGTTATTTACTTAACTAAACTTCAAAACCTGATTAATCGTCCTGTGATGAATTGCAGCATGAGCATTTTCCCGTATTTCTATTTCTCAAAGTATATCCTTTTTGATTTTCCAAGCAGTGGTTTAATTTTTTTGTAGTTGACCTGGTTCTGAACAGATATATAAATATCTCAGTCAGTATGCTCATATGTTGTTGTTTCCTCTCTACACTTGACGTCGTCCATTTCGGTATTTCGGTATCTTCTTCATCTTCGTCAATGTCTGTGGTGATGTTCAGCTTCTGCTTTCATTTTAGCAGTCAAAAAATTACTGAATTCGTGAATGTCAGTGTCCCGCACGGCTTTGTACTTGCTTTCTATGTCATCATGAGCTCGCGCCAATTCTCGGCGGTCCGCTGCAGTTTCATTGAAAACATGTGTCATCGCAGTTGTATGCGCACTCATCAAGCTCTTTGCCTTCTTTCGTGCATTCATCACTATGTCTTTAAAAGTCTCTGGTGCATGCTCTTCTTGCATGGCAGCGATTTGGGGATGGTCCCCTTCTTCCGGCTTCTTCCTTGCTATTTTTTGTTCTGGCGCAGTGGTGCTCAGAATCGGTCGATCAGGGTTTTCAGTCAGCCGGACAGTCATTTTCGTCATTGTGTTAAACCCGGGCCCATACTTGTGACTTAAAAACCGTTGCATCAACGGCGTGTGTTCAAAAGTAATCAATCGTTGCTTCATCCGCGGCTTTCTTCTTGTTGGCATGGAATCTGCTACGAGGCGGTTCCGTCTTGAGAATTGTCCAAATCCAGCCGTTTGAGATGATTCATTTAAACCACCCGACATGTTGCCTCGACTCATCTTTCCCTCTTTCATGGTATTTTGCCAGTGCTGAAAGTAAGGGTTTGTTGCACGCGTCCCGTCGAGCCAGGCAGAGCATGTGTCTATAACATTGATCTTAAAAGTTTCGTCGAATTTGACTCGAGACCGGGGGTATGATTGGTAGAACGACAAGAACACAGCTTGCGCCATGGCATTCGTCAACCCTGGGAGAAACAAGTCTCGGTCTCCATTTTGGATTGTCACTTCATAAAGCATGGCAGCGTAATTTTCTGCTACTCGGTCTTGCAGCCTTTTCACACTTTCTTTTGTTTTATTTTTCTTATAAAAGGTACAATAACAATACCAAAAGAGGTCAGTAATGATTGCCTTGCACTTCGGCGAGTGAAAGTAACGACGCCACCGACGCAGGGCTAGACCTTCTGCAATGCCCATACTTTCGGCTACATCTTCTGCGATAACTGGAAATTGTGCTGCTTTAGGCAAACGCTGGCCCTTCACTGAAAACATGAACTTTTCCTCTTCTACACGCTTTGCTGGCTCTTTGTCTTGCACGTCTACTTCAGTTTGGAAAATGCTGGAGCGTGAAGATTCCAAAGAGTCATGGTCCACTTCCGCCATGAGGAAAGCCAGTAGGTGTCGATTGTCTCTAATGCAAGCTAGCCTGTACGCTTTCCCGTCTTCTCTTTCTCAATCTTTCCCTTTGTCTATATTTTTGGGCGTGTTTTGATGCCTAGACTGCCTTGAGCATTTGTGCTTGGCGTGCCCGGGTATGTAAACGGAGAGGGTCAAGAGCAGAATGTTGTTATTGCGCGCGCCTGCAACAAAGCTGTCTGATCGGTCAACATCTTTCATTTAGGTCATGATTCTTTCTGGTCAGCCCCGTTTTTAAATACTTATGGTACATCTATATTCTATGTAGCGGTTGCCGCACGACATGAAATTGTAATCCTTAATCGTGCCCCTTGAAAAACGCTTAGGGATTGCGAGCGTGTATGTGTGTATGTCAATATGTCAATATGTCAATATGTCAATATGTATGTCAATGGACCGACCGACCGCACGCATTATACCGTTTCTCAGACGAGATGAGGTTGGACATTTCCTATCGCGTAAGTATACATACATGGTACTCGAACACGCTAGCGGAAAATGTTCTTGAAACTGCCAAATATGACAAGATAGTAGTAGTCTATCTATTAGTAAAAAAAAAGAGCACGTTCGCACCAAACAATTGGGGAAGATCCAGCCAGATTTGTATTCATACATTAATACCGTAGCATGAGCGAGACCATTTGGGCGCAATGAGCCTGCTGATTTCTTTCGTCCACTTTCAGTTCGCAGTCGAGTAAAGTGGTTGGGTGCATTGCAAATGCAACCAATTGTTGTGTGCGCCTGAACGTTGCGCGCGTGCCATTTCCCTGGGAATACACGAGACGTTGAGAGAGGAATACAGGCGGACCACAATGTGGGCTGAACGCGGATGACGGGGTAAGTGACAATAAGCGTTTGAAACTGCAGGAATATACGAGAATGTCATGGTACACTTCTGCAAAGTTGCCGTCTGTCAAGTCGCCCGTAAAACAGGAAGGAGGCAGTTTATGGACGAAGAAGGCGGGCAAAAGAACACGGAAATTGACCGTAGCACCGGAAGCGAAGAATTCTCTCGCCTATAACGCCGCCTTGTATTCGACCATGAAAGAACATCGATTTTTGACGCGAACTCCACCTGACATTCGCTCGCGTGAACACGACTACCGTCGATTAAATAAAAGTATCAAAATGCGCGCGCAAGCAAGTCGCGAAAAAGCCATCCTGCGGACAAGAACAGGTACCGGTACTACGGTGTCAGGATCTCCGCTTCGTTTGGAGCAGCTAGACTTTCGGAAATTGGCAGTATCTCCAAATAACGGAATGGAATTGTCCTCGCGGTTCATTCCACCCCCAGGAACACCTGACACATTGACACTACAGCAAACGCCTTTTACAACAGTGTCCATGTTTGATGAAAATGTTGTCCACATTGAAGACCACATCGTCACAGCCCCGGGGGCTCTGTCCGTGTTATCAAGAACAGCACCAAGTGTCAAAGTCTTGGAAACGCCGCCTAATACAGCAGCCACTACTTTCTCGACCTCTGCAATGTCTAATGGGTCCAGTGAACGGGGTCCATTTGACTTGGGCAAGAAAAGTTTAAACAAAGTGCAAATGGCGTTGGATGGGAACTACTACGAAATTCTATCGAAGCAATACTACGACGAAAGCACATTAGTCACTTATGAAGACGCTTTGACTAGCTGGTCGCCCAATGCAATGGCAATTGCCGAAGAAGGCGCTCAAACTGTCGTGCAGGACCAGAATAGTTTTATTATCGATCCCGTCTCGACCATTTTAAGAAGAAAAGAACAGATCGAAGATTACTCTACTAAAATAGCAAACTCTCCAAGAAGCCCAAAAACTAAACTTTTTGACCCCTTCACTATGCATGAAAGATTTTTTGCTGCCGTTCTGATTCAAAAGCGAGTCCGAGGGATGCTAGTACGGATATGGATTGTTGAATATCGCCGCCGAACGACCGCAGAATTTTTAGCTGCTTATCACGAAGGTCGGAGATATGCCGCACAACAAATCCAAAAAATTACACGGGGGAGGCAAGCTAGAATTCGATTCACACGCCACCTTGTAAGTAAGATCCTTTCAGACCCTTTTTTGGTAGATTTCTTCCCCGTACTTCGTCCAGGAAGCAAAGCAAGCGAACGACAGAATACGGGGAAACCCCTCCAACTTACCATAGGAGAACTCCGGGGGTTGTACACGCGCTTAGTCTACCTAGGTCAATCCGCCATTCAAATACAGCGCATCTTTCGGGGGACGTGGGGTCGTGTGCAAGCTGTGGGACGCGCCATGGACAATGCTCGTATAGAGCTTGAGCGCGATGCTGCAACATTCCTACAGTCGTATATCCGTAGATGGATAGTCCGAAAAATTCGTGTCAAACAAATGATCTGGTATAGACACAGACTACGAGGCTCTAATCTAATTCGCATTTTTGTCTTGCGCAATTCTACAATCATTCAATCATTTAGCAGAAAGCGGTTCGCAATGTACTGGTACAAAAACACTCTCCGATGGATTCTGCATACCCAAAGAATTGCCCGTGGTGTGGCTGGGCGGAAACGCTTGGCACTGATGCAATCATCTGCACTTGTTCTTCAGTGTGCTGTGCGCACAATGTTTGCAAAAATTGTTTTTGGTGGTATATACGAGAAAACATGCCGAGAACGATCGCTAAAAGCGGGGCTTGAAGGCACATTCGCATCGTGGGAAAAGTCTGTCGATGACCGATATTTTGCCTCTGTCAAAATAGAATCGGTCATGCGAATGCACATGGAAAAAAAACCTTACAAGGTCCTCGTTGCAACTAACCATTTAGAATTTGGTCATTACAAGGCTGTTCGAGACACGGTTCTTCCGGATCGAAAGAAAGCGATGCATTCGAACAAGTTTCAATTGGAAGAGGAAAACAAATCGTCTGACGGGGAAAGCTTTGATTTTCTTGGCAGTGATGTGGAGTCAAAAGATGACCAGAACAACGAAAAAAATGAAGATGTCCGCCGGGTCGATTTGTCCCCGTTAGAACAGAGACTTTTGTCGTGTCGCGAGTTGTTATCAATTCAGCTGATCAACCATGACACCGAGTGGGTCAATTGTATTCACCAAAAGCAAAATTTACTTCTTGGACGAATGGCCTTGTTTGGGTATAGCAAAGCATTGACAATGTTCGTTGACAACCCTAGACAACTTCAAGATGCACATGACCAGCTCCAAGAGACTCACCTGGTCGACTTAGACCGGAGATGGCTCCAGTATTTTTTTGCCGTTACTTTCTATACGTGGAAACACGACAAGACGAACCCAACAACAAATTTTCACCTCGCTCTAGTGTACCGCTACTTCAAAAACAACATGGATCGCGCTGATAAATTCTTTCGACTCGCGGAGCGGGTAAGTCCCACTCGTTTACTACGAACGCATATCATTTCACAGCATATTTCTGTGTTTAATGAAGAGTTTGCAAAGAATTTGGATAATGGTGACATGTTTCGCAACCTATTATACCATGCCCCTCAGCGTATCGATGGGATGAAGCTGGAGATTCGCATTCTTCGATTCGGCGACCATTTGTGCTTTTGCGGTCAGTCTTGGGACTTGGTAAAAGTCAAACGCCGAGAGCTCATAGATGCAAACCGAAACGATTATTGCTATGCCATTCCCGGAGTCAAAGAATATAAGCGAATCATGCGGGCGGAAGAAGTTGTCGAAACTTTGCGTCACTTAGATCGACCTCGGCTAATTCGTCCAAGGTATGGGGAACAACTAGCAAAAGCATTCCTCCCCATGCTGACTGTAAACTCGGTCAAAGGTAAGGGGAAAAAAATGGATGTCAAATTTCGCCAAGAGCCATGGCCAAAAATGACGATGGTGTCCAAAATCAAAAATATATACTTGACATTGGTAATATCTCAGGACGACGGTGGAGGATTACGTATATCTGCAATCTCGGAAGATGGCTCAGAATACAAAGCCTGGTTTATGTATAAAGATATTGTTGACCTGTTCTTGGACTATCCTGTTTTGTGGTACCACCGAAAACTTCCCGGTTGGCGAGACAAGGGGGACAAATTATTGCAAATGCTTGTACAAAATCTGGAACTCATAGACCGGGTAAAGCATAAAAAAAGAGTCGTCAAAGATAAATACGAGTTGTCGCGATTTGAAAGAGACCTGTACGACAGCGGAACCCTGACCGAGGAAGTGAAGTTTTTATCTCTTGAGTTTTATAGAGCCAACGAAAGAAAAACGGCGGCGAAAAAGAATTTCAAAGCTATGGTTATCCAAGCATATTGGAGAGGTACGCGTGGACGCGTATATGCTACGTTATACAAAATATTTATTATGGCCACCAAAGTAAGAAATTGGTGGCGCCATCAACGAGCTCGTTATTTTTTAAAGGATTTCATGGTTTACTCCAAGCGACACTGGGCAGCTACAAAGATACAGAAGTACGCACGTGCATTCAATACGAAAGCATACTACGGTGAGCAATTTGGAAGAGTTCTTCGGTTAGAAGGGGAAAACATTTTAATGAGAGAAGTGCTTAAGACACTGGCGACGCAGCGGAAGCGAGCAAGTTTAGGAAGAGGGCTAAGTAGCACGATATCGTGTGGATACTACAATTTGACGTTTGGAAAAAACGCCGAAGCCGCTCTATCCCTGGCCTGCAGTGTGTTTGATCGTTATCAGGACCAACCACTTATTTTGTATTTACGTGCCATTTCTGAGCAATACATGCACCCAGAAGCAATAGAATCGAATAGAAGAATTGCTAATCGTGCATTAGAAGTGGACCCGGGTGCGTCTTCTTTGGAATTTTATTGGCAAACCTTCTTCGAGAGATACTCTATAATCCATCCAAATTGTGGACACGGTCTATTGAATCGCGCGTTGGTTTTGGCCCTGGTGTACAACCGATATGAGGATGCGCTTGCAGCAGCAGAGCATGCACAGAAAGTATTCGTATTGAAACCCAATCCATGGACACGTGTTGTGTACGATGGTCCAGAAATCGGCCCACGGCAAGAGCACTGGCTAAATCAAAGGACGGGAGAGACGACAGAGATCGGTGTGCGCCGACCCAAACTCAAAGGACACCAAAATGCAATCGCACAGGCGAATGTATTCAGTCGCATTCTTTTGAGAAAGAATCAGGCCATCACAACTATACAGACATATTGGCGGGGATCAATAGGAAGGCGAGAAGGACTTGGTGCGTACTTGAAAATGCTAGTGAAGCAACGCATTGCATTGGACAAAGTTGCAAAGTACAAAGCAATGCAAGAGCAGGCCAACAAACGAGAACAAGAACAATTAAAACTGGAAAGACGATGGCATAAATATAATGAAAAAATGATGAAGAAGATGCGGGAGGAACCCATCTCTCTGCTAAAGTTTAAACGCATTCTTGCATGTGCACGAGATGGTATTGAATACGCATCTTCAGATTATGCGACTGATGAATCGGCCGAGGAATCTGTGGAGCCTTCGGTGAATTCAGAAAATATTGTCGTCATTGATGATGAAGCAGCCGAGCAATATTGCTTTCATAAGCATTTTTTTGTTCACGACTACGAGCAAGCAAGTAACGCTTACGCAGACTTTATTGATTTGTTGCCAGAAAACAGAGCCTTGCAAGTTGGCCAACGCTTGCTTGTTTTTTTCTCCATTAAAGACGAGATCACATTAGCTAAGGCATTGCAATCATTTTCTGAGTTCTCTTCGACCATGAAGTTTGAACGAAAGTGGTTACACAAAATTACACGAAATGTGCTGGAAGTTGCCATGCGTCAACATCGACTGAAAAATGAAGTGCGCGCACTTGCTTACTCATATCTATCGTTTGCGTTGTGGAATCAACTGCTGATCCATGACTACTTCAAGGCTTTGGAAAATTATAGGCTCGCATTAGCTATTTTACCAAACGACCTGACCATTACTTGTAACTACGAGGCGTTCATTGACGCCGGGCACGGCAGTTGTGTGTCCCCCGTTTTGTTGGCTCGACAAGCAAAGATACAAAGAGCACGTGAGAAAAAACAATGGAGACGGGAGAAAAACGAACAACAGCGAAAAGACCGCGTGGAACAAATGTGTTTTTCAATTTTAGAAGATTTGATTGATTGGGTTGAACTTACAGCACCCACTCGGGATGCGGAGAGGAAACGTTTGCGTAGAGAACAGAAAACAATGAATAATCTGTCCTGATTATATAGGTATTGGTTTTAATTACAAGTATGAATTATGATTAATGTTGCCAGTAAAGTTGTCAAGTTGGTTGATTGTTGATCGTACGTTGTGAAAATAGCGCGTTCTTGTTCGTCTCGAAGCCCATCCCACACATCGGACTGATACTTTTGGTGTATCGACAACACGTTCAAACTCAAAGACTTACAAATTCCAAACCAAAACACTTCGCCAGCATGTTTTTCTCTATACACTTAGATCATTCTAACAAAATGGATACTTTGACTGCACGATTAGAACATTGCGATGGTTAAGAACGGGGTAGCAACACTCCAGAGTCCCAGGTTCTTCCGACTCGATGCCCAAACTCGAACCGAACTACAATGAACGGGAAAGGAAAAACATCCTTTGTCCTTTGCTCCTCTCTACCTGTGCAGGAAAAGATCTCTCTTGCTACATGTAAGGACTGTATAATGAAGTACATTTCGAGTGACGAAGTAAAGCACCTTCGATACAAGCCTTACTCTGGAAATCTCAAATCAGCGGTACCCCACACGACAACGTGAGTTTTGACACATACACGGTTTCTGCGTGTCGAACCTCTCTCTTGGCTAAAATTGAGATACTGCTGGGGAATTATACCTAGAAAATCTTATATTTTGTAATACTTGTTCGAACATGTAAATAACATACTATGTCATGTGTTTTTATCAAAAAAATTCCCTGTAGAAGTGGAGAATAGTGGAAGATATTTCGCACTCTTACTTCATCAACACAGGTAAACCGTACACCACTGTTGCGGCACCGTTTAGAGCGGCCAGTTTTATGCATTTATTTTTATTGCTTTCCATTTCACGGCACTTTTTTGTGCTGTTTTGGGGGTCCCTAGCTTTCGCATACGCGATAGCATCTCCTAGCATGGCTCCATCCCGACTTCCTGCTGCTTTTGAACAAAACTGTACAAGGCGTTCTGAAAAGACATCGCAGTCACCTGTGCTAACTTTCCACAAGTTTGCCACAATGGCAGGGGAGCCTCCACTCAGCAGGCTTAATACTTTGCCTTCCGAACCAAAAATCCCTTGAGAAAACAAGCGACCACTGTTACATCCCATGTCGAAAACCACACACTCAAAGGATTCTTTTGCTATTTTGGCTGTGCTGCTAAATTTAAGGAAACTGTCGTGACCCCAATAGACGAATACATCTGCAGGTTTTAAGAGTTCTATAATTTGAGTCGTCGTTGGTTTCACCCCTACTAAACCATCTTTGAAGGAGACGGGCAAGTTCTGCGTTTTTAAATCCGCCACCATATTCAAAAAATTCTTTTCCGTCGTCGGTAAGTTTTGCTCAGGGTTGACGACATGTGAAGTATTGGACATTGAAAAATGAAGTTTTTTTCTACGTCTCCAATTTGCAATGACCGAGTTGATTGAAGGCATCCGAGTGACAGGTTTCTCTTCGAAGTATTTTGTTGACTCCCAAGGAAAACATTGCAGATTTTCATCGATGATCAGGATGACTGGGCATGCGTTTGCCAGAGATATCCTTTTAAAACTTTGAGCAAGAAGGCCAGAGTTCGGAGTGTCGATAATGCTATCTAATTGAGACAAGAATTCTGTCATCTTTGCATCCAAGTTATATCTAGATTTCCACCATTGCTTCTTTTTCTCGACTTCTGTAGACTTTATATCACCAGCACTGACTAAAGTTGCATCGTTTTCTTCTAACATAGTGTCAAAGAGAAACTGCATAGCATCTAACTCCGTTCGTGAGTATGGTATAAGCCGACACTGTGGCTCTTCGCCACGGCTGAAAGTAGACAGTACGATGCCTTGATTGTCGTCAAAGTACAGAGAAACGATTTCCCAACTTTCTTTTTCATGCATTTCTTGGATTTCAGACAAAATGTGGGCTTGAGTCGACGAAAACTTCGACTGGGTCGGATCATGGCCCAACACATTCTTAACGCTGTCGTGGACTTCGCGGCATTTTGAAAAATAATTCAGGTCGTAGGGCAATCCTATAGACATTGTGCCTGCGATCGCTGCAAGTTGCATCCGGTTTTCATGCACAAACAGAGCAGCATGGCCTTTCAAGATTTGTTGTGTCATTTGAGGAATCCAAAGTGGCCATGCGTGCTCAAGACATGCTTGAAAATACTCATGACTCCTGCGCCCTACTTGCAGTTTCGCTTCGCACGCTTGAATCGCCACCTTATCTTCCGGGAGGTTTGTTAGTGCCAAGCATTTTTTAATGCTTTTTTCGATGTCTTCTTCCCCCCCACCAGTATGCGATTTAGACAGCGCTATACTAAGACTCAGTTTAGATCGACAAAATTCCACGCGACGTATATTGGAGCAGTCCTTCAATGAAAACTTTCCTGCCGGTGACTTGGTTTCAATCTTCCGAATCTGTAAAAATGCTTCATAGAAGCTGTTTCCAGTACACTTCAATGTAATGCCAAGAAAATGTTTTGCGTGTTTCAAGCTCAAGAGTGCTCGGTCATTTTGACCTCGCATTACGCTCTCTTCTGCACACCCCAGCGAGTATACTACATCTTGCAATAGAGAATCTGATTTTTTGGCATGAAACGAAAAGTATGGTTCTCGTGTTTTTTGAATTTGGGATCCTTCAAGGGGAGGATAATTTTTGCATCGCGCATGCAGCAAATTTGTTCGAAACGTAAAGTATTTTTTCAATTTATCTGCACCAAAATGGCTCGCAATATCTACCCCAGCCTGGAGAAAAGGGCCTGAACAGGAAGGCATCGACCGTTTCTGAAACAGATGATCCATGTGATCGATGAAATCAAGGTAGTCATGGATAGCGGAGAACGAGGACAAGGAAATACGTGCAGAGGACAGATCCGAATCTTCGCCGTCATCAACCTGTGATATAGTTTCGAAATATGCTGTCCCATGGAAGTATGAATCAGCCTTTTTCGCAAAGTGCCAAGCTTGGTATGGGTTCCCGACGAGATCGTGTAGCTGAGAGAGCATCATGTAACAGCGGCCAGCTTCTTCCAACCTGCGATGTTTGACCTTCGACTGTAGTGGGTGGGAGTTCTGCGCCAGTTCTTCTCTTAACGATGGAAGGTATGTGTCCAGTCCGCGGGGCTTTGCCGCTTTGACCATAGATGACAAGATCACATGTTTTTGCTCGAGGTTGCCATGAGCATTTTGCCACAAATCCGCAAGAATGGTTTCGGCCATTGAACTGTAGCCTTGATTGAAGTAGGACCGCGCAAGATCATATCTTATCTCTTGAAACTCGGTGCGGGCAGATTTCATGACACTCTTGACGCTGTCGAGGACAGTTACATTCGCAGCCTCGCCGCTCCTTTCCCACGCAAGGGCTAAGGCAGAGATTTTTAGCTGCAACAAAGGCTCGTTTATGGCACCCAATACAGTCCCTACGTAGCGCACCAGACGAATAGTAGGCACATAAAAGTGCCAATCAAACAGTACATTGCGGGCAAATTCTGTGTCCAACATTTTTGCATGTTCAATGGCGTCGCGAAGTGAACCTACGGCCTCTTCGTCAATCTTGCTCGTAGACACGGACGTAATAAATGCAAGCAGCTTATTCCACATTAGTGCCAACTGTCTTGGATGTGAATCTTTAAAGGGTTTTATTTGTGATCCCTCAAATATCAAGGCACTAGCACGGTGAATAAGTTTATGTGACTCCTCTGTCACTCCTCGAAAGGATGATGGCAGCATGAGGAGGAACGCCGAGAGTTGCATCATGTTTAACGCACGATAATACAAAACTTGATTGGACTCAATCACACCTGCGCTGGAAAACAACAGTGACTGTATCAAACCTTGAGTGAATCTACACCCTTTAATACTCAGCTCTTGGACAGGACGGATGTCACCCGCTGCAATAGCATAAAATTCGTATGATTTGAATGCACTTTTTAAGAAGAACGCCATCATGCTGTTGCTCTTGTCGCGGCCGCTCTTGTGTACTGCGGACCAAACGTCCGAGCAGTCGAGCATCTGATGTGGAAACTTTCGTTGCCACCGTGCCTGGTTACCTATGATAAGATTTGCCATCGTCACTAAATGCTCAGGCGTTTTTGACGGGAAGCAGTCGACCATAAAATCAATAGCTACCGTAGAGAGGGCCTTGAGACAAGCCTGTTGCAGGTCCAACGTATGCGCATGTTCGTCGATACCAAGAGCGTTCGATTCCAAGATCTTTTTGAACGTGTTGAACGCTTGGTGAAATCGTGCAAATACAACTGCCTCGAACTTAGAATCAGTGTTTCCAATGTTGATATTTCGTTCTATAACTTGCGTGGAGAATGACACTGCCAAAAAGTGCGCATAAAACCCCGAAGCAAAAGAGTCTGGTCCACGCTCCATCAGTGCGACGGCTACTTGAAATGCCACGCTTGCTAATCGACGGAGATCGCTCGTATCTATACCCAAAGTTCCATGTTTGCTGCTGCTGCCGCCACGATTGTGTTCAGAAATGTTTTGAAGCTCTTTCAAGGGCGTTAAGGAAGAGAGCGATGCTCTCAATATGTCAAAAAAATAGAAAAAATACAAAGATGCTCTTCCCCGTAGACCTGACTTCGCCACCCCCGCGAGCGTGGCCATCAACGTGAGTAATACAGGCTGCAAATTCAAGTCCACGAGATGCTGCGAGTGTTGCAGCAAATGTATGTACCACGGAGTTTGCGTTTTCGAAACAATTTTGTGGGACGATTTAGCCACCGATGCCTGGGTTTGCATATTCTCAGAATCATTTGGCGCAGACGACCATGCGTGCAAACTATTTGACAAAAATTCCAAGATACTGATGCATTTTTCAAAGATGGCTTTCTGCATTTGGGCACGCAGTATATCTGAATTTTGAAAGGCCTCAAACGCCTCGGCAAGAGAAACGTGTTTTTCGAGAAAATGTTCAGGGTGCTTCACATACTCTAAGCGTTTCAGCAAATGCTTCAAGACTTTTGCCATACCCCCCACTTCGGTTTTCCCTATCGAGGCGGAAACTTTTTCGAATTCCCTCGAAAGCTTCGCGGCAAAAGCATTCTGAAGAGGCGCAGGGTGGACCATAGTCGCGTTCCCGGACCTCTTTGACGACACGACCCGGACAAATGAGAGTCGCTCAAGTGACAACAGAAATCCCCTCACCAGTGCTCCCACCGACCAGCAGTGCCCATCACACACACACGCGCGGACGCACACACACGCGCGGACGCACAAACACACTCACAACGCGCCACCCGCCACGCACTCCCTGCACAAGACATCACCAAGATCAACATCACAAGGGAAACACGTAAACACGAAAAAACACACACACCTATTTAAGTTTGACACCATACGCATACAACAGACGTACTCACCCAGGGGGGCGAATAGGATAGCAAAACAAACCAATGCTGTGATGATATTATGGACCCTATACCCACGGAAGAGACCACACAGCATGGTTTATCGACGGGATCATCGCTGCACACCCACGAGCGACACTGCACAGCATTGTTTTCCTTCGCAACGTTCATTTTCACGTTTGTTTCGTTTTTGCGTTGTAAATAATGTTGTAATGTTCGCATGTATGTCGAAATGTCGAAACACACACACCGCGCTAGTGCGCGCGACGAACGCGTTCTCATGTGTGTTTGTGTGAGTCTTCCATCCCGGCCCCATGTATTTCGACAAATGTGTTTCTTGGACGATCTTCACCTTCTTGTTTGATATAGCTCGACGAACTACCCTAGCTGGTCAGAGCACGAGATTATCTTCCCTTTCTTGGAAAAGCGTCGTGCCTGCATCTTGTAGTCTGCGAGTTTTGAGCTCTCTGGATTGTGCTAAGACTGGATACTTCTGACGTTTTCATCGGGAACTAAATGGCATCGCTGGTTCCAAGCAGTCTTCATCACGGCGTGCATAGCAAAGAAAATGGACCTATTCATCTAAAGTCCCAGAAGAGTGCAAGTGGTGGCTTGGCCAACCGCGCGCCGCTAGGGCAAAAAAGCTTCGGTGGGAGCAAAGCCCCTAAGAGAATGCCCTTGGGGAATATCAAAAACATCCAACCTGGCGCTTCCGTTCAAAGTGGACTACTCAAGAGTTTCGCAAAGCCCACCCCCAAAGAGTATGTTGACAATGTAGAAGCTTGGCCAAAGCAAACAGCACAAAGTTTTAGTTATCGTGCCGCAGACGTTGCCCCATCTGCCGCGTCTTTCCTTAAGAACATCGGGAAAACACTGGGACAAAAAAAGCGAGTCATAGACGTCGACGAATCCATCGTCCTTTCTGGCAGTGGCTTTGATGTTGACCCGATCGCGGTGGTTCCCATCCAAGTTAACCAGCCAATGAACAGTTACAATAAAATGGGCAAAAGTGGTGGTGGAGGAAAAGGGATATTAGGATCCTTGATCAGCGATTTAAACGACGATTTGTCCGACCTGAGCTCCGATGACTCGGACGAGGACGTGTAGACAAAGAACTGCATGCACACATGCACACATGCCGCGCGCGTGTCATAGGCTCTGATGATAATCGATAAACACCATGTACAAATAGGTAATAAAAGTACGAATAACACGTTTGTTTACCGAATAGCAGATTCTTCATGACACCATAACTGAACAGTCATTATGTTTTAGCCCATCACGAAGTCCAGACAAGTTATTCGTAAAGTAGTGATAGGGAAAACACCACACCGATTTGATCATGTCGTCTTTCCGTCGTTTAGTTCCTTAGTTCCCCGACGTGGAGCAATGAGTGAGAAAGAGGTGGAATTGCGTGAGAAGGCATATTCGTTTGTCTGCTGCACGAGGGAGAAGGTTGAAAATGGAAAAGTGACTGTTGTGCGTGTCTGCGCGCGCGTATTACCGTCGTCCCTGTTTTGTGTATCCGATTTGCAACTTAGATGGGGAACGCGTTGGATGCTTGTTCGGGGGAAAAAGGGCCGGAGTCGGAGTCGGACCGTCAGAAAAAAGCCATTACCATCCGTGAGCATGGGGATGACTCGGTGAGTCAAGTCGGCAATGAGGCGAAGGAAAAGTTGAGGGCGCGAGCGCGGGAGATGGCCGGCAAGCATGCGACGGCTGACGATTTGAAAAAAGCCTTTCGGGACTCACTCGCTCCGAGAAGGAAAAAATCGTATGTGCGAGCAGAGGAGGACATCCGAGAGGAGAAGGAGTTTATTTCGAAATTAAAAGTAAAAATCGATGGCATGGTAGACGTAGGCTATAAACTGTGGGGGGAAAAGAAATTTGATGCAGCACAGCGTGAATTTGAGCGCACACGGGATGAATCTTTGCGTGCTCTGCATATACTGAAGGAGATGAATCGCCCACCAGAAGGTCGATGGTTTGAGGCCGTCCAGCTGTTAAAAGGGTACTTGGCACGCGCGTATGGCAATTTGGCGCGTTGTTTAGAGGCAAGAAATGATAACGAAGGGGCCATAAAAAATTACTATCCGTGTCTCAAGTTAGTCAAGCAATTAAACGACATTGATGCCATGTGCAAAGTGTACAACAATGTCGCAGTTTCGTATTTGACGATGGGAGAGTTGAATCGATCCCTGCATTTCCACGAGAAGACTTTGGACCTGTACAAGAAGACAAACCGGGACACAGAGGCACTAGAAAAGCGGATCAAATTCATAAAAGATCGGCGGGTAGCCGATTCCACGATCAATTCGTTGCAAGAAAGTATTCGGTTAGAAGAAGAGGAAAAAGTGAACGGGGCTTTGGACGCATCGTTTTAAAACGAACGTCTATGTGTTGCAAATTTGCTTTAGGATGCTTCTATAGTTCTTACGTATGATACAAAATAACTTAGTGTCTCTCTTCCTCTACTACTACTCTCCACAAAAAAATAATTTGTAAGAAGTATGAAAAAACAAAACATGCCTGCTGTATGGTATGCAGTAAGCGTCTTCACGAACGATAAATTATAAAAACTCACACACAACACAACGCAAAAACATCAATCATCAGCAGAGTTAACTCCATGTTTTTCGATTCGTGGCGTATCCTATCATGATGAATATATCGCAGAACCAGCTGTGTAGTAGTGACAACAGGTCGATTTCTGCGCATGTTTGTGCATTTCTGTATTTACAAATGGCAGAGTTTCTAAAATCTACGCTTGCAGATCCAACGTTACTGTGCATGTGAGTGCGTGTTTCCAATGTTTACTCCATCCATCGATTCTGCCTTGGTGCAAAAAAAAAGAAGAAAATACCCCCCACGAAACACAATGATTTCATTAAATTGGGATTCATACGTACATTGACCGCGGGTCAATATGTAGGCCCTCTCTTCTTCAATTCCTCCTCAAAGCCCGGGACTATAGAGCGCATGGTCAGAGAGATTCGATCAGGCGCATTTTCAGGCAAAGGGACCCGATGCAAAAATTCTTCCTGGGCATCCCCCGCCATCAACAACACCGACCCCGGCTCTAACGCTATCGACGTAGTAGGGGCGTTCGGACCGCTTCGACCGTCGTTGACATCGTCTGTCCTCCTCCTCTTGAGCTCGAACGGTCGAGGCCCTCCTAAGGACACAGATGCCACAACTTTTCCAATCCCGTGCGCCCGAACTTCATCCCAGTGCCATGGTATATCCCCCCCTCCTTTGGAATAATAGTTTAGGAGGCACGCTGTGACATAGCATGTTTTTTCTTCGAGTTGAAGCTGTTTTGAAATATAAGGTGCAAGTTCTGTATTAATTTTTTCTTTGATGGCTCGACAGTCCACATCCCAATCGTTGGGTACTAATTCTAGGCCAACGTAGCTAAATATGCAAGATGGGTCGTCCCCCATGTAAAAAGACTCTCTTTTCTGAAGGCCGAAGTCATCTACTTCCTGCCTCCATTTTACTTTCGTCGACAGTTTCTGTAACAGCAGATCTTGTGCTTCGAACGTCAAAAAATTCTTGAAATAAACTATGAGGGTACGCTCTGTCTTATACAGAATTCTCGGCTCCATCTCTTTCACTTTACGAGCGAGAGCAACCTCGATAATACATCCCAGGTGTCTACCTCTCATGCAAAGACTCTTCGGCCTGTGGTCGAGGCGAAGAGAAAAGTTGATCTTCCGATCTTCCCATTGACTGTATGACCGACCTGTGTGCGTGTCCTGTGTGTACGATACGACCTATATTTATCTGTACCTAAACACCTCCACCAACCTACCACACACAGTGCTATGCTATGTACACAGCAGTAGTAAACCGTCACAATGGTTCTTTCTCTCATCCACTCAGTACTTAGGTTCCCCTAGGCTTGAGTCTGGCCCTGGAACTGAAGTGGCTACCCCTCGATACGAATCATCACCAATGTCCTGGTCTGGTGATTCAACCATACCTGAAATATCGACAACATGCACCGTTGGTATCACCGTTGGCACCCAGTTCTCTGGAGGAACCCAAGTATCCGTCGTCCATGTTGGTAACGCAGCAGCTGTAGGTGGGATTACTTGCATGATGGGGTGCAAAATTTGGATGTTTGCCAATAAAATTTCTCCAACAGGCACAGCACACAACCTCTGATTTAGTTCCGTAAACTCCTGCGCTTTTTGAAAGGAGACGACATCACATGCTTCGTCCGGGTCGACACATGGAAAGTGTACAAGCGCTGGGATTATTCGAGTCCGTCGTTTGATTTTCGCTGCGTTCATTTTAGCAATACTAAAGCAACCCTCGGGAAGTTTCGCACTTATTTTTTTCAAGGCTTTGTCGAATCCTCGAAGTTCAGCCACGTTAGCACGCATTCCAGCCACGCAGGGCAGACATGTAAGTAACGATGTTGTCGCTTCTTTTGCAGCAAGCATTGCTGACAAAACATTTGTGGCTACTGACTTCATTCGTGGATCAGTCTGAATACCCGGTAAAGAATCCAAGAACAACCGTATAGTTTCGTACGACGAAATACCTTCCCGAGCCGCCTTGTTTAGACTTGATCGATGACAGACAAGTGATCGCTCGATATTTTCACGAAGCAAACTCAGCATAAGCCACTTAAACGAAATTGTGTGTGCTTCGATAGGACGTTCGCAACATTTAGATGTTTTATATTCAGGAACCATGTAGGTCGTCCGTACAAGAAACCCGTCGAACTTTGCCAGCAGCTGACATTTGACATACAGAGGCAGAGCGTTCAAAAGACAAGAAAAGGCGCCTCCCCAAGCTTCGCCCAGCGCGATGGGAGCGCCCGTCGGAAAAAACTGTGTTTTTCCACTGATCACTTTGGTTTTAAACGGCATTGTTTGCCCAAGGATGCTACCTTCCTTGTTACTAGGTGAATCGATCATAATTAATTGTGCATGAGCTTCCAAGGCACTGTCAAAGAACTCCACACCATCGAGGTAGACACCAAACCAACTTCGCGTGAAACCATTTCGAGGCAAGTCAAAATCGACAACGGCTTGATGCGTACGTCCACCAACATTTTTTTTTTGCAAGTGTTTGTTGTACAGCATGGCAGCTTTTATGACCGAATCTCGATCGGCAGCCTGTCCGCCTCGATGGGCTACAAAATTTCTCCCACACTTCACCGTTGCACATGGTGCGCAACAGAGCAGACCAGCTTGCCTTGGTGTGATTGCAGTCTTGTAGGTAAATCGCAAGTGGGACACATCTGCTTTGTCGCCTCCCAAGAGAATGATTGATGTATTGTTGATGCTAAAATGCGCGGCCACATCTTGGTGGTAAAGATCTCGAGGACCCACCACACCTTTAAAACAAGGAACAACTACGTGTGCCACACGCCCCACCCAGCTCAACTGGGGCGCTGCTGTCAATCTTTTGTATCTGTGGATGTCCCAGATGCCACTTTGCAACCCCGCAAGTTGGAACATGAAGGTCCAGCTCAAAAATTCATTTCGGTCAATTTTATTGCATGTTACCAACAATACATCGTAAAACTTGGAAGCATCGAATACTGGCACGATTCGGATCTTTTCTCGGTATTTTGAGATGCACTTTTGGCGCAACTTTAGGGCACCTTCGAGGTGTGCATCTTTGTATAGATTATCTGCAGCAGCTCTTGTAGATGAAATCGGAATCTCAGCCATCACAGTGCACCCCGCAGGAATGTCAAAGAAGGTGATCGAGCAAATCCTTCCACATGCTCTCCACGCATAGTTGCCATCTTTGCTAGCGCCTTCTACCTGAAACCATTCGGCCAAGTGGTCGCAGCAAACGTCTATAGAGACAGCGCTGCTGCTTGCACGCTCACCATAAGCTTTGGTAGAAATGTTTTTCACAGCAATGTTTACAATTCCTTTTTCGTTTGGTCCGAGGAGTTCTGGAGGCTTGAAATTGACGATCCGTACAGGGTACATGACACGCACAGAAGCTGTGATATTGCTGTCGTCAAACGGCCGATTCAACAGTTTTATGGATGGTGCAATGTTTACTACGGAGATATGAGGCTTGTTGATGGAGACTGCAGCATCTTTCAGGTGGACTTGAATCTTTTCTGGAACAGACCCACTTTCGTTCACAATCAAGCCAGGCAAGTTTTCAAGGTCTGGACTAGTCTGCATTGCTCCCATACCCTTGACATCTATGGACACACTGCTACCTTCGGGCAAGTTCATGCCACCAGTGTTTTTATACTCCAACTCCTGTACCCAGAACGAGGAATCAGGTTCGTAAATAGTATCTTGGTTGTCGTCGAGGAGCTTATAACCACTGCACTGCACGTTGAAACGGTCATTGCCACGCTCAATTTCCTTGCCTTTCGCATCTGTCACGATCAGCGTAATAGACCCGTCGTGACCATCTTCGCCGTTACGCCCAGCTCGTCCATCACGGCCAGCATTACCATTCGCTCCTCCCAAGCCCCTCGAACCCGAGGAACCGGAACTCCC
>JACKZZ010011697.1_pt1 | contig 23137 bp, 16 predicted proteins | sample 8027871 | NCBI WGS metagenome assembly JACKZZ01 (sample SAMN15724774, study PRJNA655200) | protist metagenome | isolation source: fluorescence activated cell sorting (FACS) single amplified genomes of... | place: USA: West Boothbay Harbor, Gulf of Maine | collected 2000-07-19 | reverse complement strand
ACTCAGCCAACCGTAGCGGGGCAGCCAACGGCTTTTTATCTCTTCCAGATTGGACACTACATTGCGTATCCATTGTCGACAATGTCGGTGCTGTTGCGCAGTGATATGTAAGCAAGAGTTCGGATTTACACTTGGCGTGGGCCGCAGACGAAATGTACGGAAAGATCTCTTTTAATTGTACGTCTGGTGACTGTGAAATCCCTTCACGAGAGCCAAAGCTAAAACTTGAAGACCCTTGCTGAGCACCGGTACCATCCGCAGCAGCAGTAGAATCAACAGTGGACGCAGCTACGTTGTATATCTGCCGTCGAGTCTTGTAAGGAAGGTGTCGATACATGGTTAGGCTGTGAGTAACCGTGCCATTACCCCTATAACTAGCCCCATAATCCTGCGCCAGAAGCTTATGCACAGCAATATTAGTGTGCGACAATCTAAACAAACCAGGCGGGGCATAGCAATCATCTACAGCGACATCCCACTCGTAACCCAACACGCCCACTGGCGACTCGTACGAAATGGATTGACTCGCATGAGAGGGGATGGCACCCAGCGGGGCTCGTTGGTGCTGTCCGCCACCAGTAACACTGTCACGACCACTCATGGAACCCCGGCCGTGGAAACCATGGTATTTATTACCAGTCGTATTTCCGCTAGAGTCCGGTAAAGAAGGCTTACCCCGTAAAGATCGGCTCATTCCTTTTGCTATGTTATTACTGGCGTCAGGAGGAGTAGTGAAGCCTTCTCGAAGCTGCTGCTGCTGCTGCTGCTGCTGCTGCTGCTGCTCCTGCTCTTTTCTTTTGTTTTCGGCAAAACGGCGTGCTTGAACTCCGCTGTTTTGAATGCGTAAGGCTTTTTCTCGACTGCCGCTCTTGTTCGCCACGTCGCTGTGCCTCCAAAAGCGGAGCAACCCGTCTCCTCGCCGTACCATCATCGCATCAGAGCGAAAACCATTCACCAAGAACAGCTGACCGGTAATTGTGTTCTCAGGGTCGGGGGCGCCTGCACATCGTAAAACAACAATTGGCAACAACACAAAATAGTACAAATAGCGTATTATCAAATAGAATTAGCGTTATACTGCAGTATATTCATACTAGTATATATACTATAGTCTATGACAGGGTGGCTGCAGCCATCATCATGTTACTTCTTACGATGTCTGGGGTCGATGAAAGTACCCGTCCATCCGTCACCATCACGTTCTGCCCGCCCGCGAAGCATGGTTCTGTCCACTGATTCCCTTGGTAGCACCGCCGGGATGTTGTCAATACTCTCTTTGGCACAGTGCAGCACTCGGTATAGCCCTCCGGATCTGTCAGCACGTACGACACTCTCATTGATATTGTTGTGATAGCTGTGGTGGCCGTGACTATGTCCCGAGTGCTTTTTAAAGCCAGTAGTACTACTACTGCCGCTATCTGCACTTTTCACCACGCCATTGTCCCACAATACTCGCCAGTACCCCTCATTACCACTGAAAAACGCCAAATGCACCCCGTTTTCCCTCGCACGGTAGTGGGCACTTTTGATCGCCTGCGTCCAGTATTCATCGTGACCTACCGACAAAAGTGCTTTGAAATTGGAAGGAACGAGTAGATTTTCTCTGTCCATAAGCTCCAGCGCTGCACATCCCACATATGACACATCATAGCCGTGTTTTTCCAACCAGTAGATCATGGAGTACTCCGCTCCGAAAATGAAATTAGAAAACGCACCCCTGGGTGCAGGCAGACGATTGGCCCAAGGGCGATTGTACGAGGCCTTGGTCGCTCGGGAGGAAAACGCAAAGGAGCCGTTCCCGCGGTATAAATTCCACCCACCGTACTGGTTGTACGCCACATAAGTGGTGTCGGCCGTTTTGAACAGTAGGTCGCTCTTGCGAGCCTTTGGCGATTGCAGAACCACAAACGGAATATAGCTCCCCAACAACTCGTAAGTATGACCATTTCCGATGCCATACTGCGGAGAGACAGGGAGAGCCACATATACGCCAGTGGTTGCATTCCCCGGTATTTTCCATCTCACCGTCACTTTCCAATTGGCGCAATCGGTCATCCTTGATTGGTGCTCAAAATTACACGGCTCTTGTGTGATAATGAGAGATTGCAAGGTTTTCACTTCTCCGACGAACCGACCCCCGTCGCCGCTATAGTAACCGAGTCTGTAAATCTGAACTTTCAGTACTTTCAGTGTCATGACAGTAGAAATCTTGAACTCTACCGTTTCGCGAGGATAATACGAAAAATTAGTGGCGAAGCCAAGCATGGCCGGTCCCTTGGGTCCTTGAGGGCTCCACCACTTCCTCGTGCCTTGGAGGCGATTCTCCACAACAATGGCATTTTCGGCAGGCTCCGTTACTTTATTGTGACGACTTTTGCTACTCAAAGCACAGCTGACAAATATTAGGAGCAACGTGAGCAATAGTAATGGTGCGACGGCACCAATAAGCATGACTCTAAAGCACAGCTGCAAGGCACGTTCTATTCGTCACCACATCACCGCTCTATAGTGAGCTACAGTCTGCATTAATTGGTTGATACTACCAACCGATCCTTTTCTAATCGAGAGTGTAGTGAATGTATGCATATGCTCAATATTATAAGAGAGGGGGTCCGTTCGGAGCGCGCTACTTTTTTTGAGCAGAGCCTGCCCCCAAAAAGCAGCCCGCTCAAAAAGCAGCCGAGCAGGCGCGCGCCGAAGAATGGGCAAAATGGGCCCTTTAAAAGGTACTGAGATCTTGTGAGTATCGACCCCCGTAAGATTTACGCCCCATTTTAAAAGTATCAGGCCGAACCCGAACCGCGGAATTGAACATGGCACCCAAACAATTCGTCACTCGTCTTTCAGAGATCCAAGAGGAGGTTACGCAAAACCTCAATACTAGCAACAACGGTGAACGAAGAAAATTATTTTCTTTACTGCAATTATTGAAATTAGATATCGAGACAGATGTGAAATCTAAAGATAGCTGTGAGGCTATGATAAAGGAGATTGATGCACTCTGTGCCAGTATACCGCTCACGTCACCTGCTCCGTCGAACAATCCGTTAGTACAGTTGGAGACCTCGATTAGATTCATTGGTTGCTGCTCAACTTTTGTACTTGCTGGAGCATTTGTATCGCTGCCACTGCTGTTCCTGGATTTTATTGACGACGCCATGAACGCAGACCCTTTTACACGTTTTTCGCAGAAAGTGAGGATGGCACTTGGGTGGACGTTTTTGCTGCAATCCGGTCTTGAGTTGGATATCCAAGGCACAGAGAGAGAAAAATTCAAGGAGCAGGCCACCTTGCTCACTTTTAACCATGCTAGCAATTTGGACGGATTCGTTATGCTCGCATCGTGTCCAATCAAGCAGCTCGCCTTTGGCAAAAAGGAGTTGTTCATGGTGCCTTTCTTCTCGTGGGTATCACTGGCCGTGGGCGGCGTACCCGTCGACAGAAACCACCGAGAGCGAGCGGTAGGGGCACTCAAGAGAACGGCGGAGGCAGCCAAGGGCTCCAAGATGACGATTGCCGTGGCACCAGAGGGCACAAGATCGACCACTGGACAGCTTAACTCCTTCAAGAAAGGTGAGAATATTCTTGAGTGCATGTAGTATTGCATCTTCACGCTACAAAACAATATGAATATTCTGTTTAACCCTTTCATGGATTTTCCCTCGTTCTTTACTGTATCCTTTCCCAGGCACTTCCTACATGTGGGAGGAACTACATGCACCCGTGGTGCCGGTGGTGACCTTTGGAGCCTTTGACGTATATCCACGCAAAGCCTGGGTCAACCAGACTGGACACGTTACAGTGCGCTATCTGGAGCCAATATATCCCCACGAAGCCTCCGGTCGAGATGAGATGATGGTCCTGCTGCGTCGTCGCATGTTAGAAAGCATGATGTACAGCCCGAATACCATTGGCAAGCCCGTCAGCGCCTATCGCCGTTACTCCAGTGTGTTGTTCAATCTGATTATGATTGCAATTTTGATCACGGTGTCTGCTTTATTCCATGATTTGTTGGTGAATCAGTGGGGAGTGTCTTGGCGTCGAATTTTAGGTGTGGGAAGCGCGGGTATGGTAATTATAACGGCTGTGCTGTACGTATATTATGTGTATATCATTCACATTGGCAGCGGGGGCTCCGCTGGTGCGGCGGAGGCTACGAAGAAAAAGGCGCAATAGAATCTGGAAACCGGTATTTGTAATTGTGGTCGTAGCATGATGCTGCAGCTGCAACTTCTTTTCTATCGTAGTCCCGAAGTTTATATTGTAGATAGAATACTGTATAAATAATTATACAACAACAAAAAAACTGCCTTCGGAAGTATTCTTGGTGTAGTTTCATGCCCAAACATACACGCGCGTGACATCAAACTATTTGAATCATATTTAGGCTGATATAGCGAAATTGTTTCGATGGGTAAAGCTTTTTTTTAACGATAATTAGAACTGTAGATATATACTGTGTGCATATATAGTATTACTCCTCTCTATGTATATATAGCATGAGTATAAAAGTTCTACATTTATAATATCACATCCACCCTTTTCTTTTAGTGCCATTTCTTGGAACAATAGGAGTTACTTTTTTTTCTTTCCTCGGCGTTCACGCCCCTTCGCGGCATTAGGATTACGCTGTCCCAGACCGAGCTTGATGCCCTGACTCTTGTTAATATGCAGCCCAACATCACTCGTTACCTGTTCTCCGAATATACTCTTGACGTCCTTCTTAATCATAACAGTCTTCTGCCGCCACACTCCCGACAGCAATTGGTCTTCTCGCATCAGCAGCTCTCCATCGTATTTACCCTGTCGCCCTGGGTTGGGCAGATTGTACTTCGTTCCTCGCAGGTCGCGTCTGTAGTTTGACTTGAGGTGCAGTTTCAGCTCACCGGTTTTGCTGTCAATGCTGCACGCCACGCGAGACATGTGACTGGCGCCGCATTTTGAGCAAAAGAGGCGGTCCATCTGGTAGTGGATCTGATAGCACGCCATGCAACGCAACACCCACTGTTTAATGGACTTGATAAGCAGTCCGTCAATTGAGTAAATAGACAGCCCCATTTGCATCAGTACATTCTGCATGCTGAAATCAGCAGTGACACAAGCCGCCCTCCTGGCCCTGAGCTCCGCCTCAGCTGCGGCAGCAGTAGCTGCCCGAGCCTTTCGAGCTCTGGCCCTGGCTGACTTCGATGTCCCCGTAGTTTGCGCGTGGGTAGCTGTGCTAGAGGTGGCTATGCCCAGAGAGCAACCGCTGCTGCTTAAGTGGCCTTTAATGTTAGAGTTATTAATCCAACCGGTGCCGTCGTCCATTTCCGCCTTCATGCCTCCAGCGAGCCCCGACGAACGCATGATATTGCTCGTGTTTGATTGAGTCTTGTCGCTAGTAGTGGTGCTGGGCGCAGAGGTAGTACCATCCGCAGACGCCTTCGTATTCGCATCAGGCCTGCCTTCAGCATCTGAAGCAGGAGCAGCAGCTGATACAGGGACACTATTACCAGCACCAATCTTCAGCCCCCACGCAGCTTTCACAGGCAACCTTGCGGCCGCAGACCTATTCAACTCCGCAAGCTGCTGCTCAACCGTAGACAGCGGATGCAGCGCTTCCATACGCGCGCCTGCTTCTAAAGACGGGAAATTTTCCTCTCCAGCCTCCCCCTGCAGTGTCAACACCCGCGCGCGGGTCTCATCGTCCATTTCTTCCGCTTCTGCGTCGCTGTCTTCCTCATCCTCTTCATCTTCGTAATCGTCGTAATCCACCTCGCCATCATCCTCCTCATTATCATAATCACTCTTTTCCTCGGAAGTATGTGCATCAACACGCGCAGCAAGATGGGTATCACTCTCCATACAGCTCTCTTCCTCCTCGGGCGTATGCGGCGTAGTTGCAGAGCTCTCATCAGCAGCAGGCATAGAACCGCTATCAGTGTTTTCAGGCGCCTCTCCAACCACTTTACTCCACGGAGACGGAGATTTCTGCGACGACACAGTTCGCCACGCTCCTGCCGGTGCTCTCAGCGGAGTGTAACCCACCGGCACAGCACCAGCACCAGCACCAGCACCAGCACCAGCATTAGATTCAGGGCCGGTTGCCCCTGCACCTGCTCCGGTTCGAATGGCCGCTATAGAAGGGTCTATGGTAGCAGCAGGTTGTTCCATTTTCCCACTTAGTTGATACGTCAATGCAATTAATTTCAAATCTGTTTTGCTGAGTGCAGCAAAGTCTCCCGTTTTTTTGGCGAAATCAAAGACAGCCTTGACAGCGAGAGGCGACGGTGTCATCTCCGTTATCTCGTAAGGAAGTCGGTCTAATACCTCCCTTGCTTTGGAGTCGCGGATCTCTCCGAATACTTCAGCAATTGTTACGATGTGTTTCGCTTTGGTAAAGAGTTCCATAGCGTTGCCTTTAATGATGCCACCGGCGTCCAATACCAAGTATTCCAAATCAGGAGAAGGGGAGGACATGATCAGATAGATGGTGTAAGAACGAACAATAATACACAATAAAAGATGAAGGGCACTGGGTTGTTCGAAATAAAATCGCTTCCGTCAACCAACTTGCTTCTCACATTTGATTTTTCATTTTTCACCAATTGAATTGGATTGGATTGATTTTTGATTTCATTTTGGGTGGCTGCCGCGCGTCGTGGACGTCATGGAGTGGATTCAATTTTTTGTCGGTTTCGTTTTTTTTGGGGTCCCCCAACCCCCAACAAAAACACAGCGGCACACACTCACACACACAGTTTTCGCGCAAAATAATTTTCGCCCATATTATTTTCAAAACACGGGAAGTCGCCACTGGACAAGGTGCCAACGATCCGTAGCGAAATTTAACATACGAAAACCTCAGAACTTTGGGTGAAACGTGAAATTGCACGCGGTTTGACTTGATCGTGGTGATTGTGTTTAAATAAATTATTGCCGACCAACGGCTGGATAATGCGTTAGTTAGTTGAACTGTCTCGGAAACCGCTCTGTTATAAGCGATGCGGTGGGAGAAGGCTACAATTCGCACTGCAATATTTGTTTTGTTAATAGTTGAAGTTTTGGCGAGATGTCCGAATTCATGCTCTGGACATGGCCTTTGTAATGTGCAAAGTGTCTGCGAATGTTTTGAAGGCTACGACGGGGGAGCCGCGGACTGCTCACGGCGTAAGTTAAAAGATTTTATGTGGTGGTAGAGTTTACTATTTTATAAATATGTATTTTTTTTATTTGTCACCGTGTGATAGGGTCATGTCCTGAAGGCGTTGCGTGGGCTGATAAGGCATACGCAAACGATCAAGCACATCAAACCGCAGTGTGTTCGAATGCGGGGACATGTGATCATTTTAGTGGAACCTGTTCCTGCTATGAAGGCTTCACGGGAACTGCGTGCCAGCGATCTAAATGCCCGAATGCTTGCAGTGGTCGCGGTAGATGTGCCTCTTTACGAGACATATCCGTATACCGGGGACCCGACTACGACACTGCCGTGAGCACCGCCGGGGACGGCTTGGGCACGGAGTATAAGAACTGGGACAAGGATTCCATTCAGATGTGCGATTGTGATTATGGCTTTTTTGGACCGGATTGTTCTCTAAGTAAGTTGGATAGGCTGCGTGTTAATAAGTTGCTTGTGTTGCCCTCTTTCTGTGGATAATTTCCATGTAAACTTACTTGATACTTTTTTCTTTCTTGTAACGCGTCTTAGTGATGTGTCCCAAGGGAGATGATCCGCTGACAATGAATCAGAATTACCGCAAGATCAAACTTGCAGTGATCCACCCCCAGATTTCAAATGAGGCCGAAGCCGGCTCCGAAATTGGTCTGAGTTTCAACGGGCAGACCGTGTTTTGGGATGTCAGGCAGACGAACTTGTGCGCCAACAACTTTGCGTTCAAGGGCGCATTCGGAAACATTGGTTGCGACGAAGTCATTAATGATAATATCAATTGGATTGACCGCGAATACACTATGACGTTCTACTCGTGGCCGACATTTCCCAAGGACAATAATTTGTATACCAATGACGGCAACCCGTCGGTATTGGATTTCTCTTGTGATACTTCTGGAGCCTCTGGTGCGGACAAAAGAGGATTGACTACTTGCACATTTACGGATGTGGTAACAGAAAATATTAGAGGTATGCGTATGAGCACAAATATGTGTTGACCTATGGAGTTGTTGTATCCTGCCTTCGTACGACCTTCGCGTGAATCTAAACCTCAGCTTCTTGCTTTCCTCTCTGACTCTTTCTCCGTTTACTTTGTATAGAGTACACGTACTGCTCTAATCGGGGCACCTGCGATTTCACCACTGGAGTGTGCGCATGTCACACTGGTTTCGGTGGCCCGGCCTGCTCAAACACTACTTCGCAAATGCATAGTCGTAACAACTCTGAGCCGGGGCTATTGGTCAGTGCCGAGGGGTATAGCTTCACCTCCACTGTGCTGCGCCTCAACTCCGAACGGGCGGCTTCTGACGAGTTTAATTTTATTGAGGCCATTGCTGATGATGATACCGTGTTTTACGTTCGAGGTGATGGCGCTGTTGGTGTAACCAAGTTGATGGCTCTGGATAATGGTGAGACCATCACAGATGGCGGGTTATACGTTGAGCGTGGCGGGATAACTGTTGCAGATCACGGATTGTCTGTGGCTAGCTATCAGAAAACTACTACTCCACTATTCGGGGTTGCCTCCAAGTACTCAGGTGTACTGGATCCGCAGTTTTCAGTAATGGATGTATCATCCAAGTCACCGTCTACGACACACTATTTGTTAAAGGCCAAAAACCAGGGAAGCACGCGCTTTTCAATCCGCGCTGATGGTCTAACGCAGCTGCATCAGGGAGGCATGCATGTGTCTAATGGTGTGTCGATTCTGAGCGACGGTTTGAGCGTGACTGGTGGAATGACTGTTTTTGCGGGCGACATCTATGCCAATGATGGAGCATATGTAGACGGCGGACTGCAGGTCAACAACAATGGACTTAAGGTGCTTATTGGTGGCATGCAAGTGGCCGCAGGGGGTATGAGCGTTTACAGTGGCGGCTTCAGAATGACTGGCGGGGGAACGATATTGTCGGGCGGTATGCGGGTTACTGGGGGAACCACGGTCATGTCTGGAGGACTTATGGTAACTGGCGGCATGACTCTCAACTCAGCTGGGTTGGTTATCACCGAGGCCGGATTGACCATTACGGATGGGGGCATGGTTGTAACTTCTGGGGGGCTAAGTATCCAGCAAGGAGGCTTGGTGCTCTCCGGGGGAATGACTGTGTATACTGGTGGTATCATTGCTACGGGCGGGCTTACGATAGAAAGTGGCGGGGCGCAGGTCACGGGGGGGCTGACAGTCTTCAATTCCGGCGTTCGCGTGCTTGCAGGCGGTATGGAGATCGACAATGGGGGGTTGAGACTTACAGGTGGCCTCACTGTACACGACACGGGCGTGACGGTCACGGGAGGTCTGTCCGTCAACGCTGGGGGTCTCATGGTCACTGGGGGTATGTCGATCAGCGACGGTATGGCTATAATCAATGACGGTTTGACAGTATTCTCAGGAGGTATGAACGTGGCTGGATCCACGACTATATTCGGTGATGTTCATATTACGGGCACCACGTATATGGAAGGCACACTGTCTACTGCGGAGTCCCCAGTGGTGTTGAATGGTGGGCTCACTGTATTTGGCGCGGTATACTTGGAGACATTGCAATTATCAGATAAGCGACTCAAGACGAACCTGGCACCCATTGGTGAGGCTCTGGAGAAGGTGTCGCGGCTACAGGGTGTGTATTATGACTGGGTACAGAACGAACCCGACGGCATGATCTTCGATACAGATCGCCATGTAGGTGTAATTGCGCAGGATGTGCAGGAGGTTCTACCGGAAGTGGTATCGGACACAAAATACGGAAAGTATCTGTCAGTAGACTACGCTTCTATGATTCCTCTTCTTATTGAGGCTATTCACGACTTGGAAGCTTTGCTTGTGAATGAAATCGCAGAAGAAGAAGAAGAAGAAGAAGAAGAAGAAGAAGAAGAAGAAGAAGAAGAAGAGCAACAGCAGAAGGGGGGGAATAAGGATGGGAGCAACCACAGTTCGCTCTCAGCAGAAGCTGGTACAGCGACAGTAAAAGAATCTGGAAAAATAGGTGCATCTGAGGCAGCAGAGGAGGAGGAACAGGAGTGGCGGGCGGCTCTAGCTGCGGCGGAGCAAAGAATGGAAGTCGTTGCCGCCCAGCGCTCTGAATTGCGACGAGAGGTAGATGCCCTCAAGGCGTCGATAAAGCAGCATCTGCAGGCAGCTTCATACTCTTCGTCGCCTGATAAGCCTAGCGTAGAGTCTGTCGGTACATCTACTGAGACGCCCTACAGCTCGTAAGCGATGTTAGCTGCGGGCCGACGATATATATTGTATAATGTTCATAGTTTTATTTACAGGTGCCGGTGTACTGCTGATGGCTCTACGTGTTGCTGGCTGAGTAGTACAGTATATGATTGAATATATAGTATGTATGGAATATATATGGGCAGTAAGGTGGGTAATGAATATAATTATATAATTGATGTCATGTGTCACCACTGTCGCTGGTGCTTGCTTTCCATCGTACATATATGTATATACACTACATATATATAGTGTACGCAAAGAAAGAAAATAATATGATCGAAATCACTCTTGTGGAGAGAGGAGTAAGAAGTTGTTCCGAGTTTTTTTTTCAATATGCCACACAACCTACTCAACCCACACCTAAATATATTTCATGAACAACAAAAATATAAGACATGTGATGTTCCCAGTCTGCGATCAAGTGGCGTTCCAAATTTCGCACCACGAGGCGTACTCCATTCGGACAACTAGAAGGAGTATGTACAACAACAGGCTAAAACCTTGCGTTGATGCTAATACTTACATTATTGCGAGCCCAATGTCCTGCCAGCCCCGCCCCAGTTGTAGCCGCTGCCTGCGGCGGACGTGGTGCCTGCCGCACCGCCGAATCGCCTATTGCGCAACCCGCCACTGCCTCCACCATCACCACCGCCAGCGCTACCTGCAGCCGAGCCAGCGCTTGCACCGGTTGTGCCAGCGCTGTATCCTCCACCTACAGCAGCGGTAGATCCGTATGCAACAATGGTGTCGCAAAATTTCGGGGTGCGAATAATGCTATACCCGTGAGTAGCTGGCATTACTTCCACCAAAAAATAGTACAGATGTCCAACTCCCGCACCGATGATCGGCCCCGAAATGCCCGACCCAATGATCATTCGGAAGGCCATAAACACCACAGGTTGGTACAGAGCCTTGTATTTAAATCCGAACATATTCATCTGCGCCTCCGGCTCGCGACGACTCCACACGTACATAATGCAGCACAGCAAGGGGTCAGCCATCACTGGCATGTCAAAGAAGTATGCTATGGCGAGCATCACGCCCATGCACACTATCGCCATCCACAGGAAATCAGAGGAGTTCCCACCCGCACCAGTGTTAAAAGGACGCAGTTCGTAGCGTTTACAATTGTCGTAGAACACGTATACAAATATGGCATAATTAAAACTGAACCCTCCGGCAAACACAAAGTTGGTGAATAACCTCCAAATCTGAAATCTCGAAACTATTGCCTTCCATTCCAGAATAAGGAGCATGGGGTCAAGCCAGTGGAAGGTGAGCCCAGCACCCGAAAATAAGCAGGAAAACAAAAAGAGCTTGGTAACGAACCCGAGCTCGGCCAGCCATTCCTTGAAGGGATTGCCGGAATCGCCCACGCCTTGCACTGGAGTTCTCATATTCAATTAAGCGACTTCAAATATAGTACAGATATTTCTTGGTAATTTAATTTCTGAAACTGAAATGTATGCGTATATATTATAAAGGTCTACTGTGTATTGTTCATGATTTTTTTTGCCAGAAGAGCAGGATTTAGGAGGGGAGGAGAGGAGAAGCAGTAGCAGCGGAGCACTTTTTTCTTTTTTTCCGTTTTTCCAGACGCGCCGCACACACAATCAATCCAATCGAATCGAATCGCACACCACACACACTGTGCGATTTATAAGATTTAACCACTGAAGTCATCGTTATGTTCCCTAGATTTAACCAAAAAAAACATACGACGACTCTCCACACGCCTGTAAATAAATAATAGTAAATCATTCATCTTAAATCAGTCACATCCATCCAACGTGACCACATATACACATCAATTCAGCGAAGTTACGGTGCAGCGGCATATATAAGTGGAATTCTTTATCTGAAAGTGTTAATACTATAAAATGTACGTGTCTTTTATGGCTGCAACGTGCTCGCAAAACTTAGTTTTGTTCCGTTAAGAACGCACCACTCCGGTTCTTACAATATGTACACCTAAACACAAATAAAAACTATAGAAATGCTACTGCATTACACTGCTCAGGGACGATTTGGGCTAAGCAATAAGCACGCCGTCATCATCGCCGCCACATGCAGCATTCGGAGGGTCATCTTATAGCGGTCTCCAGGCACCAATACTAAATAGATTTAATGCCTAATTTTTCTCGCGTGACTCTGTATTGCTCGATCTTATTGTCCCAATAATCAGTGCCCAGGTTAAACTCCATAAACTTACGCTGTAAGAGCGACGCCTGCCACAGCGCACTAGGGTTCTTAAGTAAAAACTTCTTGAAGTTTCCAATGAAAAACAATTTCAGTTTGGGGTCGTAGAACTGGTCGTACTGCAGCTGCCACACACGCACATTGAAGGGACTATTTAATGCCAACGTCTCCATTAGCAGATTGAATTGGTCTCGCCTGGTGGCACATAGAGGAATATGTATGATATTAAACATAAATAAAGCATAAAACAAAACGCAGCACAAAGAAGGTGTTCACCCGCACAATGGCAATTCTGACGATTGTCTATGTTAACTACAAATGCAAGGTACAGCAGTTACTGTACTACGTACCTCAGGTACTGTTTGTTAGCATCATCCGCATTCATAAAGATAAACTTCTGCAAATCATTGCCGATAAGCATGCAGTAAAAAGAAATGACATGGACGTACTCCGAAAACGACAGTTCAAACTTGGAGGCGGGATTAACAGCGATAACAACCCACTTGGCGAGTTTTGTATACTGGTAGTCAATGTAGCGAAACAGGTCATCAACACGTATATTCTTGCGACCCGCCTGAGTTCGATCTCGACGAATGTCTTCAAACACTGAATGCATGGAATAGACATCGGCCTCAGACAGGATAAAAGCCTTGATCAAGCGATGCAAACGTTCGTCGAACCAGTACTTCCCTTCCATGGCGCCAAGCTTATGCATATTGTCTTCTTCGGGAATGACTCGCGTTTCAACCCACAAGGTGGAGCGAAGACCGAACTCACCCATGTCCTGGCAGAGCACCATGTTAGAGTTACGTTGCACGATATCCTCTTCCTGTAAACTCTCCGTTAGGACGATGTCACTGACAGCAAAATCCCCCAGTCCCTGCTTGATGGTGCACCAACCTTGAATTTCAAAAGAAATAAACTCGTGCCAAGCAATCTTAATGCCTTCCAGGCGTTTGTTCATCTTCCTGGTACCTAGCGCTACCACAGACATCTGGGGCTTGTGGGCTACAACCAACTTGGTAATGCATTCATTTCCTTCTCCGTACATCGCCCAAAGCATGATGCCCAGCTCTAAAACGCCAGACAAGTCGCCTTTAATCATAACATAGTAAGGCAGACCGGCGAGCTTCAATTGCGCCTGCGTCGCCTCGAACGCATGCGTTTCCACTTCTCCCATTGTCAACTGAATCTCCACCACCCCTTTTTGCAAAATGCCCTTCACTTGGTAGCGCAGGACGGCATTTCTGAACTTAGGAAACTCTTTGGGTGGTATGAGCTGGGACGAGCCTAACAAAGTATCCTTCACCTCCGTGGCCACCTCTGCAAACTTCTTCAAAGGCCCAACCACAGCCGCAGCCAGACCTTTACGAGGAGGCGGAGGCTTGGTGCGCGCACGATTGGCCTCTTCCTCCAGTAGAGCCTCCTCAGCGGCCGCTGCGTCTTCAATAGCCTTTTGAGCTTCTTTCTTGGCTTTGAGGGTCTTGAATGCGGCATACATTCGCTGTATACGTCTGGCCATGCGGTTTCTGTAATCCGACGCAATCTTTTCCACAACTAAACTGCGGCGGTCAAATAGCGCTCGTTTTTTCATTTCTGTCAGTTGCTCCTTCTCACGCAGCCGAGCGTCGATCACCCGCTGCTTAGCGCGCTGTATCTCGAAGATGGAGTCAATAAGCGCTTCGATCTTGTATGCGGCCATGTGACGCCGCGCAGCGCGGAACTCTCTTCTTTTGCGCTGTCTGTAGCAGTACCACTGATGCTGAATCTTTTCTATATCTTTGATCTTATTGCTGTAGCTCACCAACAACGCACGTTTTCTGCCCTTAAGTCCTCTGTAAACCCTCTCAATCTCCAATGCAGCGTCAATTCTTTGACATATAAAACAGTACAAGCGACGAAACCGCTGTATTCGCTTGCAATACCGTCCTAGGCGCAGTTTCGGCTTTGCATAAATGAAAAACAACTTCCACCCCGCCAACACGCGGCGCATGTGCGGCCCCGCTGTAGCGTGCCAGCACCGAGTAACATATCCCCGGTAGTTCTTCTGAATTAGCAGGGCCGAGTCATCTCTAATCGTCAGCGCCTTTTTGCGCTTCCAGTCCTTTAGACGCACGCTGTGTCCCCGGAAGTATCGCTGAATAACAATTGAGTTCCACAAGCGCTCATCCCAATCACTGCGCCACCAGATGCAGCAGGTAAGTATGTACGGACTCATACATTTGTTAAACCAAGTGCCTTTCCAGTTCTTCTGTATAACTCGCGCCGCCGCGTTTTGTTGGACTAATATCGCCCGCAGCCGCGCCTGCTCCGCCGCTTCCAATTTGGCTGCGCGCCCACCGTCCAGATGAAAGCGCACACGTCGCTGCAGCTCGATAATGCCCGCCAAACAGCGCCAAAAGGCCGCCCGCACCGGTACCATACGAGCAAAGGCCTGAGTGGCCAACAACAGGCGGTGGGTGTGTCGTGCTGCAGTGATTGTCAACAACTTGTGGGCCAGATGACCAATCTTAGAATAGAAGTAGTAGAGTCGCTTGAACACCCAGTATGTCCTCTTTCGCGTGCGGTAGCCCCGGAAATGACTCTGTATGCAAATCCGAGCCCGCTGCTGCACACGCAAATGGCGAGCCCTTCTGCGCGCCAGGTGGACAGCCATCAGGCGGCGCATGAGCTGCTGCAATCGCGTCGCCGCTCTGTTCTTCATAAACTTTGCTCTATCCTTCCCATCTTTTTTAATAACCAATCTCATTGCATGAAACACGTTGCGCATGTCCTTGAGCCGTTTCCGCGCCGTTTGCTTGACAATAAGCTGCCACTTGGTCGCCAGCATGTTCTTCGCAAACCGCTGCAAAGTACGGGCATGTTGATCTTTCACCCGTAGCTGTTGTACGTAGTGATTGTAGTTTATAAGCGGCGCCGGATATATATCTAGCTTACATTTGGCGTTGGCTGCCTTGGCAAAGGGTAGTTTTTTGCCCACAGTGGCGGCAAACTCGCCGGGAGTAAAGGCACATGTCTCACAATTCAACACTGTCAGACTCTCGCAATACCGAATGATCTGCTTGAGCGCGCGTACCGTCACAAGATCTAACCCGGTCATCTCCAAATGGTGCAGGTGCCGACAATTTCTCGCTAACACTGTGAGTCCATCGTCTGTCACAAAATCCAAGCCTCGAATTGACAATGAAGTCAGTTTTTTCAAACCTCCTAAGGCTTTTAACCCGGGATCTTGGATGTATGCGCTACCTGTAAAATCAAGTTTGGTAATATTCTTACACACCCCGCTGCCCAGCGCAATCAGACCAGCAGAAGTTATTTTGATACAACCGCCCGTGTTGAGGTTCTCTAATTGCGGCAGACCAGCAGCCACACATACCAGTGTACGATCCGTGACGGCATTGCAGTAGCTCAGATTCAACACTCTCAGTCTCGGTGCGCGTCGAATCAGCTCACAAGCACCCCGGTCGGTGACCAAACAAGCCCCCGTTAGTTCAACTTCTTCTAGTCTAGCTCCATACTCGGCTTGTAGCAGCACCTCATCATCGAAATGTGGCATCATTGACTTGCGATGCATAGTCACACTGCGCAGCTCACAGCACATCTGAAACACCACCATAGTTTTCGACGCTGCAGACCACAGCGCTATAAGCGCCGCAGAAGATACCCGCGAGAGGCCGTTCATGTGGATGATTCTCAGAAGAGCTCCGCGACTCGCGATGGCCTCTGTGGAAGCCGAGCCACAGTGTATACAACCGCTAATGTCAATTACTTCCAATTGGCCTTCAAATCGCGACATGAAACCAACCACACCTTTATCGGTCACTTTCAGACAGTTTGACACATTCAGAGACGTAAGAGACCAACAAGAGCGACCAATTTTGGACAGCGCGACATCGTCTAACTCGGCACTTCGGGATAAATCTAGCTCCACCAACCCTTTACACCCTTCTGTGATCCATTCAAATGCGGACTGCCTCAAGTTCATCTTCTGCAAGTTCAGCGATGTCAATACTGACATCTTACTGCGCAGCCCCGCGATGCAAAGACTGGTCAGTTGCTTGCAGCCGGAAATATCTACCGCTGTCAATATATTGAATCCTACGGTCATAATGTCTAGAATACCATCGTCCCCGAAATCTGACTTCGTATCGGACAAATCCAAAGACTGAAGGGTTCGAAAGCGCTGAATCCACTGCCCGATGGCATGCAGACCAAAATTATCGATACCTTCGGCCTTGGCAGCGACAAAAGAATTAACGCTCTCGCAGTTGAGCCCAATCATACGGAGAGCCTCGGTATTGACATGACAGCCACTAACATTGATACTGAGCAGCATCTTGAAGCTTCCAAACACCTGACCCATAACACTGTCCACAAAACATTTCGTACCGCTTAACGACAATCGCTTTAATTGTTTATGTCCACGAATGATTTGTAGGCTCTCTACATCAACGCCGTGGCAGTTATCTAGGTACAAATATGTGCACGACGGGGAGATATGGCGAAAAACTAGTGGATATACATTCCAATTTTTGAGGTCCAATTTAGAAAGCCCGAACTTCCCACAAAAGTCGTAGTAGAGTACTTTTCGAGGAAAAGCGATTGTTTCCACGCTGTGTTTAAACTTCAAAGACGCCACGTCGCTAAAATGTGTAGGGACAGGGGCGGGAGTTGCAACTCGACCAAACAGCTCAGAGGGCTGGGATGTCGGTATTTTCATCGAACAACTCAGAAGTTTCTCACTTTTGGAAGCTATCAAAGTTTTGTCTGCCTTTGATTTTTTCTTCGATGTGGTGGTCAGAGAATTCATTATGGAGGTATATTTAAATATTCACAACGCGGCCACTATGACACCATCTGGGGACGGTTCTTGTAGTTGCCAATACTAGAGTTCCACTTTCAAAGTAGTGACACTGACCAGTGTTACAGAATTGGCAAAATCCATGTGATTCGCTCTGTGTGAATATACTATACTAGATAGATTCATAGAAAGATAGATAGATAGATAGATAGATAGATATAGACAGACTAGATAGATATAGACTATAGAGTGTGTAAAAAAAAAAAAAAAAAGAGTAGAGAAGAGAGCGAGCGCGAGAAAAAAAGGAAACCGCCGAGAAAGTGCGCAAAAAGAAAAAAGAGGCTCTCACACACACATATCAAGAGTTCAAAGAGAAGATTGAAGATTGCGCAATTTGTAGTGCACCAACGGGTTAATTTAATTTATTTTTCATTGTATGTTGTAGAGCCGTGAAGAAGTTGTTCTGGATTCTGCGCTGGCTCCTCGGATTGGTGAAGGTATTACTGTTCTGCGCAGGAGACGCATATAGCGGGACTGACTGTAAATAACTCCCTTACAAATAGTGAAAACGTTTTCTCCATCGAGCTTTTTACGGCAGCTCTAAGTACATTATATTCGTCTTATATAAATGGAAGTGCTGAACGTATATATAGTGTTATTGTTGATATTGGGAACGGTACGATGTGAGTATCCGCTCACCACATTGCAGTGCTACTCCTCGCTCACGAAGCCCGATCAAGTTTTAATATGTCCTGCGGCCAGGTACGTCTCTTTATTCTTATAGCAAAGTTGCTTTTTATATTGAAAGCTACGTTCGGCTAACGTACGGCTGTTTGCGTTCATAATTTAAAGGAATAAATTCTGCGTAAAAGAAACCTCGACTCTCACTCAAGTCATCTGTGGACAAAGTATCTATTTTGGTGACGAGTACGTCAACTCGATCTGCGAGTTTAAGAAATGTGCCGCAGAATGTGAAGAATCATCCATTCAGTTTACTTATGATGGAAACGAATACACGCGAAAGCGGTACTGCTGCAGTACAGACCTGTGTAACTCTGCGACCCCGGTCAACTCGATGAGTTCTCCACATAAATGGGCGATAACATTTATAACTATATCTATTGCTATTTATTTGTGTATTGTATAAAAGCCATCTGTAGAGTGCATGAAACTTGTGTAATGATATTTACCATGTTGCGTGCACGTCCGTGTGCAGGCCTGAGCTGTATCGCAGTCTTTGCTTTTTTATATAACAAGAAATAGCTGTTTACCGACCATTCGCACTAATGTATCATCTAATATCGTATAAATGCGGTGTTAAGAAGGGTGTGAACTAGAGTAGACACAATGTCACCGTCACCGTGGATATCTCCCTTGCTTATACGTGGTTCATGTAAACATGGCTGCGCAATAACGACAAGTCATTCTTGCATTTACGATATCCAGTTATATAATGCGGGGCCAAATGTGATATGTGGCAAAGTATGGATATATACTAGTCTACGCGTATGCAGAGTTAGGTAAGGTGTAGAGTGCATGAGGTATGAGAGGACGCGTACAGTAAGTACTGTGGTATAAAAAAAAACACACAAACAAACACACACACACGCGCGCCCGCACACACCGCACACACACTACACACGCACACACAAAACAACAACACGAAAAAAAAGAAAAAAAACGCCTCTCATTCTCACGGCGAGAGGGGGGGTTCGGTTGTTGATGAGAGAGAGTTAAGAGATATATATATATAATATATATATATACTAGAGCTTTTAGAGCAAGTCGCATACTGTAAGCAATTTCTCTAATTATTTATCTTTTTTATAACAGTGAAAGAAAAGATAACTCCCGTACAAAGCTTAACTGGAGAAGTACTTTCTGTTTGTTAGTATAAATTAAATTTAAAATATGGAACCGGAGAAGACTAACAAACCGCCAAGCGACGCGTTTCGCCAGCAGAAGTTGACGTCGTGGCAACCGGTCATGACTCCTTTGAAAGTCATCATAATCTTCCTAGCGATTGGTATTGCGTTTATTCCCACTGGGACAACACTTCTCGCGGTTTCGAATGGAGTAAGTCGCACAATATTAAAATCTTGAGTTTCTTATGCGATAATACTTACAACTGTCATTTCAAATATTGTCTTCTAGCTATACGAAGATAAAATTAAGTACGATGGTAGTGGCCAGGACATTGACTGCTCAATTTACAAGCAGAATCAGAATAGAGAGTGTCAGGTACGCCTCCCCGCGATCTGTAATATTTTAGTTCGTGGTCATTGGTGAAGTTTTTCTTTGTTTCTCTCCTTATAGATGACTTTCAAGTTCAACGAGGATGTCGACGGGCCTATTTATGTGTACTACGAACTGGAAAACTTTTACCAGAATCACCGAAAATATGTGAATAGCCGTGACCCCCTCCAACTGCAAGGTCAGCAACTGGGAGAGAGCGCACTGAAGCTGACCTGCCAGACGGAATATAAGAACAACGAGTCCATGATCATGAACCCCTGTGGACTCATCGCCAACTCCTTTTTCACGGGTTAGTCTTCCGTATTGAATTAAGTTTACATTATCGAATGCTTTTTTGTGTGTGTTGCGCCGCGCGCCTGGGTATACCTACAGTTTCCTCATATTATATTCGCGTGTTTCTCCTACCTGCCTTCCGTACATACCGTTCTGCATTCAACCATACTCACAACCCACGCGCTGTGCACTGCTTGCATCCCACCTTATATCCTGCCTTACATGCAGATATCATCAATGTCAACGTCGAGAGTACGAGTTCGGACCCGGACGGTGTGGTGATGGACGAAACGGGCATCGCGTGGCCCTCTGACACTGACAAGTTTATCCAAGTGGACGGTTTTAAGTCGTACAAGTGGCCCGAGGGCGTGCAGGCCGTCACGTGCACTGCGGCGGGCCTTCCGGATGACTGTCGGACTTACACCGAGGATGGCCAATCCTGGAGCTTTTATTACCCTTCAGAGGAGAAACACCAGTACCTGTACGAAGCTTATCCCAGCCAAATATCGCCCATCAAAGGGGTTACGGACGAGCACTTCATGGTATGGATGCGCACGGCAGCACTTCCGAACTTCCGCAAGCTTTACGGCATCATCGATCAGAATTTCCGAAAGAACGACGAGCTGATTTTTGATATCAACGCCAACTTTGAAGTCGACAGCTTTTCCGGTTCAAAGTCGATTGTAATCGCACAGGTGGGCGAATTCGGCGGCAAAAACGCGTATTTAGGCATTGCCTACATAGTGGTGGGCTGTATCAGCCTGATGTTCGCTCTACTCTTTGTCACCAAGCAAATCATTTCTCCTCGGTCAGTTGCCGACCCGTCCCTGCTCAACTGGTCTTAATGCAGTTCGACCCATGAGCAGTCGTACTGCCCGTGGCAGTTGTTACAGTGGTGGAACCTTCTACCATGGCTGAATGAAAGTTAATTTAAAAGAGATTTGTGTGATTATGTTGGGACGCGCGTAATGGAAATAAACACTTAGCGTATTGGGTGCTATTTGGATGCAACGGCAGCTTCAATAGTAACTAGAATGTTATAGTGTTTGGGTACAGAATCTGTATGGTGGGGCGATCGCTTGTTATTAGTCTGGTTGTTCAACGGACCATGACGTTTATATATTGTAATTGCACTTGTCTAGGAGTTTTAGAAAATGTTGGGGAATGTGAGGTTACATGACACAGGTTTCGGAGTCGATAAGAGTGCGGGCTGCGACCGTTGATGTCATAGTAGTACATATGGTGACGAAATATGTGCATTGGTGCGATCGCCAATAGCGCTTCTATTTCTTCCTCCTCTCTCCGCCATTGTAAGAAAGGGAATTCATTGTATAGTATATATACAGATACATATAAAGTAAATCACTAAGACTAAAAGTAAAGTTCAAATTAATTTAAGAAATGGAGCCATTACACGCTGATGTACTTTCACCAAAATTGTGGCTTACTTTCACGGATTATTTACAATTTTGTACGAATTAAATTTGAGCTGCATACATTCTGTACACAATACATGGGCACCCCCATCGCTTTACTGTCACCAGGGCTATATATACTTGCTATCATGCTTATAATAGTGTAGCAGTACTAAAAATTTGTATGAACATACACTATGTCGTTCTCTGACAGAAGCAAAACTGTTTTTCTGATTTAAGCCAGCTGCATTTCTCGTTGTGGCTATTGATTACTATAGAGCAGTTGTAAAAACAGCTTCCTTTTAAAGCCATAGATCCTTAACAACAAGAAGAACGCCAAATATGATGCAGCATGACCCTGCTACGGTGAATGCCTGCCCCGGAAACTCATTCTTTCCGCCATAGTCCCCAAGTTTTGTCAGAACAATCGATTTGGTGGCCTTAAAGCTAGAAGTTTCATAGTTGGCTGTGATGTCGAACACAAGTGTATCGCCCTTCTTGAAGTTGTGGTTAATCTTTCCATACAGCTTTCGAAAAGTTGGCATCAGGTCAGTGCGCATCCACACAATGAAATGCTCGTCGGTAACCCCTTTGATGGGCGATATTTGGTTGGGGTAGGTTTCGTACAGATACTGCGTCGTGTTGTCATCCGGGTAATAAAACAGGTAGGAAGTGTTCGTCTCCGGGTCAATATAGAACTTGCAGTCATCTGGAAGATTGTTATCCGCACATCCCATGGAGCTATCATCGGTTAGCTCTCTGAATTTGAAGCCGGAGACTTGATTAAACATGTATCGTCTGTCCGAGTACAGAGCGATACCTTTCTCGTTCAATGTGAGGTTCCCATCGCCAGTTACTGCTGACGATGCCACATCCAGTGAGAACACATCTATCCGTATTGATATTTAGAGAGAAAGCTTTGGTTAATATACAAGATGTTATCATCACCCAACTGTCAACTTTGACAATAACGTCCATTCCTTTTCGTCAATAAATGTGGCAACAGTATGTTAATATATAGTACACGACATATCCTTACCATTAAAGAAGGAATTGGCCACGAGCCCGCAAGGATTCAACACCTGTGAGTCGTTCTGGTACAGCGGGCTGCATTCCAACGACACTTCGGATTTCTGCAAATTTTCGCCAATCAATTGAGAGTTGCACCGACTGCTGTAGTATCGGCGGTGGTTTTGATAGAAGTTGGTTAGCTCATAGTACACGTATATTGGACCATTGACATCTTCATTGAAAGTTATGGGCATCGAGCATTGCTTGCCTTCGTTAGAATACTCAATATGGCAAAGCGAGTTGGCGCCGTTTTCGTACACATACTTATGCTCAAAGATCTACCACGAGAAAAAACATGTTATTCAACAGGTATTAGCGCGGCAAAGCGGGTTGCAAAGCTTTGTTCCTCCCAGCAACTTACCCCCCGAGAATCTTTCGTCAACATCGTTCCAATTGGAAGGAAAATTATGCCTATAGCCAAAATAGCAATGGCTATGTGCAAAGTGGGAAAATGAGAAGGATACGATGTCAGGCGTTGCTGTGACAAATCATTCTCTGTTATAAAATTGGAAGCAGAAAGGATTTATTAGTTCAATGGCAGACGGATCAGATTGCAGGTGGTTAATATACAATAGTCAGCTGATTGGCTTACCAGCAGGCCGCTTAGACTGAGTTCCAGAGGAGCTCATAGTTTTTCGATGGAGCAGTTAAATCGCTTGAGAGTTCCACCCCTTAAGTACGGTGTTAAAAATCCAGATAAGGTTCAACTGTTTTTTTTTAATCTGTGCCGAGTAAAAAAGTCAGAG
>JACKZZ010001140.1_pt1 | contig 23166 bp, 28 predicted proteins | sample 8027871 | NCBI WGS metagenome assembly JACKZZ01 (sample SAMN15724774, study PRJNA655200) | protist metagenome | isolation source: fluorescence activated cell sorting (FACS) single amplified genomes of... | place: USA: West Boothbay Harbor, Gulf of Maine | collected 2000-07-19 | reverse complement strand
GATAGAATTATTAAAAGTGAAATTACATTAAAAGATAATGAGTATTTACAAATTAATAAATTTATAAAAGTAGAAAAGAAAAAATGTAAATTTTATGAATATAATCCATCACAACAAGATTCATTTAAGATAATTAATCTATTAAAAGATATAATTAATAAAGACTATTTCATAAAGCAAAATATATGTAAAATGATATTTGGAAATCAAGATCCTGATAGTAATGTTAATCTTTTTAAATATTTTTTTAATGATAAATATAATAAAATATTATTGTCATCTATTTCAAAGTTAAAATACAACTTGGTTAATGAAGAATTGAAATCGTATGATTTAAGTGATATTGAATTTGAGTTAGATATTTTAGAAAAAGGGTATGAAGATAAAACATTTATATCTTATTTAAGTGAGAAATATTCTGAAGATTTGGAGAGCAAAATGAAAATATTATCAGTTTTATTTAAAAATTATAATTTTCCATTAACATTTAATAAGAAAAGGTTAAATACGAATTTTGAGTCAATTATGTATTTTTCTTTTTTGAATATAGATATGTTAATTAAAATTGTTGATACTGAAAAAATTTATTTAACTAATTCTGTTATTTCGTGTATTCCTGCAAAATTAAAAAACTTATTTTATAATTTAGTAAAGTTTTACTATCAATATCAAAATGGATCATTGGAAAATATTACTTATAATTTTAAATTTTATCAAGATTATATTTATATCTATATCATTAAAAATATAATTCAAAAAACAACTATATTATCAGATTTATTTAGAAAAAATGAAACTTTGTTTAATAACCTAATAGTTGTTTACAAAACAAATTTTATATTAAATCAGATGATAAGTAATTTAACTTGGGCAAATTTATCAGAAAAACTAAATTATCTAGAATATTTTTATAAAAGTAGTGATTATATTTTTTATCAAGGAAAAATAAATAAAAATTTATTTGATGATTCTATTGATTATAAAATTAAAAGTATTATTATAGATAAATTCTCAATGTATAAATATTTAAAAAATGAAAAAGATTTTATAAAATGGACGAAATTTATAAAAAGTTATATTACAGATTTATATGAAAAGATAGTTTTTATTGATTCACCTGATTTGGTTAATTTAGGAAAATTAATATATCAATTAATGAATTTAGAAAATCAGGATCTGAAAGACGAAAAATATAACTGTTTGATTAAGTTTTGTCAAAAAAATAAAAAACTCATTTTGTTATCATCTCGTATAAATTTAAAAATAAAAGAAAAGTTACCTGGTTTGAATTGTAACCTTAATTTAGGGTTTTTTGCAAAACATCTTAATTTTAATAATCATGAAAAAATAGAAATTAATAATCAAACAAATGAAGTAGATACTCTTAAAAATAAAGTAACAATCTTACAAAAAAAGTATGTAAAATATAAGTCAAAATATATTAAATATAAAACAGAAAATAGTTCAAGTTCAAATAATAATTATGCTAATAATTCTACTGTAAATCTAACATCTACAAATGTTGATGTATAGAATAAAAAATTGAATTAAAATCAATATCACTATTGATTTTAGTTTATGGATTGTAAAATTTCAAAATGTAATTGCGGTATTTTTACTACTGATGGATATTGTGAAAAACATAAATATTATACTAGATATGACAATAAAATTATTATGAGTCATATCAATAAGTTTCATATTAACAATATAAATGATGATAATACTAAAGAAGGAAAATCTAGAAAGACTATTTCATTATTTAGATATATGAGCCATAAAAGAGAATTTTTTATTGAATATCCAAAATATCATATGACAGTAATTAAAAAAGGAAAACATTTTCAAGAAGATATTAAAAATACTCTTTCTGAAAAAGAATGTGATAAATATGTTTCATTTATTAATGAAATTGAAAAGTTCAATGATTAAATAAAATTATTTTATTTATATGATTTTACTAACTTTAATAGATTTTTAGCTTCATCGTTTTCTTCAAAATGATCCCTGACTGGTTTCATTAATTGGTTAATATGATTAACCATGCTAAGTTTTAAATCATTTGGATGTACTTCTTCTTTAATATAGTCTTTTTCCAAATCCTCGTAATTATCATAAATTTTTTCTGGTATATTCCATTTATCATTACCAGGAATAATGACTTTACCTAAGATTGGAAATAATATCCATTTAGTCCAATCTAATAAAGGATTACCTTCTACTTCACCTGGTTTACAAAATGCTTTCTTAATTTTTCTTTTAACATCTTGTTCAGAATCATCCATAAATATTGCATTGTCAGGATTACTTTTACTCATTTTATCTGATCCATCTAATCCCATTACCATATGATGAGAAACTATTACAGGAGCAAATTTTCTCTTTGATTTCTTTGAATATTCACGACACAACATGTTAACTTTTCTTTGATCCATACCAAGAGAACAAATATCGACATCTAAAAAGAATACATCTGCAGCCTGCATGACAGGATAAAATATTTGACTTGCTGCTAAATCATCACTCTCATCTCTTCCCATAATTTGTGTACATTTTTTAATCCTACTTAAATTAAACTTTGTTGCAATGTCTAAAACTATTTTCCAATATTCATCACTTCTTTTATTAATTTCTTCAGATGACCATATAAATTCAACATTATCTAAATTCATTCCACTGGCTTTCCAAGTTTCTATCATCAATTTACCTGCATTCTGTATTTTCTTCAAATCACCACCAAGTTTTAAGTTCATTAATGCAAACCAATCAGCTACCCAAAATTTAAATTTAACTCCTGCATCTGTAAATTTATTAACGTTATGAGATCTTAAAAGTCCTTGAGCCAAATGCATACGTCCTGATGGTTCAAACCCATCATAAGCAATGATATTAGATTTATTTTTTAGAAGAAGATTTAATTCCTCTGTATTTATTACTTCCTCTCCAATAGATAATATTGAATTAAACATAGAATCGGTTATATCTTCACTATTTAAATTTTGTTCAGAAAAATTCATTAATTTAAGATATGATTATTTACTTAAACAAAAACATGATTTGATATATTTAAAAAGAATAATTATAATTATCAATATATGGATATTAATTTAATATCAATTAGGCAAATTATAAATAGTGATATTGATGATGTATTGGATATTTTAAATTATAATATTTTAAATTCAACAAATAAATATTTTGATAAAACAATAACAAAGGACCAAATTTTATTATGGTTGGATAAAAAAAGAATAAATAATTTTCCAATAATTGTAATTATTTTGAATAAAATAAATAAAGTAATTGGTTTTGCAACATATTCTCAGTATAGAGAATATAGTGGATTTAAATATTCAATGGAACATTCAATATATATTAATAATAAATATAAGAAAAAAGGATATGGGACTTTATTAATGAATGAACTTATTAAAATAGCAAAAGAAAATAAAATTCATACCTTAACTGGATGTATTGATTCTTCAAATATAGATAGTATTAATTTTCATAAAAAATTTAATTTTGATAAAATAGGTGTACTAAAAGAAATTGGTTACAAATATGAAAAATGGCTAGATATGGTAATTATGCAATTAATTCTTTGATAACAAAAAATGTTATAAATATAAAAAAGTATCTAATATATATGAAAATTATTCTTGGTACAATGACAATAAATTATGATTATGTTTCAAATGAAAATTCTATTTTAGATAATCAAAATATTATTCAAAAATATATAGATAGAGTTGAAGACCCTATTTTAGATACAGCATATTATTATGGTAATACTAAAACAGAACAAACCTTAGGTAAAATTTTACCTAATCTTAGTGCTATCCCAAAAATTGCTACAAAAGCAAATCCTTGGTATGAAAATGATTTTACAACAAATAAATTGGGGCAGCTTTCTAAAGATAATTTAAGATTTCAACTGGAAACATCTTTAAAAAATATGAATATACCAAAAGCAGATATTTTTTATCTACATTGTCCTGATTATGAGACTCCAATATTAGAAACATTGGAATCTGCAAATGACTTACATAGAATGGAAAAATTTGATAGTTTTGGAATTTCAAACTTTTCATTATCACAACTTGAAGAAGTATTATTATTATGTGAAGAAAATGGTTTTATAATGCCACAATATTATCAAGGTATGTATAACTTATTGTGTAGAAAAGTAGAAGAAGTTTTTCCAATATTAAATAAAAAGGATATTAATTTTTGGGGATATAATCCATTAGCAGGAGGTTTATTAACTGGTAAATATATTAATCAAACCTTAGATAATTCTGAAAGTTCAAGATTTAAAAATAATAAAATATATCAAAATATTTTTTATAAACCAGAAATAATTGATTCTGTAGAGAAAATAAATATTAATTGTGAAAACAATATATTAAAACATTCATTATCATGGTTTAATAATAATGAAAATGTGAAAGAAAATGATGGTTTAATTATTGGTGTATCTAATTTAAGTCAATTAAATAGTAATATTGATATATTATCAGATAATAAAAAATTTAATTATGATTATTGTAATAAAATTTATAAAGGTATATTTGATAAAACGCCTAATTACTATTATTAAAATATCTCTGTATATTTAATATGATAACATTTATTAGAGAAAACTTATATTTAGTACTAGTAATTATAATTATTTGTCTAGTTACTTTTACTGAAAAAAATTTAAATGTTCAAGAATATTTACCTAATCTTTGGACTAATCAATTAGTTTTAAAAAATAAATTTAAAAAAATGATTAATCCTGATTATAGTGTAAAAATAAATAATCTTGATAAACCGATCATATATATCGAAAATTTTTTAAATACATCATTTTTTCGTTATTTAGTAAATCAAATACCAGTTGAGAATAAAAAATCTACTAATGTTATTTTAAGAAAAGCTAGTGGTATTTCTTTCACAGAATTACATCAAAGTTATAGTGGATTTCTTGAATTTTATCATTCATTTGAATTTAAAAACTTTTTACAACATCGTTTGAAAAAAATTATAAATAGGCCTCCAATGAGTGACGATAATTGTTGTTCAATAATTATGTATACATCAAAGGGAGATTATATTAACTGGCATTATGATTACTCATCATATCATGGGAAAAGGTATACTATATTATTAACACTAGTTAATGAAAATGAATTAACCGGTAATTTATCAGAAAATAACTTTATATATGTTGAAGATGGTGTTGAAAAAAAGTTAAAATGTAAACCAAATTCAATAATTATATTTGATGGAGAAAACATTAGACATAAATCAACACCGATAAATGATAATGAAAAAAGAGTTTTAATATCTATGACTTTTTGTGATATATGTCAACAGAAAACTAATATAATAAATAGATTTTATGAAAAAATTAAAAATTTAGCATTTTATTAAAAATTCTATATCAAAAAATATTTAATTAATAAAAAAAATTTGAATTTTTTATTATTAACTAAATAATTTTATAAATAAATGAGTATTAATATACTATCTGAATATTTTAATTGCTTGAAACTATTTCATAATGAATTTAATAAATTGGAGGAATCTAATAAATTATCAAAGTTTGTAATTGAAGATGATTTATGTAATGAAGAATTTAGTTATGATGATTTTAAAACAATTGATGATGTTCAGAAGATTTGTAAATGGAAAATAAAATATAACTACGGAGATTTGGTTTCTTTTAGTAGTTATAGAGACACATGGACATATGTAATAGGAAAAGAAGGAAAATTAATTGGTAATGGTTGTTATGATGGTGGAGCTGGATATTTAACTATACCTTATGATATAACAAAATATCTTAGAAATGCAATGTTAAAATATAGTAATATTGATCATATGTATATTGATCTAAGACATGATGATATATGGATAGAACATTATTTTGGAAGTTTTGATCAAATCTGGAATTTCACATATACATGGTGTAGTACTGAAAATATTTTAATTATCAATATTAATTCTAATGAAAATAGCTATGATATAAATCTTAATTATCAAATAAAATGGAATGAATTTAAAAATACATCTATTATTAATATATTAGATGATTATTGTATCATAAATATTAAAAAATACTTGGGAGTTATTGATAATAATAATATTAAAAATTATTATTATGAAAATCTATAAATTTATTTCCTATGCTTTTTCCTACGGAAATAAATTAATCAAAGAAGATTAGCAAAATGAAAACATTTCAACGAAGTTGAATATTTTGTTGATTCTTATCAAATAAAATTAATTATCTATCTCTACTTTTTTTTTATTACCTGCACAACATAAACATTTTAGGAAAAATGAAGACCAACATGATGCAAATGATTTTGCACATGATGGACAACATGAACAACAGCATTTAGTAGCACATACTTCTAATTCTTCTTCAGTAATAAAACCATCATTATTAGTATCAATTGTATCTAATACATTGTCTGATACCCAATCCACTAAAGCAATGACTGTTTCAACTGTTTCAGTATCATTTGAGAATTCTTCTATTTTTTTTATTTGGTTTTCACTTAAAATATCTTTCATTTGATCACTATTTAATGAAGCAATTAGTATTCTTAATATAGTTGATGCTTTTTCAGTTGATTTTAAATTTTCTAATTTACTGTAAATAGATTTTGATTCTTTTATTAATTTTCCAATTTCTCCATTTATTTTGATACATTTAGCTACTGTGATGTTAGTTTCATTATTGAAACCTAATTTTTTTAATGAATCAACAAATTTATTTATTAAATCATTAATATCAATAATTTCGTTGTTTATTTCAACACTATAAGTATTGTTAGTTAAAGTTAATTGTACTTCTTCTGGACTTAATTCAGATTTAGACATATATACAAGCGATATATAAATATATCTTTAATAGTATTTTTAAAAAAAATTGATTCGAAACAACATTCTGAACTATTTATAACATAATGAGTTTAAATATTAGTAAATCAATAGGTAATAGTAGTGAGTTATCTGTTATTGATTTTAAAATTTCTAAAAAAATGAATACAATAAATACACTAAATGCAGAAATTAAAAAATTAAAATTAAAAAAGAAAAAAATAATTAAAAAGTTAAATAATAATATTTCAGAAATTAAGGAATTTAATAATAATTTGTATTATAATCAATTACATAATTTTGAAGATAATTCAAAAAAAGGACATATTGTAAATCATATATTATCAAATATGAATTCTTTGAAATTTATGTCTTTATCTCATAAAAGGGAATATATTACAGATTCTAGTGATGAAGATATTGGTTTCTAGATTTATGTAAAAAAATTGATTTTTTTATTTTACAATGGATCGGTATTAATTATTAATGAATGATTTGTATAATAGTTGGAAAAATTGTGGGTGTCCTATTTGTAAAATAGCTATATTTTCATATAATCTTAAGAAAAGAATTGAAACAATAGGACAGAAATATCAAATAGATAAAAATTGAATAATTATTTTTTTTTAGAACTCTTAATTATATATATATGATAAATACTATAATACTTTTATTTGGAATGATCCATGTTTGTTTTTCATTGAAAAAAAATCCAGTTTTAAAATTTGGCGGATCTAGTTTGGCTAATATTAAAAGATTAAAAAATGTAGGTGATATCATTTCTGATATTTCTATTAATGATCAATTACCTGTTGTTGTATTGTCAGCAATTGGATCTACAACTAATAAATTATTGGAGGCTAGTTATTCAGCTCTTAATGATGATGATATTTCAAAATCTTTATCAATAGTTAATGGTGTTAAAAGCAACCATTATTTAATCTTTAATTTTATTAAAGATAACAGCAAAAATAATTTAAAAAGTAATAAAATTAAATTTGAAAGAGATACATTAATAGCAAAAAGAGATATTGATGAATATTTTACAAATTTAATAAATATATTGAAAGGAATACACTTATTGAATGAATTATCACCTGTAGTTATTGATAATGTTAGTAGTTTTGGAGAAAGATTATCTGTTAGATTATTTGCATATTTAATAAATAATATGTGTCTTGAAGATTCTGAAATTGAAGCCGAATTTTATGATTCTTGGGATTTAGGATTAAAAGCAGATGGTTGTCATAATGATTCAAAATTTATTGAAGACGATTATGTAAAAGATACTGTAAAAATGAATATTGAATCAATTATTAAAAGAAATAAAATACCTATAGTAACTGGATTTATTTGTAAAAATTTAGATGGAAAGATAACAACATTAGGAAGAGGAGGTAGTGATCTAACAGCAACTTTTATTGGTGAATGTTGTGGATCAAGAGAGATTCAAGTTTGGAAAGATGTAAATGGACTTATGACTGCAGATCCGAAGGTTGTTAAAGATGCGAAACCATTATCAAAACTTTCGTATGAACAAGCATCTGAGTTGGCATATTTTGGGGCTAAAATTTTACATCCAATATCTATGTTACCTGCTAAAAAAACAGAAATACCTGTTATAATTAAGAATTCATACAATGTTACAAATGAAGGAACATTTATTTCAAATGAATTAAATAATGATATTGATAAAGAATACATCGTAGCAATGACCTCAAAAAAAGATATTACATTAATAGATATTGTCTCAACAAGAATGTTAGAACAAACTGGTTTCTTGTCTAAAGTCTTTAAAATATTTGAAGAAGATAATATATCTATTGATGTTATTGCAACATCTGAAATATCTATATCATTAACATTAGACAACAAAAATATAATTTCTAAAAATGCAATAGATAAACTTAATAAAATATCTTGTGTCAGAGTAAAAAAAGACTATTCTATCTTAAGTTTTATAGTTAACATAGATAAATCTAATGAGGTTTTAAGTAAGATACTGTACATATTATCAAAAAATGGAATAAATGCAGAAATGATCTCACAAGGAGCTAGTAAGGTAAATATATCAATAGTTATTCATTCAAAAGATGTTGATAAAGCATTAAATTTAGTTCATAACAATTTCTTTTAATTTTCTTTTTTGTTACAACCATTATTTTTAAGTTCATTATCTAAATATTTAGAAAAATCTGATGATGATGTAATATAACAAGATGGAATTAAAGCATGAATAAATGCTTTACCAGATGCTATTAATAAATTATAACTGAGATTAATTGAAAATTTCATATGAGTTGAATAATTCATACAAACATTTTTAGGATGTTCATTAAAATTATTATTAATAAATTTTGTAAACGGAGTAACTATAAAATTTAAACAGTTATTAAAATTCTTTCTTTTAAAACTTAGATATTTATTTAACATTACTTATAATTATATAATAGTTTTAAACAAATTATATAATTTTCTTTTCTATATACAAAGTTGAAAGAATTTACATTGTAATAACAAAATTAATATCACAAAATGATTAAATTTAATTTAAAAATTGAATTAAATAAAAATTAACATTCAATAATATTTATATGACCCAAGATAATGTTGATAATGTAAATTCTGATGAATATCTGTCAGAATATGAATTATCTGAAATTGTTAAAGAACTTGAAGACTTAAGATGGCATCATGCATGGTATGAAGTTTCTTATAATAAAAATGAACTTGAAAATCAAGGTTTAAAAACCGATAATAATTATGATGGTGTTGCAAGATATTGTAAATGTTATAAATGTAGACCTGATAATTATGATTTTAATATTTTAAGAAGATATAAGAATAATAAAGCAATCTTTGATATTGTTGGAAATGTTTAATATTATTAATTATTCGTAAGATTAATTAATTAAAAATTTATTTAAGTAATAATTTTTTTATTTATATTATTCTATGAATGATACTACACGAATAAAAGCTTCCATAATTTCTGGTATTATGGAAGTTGGAGTTACTCATCCTTTAGATTACATAAAAACTGTTTTACAAAGTAGGACAGGTACAAATAATAGTAATTCAATTAGAACTATTAAACTACTAAAAACGCCATATAAGGGTATTGCTTCTAAACTAATAGGAACAATTCCTATGAGAATATTATTTTGGTGTAGTCTAGATAATTTTAATAATAAAGGGTATAGTCCAGTAACTTCAGCCTTGTTTACATCTATAATTCAAACTACAATAGATTATCCAATAGAACAAATAAAAACTCAAAAAATGATTAACAATAAAAGTATTGGTAATAGTTTTAAAAATATAAATTTTTATGGAGCTATATTACCTCATCTATTCAGAAATATAAGTTTTGCAATTACTGTTAACTGTATAATACAAACTGATCCTAATTCAACTTATCATGGAGCAATTGGAGGATTTGTTGGATCAATTATATCACAGCCTCTAGATAATTTAAAAACACATTATCAGACTGGAAATATTTCATTTCCTAAGCATTGGAAATTTAATAATTATATAGTAGGATGGAATTATAGAGCGAGTGTTTCTTTATTAAGTATGAATATTGGTTGGATTACTTATCATAAAGTAAAATGTTTATTATGTTAATTATACTTAAAAAGTGTTTTTAAAATATTCTAATGAATAGTTTAGAAAAACTAAAAATCTTAAATACAGAACTAGTAGCTGACACAGGAGATATTAAATTAATAAAAAAATATAGACCTCTTGATGTTACAACTAATCCCTCTTTGATTTTATCATTATGTAGTAATCCAGAATATAAACATTTATTGAGCAAAAATGGAGATCTTGAAGAAACTATTGTAAATTTTGGATATGAAATTTATAAAGAAATAGATGGATATGTTTCTACTGAAGTTAATCCTGTTTATAGTTATGATACTGATAAAACAATTGAATTATCATTAAAGATAATAAAATTATATAAAAATAAAGGAGTTGATATAGGTAGAATTTTAATTAAAATAGCTTCTACTTGGCAAGGAATAAAAGCAGCAGAAATTTTAGAAAGAGACCATAATATAAGATGTAATATGACTTTAATATTTTCTATTGAACAGGCTATTATGTGCGGTGAATCAAATGTTACACTAATATCACCTTTTGTTGGAAGAATATATGATTGGTATAAAAAAAATTATCCAAATATTCCAGAAGATATTGGAGTTGAAAATGTAAAGGAAATTTATAATATTTACAAAAAAAATAATTACAAAACTATTATTATGGGAGCTAGTTTTAGAAATGTAGATCAAATTAAACAATTAGCAGGTATCGACAAATTAACAATTTCTCCTAAACTTATTGAAGAATTACAAGTTGATAGTGATACTGATTTTGGTATGAATTTATCATCAACTACTGATGTATATTCATTAAGAAAAGTAAGTAAAAATGAAATGACTTTAGAATGGTTTAACAATAAAATATCAGAAAATAAAATGGCTAGTGAAAAACTTGAAGAGGGAATAAATAAATTTATTGAAGATACAAACACAGTAAAGTCATATATTACTTAACTTTTATGAATATATATATTATACTCAAATTTAGTTGCATTAAATCCAGAATCTAGTGTTATCAATTTGTCAGTTCTCTCATTTTTATTTGCCAGTGAAAATAACCTTTCTATTGATTTTTTCTTTATGGTATTATTTCCACTCATATAGAATAATTTAGGAATAGTATAATACCATAAACATATATCATCAGTATATTTAATTGGTAACCCAAAAATAAAGTTTTTATTACTACTAGATGTAGTAAATTGAACAGATTCAATCCATGGATCTATTAAATGTTTACTTACTGTGTCATGTAATAGATTCGACTGATTTCCAATTTCTTTTAGTTTATATTTCCATGATTCACCAAAAATTTTATTTAATAATGGGAAAATTTTATTTCTCATTTGACCTCTTCTTGACCATTGTGGTGTAGTGTCTTTGAAATATGGAACCTGAAATTCGTGAGCTAGTTCATATATTGACGATTTATAATAGTATAACAAAGGTCTGTATATATTAACATTTTTCTGATTACTTTTTTCTTTCATAACCTCAATATCTAATATATTATGTCCTTTTAATAGATTAGTAAACATGTTTTCTATAATGTCGTCCCTATGGTGACCAAGGACAACTCCTTTAAGATCATGTGCAAATATTTTTTTTCGATAAGAATTATATCTTATGTCTTTTGTTTTTTCTTCAAATATTTTTCTTTTACTTGATCCAATATCTTTTCTATCATTTGGATAATTTTCAATATGAACTATATCTAGATAAATATTATTTAGTGTACAATATTTATCTAAAAATTTGGCTTCTTTTATACTTTCCTCTCTTAAATTATAATTTACCATTGTTGCATGTATATCAAAATTTCTATATTCTCTTGCTTCTATTAATAATCTTAATATAACCATTGAATCTACACCTCCAGATAACGATACTAATATTCCACTATCAACAATTTTATTGTTATTAATAAACATTAATATATCTTGAAATAAGCTATTATTGTGTGGTATTTTAAATGGTTCTTCTTTTTTCAAAGTATAATTTATAGGAAATTCTAAAATATCATTATTTGTTATATCTTTAATTTTAAAAAATTCAAATGGTAAGAAATTAACAAAAAATGATGCTAATATATTTTGTATCCAATTTAATGAAAAATTAATCATACTTAACATTCATATTACCTATATCAAAAATATTCAATATTTTTTTAATTTATGTACTAACTTAATAAAAATTGAATATAGTTTATTTACTCTTATGATATTAATGAATATATGGAGAAACCAGAAATAAAAGTATTATATTCTAATTCTGATATTAGTAACAGAATTAAACATATTGCTAATGATATAAAAGTTAAATACTCTTCTAACGATGAAATTGTGATAGTAGGATTATTAAATGGATGTTTTATATTTACATCAGATTTAGTTCGTGAAATTGATAGAGATTTGAAAATTGATTTCATGACTGTTAGTTCATATGGAGATAAAATGGAGTCAAGTGGAGTTATAGATATTAAGATGGATATAAGTATTGATATTAAAGATAAAAATGTTATCATTGTTGATGATATAATTGATACTGGTAATACTCTTTGTGAAATTAAAAAATATTTGGAATCTAAAAAACCTAAACACCTTGAAATATGTTGTTTGTTAGATAAAAAAGAAAAAAGAAAAAAGAAAAAGAGATATTGTTGTAAATTATTATGGATTTGTATGCCCAGATAAATTTGTAGTTGGATATGGAATGGATTCGTTAGGAAAATTTAGAAATTTGCCTTATATTGGTTATATTTAATTTTTTATAAAATATTTAATTTTTAATAAAATATTTAATTTTTTTAATATAGATTTATTTATATAATGGAAGTAATACGATTTGATAATAGGTTATCATATAACCCAATTAATCTAAATTTATTATTGTTTACATTCTTGACAATGTCAATTATTTATTTTTTCATTCAAAAAGGATGTAAAAATAGACGTGTTAAGGAATTATTTTGGGGTAGTGTTGGTAAATTTTTTAATGATTCAGCAAAAGTTTTTGCATCAGGAGTAACAAATGTTGCTTATACTACGGGTGATTGGATAAAAGATACAAGCTATAAAATCGGCGATGGAGTTAAACATGTAAGTTATAAAATTGGCGAAGGAACTGAACTGGTAGCATCCGGAGCACTAAATGTTATGATATCTGTAAATAATGTATTTATAGATGCATTGGAAGTTACAATTGAAGGATTAAAAACCTTTGGATATGAATTAGGTGATATGGCAAAACAAGTTGGTAGAACAATAGGCCAAGTAGCTATATTAATAGGTCATCATACTGGTGCAACTGCTTTTTTAAATGCATTTGTTGATACTTTAGGTAATATAACTGAAAGTGTAAAAAATGCAATTAAGGATATGCTTGATCCATGTTATTGGGCAATGAATTATGCATGTCCTTTATTACTTCATGGATTAGTTCTTTCAATACAAGCAGCTACAGCACCAGGAGCTGCCACTACAGAAGCTACATTTATGACTGCTACAGCATCAATGAAGCAAATTTTACAAACTATGTATAATCAGTCAGCAACAGGTAACAAAGGTATTATATCTTCAACTGCACATAAATTAGTAGGAGCAGTTATAACTCCAATAGTTACTCCTATGTTATTAGTTATGTTGGGAGCTGCAACTGGAAATCCAAGTTACATTGCTCAAACTACATCATCAATTACTTTATTGGTTACTCATGTATTAGTATCTCAATTGTTATTTGGAACAAAAGGTTTATCTTATACTTATTTTATTGTTGAATTCTTAGGAGCATTTATGTGTGATGGTAAAATATTTGGTATACAACTTGCTAATTTTATTCCAGGTTTTAGACCATATGGAGCAATATTGGTTGGTTGTGCTGCAATAGAAAAACCAAATATTGGTAAAGATGATGATCAAATGAAACTAGATAAAATTTCTCGTGATAATGAAAATAATCAAATTGGTACCAAATATGATGAACTTCAAAGTTGTGTTAATGATAAAAGATATTCAAGTCTAAAAGAGGACGGTAGTTTACAGTGTGCATGTAAATATGGTGGACAACCAAAAGGTGGATTAAGTATGGATTGTAATCCAAAAACAAATAGAGTATGGAATGCAACAACTAAAAAATTTGATTGTAAACCAGGCACAGTAGATGATGGTAAAGGAAATTGTGAATGCCCGCATATGATGGCAGGTCGTTTAGGTAGACAACCTGGTAAATATTGTGGTGATAAAACAGGATATCAAACTGGAAGTAAATGTGAATATCCTAGATGGACCAGACATGGTACTCTTCCTGCATGTTGCTCTAGACGTTATTATCAACATGGGAGAAGTAAACAAGATGAAATGGTTTATGGTGCAAGACGTGAATGGAATCGTTGGAGAAGAAGATATGAATGGAAACCTGCAGAATGTAAAGCTCCACCTTCTCCACCACCAAGTCGAGGTTATAGAGGAAGAAGATGGTACAGATAGAAAAATTGAAAAAAATATTTTAATTAGAATAAAATTAATTTTAACTAATTAAAATGATTAATATAGTATTTATGATATTATGTATGTTGGGTCTAACTAAGTCCCTGTATTTGAGTGTACCTACAGGAAATGTGATTGTTTGGTATAATTGGAGAGTTATGAATAATGAAATATCAGAACCAGGTGGATTAAAATTTTATAATCCACTTACTACTGATTATCAACTTGTTGATGTAACTTCTCAAATGGATGAAATTAAGGATGTGTATTGTGTTACTAAAGATAAACAAAAGGCAATGTTTCCATCTATAAAAGTGTGGAATAGACTTCCTAAAGATAAAGTTTATGGTGTTCTATCAGTATTTGAAAAGTTTTATAGTAGTCCTCAGGTTCCTTATGATAGAGCAATTATTTATGATCCTGTTATCAACTTTGTAAAAGAAGTTTGTTCTGATTATACAGGTGAGCAATTGAGATCTGATAATTATAAGGACCTAAATGAAATGATTATGAATCACTTGGTTGAATTTCAAAAATCTAGACCTGAAATGAGTATAGTTTCAAGTGGAAATAATACATCTACTGGTCTTGATATTTTAAAAGTTTTCGTAGAAATTCCTAAACTGTCTGATGAAGTTGAAAAGAATTATCAAGAGATAGCAGCTCAAAAGTCAGCAACTTTGGCTGAAGAGTATCGTCAGAAGACTGAACTGAAGAAGAAGGAGACTGAAAATAAGTTGGAAGTACTTGATGCTGAAAAGAATCGAAAAGTTGCAGAAGAGAAGAACAAACAAAGTGAAGATAAAGCAGACTCTGAATCAAAAATTAGAAAGATTAATGCAGAATCTGATGCAACTAAAAAGAGGATTGATTCCGATGCAAATTCATATGCTCTATCAAAGTTGGCGACAGATAATAAACTTTTGTTGACACCAGAATATATTCAGTTGAAACAAGTTGAATCTTTTGGTTGTAACAATGCAATTTATTATGGAGATAGTATTCCTACTTTTATGTCTAATCAATACAATTCAGGTAATAATCCATTGGAGATTTTTGAAAAAGGGAACATAAATGACCATTAATCAAAATCTATTTTTTTATTAAAATTGAAAAAAATATTTTATAATATTTATTTTATCAAACTATTATGATTTTATCAAATATATTTTCAAGAATTATTTTTGCAACTTTAGTTCCTACCATTTTGCTATCATATTGTATCATGATATGTCCAAATATAATATTTTTAAGAGATAGTCTCTCCGATAATGAGAAGCTAATTTTTAGTATAGTTAGCTTAATATTGTTTTCTCCAATAATATTTAATATAATATGTTGTATTAGTGTTATTAGTTTTGAGTTATTGGTTTTAATAAAAGATGTTTTGATTCACATAGTGAATCCATTTATTAATAGAAACACTATAATTTTATATAGTTGGCCAATTACTTTCTGGGTATTGGTACAGATATACATATTATATTATAATTCATCATTTGAAAAAGTATAAATTGAAAGATTTTAAATTAAATTTGGATAAATATTTAGAGGGTTTTTTTATTAACTATATTAATGAATGATTTTCATAAAAAAGATATTAGTAATGAATCAGAATTTAACATATATTTGAATAAATATATTAAGTATAAAACTAAATATGAAGAATTATTGAAGAAAGTTAATAATAAACAAAATTTAAAAAAAGGACAAAATGTAATTTATAAAGATAGTTCTGGTATAGAATATAAAGCTGAGATAATAGAAGTTCACAGTGATGATTTAGAACCTTATTATACTATTTTTATTTATGATAAAAAAATAGAAAAACAGACAATTGCTAGTAAACTTAAAATTATAAAATAGATGATGGTACACTATATAATAACTATTATAAATTGAATGTTTTGTATTCTAAAGTTGAGCCTAAATTATATTTAAAAATTAAGGATTTTTAATAATAAATGGAAATAATAATTAGAATTAATAATACTGAACAACTATATTCAATATCAAATATAGATAAGAATAAAAAAGTAGAAATTATAATAAATGATAATCCTAAAAAAAAGAGTAATAAAAAACATAATTACAATCGCAAAATTAAAAAGAATGAAAAAACCAATAATCTAAATAACTTTTATGCACAATCAAAAATTTACTGTTCTCCAAATTCTAGTGATTTACCCCTTCCAGTATTTGATTAAAATATAATTCAGTGATTTATATTTTTTACAAATTATTATTTAAAAATTGAATTAATAAAATTTTCTATTTATATAGATTAGTATTATGAAAATTAGTATTAATGATAAATCAAAAATAAATAATCCTACTGAATTTATATCTAATGATGATCCAGCTTTTATTAATTCTTTTGAAGGAGAGTTTGATGATAGAATTTTTAATGATTCAAATTTAGGATTCGAAATTTATTTGAAACATCAAAAAAATAATTTACAAAAGCTAACTAACTTGTTATCTGATATAAATTTACATTTTGAGTATATATGGTTAATTATATTTAGAAATGAATCCGGTCAAACATCAATTAGTTTTGTTATAAAAACAAATACAAATGAACAAGGATTGACTATATTTTGGAGAAAGTATATGTCTAGAGCTCCTGGTAGTGGTCAGAATGATTTATTTTTAGCTAAGAATGAAGAGTTTGTAAATGAAGGTTGTGTTAATAAAATAAAAGTTAAATTGACACATTATTTTCAAAATCAAAATTCATATTTATCATCAATCTAAAATTTATTTTTTGTTTATACATAAAAAAATTGAATTTTATTTTGGTTCCATCGTCTAAGGTCATGAATTCAAAAAAATATTATGACGAAGAGGACCAGATCAGAAAGTATTTGTAGATGGGAACATATTAATAGATGGGGTGACAAGATAGATGAATTTGATAATGATATGTTTTTGCCAACAAGTACTGTTGTAGAAGAAAGATTTATTGATGATAAAATAAGTATTATTAGTGATGTTATTCTAGATGGAAAACATATTGTAAGTATAAAAAAGTTCTGTTTAGAAAATTATGGAGAGTTTACTTATCAATTCATAACAAGTAAACTTTTGATTGAAGGAACATGGAAAAACAATAAGAAGAATGGTAATTTTACAATCACAAAGTTTCGTGAAATTTATAGCAGAACTACTAGAGATTATATTTTAAGAGATGTTTATCAGATTAAATGTAAATTTATAGATGATAAAATATTACAAAATAAATCTGATGGATTAACTAGAGTTCAAATTAAAGACGGATCAACTTTTTTTGGATTGATTTCTGAATTTGATGAGTCTAATGGTGGACGTCTTTATCTGATAAATGGAACTTTATTTTTTAATAAAAATAATAGTACTTCTGTTCTTTTTAACAAAGATGGTGATTTTATACATTCAAAAAAACAAGAAATTATAGATTGTCCTTGTTGTAGTGATTGTGCATATTATAAAGGTGACTTTAAGAATGAGAGTTTTCATGGAAAAGGAATTTATGGTTCTTCTATAAATGATGATTTTCATTTCGATTATTCTGGAGAATTTTCGTATAATAAATTTATAAATGGGGAAATTAATTTTTATATAAACAATCATAGATATTCAATAAATGGAAATTTTAAAAATATAACCAATCTATTAAATTTAAACGGATTTTATACTCACCAATTTGTAGAAGAAGGACTTTCTATTGATGATTTTAATATGGCTAATGGTGAAAACTGTTATTCTGAAAAAGAAGATGGTCCTCTAAGACCGGATCATGAATATAGATTTGAAACGGATTATAGTAATGGTACAATAAGAGAAATTCAAGTAGGAAGCATTAGATGTGAATTTTGTAATGATGTTGTGTGCGGAATTAATTTGACATCGAATGAAAATTCTTCTAAATATTTAATGGGTAAATGTTTATGTTGTTATGAAGATAAATCTTTGATAGTTTATGAAAAATGTGGACATGTATTCTATTGTATAGATTGTATTAAAAAACTTATAAATAGTAAATTTGAACAATTAAGAACAGAGTTTGATTTGGATGATTTTAATCTTTATGATGATGATATGTTTTTTACTATACAAAGCATATTAAAAATTTGAAAAAATATATTATTATTTAAGGAAAGAGTTTGTTAATGGAGAAAAATTTGTAGGATCTTTCATTTATGGTATGAAAGATGGATACGGAAGATTTATAGATCGCGATGGTATGACTTTACAAGGTTACGGGTCAGAAGGAATTTGGTTATGTGGTAAGTTTGTAGATTTACACACACCTCGTCACACTCAAAAGATAAATTAAGAATTCGAATACTCGGGTTCATTCTGATAAAAAATTGAATTTTTATTTTAATATCCTAAGTAAGTAAAATTATTAATTATAGGTAATATGGGTAGTATGGGTAGTGAAGAATCCGCATTGAAAGATAAAACGGAACCATTGCAAACAAAAAATGAAGAGAAAATTAAATTTTGTATGTGTGATAAGTCGGAAGGAAAATGTAAAAGAGAAAAACACAAGGAAGGTGAGTCTTGTGATAAAATAGTAAAGATCGGTAAAAATGATCGACATATTATATGTAAAATGTGTCGTTCTGGAAAAAAAAAATTACCAGTGGTAGAAAAGCATGAATTATTAATACTACCTACTTTTCAGACTCATAAGAAATTGAATTCATTTTCTCAAAGTGACGTCATATATGATCCAGAAGAACATTATGCAAAAATGGGTCAACTGAATACTTATAAAAAAGAGTATTCATTTGATCCTTCATCAGAGCCTATATTAGGGATTTCAAAGGAAAAAAATAAAGATTCATTAAAGGGAATTAGAATTAAAGAACCTGAAATAAAAAAAGGAAAAGGAATACCCAGAAAAATTGATGAAAAACAGGATCAACATGGTTTTGATATATCAGGGCATTCATTAGGGTTTTCAAATGGAATAGATCCAGTAACCAGACAAGGATTTAAATTTAAACAGTGTAACTGTAGTTTGTCCAAAAACAATTGTTACAACCATAACCACAAGTATGGTGTTCCTTGTGAAAAATTTTTAAAAATCACTAAAAAGGAGCGACATCTTGTATGCAAAAGTTGTCGCACTACAAATAAAAAAATAAATGTTGAAAAAGATGCTAAATTATTTTTATCAGTTATAGCTTCATTAAGTGAAAAATTGAAGTTAGATTCTAGAGAGTAAAACCGTTGCAATCCCCTTTCTCGATGATAATAAGAATTTTATCTACAAAAATGTTTCTTTATTTAATAGCTCAAAGTTTTAGTAAAGTAATATAGATTTTAAAAAAATCAATAAGATTAAACTACTGGTTGAAAAATTGCAACCAGAAAAAATTGATTCTTTTAATTGTTATAGGTGTAATAAATTTTTAATTAGAATGACTAATACATTATTAGAATTAGAATTAAGTAATGAAGATGATTTTATTAAAAGGTTTGAACATTTATATCAGGATATAAATAGCGAATATAATTTCGGTAATAATACAATAGAAAAAATAAATGTTAATAAAGAGGCAAGTCAAAACTATGAAACATGTTGTCAAAATAATAGAGATTTTGTATATTTAAATTATGTGGATATCGAAAAAGCTATATATGAGTTACTATATATAAATCATATTTCGGTAAGTAAAAAATATATGAGTATAGAATTCATAATTGGAAAATCATCTAATGAATTTATTATTGAAAACAATTTTGGAATACATCAAGACATATATAGTACAATTGATGACGAAAGCTACACTGTAATTATATATCTACATACAAACTGCCAAGGTGGTGAATTAATATTTTATGAAAAAACATGTTGTTGCTTCGAAAAAACTATTTTAGTTAATACAAAATCGAGCTTATTTTCAAACACCAAAGTAATTATATTTGATGGCAAAATTTTTCATAAACCAGAGCCATTCTATAATGGACAGCGTTGTGCGATTGTATGTCAAGTAGGTAAATAGTAATATTTTATGATTAATGGGTATGACATGTAACAGGAAAGATAAAAAGTGTTAAAATTATATAGATTTTAAAAAAATCAATAAGAGTAAGCTACTGGTTGAAAAATTGCAACCAGAAAAAATTGATTTATAATTAAATTATTTCTTATCTTACTGTATATATCATGCAGATTTTCGTTAAGACTTTGACCGGTAAAACTATCACTTTGGACGTTGAACCATCGGATAGTATTGACAACATTAAAACAAAAATTCAAGACAAGGAGGGAATACCACCTGATCAACAACGCTTAATTTTTGCAGGTAAAATGCTTGCCTAGAAAAGTATCCAGCCAATAATATATGGGCAATGTTATTGGATAAACTGTTAGAATCCCATACATGATATTATTTATGATTATAAACTGCATGAGGTCATAAATATTATAATGTAATTCAGATGCTAGTACTTATAAAACAATAGTTTTATTTGTGCGACACACCTTATAAAGACGGGAACTCCCTTAGAGCTTAAACCACGACTTACTTTTAGGAAACTTTGAGTAATAGGCAGGGTAATGACCTCGCTCATCGTAATAGCGTTTAAGATTGGGTGATCCGCACGTAAAGTACCTAAGTCCGTTATGATAAGGATATGGTACTCGTTCATCGACCGCACGGGTGTGGGCTTGAAAAGTCTAATCAACTTTAATGATGGCTTAAGATACAGTCAGGCCTATTATGAAAGTAATAGGATCGAGATGAAGCAACTCGAGGATGGCAGAACACTGTCAGATTATAACATCAACTTTTTGGGTGTTTGTCTATGAGAACCATAGGCAAGTCTTTTTGTGATTTAATCACAATTAGGCGACACGCATCAATTGCGGGGACCGTTCCGTGATAGTTCTATTCTACTACCTATATATTGGAAACTTTATATAGTACCTCAGGTAATGACTCGAGGCATAGTAACAACGAATAGAATATGACGCAATCCGCATCTGCTACCTAAGGTATCATGGGATACGATGCTATGGTAAGTAGTTCAGAGACTTAAAGTGTGTGGGGGTGAGGTCTGCCCAAGACCAATGATCTCTTAAGGTATAGTCCACACCTATGGGATGGAAAACCATAGGAACATAATCCATTTATGGAGTATGGCCAAAAAGAAAGCACCTTGCACCTTGTCCTCAGATTACGAGGCGGAGTGTAAAAATTTTAATATTATTTTAACACAAGATGAATAATTATTTAAAGATATAAATTATTTCTAAATAATGAGTCAAAAAAAATGTAACAAATGTGATAGTTTAAAAAACTTATCTTGTTTCAGTAAACATTCTGGAACCAAAGATAAACTTGATAATAGATGTAAAGAATGTGTGAAAAAAATTAAACAAAATTTAAAAAATAGAAATGAAGATTCAAAAGAATATCCAGTAATAGATTTAGATTATGATAATAAAGAATGGCAAGCCGGTAAACCAGTTGGTAGTATATTAGATAGAGAAGATCCAAGTAGTAATAATAAAAGATTTGAAGTTAGAGTTCCATTAGGAGGTGGAAAATTAAAATCAAAATCGTTTCAATATAATATTGAGAATAAAGAATCAAAACAAAAAGAAGCATTTAGATGGTTAAAAGAATTTTCAAAAGAAAATAATTTAACAAGAAATATGATTAGAATCATTGATAAGAATACAATAGAAGTTATGCTAACTCAGGGCTATATAATGAAAACTGATATTAGATTTTCAGATATTTGTCAAAAACATATTTTATTATCTACAAAGTCAGGAAGGGAAGATTCTGAATATTATTCATCAATAAGTATTAACTATAAATTACATTTTTTTCATAAATATATTACTGGTAATGAAATGACAGATCATATTAATAGAGATCCAATGGATAATAGATTAATTAATTTAAGAAAAACAACACCAAAATTAAATAACAATAATAGAAAAGCACCTAAAAAATGTCTTGAATATAGTTTTCATAAATTAGGAGTAAGGTTTTTAAATAAAGATGAATCATGGCAAGCAAGGATAAAACAAGATGGTAAAGAATATACAAAATCATTTTCTGTGAAAAAATATGGTTATGAAGAAGCTAAACAGTTAGCAATAAATGCAAGAGAGGAATTTAATGAAAAATTTGGTTGTACTAACGTTTAGTTCATTTGATTTAACAAAAGAAGAAGAGCAAAAA